>Ga0272441_10005402_pt1 | contig 22236 bp, 23 predicted proteins | sample SSMProp6N_FD_193582 | JGI IMG/M metagenome (GOLD analysis project Ga0272441, IMG submission 193582) | Marine sediment archaeal communities from Little Sippewissett salt marsh, Falmouth, MA, United States - SSM-Prop-6N | ecosystem: Environmental > Aquatic > Marine > Wetlands > Sediment ... | reverse complement strand
TACAAGTCTTGATGATTATGATGTTACTGAAGAACAAAAGAAAGTTTATTATAGATTGCTTGATGACTTAGGTATTCCTTATGATAAACAAGTAACGAAAGTAGGTGAAAATAATAATGGATAAAAAGCTATCAAATTATTTTAATAAAGAATTAAATATTAGAATTAATTATGTTGACATTTCTAATATTGAAGAACATCTTGATCACGTAGCTATTCGTGTCAATGGTGTATTATATTTTGAAATTAAAAAAGATGCTGTTCTTACTTTTGATACTTTTAATTCTATAAGTATTTATGATGATACTGAAGTATGTGCTTATAATAATGCAATTGTTTCTGCTTATAGTAATTCAACTGTTGTTGCTTTTAATAAAGCAGTAATAAAGGCACATCAAACATCAAATATATATGCTTATGATAACACAGATATATTTGCTTATGATAGTTCAAAGGTTTTTGCTTATCAAGAAGCAATAGTTTTTGCTTATAATAGTTCAAAAGTTCGTGCCAATAATGATGTAAAAGTATATGCTCGTAACTTTGTAAAAGTATATGCTTGGAATCGTTCTGTGGTAACACTTAATGAGGATACATTGTTAAAAGCGCATGGTGCTATTAAAGCATATGCTTATGGTTCTGCAGTAGTTTATGCTTTTGATAGGACAAAAGTAAAAGCTTATGATTTTACTACAGTATATAAACGATCTATACGTGTAAAGGTAACTAAAGATAATCCTTTAGTTAATGTTTTTGATCAAGTATTTAAAGTACCTAAAAAAATGTTGGTCTATAAAAAATTAAAAAAAGATTTAATTGCAACGTTACAACTTAAAAGAGGACAAGTTTTTCAAAGTTTATTACATAGTAAATGTAGAACTGATCGTGCTTTAGTAGTTGCTATTGAAAGTATAGATGGTAAAATAAAATATTCTAAAGGTTATTCAAGCTTTGAAGATACTTTTGTATACGAAGTGGGTAAAACTGTTAGTACTGTTTATGATCCAGATATAAAAGAATGTAGTTCTGGTATCCATTTCTTTTTGTCTAGAAAAGCTGCTGAAGAATATTGAGGTGGCTGATGATGAAAGATAAAACATTTTTTGTAAAATTAAATGGAGTTGAGAAAAAGAAATTCTATTTAGCATTTAGAAGATTTATCGCAGAGTTAGCTGAGAATGTAGTAGAACCATTAGAGATTAATTATGTTATTAATGTATTTAAATCTCAAGGTTACTACGCAACAGATAAATATCGTGTAGGTTATGACATAAAGAATAAAAAATTTTATGCCACACCTAGAATGTTCGGTAAGTAGTATGGTGTACGTAGGATTCTTTCAAAATAGACATGTCATTCGTATGAATAGACATGTCTATATCTTAGTACAAGATGAATGTACTGCGTATACTAATTGGGAAGTTATTCGGTTCTATTATTATGGGACTAAGTATGGCGCTGGTTTATATGAACCAAGTCATAGTGTACACAGCTCTAAAATTATTAAAGCTGTAAATGAATTATTACTTAGGAGGAAAAAATGAATCAAGTAATATTAGTTGGACGTATATCAGAGATACATAAGAAGGCAGGTAAAGTAGATTACTTACGTCTTAAAGTAAGACGTAATTATACTGAAGAACCTGAGTATGATTATGTTAAGGTTATCATTAATGATGCTCTTAGTGATTCAACACTTACATACCTTAAAGTAGATTATACTGTAGGTGTTAAATGTCATATCCATACTGAAGTTAAAGGTAGATATGGAACGGTTCAAACTATTGTAGTTGAGACTATGACATTTATAAATAAAAAAGGAGGTATTCAAGATGCCTAATCATGTATATACATATCTACATGCGCCTAAAAAAGTAATTGATTTCATCTTAGTTAAAGATGATAAGGGATCGTTGTGTGTAGATTTTAATAAAGTAATTCCTATGCCAGTACATCAACCAGATTTAACTAAACCAAATCCTTTTTATGCAGAAGGTGGTTTAGGAACAGAAGAAGAACAAAAATTTGGTAGAGATAATACTTGGTATTGGTGGTCTATAAATAATTGGGGTACTAAATGGAATGCGTATAGTACTATAGTTGAAGGAGAAGAAGATGTGTATTTTGAAACAGCTTGGTCGCCTGCTTCTCCTGTGTATTTAAAACTTAGTGAAATATTTCCTGACGCTGTAATTAAAGTAAGTTATCAAGATGAAGGCGGAGGATTTAAATGTATTGAGATTTATAAAGGCGGCGTATTAATGCAAGACATAGATTTAACTTGGCAGTTTAGTATGGATAGAACTTGCCCTAAATGTGGGGAAGAATACTGTTATCTTAATGATAATGCTGATGTTGAGTTTGGTTACTATACTTGTTGTGAATGTGATACAACATTTAAACAAGGGTTAGACGGAAATAAAATTATTATAGAAGGAGATATAACATAATGGGGTATACTACAGAATTTAAAGGTAAGTTTAAATTAGATAGACCTTTAGAAGAACAAGTTTACCAAGATTTATTGTCTTTAAATGAAACACGTAGAATGAAACGTGCAGTAGATTCTGATTTGTACGGTGTACAAGGAGAGTTTTATTTTAAAGATGATAACTTAGGTGTTATAGATTGTAACCAACCACCTGAAACACAACCTGGTTTATGGTGTAACTGGAAACCTACAGAAGATAAACAATTTATTGAATGGGATCAAGGAGAAAAGTTTTATTCGTATGTTGAGTGGATCTATTATATAATTAATCGGATTCTTAAACCAAAGAAATATATTCTTAATGGTGAAGTTGAATGGTTAGGTGAAGAACAAGGAGACATAGGAACTATTATCGTAATAGATAATATAGTGTTTATTAAAGCACAAGGTATAAAGAAAAAAGTAATTAGATTAGAAAGATTTGATTATGGATTTTTTACACAACTTAATGCAGTTTATGAAAGGGTGAAATAATAATGGCATTAACTAAAGCAGAACAAAATAAAGTAATTGCGCAGCTTAAAGCTGATATGAAAAATGGGGACATGAAGATCATGTCTAATGATGGGTATAGATATTATACTGATACGTTGACTGAAAGTATTAATATCCCTGTTACAACACCAGCAGATGTAGCTGAAGCGTACTATAAACAGGTATTAAATCCAAAGAAACAAGGAAAGAAACCTGTTGATTTATTTTCTACCTTACCACGTGTGTCTATGTATATAGGGCAACCAGATACAGGTAAGACATATCAAGCACAGCAAATTGCTGAGACATGTAAGGTAACACATATCCTTAAAATGTGCAGAGATAATCTTAATCTTGAAACATTATTAGAAGACTTTGTCTTAGTAGATGGTAAACCTGTATTCCAAGAATCATTAGCATTGCAAATGCTTAGTGGTACGGATAGAGGTATCATTATCTTTGATGAGTTTAATACATTATTAACAGGTGTTATGAAAACAATGCAACCTATCTTTGATGATACATCAAAAACATTTGAGTATCGTGGTAAGATTTATAAAAAGAATATGGACTGTAAATTTATTGTGACACTTAATGATAAAGATAAAGGTATTAGTATTGTGCCTGATGCTATTCTTTCTCGTTCTCATCTTAAGTTCTTTGAACCTGTAGATGTAAACAAGTTAGCAACATGGACTAATACAGATGTATCTTTTGTAACAGAGTTATATAATATTTATAAGTTGTTAGGCATGTTAAATATATTTGGGACACGACAAATTAATATGCTTAAAGATTTGACAGATGTACAAGAAATTCGAAATCATTTGTATGGGCTTTGTCGTATGAGAAATGTAGATGGTAAAGTATTAGATACAATTCAAGTAAAGACAATGTTAAATAAGTTATGTTAGATTTATATAAACCAGATGGTAGTATAGATGAAGTTGCTTTGGAACAAGAATTAACTAATGCAATGAATGATCCTAATTATCCTGCAGCTGATCGATCTAAACTTGACGCTTTAGTTAATACTCCTGAAGGAGCACAGGCTATTAAGGATATAACTAAAAAAGTAATTAGTCAAGCTAAACAGCAGTTAGGTGGTAGTAAACCACCTGCTGCTTCTAAGCAATCAGGTGGAATAGTTCCTCCACCACAAGGACCAACACCTACTGTAGATAAGAATGGAAATCCTATAGGAGCTGATCCTACTAAGATTGCATTTGTTAAACTATTAGAATTTATTAGTAATACTTTTTATAGAACGGATGAGAATAATGATATTCTTGTAGAGTTGTCTAAGAAAGGTAAGTCAGATAACTTCTATGATTTACGTCGTATAGTTTTATCAGAACAAATCGTAGATCAGTTTGGTGAGATGGGGTTACCTAGATTCTTGATTTATTATCATGAACTTGGACATCATTTATATTCTCAAGGAGTATTTAAATTAATAAAAGCTTGGGAAAAATTAGTAGCACCAAGTCCTATTGCATGGGATCCAAAGTATATGCATCTATTCAATTGGATAGAAGATCTTTATATCGAAGAGAAGATAGTCCAAGACTATTCTTATTTAACAGATGTAGTAACGTGTATTAAAAAACTTCCTGTTGATTACGATATAAAAAGAATCGAGTATGCTTTCAACTATTGGTATAATTACTTAGCACCTACACCTGCATTAACATATACAGATCAAGTGCAGTTTAAAGCATACATGTTACGATTATTAAATTTAAGAAAGAGTGGAAAAACTAGATTTGGACACGGTATTGTAACCACATTGAGTATGAAAAAATCTAGAGAGACTAGATTTGTAGAGCTTTTAATAGAGTTCTATGATTGGTGTGTGGATAGAAAAATATTTCCAGATAATAAACCATTACCACAATTACAAAATCCTAATAATCATTTGCAACAACCAGGAGGAGGTAATGGACAAGGTACACCGCAAGCAGGACAACAAGGTTCTGATGGTGGTACACATGATGAACATAGTGGACAGGTTGGTAAGAATATACAACCATTTCAAGAAGTTGCACCAATTAAAAAACCTACTACATTCTTTAAGGATGAGATTCAAGCTGAAAAAGTTATGATTGATAAACAAATGTTAGATATGACACAACGTGTACAAACAGATAGCTATTCATTGGATGGTTTGTTTACTGCTAAATATAAAAATACTGCTATTATACAACCACGTGTTATCGTACCTAATTTCTTTAATCCTAGTAGATTAATGGATCAAATTCTATTTAAGATGAAACAACATACATATATGAATGTTGCAATCTATAGAGATATAAGTGGTAGTACGGAAGGTGCACGACATCGTATGATGCATCATGTATGTGAGTTACTTTATAAAGAAATACCTGTAGATATTACATATTATTTATATTCATCTGGACATGTAAGTATTATTGAAGTACCTTATATACCATGGGAAAATTCAAATAAAGTTCCTAGTATATATAAGAAGAATCCTTTGTATAACCAGTTAACTGGTGGTACTAATAGTGATGCTATTGCTGATGTTATTACACAACAACTATCAGATAAATGGTTAAATATTATTTTAACTGATGGGGACTTAGATGCATTAATGCAACGTGATAATATTTATGCGTTATTAAAGAATGTTTTTGTTGTTACTGTTGGTAGTAAAGTTGATGATCAACTATTAAATGTAGAGATTAAAGATAAGTTAGATGTACAAAAAATTATCCCTACACTCTCCACTATTACATTGGATTATAATGAGAAATGAGGTATAATAGAAGTATGAAATTTGTATTAGTAAAGTCCAGACATAAGCATCCTGATATAGCAAAGATTCCTGCTATCTTTGAATCTATTTCAGGTAAGCAAATCTTAGATTTTGACTGGCATAAAAAGATTATACATAATAAATTACAACACAAAAAGTTTGGTGCTGAACCGTTAGAAGTTTATGTAACAGGTTTAACACCGGTACTTATTTCTGTACTAAACTATTGTAGATTGTTTGATATATCTCTTGTGTTATATCATCATTCAGTTGTGAGTGATAGTTATGTATCACAGACGGTGATTTAAATGTTGATATATTCGTTAGTGTTTGGCACCACTTTTGGACAAATTAACTGTGTGTTCCATAATGATACGCACGCAAGTGCGGGCATTGGACCTAATGGTGAATATAATTGTTTCACATGTGGTGCTAAAGCACATAATTCAGCAGGGTTTATAGCAAAATATTTTCAAATTAGTTTTGATAGAGCTAAGAGTATAAGATACAAATTAAATAATTTGCAGAAATATAAATATAATCAACAATCTGTAACACAGGAACAGTTAAAGTATTTAAAGGGTCTAGGTTTTTCTGATCCTGTTATTCAAAAATATTTCTTTTGTTCTAGTGTAGGTAAGTTGATATTTAAACAAACATGGAATGGTATTAATGTTGGTTATACATGGTTTAATCCAACAGTTTTATCTGCTTATAATGCAAGTGCACCTAAATATAAATATGATAAAAATAATATAGGCGGAATCCTTACACCTTATGATGATGTAATTAAATATAAAACTTTAATTGTAACTGAAGGAGAAAAGGATATGCTTATTGCTAAATCATTAGGTATTAAAAATGCAGTAGCTAAAGTTGGTGGAGCTAAAACATACATGTTAGGTGGTTTAAATATCCAAGATAAACAAATCGTATTAGTATATGATTGTGATAATTGGGGTAGGGAAGGGGCGATTAATGATGCTGTTGCTTTACAAAATAGATTTAATTGTAAAGTTAAAGTAGTTGATTTAGGTTTGCCTAATAAAGGAGAAGACTTACATGATTACTTTGTAAAGTATAAACATACAAAGCAAGACTTCTATAATTTAATTAAAGCTACTCCATTATTTGTAGCACCTCCTGATATTAATTTATCACGTGTTGAAAAGTTTGTTAAAGGTTTATCAACTGAAGAGTTTGATGAACTTAAAAAAATAATTAAGAAGGAGAAACAAGATGTTTAATTTAGAAGAGTTTATTGAAAAAGTTGCACGACAATGTCATGAAGCTAATCGTGCATACTGTGGATTAATTGGAGACAAGTCCCAAGTATCTTGGGAGGAAGCTCCTGAGTGGCAGAAACAATCTGCTAAAGAAGGAGTAAAGTATCATTTAAATAATAGAAACTCTACTCCAGCTGATAGCCATGTATCATGGATGAAGCAAAAAGAAAAAGATGGATGGATTTATGGAGATGTTAAAGATCCAGAAAAGAAAACACATCCATGTATGGTTCCATATGAACAACTTCCTATGGAACAAAGACTTAAAGACTATGTATTTTGGTGTATAGTCCGTGCTCAAATTGCAATTAATAATTTATAGAAAAGGAGAATAGATATGAGTAACAAACCAAATTTAAAAGACATTCTTGTTAAGGATGCAGCAAGTGCAAAGACGGTAGATTATATTCAAGAAGTATTACCAGCTGGTGAATACCTAGCAAAAATTATTGGGTTCACTGAAGAAGAAACGTATCAATATGTGACAGTAGAGATTGATAAAAAGAAATATAATTTCTTCTATAACTACTTAATTAGAGATACACAAGATCTTGATGGTAATACAATCAACTGGATCAAAGCGTTAGCAACAATTGAAGTTGATGATAATACAACTTTACTTGAAATTGCTAACTCAGCTATTGGTAGTACATATAAAATTACTGTGTATAACTATGTAGCTAAGTCAGGTAAGAACAAAGGTAATGAACAACATGCTATCTCATTCCGAGATCTTCCTGTATTAGATGAAACAGTGATTGAAGAAGAAGAACTTGATCTTCCTGGTACTGGTGACGACGAAGAACCATTACCATTTTAAACTCTAGCAATCGCGTTGGAGTATAAACTAAACGGCGGGGACCACTTGCCACAAGTCCTAACAAAAAACTATGGTAAGCTTAAGGTAACTACGCACCTCACGTGATGAAGAGTAGTGGTGATAGAGTAGCGTCTTGATACCGTTCAGGAGTACAAAGGGACCTGATGTGTAACTTGAGAAGAGTTACAACTTTTTTAGATAGGAGATATTGATATGAAACATGCTTATCTTTTATATACTGGGTATGGTAAAACAAAAATGTGTCTTGATAAAATTATGAGGGCATCACGTATCCCAAGAGTATTACTTATTAGTACAAAAAATGTAGTTGAAACTGCATGGCGAGAAGAAATAAGTAAATGGTATTCTGATAAAATTACATATAGTTTTATTACTGGTAGTGTAAAAGAAAAAGATCGTTTAGATATTATCAATAAACATACAGATATACTTGGTATTAATACAAGCATGCTTCAATGGTATGTGGAACATACGTGTAGTATAAAATCTAAACGACATTATAAAAATGAAATTAAGATTACATATAAGACAGAAGAAATTTTAGATCGATTTGATTTGTTAATTATTGATGAAGTAAGTTTGTTTAAAAATTCACAGTCAGCAAGATTTAAAATAGTCAAGAAGTGGGCGTGGAAAATGCAAAATGTTATGTTATTATCTGCAACACCTTCACCTAAAAATATAGAAGACTTCTGGGCTGAGATGTATTTAATTGATGGAGGAAAAAGATTAGGTAGAACTATTACTGCGTTCAGAACTGACTTTGGTATACCTACACCATTAGCTAATGGACATAATAAATGGAGTTATACAGATAAAGCAGTTGATGAAGTCCTTAGACGAGTTAAAGATATTGTTACTAGTATACCTAAGCCTGCACAAAATTTATTTCCTGAACCTATCATCAAAAAAATTATATTAAAACCTGATAAAGCAACACAAAAATTATTAGATTCTTTTAAAGAAGATTATATTTTACAGTTACCTCAAGGTAAAAATATTGTTGCGTTCAGTAAAAATCAATTGATGATTAAGATTGCACAAGTTGCAAATGGTAGTGTGTACGATAAAGATACAACATATCACTTAAATAATATTAAGTTACGTGCGTTAAAATATCTTATGACTACAATTAATACACCGATCATGGTTATTTATAATCATGTATTTAATAAAGAACAATTACTTAAATTACCTGGGGCTGTTTTATTAGATAACTCACAGGCATTTAAAGATTGGAATGAAAATAAGATTAAGCTTGGTGTGCTTAGTCCTTTTAGTGCAGCACATGGTTTGAATTTACAATATAGTGATTGTCAACATTTATATTGGTTTAGTCCTATTTGGGACACAGAGAAATGGATTCAAACAAATGCACGTGTATGTAGACGAGGACAAATAAATGAAGTTACTATTGGTGTACTTATATTAAAAGGTACATTTGATGATTATGCTTTTAATTTATGCCAAGATAAATATAGACAGCAATATAATAATTTAGTTAAGTTGAGTTAGGAGGGTTATATGCTAAAGTATTTAATTTATGATACAGAAACAACTGGCTTAAATATTGTAACAGACAAACCATTCCTATTTCAATATGGTTTGGTTGATGAAGATTTAAATCTATTAGATGTTAAAGTATTTAAAGCAAAAGATAAGAAGAATAAACAAAAGTTTATAGACTATATTAAAAAGGTAGACACTATTGTAGGACATAATATTAAATTTGATATACATATGGCGATCAATAGTGGAATTGATATTAGTTTTTTTAAAGATAAAAACTATATCGATACTGCTGTATTAGCTAGATTAGTTATTAGTCATGATCAACAAAGGGATTCTTCGTTTAGTATTGCATTAAAGAAATTGGCTGTTCGTTACTTAGGTAAAGATACAGCACAAGAAGAACATCTATTGAAAGCAGAGTTAAGTCAATTAACATTAGAGCATAAAGCAAATATGAAACAATATTTTATAGATAAAGGTGTGTGGGATTTAAGTTTAAGTGGGCGTGCTGAAACAAAAGTAATTAATGAAGTGTATAATAATTGGAATAAAGTATTTCATAAATATATACATTTAAAACAAGCACGTTTAGATTTTCTTAAACTTAATCCTGCTCCTAACTATTCAGATTGTAGTAATGTTTGGACATATGCAGAGACAGATATCTATTTAACACATGGTTTATTTAAACTATGGTATCATGATGTAGTAAAACTACAACAAGTACCAACGTTAATTAGAATTAGTAAAGCAACTATTCCTTATGTCCTTATGGAACGTAAAGGGATGTCAGTTAATCTTAATAAACTTATTCAAGATCGTAATATGATTATTAAAGAAATGAGTAAGACTAAGATTATAGATCCACGTAATGGTTTTGAATATTCTATTGGACAACATGCAAAGCTTAAAGAACTATATGAATATGAAACGGGGATGTTACTTAAGAGTGCCGATAAACAAACACGTAAAGAGATTGAATCTAAATCTCCTTCAGCACGTAAAGCAAATTATATAGCAAAGATGGAAAAGTATTTGTCTAGTTATATTACAAGGATACTTAATAAGTTATCTATTATTGATAATGAATATAAAGTATTTACTCAATATAATTTTGCTGGTACTGTAACAGGTAGATTATCTTCTGACTTTCAACAGTTTCCTAAAGAACCTTTAGAGTTAGCTAATGGATATGTTGTTAATATACGTGATTGGTTTGTTGTACCTAAAGGAAACAAGTATATGTTTTACTTTGATTACTCACAAATGGAATTAAGATTACAATGTGAGTGGACTAACATTGTTAGTGGTTCCCCTGATTTAAATATGGCACGTGCTTTTTCTCCATATAAATGTCATTGTTATGACTCTAATGGAAATAAAGTACCATATCAAGGAGAACCTAATAAGTATTTTAAAACAAGAGATTGGTATCTTGATGAAGATCCAGCAATTAAATGGCAACCTACAGATTTACATGCTCTTACTACAAAGAATGCTTTTCCTGGTGTAAGTGAAATGGATCCTGATTGGGGACATTATAGACAATTAGGTAAACGTGCAAATTTTGCATGCAACTATGGAGCTGCTGCTCCTAAAATTGCTGATGCTTTAAATGTAGATTTTCCTACAGCACAAGCATTGGTTGATGGTTATAAGAAAGCATTTAAAGGTGTAGTTGATTTTAGTAAATGGTTGTATAAACATACACGCACTACACCAAGTACACCTAATCTATTATTACGTAGGTATTATTCACGTAATAAACATTTACTTCAGAACTGGTTAGTTCAAGGTAGTGGTGCTGATATTTTATTAGAGAAAACTACTGAAGTGTATGAATACATTAAAGATAAACCTTGGTGGAATTTAATGATATCTGTTCATGATGAACTTGGTTTAACTTGTGATGGTATTCCTAAAGCACAATTAGATAAAGAAGTAAAGGCAATACAAAATATAATGGTTTACCAGTTGTCTGCTGTAGATGTTACTGTAGATGTTGAAGCAACAGAAACTTCATGGGCTAACAAAGTAGATTATTAGGAGGTTATTATGTTTGAAATTATTTATAAAGAATTAAATAATTTTCCATTTGAAATTAGTTGGTTTGATTTAAAGAAAGCAATCTTAACATTTCCAAATGGAATAGATCAATGGATTCATTACGATGAAGGTGATGTTAGTATCCAAGAACTCATAGAATTTTTTGAAGATGAGTTATTAGATTACTTTAGAGAAGATGCTAAAGAACAATATAGAGATTATTTAGAATTAAAAAATAATCCAGAAGGTTATTACGGAGTTAATAGGAGGTTTGATTAATGGCTTATGTAACAGATCTTACAAAAGATACTAAAATACTTCGTGTTATTAACGGAGAATATTTAGTTGATACCATTATTAAAGATGGTATTAAAACAGTTAGAACAACTAAAGACCCTTATCTTGCTACACCAATAAGTGTAGAAGAAATGTATAAGGAACTTTATAATTCTTTAAGTGTTGATGATTTAAAAGAAATTAAAGAAGCACATAAAAAAGGTAGTGGTAGTTATAATACAATGATTGCTAATCGTTATACAACTTCTGCAAAGTTTCATGTGTTACACACAAGTTCAATTTCTTATGGTTATAATGATGATTTAAAACATGAAGCTAAATTATTAAAAGAGTTAGGACTTGGTTGGATGCTTGAAGAAGAAAAAGTAGAAATAGAATCTATCGATAAGATAGAAGAGGAGGAGGAACTTCCAAATGAGTAAAATGAATTTTGATGAAGCTAATCATGAGTATACTAAGAACGGTAGTACTTACACAAGTACTACACAATTGTTGCAGAAGTATGGATTGTCTGCTAATTATGCAAATATTCCAGCAGCTGTACTAGCTAAAGCCGCTAAGGCTGGTAAAGCAGTACACCATGCGCTTGAAGCGCATATTAAAGGTGATCCTAATATGATCACTATGTTTAATGAAGTAAAATTATTTGATAACTATATGAAATTACGTAACATTGATATGTCTACAGTAGAAACAGAAGTTATTATGTGTGATGACACATATAAAATTGCAGGAACAAGAGATCTTAAGTATGTAGATAATGGAGATAGAGTTATTGCAGATTTTAAAACTACATCACAGTTACATATTGATGCTGTTGCTTGGCAACTTAGTATCTATAATTATATGGATTGTGGTGGAGATATTATTCAATATTATTTTACTAAGTTAAAAGTTTTTCATTTTGTGAATAACAAGTTACATGTTAAAGATGTTTATACTGTAGAGTTTGATGCAATCGAAGATTTATTTAAAGCTAATCAAACAAACGCACCATATACATATGTAGCATCGAAATCTTTAGTGTTACCTTCACAAGAAACATTGATTGAACAGTTGTTAAACGAAAAGAAAAATGCAGAAGATATTCTTAAGAAAATTAAAGATGAGATTGCGGTTGTACAAAGCAACCTTATGCCTGTATTTAAGAAACAAAAGAAGTATAGTTTCCAAAATAAAAATATATCTATTGCTTATGTATTAGGTTCAACTAAGAATACTTTAAATCGTAAAAAGGTAGAGAATTTTTTAAATAAACATGGAGAAGATATATCTGATTATGTAAATACAACTAAGGGTAAGGATTCTATGCGCTTTACTTTGCGTAAATTAAAAGGCGGTGCATCAAAGGATGATGATGACTAATGCCAGAAGAAATTAAAAAACCTGCGGGTTATGTCTTTTCAATCCATGCGTTTGGGAGAAGTTATATTAGTCGAAGTGCTAATAAATCTTTTCTCTTAGTGTGGCAACAAAGAAAGCATCGTAAGTTATTACATTGTACATGTACTATTTCACGTGAACATTATAACACAATTAAAAAAATGCTTTTGCCTGTTAAGGCACAAGCAGAAAGAGATGTAGGAGAAAAAGGTAAAGCGATTGGATATATTCATAAGACTGATTCTAGAACTTATATGCGTATCAAACGTTACCTTATAAAGGAGGGGTTGCTAAAGTGAAAAAGTATATTGTATATATAAAACAAATTACAGAGGTAGAAGTAATAGCTAAAGATGTTTGTGACGCTGCAGATATTGCTCTTGGTGGAGGTGGTTGCGTAATACAAGGGCCTTATGATGAAGTTAAAGTAGAGTTGTTGGAGGTGGAAGACAGTGAATAAATGTTTATATTGTGGTGAAGACCATCGTGCTAATTATTTATGTCCTGCTAAATTAAACGCCGGAATTACTACAAGAAAATTAAATACGAAGTTGAATAAAGGTGTGCTTTTAACTAAAGAAAACCTTATGAAACTTTATGACTATTCTAATGGGGAGTTAAATACTCCTCTTGAATGGTTAACTAAAGAACAGTTCAACAAAGTTATTGTTGCTGTATTTAAGGAGGAGTAATTATAATGAAATATATTGTTACATTTCGAATTGAAGTAGAAGCTGATTCCCATGATGAAGCATATGAAGAAGCATTAGACAGAGGTATGGATGACCTTGCTTTTAATACTAGAGCAACTATTATTGATACCAACGGTGTTACAAAAAAATTTTAAAGAGGAGGAAAATATAGATGAATGATTATGTATTAAAACCTGCTGTTGCTTATGTTAAACCTTTGAAACTTTTAATGTATGGTCCTACCTATGCAGGTAAGACATGGAATGCATTAGATATTGCAAGAGGTGTTATCATGAAAATTCGTGGGTGTACTGAAGAGGAAGCTTGGAAACATATGATCTTGTTAGACTCAGAAAATAAACGTGGTGCATTGTATGCATATAAAGGTCCTTTTAATTATAAGGAAATTGAACCACCGTTTATGGCAGAGAAAATAACAAATGAAATTAATTTGTTAGATCAAGTGGATCAAATTGATGTAATTATTATTGATTCATTAACTCATTATTGGTCTAAACAAGGTGGGATCTTGGATCGTAAAGCAAAGAAAGATGCTAAAGGTGGTAACAGTTATACTAACTGGCAAGAGTTTACTATCATCTTTAGTGAAATGATTGATACTATTTTACAATCACCAAAGGTTGTCATTGCAACAACACGTTCAAAGAACGATACTGTTATGGAAGCTAATGCTAAGAATAAAATGGTACCAAGAACTTATGGTTTAAAACCAGATTTACGTGATGATATTGATTATGATTTTGATATCGTATTCAATGTAGACAAACAATCGCATAATCTTATTATGGAAAAAGGTGTGCCTGGTATTAAAAATGTTTATGAAGTAACTGGTCCTGAGGTAGGAATAGAACTTTATGAATTATTTAATGCAGGAGCTGTACCTAAACCACGTTCAGAAAAAGATTTAATTGAAACAATTACAAAATTAGTTCGTGCTAATAATAAGATTCAATATGTTCAACTTAAATTGTCTGGTAAAAAACTAGATCAATTAGATTTAAAAACTTTAATAGCTTTAGAAAAAGATCTACTTGCTGAGATTAAGAAAGATCAGCTAAAGAAACATTAAGGTGCGCTTATGTTAGTGCGCGATTTATTGATTATTAAAGGAATTAATAAGTATATTATTAATAACCAAACGTGTTCAAAATACCATGCATCTCAAGTTTTTGGGACGCATGAAGTTGTTGGTGTGGAAGTAATTACTAAGTATCGTTCTTTGTTTAAAGAAGATGTACGAATAACTATAGATGAAGAGGATCTTATAGATCCTGAAAAAATAGTCACACCAGAAATTGATTATCCTGAAACCTCACAGTATGTAGAGGTAGAATTATCTATTGTGTGTAAAGAAAAATAAAATTAGCCATGCTTTAAATATACTTACACACAATAATAAAACGGGTGGAGCTTAATAGCTCTGCCCGTTTATTTTTTTTTATCTGTAGTACAACATATTACGTGATTGTTTGTACCTTACATATTGTTTCCATTGGTTATCTTTAACAAGACTTAATGGATCTACTGTAGGCTGTCGCATTTTACCATACTTATTAAACCATTGACGATATATATTTTCATAGCGTGTGTATCTACCATTATGGTATTTATTTTGATTTCTATATTTATATGGTGTGTATGGATTAGTATCTTCATAATAGTTATACATAAAATTAAATGTATTACCTAATCTACGTGGTTTATTTGATACCATTTTTTGTACTGTAGGAGATGCTTGCATTATATTACGCGGCCCTAATGTATTAGCTGTACGTGTAATTACACCGACAGTAGCTAATTGTTTAAGGGATGTAACAATATCTTTTTCTTTAATTAAAGTTTGTATTGCCCGTAATAATGGGTTGCGTCTTTGTTCTACTGTAGCTGCTGTATTATTTAAAATGTTTTGTACATCATATAAACCAAAGCCTAATCTTAACCCCACGCCTCCACCTACAGGTAACCATCCATTAGCTATTTGGAATCTTTCATAAGGATCATACATTCCATCTTCATCTTCATACTGTGCATAAACACCATCAACTATATCACTAATAAGTCTATTGTATGAAGGATCCAACATTCTATTTAGCCAGTTATCTATACTTCTAATTGGGAATGAAAGATAAGGTATGTCTGTAATTAATTGCATTTCCATAGGGGTACGTTGTCCATAATTAAACCAACGTTTAAGAGAACGGTTGACTGTTTCATTAAATGAATACTTATATAAGTATCTATCAAATAAATATCCACCGATACGTGCAGTGTTTTCAATCCATTCATTAGTTTTATTGTAAAACTTATAAGGTTCAAACATTAGTTCAGTTACTTCTTTGTTAAACATGCGTGATACTTTATCTACTTCTTTTGCAACTTCTTCGTATGGTCTATCAGTTCCTTCATAAAATTCTTTAGACCTACGTGATTCAACAACACGATTTAAGTATGCGTAATGTTCTTGTTTGTATGCATCTATTTGTGCATTTGTTTGCATAAATGCGGAGATTTCAAACAAGATATGTTCTACATCTTGATAAATAGGATTGCCTGTTTTATCTTTCATTTTAATTTTACTTTGACGTTTAATTAATCTGTTGATTCTTTTACGATATTTGTTATCTTTTGTTGGGTCAAATTGTAGTGTATCATATAATGTAAAGTATTCAGCAAAGTTTATGTTAAGTATAAATGTAGTTGCTCCTCTAATATCTGTTCTTCCATCTAAAGATTGTAGCCCATTTTTATTTTTAAATTTAAATTTAGGATCATCTAATACTTCAATGTCTTTTATACTTTTAATACCCATAACATTTTTACATATATAATCTAACATTTTATCTACACTATCTAAAATTTTAGTTGCTTTAGCTGCACGTCTTTCCATTTTAGATTTGATAGCACCTACTTTATCCACACCTTCTAGATAATTATATACACGATTACGGATGTCAACAATATTTTTAATAATTGTAACTGCATCTACTTTAGTAAATACACCGTGATTCTCTCTAGATTTAGTAAAGATTTGTTCTATCTCTACATATTTACTCTTGATATCTATTTGTGTAAACAAACGTTCTTCATAAATATCTTGGTATAATTTATATAATTCTCCAGTAAGGCCCATGATTCTAACAATTTCAGGTGCATGTGCAATTGCTCCATACATACCTTCTTGTTGGTACATCTCACTCATTAATTGTGTCCAGGTATCTATGTAGTTACGGAATAGAAATCCCATAGATAAACGCATAAATAATTTTTGTGAATATTGAAGAGATGAAACAACATCAGCTATAACACCGTCTCCAGTTAATTGGAATGGTTTGTATGCAATGTCATATGCATCCATGAAATCATTCATGGTTACAAATCCTATAGATAATTCTTTATCTGTTTTACTTATGTGTTGCTGTATTAATTTATATACTTTTTTAAAGTCTTCTGCATTACGTATGTTAATTTCTTTTAGAGTAGGGGATAAGGATTCATTTAAATCTAACCCATTAAGATCAACCTTATCATATGTCTTACCATTAATTTTAATACCTTCAGTTTCTTTTCCTGTTTCTAGTTTCTTCATGTATTCAATAGCATCTTCGAAACTATTAAATCTTGATGCTTTACGATGTTTGTATATATTCCATGGTAACATCTTAGCCCAATTAGATTTTTTAGAATATTCTTTATCTTCTAAACGTAAGATATCACCTAGTTTACGTACTAATGTTTCATGATCCATGCCATCCATAACAATAGTTAAACGTATGAAGCGTCTGTTTTCTTTGTAGTATTTGAATAGTGCTCCCCAATCATAAACACCATTCTTTTTATAGAGGTCTATAAGTGTTAAGAATGGAGTTTGATATTTTTGTAGGTGTGTAAGGTTAGTATTTTTAATACTGTCTGCATTTCCCTTATTAAACTCAGGGTTCTCACCTATATATTTTGGAGGGGCTTCATACAAATCATATATTGTTTTACCTTTAGGATCATTAAGGAGTAGTAAAGCTTTACTGAAGTTTGCGTTCAATGCATTCTTAGCAGCGAACTTTTTGTTTTTAAGTATAGTTTCTTGTGCTTCTTTTTGGTGCCCTTCTAAATCTTCGATTTGTTTTTGATAATCAATATCATTTAGATATTCTATAGCTTTATCTGATTTAGCTATCTTCTCATTAAGCTTGGTTATCTGTGATTCTTTATAATGTAATTCATCTTCAGCATCAGCTAGTTCTTTTTGTGCTTCTTTATAATTGTTGTTGGCTTCTGTAATTACATTTACAGAACCACGGATATTATGATAGCTATATAAATTTTTATTAGTTAAACTATTCGCTACATCATCTCTTGTTATTTTATTAAGTGTATCTTTGTATTGTTGATCTTTATCTTTATAGATAATTTGTACTACGTTCATGTCGTTTTTAATATTTTGTATTAAGAGTTCTAAAGAAGTGTTATCTTTAATACTGTTTAGTTCTTTATCTTCAATAAAGTTAATAACTGTTTTTTGTTGTAGCGCATTTAGTTGATCATAAATTTTTAAATTACTTTCGTAGTCATTACTTGAAGAAATCTTACTAATCATTTCTTGTGCGTATATTCTAGGCACTGACAGTCCATCATTTTTATAATCAATAGCTTCACGTCTTGTAATATTACCATTGATATCTAATGTTACATAATCATAATCAACATCTCTATTGTTTAGTAAGAAGTCTAATGAACCTTGATAAGATGGATCTAACATTTGTCTTAGATTATCACGTTCATGTCTACTTTTAAATTTACTTAAATGTGTGAATAAACCAAAGCCGTTATATACATAAGGGATTTTAGTTTTAGGTAACGCTTTTTGTGTTGCCATGTGGTACCTATTATTTACTTCTTGGTACAAACTAAATGCATTGGTAAGAACACGTAACACACGGTACGCTGGGATGTCATAAATAACTAGTGTTTGTAAAGCATTGTTAACTGTTTGTGCTTGCCCTGCTACTGTTATTTTTGTATCTAAAATTTGTTTAAGTTCTTTACTTGTATTGAATGCGCGCATTACTTCATTTAGCAATTCATAAACTTCATTATAAATTTCTGGTATAAAATTAGCGTCGTTAAATAACTCAGATTTAGCATACTCTGTAATTAAATTTGTAGCTGCATTTCGTGCATACGTTTCTTTTGTATATATTGCACGTAATTGTGTATTACGTTCTCCTGCTTTTAAATCTTTAATACGTTGTTCGAGTGCTGGATCTTTTTCTAATACAATGTTATTCTTTTCAAAAGGATTTACATCCATACCAATTGCCATGGTACGTTTATGGACTTTATCATATCCTACAGTTGCATGTCTTATACTTGTTTTTTCTGTTTCTTCTTTCAAACGTTTACTATATCTTTCGAAGAAAATTGTTTTATCCATATCTCTACCGGCATGCTTAGCTACACCAATGATTTCAGTTGCATCATCTGATTGTGCTCCTTGTTTTGCACGATCGATAATGATTTGTTGGTAATAATTTTTAGTATGTTGTTTAATTAAATCTTCAATAGTTATTTTATCTTTTTGTTTAGGTGCTGTCATTAGTTCAGATAACTTCATAAATGTTTCTGCATCTTGGTGGTAGCGCCCAAAATAAAACATATTGATTAATGTTTGGTCTGCTTTATTTATTTTGTCGTATGTATAATTTTCTAATTTTTCTACTAGATCTTTATAAAGACTGTTTAGTTTATCCCCATAGAATGTTTTGAAATGTTCTGCAAAATCTTTTGCAGTACCATTATGGTATATGTGTGCGAGAGACGTGAGTTCTTGTTCTAAGCGTTTTGAATTTAAATAGGTATCAAAGATATCTTTTAGAAGTAAATCGATATCTAAGGACAATAACGCCGCCATAGGTTTATCTTTTTCTTTATAGTAATCTTCCATGTTATCTTTTAAATAATTATTATGTGCGTCATTGATAAATGTTTGTTGAAGTTTATTCATAGCATCTTCATCATAAATATCTTTATCATTGAAATAGTTGGTCATGGTTAAACCAGGTAATAATTTTCTGGAAATACTTTCCATAGTTATATTACCTTCTTTATCTCTAAAAGGGTTCCACACATTACCATTGGCATCTCTATTTATGTTTAAGTATTTACTTAAAAGGGATGATACAGTTCTTGTTTTACGGTTACTACCAAAAACATTAATACCAATCTTTGAAGTTTGGATACGTTCAACTGTACCTAATACACTATCTGTATAGATTTTATTGTTAATAATTTTATTGAATAAATCTTTGTAATTATCTTTATCTATTAAGATGCTATTGATACCTGCATCTTTTATAGTTTTTCTATCAGCGAGTGATAGATGCATTTGGTTGTTTTCAAAATCTTCTTTAGTTACATACTGTGTAATGTCATATTCATTGTTATTATAAAGCATATCAAATAAATAATATCGTTTAGCAATTGTTGCTAACTCCCCTTTGAGTAGCGCTGTAACTTTATTAGTATCTAAGTAGTCTTGTTCAGTTAAGTTATCTAAAACATTTTCACCTTGTGTTTGTTTTCTTACAGCTACATTTAAATAAAAACGTTTAGTTGAATTTCCCCATTTAGTTATATCAATATCTGTGACATCTAGATTATCGATATCTTTTTGTATATTTTTATCAGAACCCCCGAAGATTTCTCCCCAAGAGTAGTGATCTCTAATAGGTACTTTTATTTTTTCTCCGGCTGTATTAATTGTTTTCATTTGTCCAAATGTTTTTTTACCAACGGAAGCAAAACGAATATCCATATTATCTATATGTTCTTCTACACCTAACAATTTTGATTGTTTATCATTGATATCAGCTATGGTACCTGTATCATAATATTCATCTTTAGTAGCATCAACATTATCGAAATAACTTTTTTGAATCTTACCGTTAATTTCTTCATGACTGTCTAGTGCTAACATACCTATAGTATCACCATCATTATCCCCACCAATTAATCCATAGAGATAAATATTAGATTCAACTGCGTTATGTGTATGGTGTCCTATTACTTTAAGCATAGGTACAGAGTTATAATCTTGTACAGGAGAACGCATAGCTACGACATATCCTGCTAATTGTCCAAGTTTGTTTTTATTGAAAGTTAATGTACCGTTTTTGTTAATAGTATACATTGTTATTTTTTCACCATTTACAAGGTTTCTTGTTTTTCCTTTCTTATCTTTGTATGTGTTCATAACACCTATACTATTAAGAAAGGCAAAGAATTTTTTAGTTGGTTTAATCTTAAGTGTTAAGCCATCTTTACTTATAAGTTTGTCTAAATTTTTAGCATAGAAAGGTTTGTAACCTCCTATAAGTTTGCGCCATTGTTGGATGTCTGTTATTGGTTCATGTACAAGAAAACCTTTTTTAAGGTCTTGTAATGTCTCCCAACCATCTTTGGATGTACGTATTTGTCCTTGTCCTAAGTTTGGATTAGCAACTAATTGTTGTCGTATACCATCATGTCTGTGGAAAGTATCTTCATATAAAGCACCGGTAGATCCTTGTATAATTTCTAAGGATTTCTTTTGTGCATTATATTCTAGTTCTTCAATTTTAGTTTCTAGTTTAGCATAAGCGATAGGGTCTTTTATTTTTTCTAAACGTTCTGTATATAATAAATATCGTTGTATGTCTTCTACTAGAATGTTTGAGTATTGTTCTTTAATATTAGTTATAGTGGCAGAAATATTGTATTTGCCTTTTTTAGTTTTAATTCCAAATCTTTCAAGAATTTTTTTAAAGCCAAAATTATATATGTTAGAATATTTTGCAAGCGCACTGTCAGTTTGTTTACCTAAGATGGCAGTCATCCAGTCAACACCTTTTAATTCTAAAATATCTGTAACACTTGGAGACATGGATACTCCTTTACGTACTCCACCTTTCATATCTTTTACTGCAAATGTTACTTCACCTGCTTCATTGATTTGTGTTTTAGTAGACATGTGTTCTGCTGTATGTTCAGCATCCATGATTACATACATTTCTCCTTGGTACATATTAGTGTTTTTAAATTGTAGTGTTTCTAATGTACCATCGCTGTGTGTGTATTCATATGCTAAATCTTTCGTAAAAGTTTTATTGATTATATTTTTCCAGGTATGTGATAATTTAGTTTTACCGTCTGGTTTTGTTGCAAAGATTTTATTTAAAACTTTATCGTAATCTTTACTTGGATCTAAAATTAATTTACCTTCTTTAATTGTAAATTCTTTTTCAAGTGCAGGTCTATAGAATGCATCAATAGTATTAATTGTTTTGTCATTCAATAGATATTTACGAATTGTATTTAATGCCATGTCTAAAGGAGCACCATAAGCGCCACGGTCACGTACAGATTTTTTACTACCCATGATA
>Ga0272441_10005401_pt1 | contig 22242 bp, 16 predicted proteins | sample SSMProp6N_FD_193582 | JGI IMG/M metagenome (GOLD analysis project Ga0272441, IMG submission 193582) | Marine sediment archaeal communities from Little Sippewissett salt marsh, Falmouth, MA, United States - SSM-Prop-6N | ecosystem: Environmental > Aquatic > Marine > Wetlands > Sediment ... | reverse complement strand
TTCGCGCGCCAATCCGGAAACATCCGGAAACACAAACATGCCCGCGGTGCCCATGTCCATTCCGGATCTGGAATTTGTTGCGTCATCCTGTTCTTACGATTTTGAATTTCTGGAATTCACATTTAATATTCGAATCAGAAACACCGGAACAGATCCGACAGGTTCTTTTTCAATCGCTTACTACCTTTCTGAGGATCAAATCTTAAACCAAGCAGATAAAATATACTCCCACGCACCAGGTTCAATCGCTGGAGGGGCCACTGTAGATATTCAAAAAAAAGTCGATGCATATGACGGAGAGCTTCATTATCTTCCGGGCATATGGTACGTGGGCTGTGTTCTGGATGATTTAAATCATGTGACAGAGTCCAATGAAAACAACAATACGCATATTTTTAATAACAAATTGACCATTCCGGAGATACCGGATTTAACAGTCGGTTTATATTTAAATAACAATGATGGACCGCTTATCGCATACGAACTGGACATAATAAACAATGGAACGGAGAACTCAGATCCATGCGTTGTGGCCAGTTTTCTGTCAACGGATCAAATCCTGGATGCCGCTGATGATTTGGTACATGAGGTTGACTGTTCAGCAGTGGGCAGAGGCTGGTACGCGCACTACTACCCCTCAGTAGATCTGACGGGTGTTCCTGGCGGTGAATATTACATGATCAGTAAGGTTGATTATTACAACGTGGTGGATGAATTCTACGAAGACAACAACGTATCTTATGTAGATGAATCACATAAAATCAGTGTTCCTTATTTCTATCCCGACCTTGTGGTGAGCCTGATTCAATTGCCGGATGAAGAGGGCCCGGAAATCACATACATAATTGATGTAATGAATATTGGCGATGTTGCCACAAGCGGTACATTTAAAAATAAAATCTATTTATCCACAGATGATATTATAACCGATTCGGACTACCTGATCAATGACTGGAACGTTACCCAGTCCATACTTCCGGGCAATTATAAAAGAAGCCCGGATTTAACCACAACGGTCAGCGGCGTTCCGTATGGAGAATACTGGCTGGGTGTCATTGCAGACTCGGAAGAAGACATTGATGAATCGAACGAGAACAACAACACAGGCTATTATCCAGATTACCAGGTTATTATTGATTTACCGGATCTATATGTGATAGATATCGAAGTTCTGGATCAAATTGGTCCTGATATCCATTATCAATTTTTTGTTGACAACGGCGGATTAATTGGCACAGAGGGTGTTGAATTCGACTATACCGTCTTTTTGTCACTGGATAATTTATATGATCCTTCGGATTATCAAATTGAACAGGGGAATATGGGTGCTCTTGGCCCTGAGGAATACACTGCTAAAACATGTTTCACCAATGTGACAGGTGTGCCCAATGGTGAATATTTTTTAATTGTCATTATTGATTTCAATGAAGCAATTGATGAAACAGACGAGATCAACAACGAAGGTTATGCGGCTTCCCCAAAGGTGGTGATCGGCTCCAGTAGTGTGGAAACCAAACTGGTACCCAAAGAGTTCGATTTAAAGGCAGCCTATCCCAATCCCTTCAATGCCTCGGCAACCATACAGTTCGATCTACCTGAATCCTGTCCTGTATCTTTGAAAATATACAGTTCAACGGGTCAGCATATTGCCACACTGGTTGATGAATTCCGTTCTGCCGGAGTTTATCCGATTGTGTGGAATGCAGAGGATCTGCCCAGCGGAATGTATATGGTTCAGTTAAAAGCAGGGGATTATACAGAAACGAAAAAATTGATTTTGCAGAAATAAAATGTAAATAGATGTGTCGGATTTTTAACCTGCCATCAGGCAGGCATCTGGTTATGTAAAAATAGCCTTTACTCAGTAAATTAAACGAATCATTCATCGCCCGGGATATCTATCCCGGGCGATTTTATCGATTTAAATAGCCAAATAAAATAACATATCATCCGGATCAATAATTATTAAATATTTAATGATCCTTTTTTTATTGAATTTTAACGCTGAATCTCGTATTATCTTAATACACAAGTTATACATTTCGAATATCCGATAAAAAAGCCAATAAAAGAAAGGATACGGCAGGATGCGTCCTTTGTGGCTGGCTGTTATCATATCGTTTTCTTTGGTCTATCCTTCCTTGTGCAAATCTCAGGATTCTGTGTCTCCCGCCCGGTCCGACACAACACAAGCAGGACAATATCTTCTTCGTGGAAAAAAATTCTTTGACAACGCACAATATGACAGCTCAGCATATTATTTTCTTGCAGCCTCCAGGACATATGAAAACACATTGGATCAGGATGGAGCATCATCTGAACTTTGGGGAAAATATATTAACAGCCTCACATGGACCGGCAAGACGTACATCCGCCGGATGAAATTTGCTCCGGCCTCCGAATACCTGACAAAAGCCCTTGACCTGGCCCAAAACAAACTGGAGGCCGGTCATCTTCATCTCGCCTTCATTTATACTGAGCTGGCCACATTGTTTTTCAGAAAGTCCGATCTGAAAAAGGCCCTCGAATATGATAAAAAATCCCTTGAAATAAAAATTCAAAATCTGGGCAAGGTCCATCACGATGTTGCTGGTGGTTTTTTCAACATTGGATTGACCTATCAGGATCTGGGAAATTATGACGCGGCCCTGTCCAGCTTTCAACAATCCAGAGATTTATTTTTTCAGCTGAATGAAGACAACACGCCCTCTATGGCTTCCGCATTATACGGTCTGGGCATGACGTACATTTTCAAGGGACGGCATGACCAGGCCTTCGCACCTCTTAATAAAGCCCTGAAAATAAGGCTGGCTTCTCTCGGCGAAAGCCATCCGCTTGTTGCAGAATCCTATCACTCTCTTGGCAAATATTTCGTGGATACAGGTGATCTGGACAGGGCCATTGAATACTACAAACAGTCCGTGTCCATTTACACTGAATTCTATGGTTCAGATCACCCAAGCGTCGCCTACGGCAACAACAATATCGGAACAGTCTGTTTTAAAAAAGGCCGTTTGGATGAAGCGCTTTACTATTTCAACCTGGCATTAAAGGATAAAATCCGCATATTCGGAAAAAATCATCCGACCGTAGCCAATACGTATGCCAACATCGGACAGGTATATTTCGATCAGGGTAAATACAAGAAGGCATTTCAGCAATATGATAAATCACTGAAAATCCGGTTTAATACCCTGGGCGAACATCATCCTTCCGTGGTTATTGATTATATATACATGGGATCGGCTTACAGTCAAATGGCTGACCAGGACCGGGCCCTTGACTATTTCAAAAAGGCATTGGTCATTCAGCTTGAAATAACGGGTAAGAACCACCCCACGATCTGCAATATCTATAGCCAGATCGGTAAAATCCACCTGAAAAAACAGGACCATACGAAAGCGCTTGCATTTTTCCAGAAAGCCCTGATAGGCCTTTCACCTGACTTTAATGATACCATTGCTTATCACAATCCGCCGCTTGATCACGCACTGAACAATCAGATTCTTCTGAATACACTGCATGATAAAGCCGAAGCCCTGCATGAACGTTTTCGGGCTCGGTCCGGAAATATCGATGATTTGGACATGGCCCTTCAAACCTATCAGCTTGCCCTGGATCTCATTGACAACATGCGCAGCAGTTATCAGGCTGAAGGCTCGAGACTCCTTTTAGGAGAAAAGACTGCTGTTATCTTCGAAAAGGCCATCCAGGCCGCTTTTGAGTTGTATAAGAAAACGGGGGATCCCCGGTACAAAGAAACAGCTTATCAGTTTGCAGAAAAAGGTAAATTCAGCACGTTAGCCCTGTATTTACAGGATATTAAAGCCAAACAATTTGCCGGAATTCCGGACAGGCTGCTCGGGCATGAAAGATCGCTTCGGGCGGATCTGGCGTTTTACAGCACACAACTGCAAAAAGAAAAGGAAAGAAAAAAATCCACAGACAGTCTCCGAATCAATGATTATGAAGAAAAATTGTTTACCCTCAACAATCAATATCAGGAACTGATCAATATATTCGAGAGAGATTATCCAGACTATTTTAACCTGAAATACCGAACAGAGACCATATCCGTTTCGGCTCTTCAGCAAATACTGGATGATCAATCCGTTCTTGTTGAATATTTCACAGGTGATGAAATCATCACCATTTTTACAATCACCAAAACGGATTTAAATGTAATTCAATTTGATATCGACCCGTCTTTCTATGACCTGGCCGTCTCATTGATAAAAACCATCAAAAAAATGGATGTAAAGCCGTTTCTCAATAGAAACAGTCAATTGTATGAAGCACTCATCGCACCCATAAAAAGTGAAATTAATGAAAAAAATCATATAATCATCATTCCGCACGGTATCCTTTCAAAAATCCCCTTTGAAGTCCTTATAGCCGATTCTCCTGAAGGGCGGGACCAGATCGATTTTACCAATCTGAATTACCTGATCCGGTCTCATGATATCACATACCATTTTTCAGCCACACTTTATGCGGATCATATGAAAACCAGTAATAATAAAAATACCATTTATACATTTGCAGGTTTTGCACCGGTTTTCAGTGATAATCAGAACAGTGGATACATTTTAAACAGTCGTGCCCCTGAATCGGATTCCGATCATTCAGACAGAGAAAACCGTTCGGTTCGTGTGGATGGACAACAGTTTAAAGAATTAAAATATTCGGAAAAAGAAGTGCAGGAAATTGTTCATAAATTTGAAAATAAGCGTAAAACCGCTGTCGCTTATTTTGGCGAACGTGCGACTGAAGACAATTTAAAATCCGTCTGTGACAAATATCGGATAATCCATCTGGCCTCCCATGGTATTGTCAATGAGGAATTTCCAAAACTTTCCGGTATTCTTTTTTCTCAATCAGATCAATCCGGTAGTGAGGACGGAATTCTATATGCTGGAGAAATTTACAATCTAAATTTAAACGCCGACCTGGTTGTCCTCAGCAGTTGTGAAAGCGGTATCGGAAAGCTGGTGAAAGGAGAGGGGCTTCTTGCCCTGACACGTGGATTTATTTATGCCGGTGCGGATAATCTGATCGTATCACTCTGGAAAGTATCCGATAGACAGACATTAAAATTAATGACTGAACTTTATAACAATATTTTAGATGGTCAATCCTATCCCGCCTCCCTTCGGAACGCCAAATTGAGCATGATTCACAATAGTGCCACTGCCTTTCCAAGATCCTGGGCCTCATTCGTATTGATTGGAAAATGAGGTACATAAAGTGACAGAATAATCTGAATCAATTACCACTGCCCTAGGCAGCGGCTTATATAAATTGCCTTTAATGTGACTATTATAAAAATTCTGTTACTTCGAATCCGGTAAACCGATATGAGAGACACTATAATCCGAAGGTAGTCCTGATCGGATCCGGTTTTTCCTTATCATTTTACGAATTTTTTCGTTGACAAATAGAAATCCATTCATTATATTGAATTATAACTGAACGGAAAATATCAATCCAATCCAAGAAAGGCAAAAAATGGCACGGAAAAAGCATCCGGGTCCGACCGAAAAAGAAATGGAGATACTTTCTATTCTCTGGAAAGAGGGAGCCAGTACGGTTCGCGATGTCAACTCCATCATGAACCTGAGAGAGGAAACCGGTTACACCACAACCCTCAAACTGATGCAGATCATGTATGAAAAGGGGCTCCTGAAAAGGGATACCTCTTCAAAAACCCATGTCTATTTCCCCGCATCCTCCCAGGAAAAGGTTCAGACACAGGTTCTGGGCAATATGGTCAACCGTGTGTTTGACGGATCTGCGGAAAAACTCATGATGCGTGTGCTCTCCTCGCAGAAAGTATCCGCAGACGAGCTTGAAAAACTGAAAAAATTGATCCAAGATAAAGAACGGGAAATCAAATCATGAATTTTGATATGCTCTTCTCACAGCAGGTCATTCACCGGCTGGGATGGTGGGTGCTCCACTTTACATGGCAGGGGACACTGATTGCTGTTGTCGTCTCCATGATTTTCTTTGCACTAAAAAAGGCAAACGCACGATTACGCTACTGCATCGGTTGTTTCGGACTCATTCTGATGATCATCCTGCCCACATTAACCGTGATACTGGAAAATCCGCAGCCTGTGTTCAATACAGGATCATCAAGATTGGCCGATACGGAAATTAAAATCAACGATGTTCATGATCAGAATATACTCACATCACGCCAGTACAGGATGAAAGCGGCAACTGTTCCCTTCTGGGTATCGGCCATGAATCAGTTTGAATCCCGTATATCGCTGATTACGCTGATATGGGTTTGTGGTGTTGTCGCATTTTCATTCTTCCGTGTTTCCGGATATATCCGTCTTCACTTCATTATCAGATCCATTAAAAAACCCATTGAAGCCGTTTGGGAAAAAAGGATCCAGGTATGGATCAGGCGTATGAGTATAAATAAGAAAATTAAAATTTTACAATCGACGCGCATCAGTGCGCCGGCTGTGTGCGGCTGGCTTAAACCGGTTTTGCTGATCCCTGTATCCTTCCTTACCGGTATGGACCAAAAAAGCATTGAATCCATTATCATTCACGAACTCGCCCATATTCGACGTTATGATTACCTGATTAATATTTTTCAGGTTATGATAGAAATTGTGGGCTTCTATCATCCCGCGGTCTGGTGGCTTTCGAACCGGATTCGCAAAGAAAGGGAAAACTGCTGTGATGACTGGGCCGTTCATATGCTGGGAGACAGACTGGTTTATGTAAAATCGCTCGTAAGACTGGCTGAAAGCCGCCGCGGACCACATCCTGTTATGGCGGCCAACGGATCCGAACTTTCCCAGCGCATTATGCGCATATTGAATGTTCCGAATGTGAAGCAGTCTTCCGGTTCTCTTTTTGCCTTTATATTTTCTCTGGCTTTTGTCGCTACCCTGCTGTTTACCGGATTTACTGGATTCCGCTCTTCAAACCAGGATATTAAAAAACATTATAAACAAACGGTTAAGTATCAGGCCGTTTATTATCCATTTTCAGGAAACGCAGAAGATGCTTCCGGAACAGGGCTGAATTGCAAAGTAAAAGGCGCTGTTTTATGCGAGGATCGTTTCGGCCGAAAAGATCAGGCATATTATTTTAATGGAAAAAACAGCCTGATCTGGGTGCCCGGTAAAGGTCCTTTGCATATGTCCGAGTCTATGACCATCAGCTGCTGGATCAATCCCGAGCGCGCCCTCCCCTATGAATCGTGGATGAGTATGGCCTTTTATGGTAAAAAGCGGTCCCTATGGCGCGCAGGATTTGGAAGTATGAAGAGCAGGGAATGGGGCTTTACGGAAACCGTATTCAAAGGCGATCAAAAAATTTGGCTCGATTATTTTGTGACTGACCGAGAAATCCCGCTCAATGAATGGACACACGTGACTATCGTGACCAACTGGAAAAAAGGTGAAGTGATTATGTATCGGAACGGCCGGCGTCTCGGCATTATCAATAAGCTGATACCGATTGATTCTTACAAAACAGAATTGTATATCGGATTTCAGACGGACAATGCAATCTCTTTTAAAGGCAGCATCGATGAGGTCAGAATTTTTAATACGGCCCTCACAGATGAAGAAGTCTACGCGGTTTATAAAATAAGCTGAAAAATTAAAATCTCCGGTCTTATCAGATCGGAGGTTTTTTCGGTAACTATATACGAATTATTTCGTTTATTAACAGGTTAAACAGATCCACAACTTTATACCATATCAGCTGATAACAAATCCAAATATGTATTGAATTGAAAGGAGAGCACCATGCAAACAAAATCAAAACAGATCAATTTTTTAGCAGTACTGCTGTGTATCACCCTGGCCTCTGCATGGGCCGGCGAAACAAAAAAATGTGACAAATCGATGAAATGTGAAAAAATGCTGAAAGGAATTATCCATTTCAGTGACAATGATGTTCGTTTTGCTACAAAGGATCAGGGTGTGATTTTTATTGATCCTGTTTCAGGCCCGGAAGACAGTACTGTGATTAAATCCGGATTGTTTAAACCTGATCTGATACTCATCACCCATCCTCACGGCGATCATTTCCAGCCGGATGTGTTAAAAGCCTATATAAAAACGAATCCTGATGTGGTCCTTGCAGGCCCCGCACAGGTTGTTGAACTCGCAATAAAGGCCGGTATAGACAATATGAAGACAGTGGAACCCAACCAGAAATACGGACTGGCAGGAGTAAAAGTTAAAACCCTTCCCGCCTATTTTTCCAAAGGAGACTCTCATCCTAAAGAAAACGGCTGGGTGGGATACGTTCTTATGCTGAACGGCCTTACCTATTATATTACAGGCGATACGGAGCCGGTTCCTGAAATGGCTGATTTGAAGGTGGATGTGCTGATGCCGCTGCTTTATGGCTGCGGTGGTAACATTGATCAGGCGATCAAGATGTCAAAGTTGACAAAAGCCGCTCTTGTCGTACCGGTACATACCGGTGGGCAAAAAGAGGTTATTAAGAAATTTGTCAGCCGGCTTCCGGATGATGTACACAGCGCCTGCTATCTGGGTGCCAAACTGAAAGTAGTCAAGTAGCATAAAAAAGCGCCCGGCACCTCTCAAGTGCCGGGCACACATAAAAAATATATTAAAAATTTAGTCGGAATTGCAAAATAATTATTAATCCAGCCACGGATTGACACGGATTAACACCGATTTTAAAAACAAAACATAGATAAATTTCAAAAACAGATCTTATTATAAATTGAACCCTTTTTATATTTTTTTATAAAAGTATCCGTGTTTCATCCGTGTTAATCTGTGGCAATTTAATTTCAATCCGTGGCAAACTATTTTTATGGTAAAATTTTATATTGTCAAAAAATTGAATTTCTATTGATACCGAATATCTCCAATAGCAGTAATTCTGTCGGATTTGTCCTTTTCCTCATGAAACCGTCTCAGTTTTTTAATCATGGGAATTTCACTGTCATAGACTCTTTTCACACCGTCTCCAAGAGAGGCTTCAACGGTCCGGATATACTTGACCAGTCTTTTTAATCCTTCCGGCTCCACGGATGCGGATTGATCACTGCCCCACATGGAACGGTCAAGTGTAATATGGCGCTCAACTATGGTGGCACCAAGCGCAACAGCAGCCACGGTCGGCACAAGTCCGGTCTCATGGCCCGAATAACCAACCGGACAGGGAAATTCATCCATAAGTGTATAAAGCATGCGAAGGTTGAGCTGTTCAGGAGGCGCCGGATAGGTGCTCGTGGCATGCAGAATGACCAGATTTTCAAATCCAAGCAACCGCACAGCCGTACGAATCTGATCCATGGTTGACATGCCGGTAGAAAGGATGAGCGGCTTGCCGGTGGCACGCAATTTCTGCAGCAGGATTAAATCCGTCAGTGCCGCTGAATGAATTTTATAGCAGGGCGGATTAAATTTTTCAATAAAATCAATCGAAGGTTCATCCCAGCATGAAGCGAACCAGTGAATACCCCGGTTCCTGCAATAACTATCTATTTCTCTGAAATCCTGCTCGTCAAATTCAACGCGGTTCCTGTACTCCATATAGGTAATATAACCCCACGGTGTTTCACGCATCACATCCCGCTGGTGAGCCGGAACACAGAGTTCAGGTGTCCGCTTCTGGAACTTGACGGCGTCACAACCAGCATGAAGCGCTGAATCAATGAGCTTTTTGGCTATATCAAGATCGCCATTGTGATTGATACCGATTTCACCAATAATATATGTTGAATTTCCAAACCCGACAACCTTGTTCCCTATTTTAACTTGCGGTTGCATTTGTTCTCTCCTTTTCCCTTTTTAATTCAATCAATGATTCACAAAATTCACGTACGGCACCGGATCCGCCTTTTTGCAGCAATCGCCACCCTGCAGACTGATGGATATCGGGATGAGCATCCCGTACTGCTACTGACAATCCTGCCAGCTTCATGGGGCCCAAATCGTTTAAATCATTGCCGATATACGCAATTTTTTCCATAGGGATCTGATAATCACCGGATATTTTTTTCAGTGCCCGGGCCTTATCTTTTATACCGTATAAACAGGGTATTTCCAGTTTTCTGCATCGCGCGGATACAACAGGATTGTGCTCTGAAGAAAGGACCACACAGGGAATATCTGCATCTTTAAGGAACGCAATGCCCATTCCGTCACCGCGGTGACAGCGTACCATTTCAAAGCCAAATTCATCCACATAAACATGGTCATCTGTGAATACCCCGTCAAAATCAAATACGACCAGCCCAATATCTTCCAGCTGCGAAGGTCCTGCAAAATCAGGGGTAACCACATTTAACCGGCCCTTTTTCATAAGATAATCTGCATATTGCCATTGAACCAGTGTATCGAGATCTATGGCATAACCCGGCTCGATAATGTAGGGTAATATGGATTTGCCGGTCATGCTGTTTTGTTCGAGCAAAGTTGCGGAACGGATGACTTCAATATGCCCGGTCTGCCAGTAAGTGGAGGGCAGTTCCTGTCGTGGCATATTGTAAGGTTCTTCAAATTCAGACTGCATCAGCGGTTTCATATAACTGCCGTTTAACTGCCACATTTTAAATGGATTCTGTCCGGAACAGGTAATACCTCGAACCGAATCCGCATAGGAATCCGACAGCAGGGTTTCAATAGCTTCATCCACACATTGTTTTGGGCGGAAAGGAGAAGTTGGGCGAAGCTGAACAACGATGTCCGGAACATAGTCTTCATTTTTCTTCAGCCACTCAAGAGTGTGAATAAACACGGGTAAATCAGTCACATGATCCTCTGCGAGTTCATCCGGACGCATAAATGGTGTTTCGGCTCCGTATGAATTCGCAGTATCCGCTATTTCTCTGTCATCCGTGGATACAATAACCCGGCTGACATGTTCTGATTGCAGTCCGGCAGCAATACTGTAGGCAATAAGTGGATGTTCACCCAGCAATTTTATATTTTTCCCCGGTATCGATTTGGATCCGCTCCGGGCAGGAATGATGGCCAGTATTTCTTTCTTTTTTTCTACCATGCGGTCCATCCTCCATCAACAACAAGATTGGCACCCGTCATATAGGATGCCGCATCCGAAAGCAAAAAGATCAGGGCACCGCAGTATTCATCCGCATCAGCCATTCTGGCAAGAAGTGTCCGGTCACTGTATTTCTGTACAAAAATGTCATCATGATGATTGAAAACCCCTCCAAGGGTTAATGTATTAACCCGTATCCCTTTACCCCGCCAGTAGGCAGCCAGATATTTTGTCAGGCCGAATACAGCACTTTTAGAAACAGTATATGTTGCCGGTTTAAAGGATTGTTCTCCTGAATCACTCTGATATAACCTCTGATCAGGTCCGGCCATGCCGTAAATTGAGGAAATATTGACAATGTTACCCTTACCCTGCTTCAACATATAAGGGGCAACCGCCTGAGCACATAAAAACATACCGTCAATATTAACCGACAACTCTTTTTTCCACATCTCCAGCGGATAATTTTCAAAGGTTAAAGTATGCTGACTGTCATGTTCAGGATCGAATTTGGGATCCAGGGCTGCATTATTAACCAATCCGTCAATCCGTCCGAACTCTTTCATAACTTGCTTGATTGTCGAAACAACCGATGACCTGTCACTGACCTCCATTTTAAATGCGGCGGCAAGTCCCATCCCATATTCTTCAACCACCTTTTCTGCGGCTGTTCGATCACAATCAGCCACGATTGATATGGCGCCGCAATCAGACAAAGACTTCACATATTGCCTGCCGATTAAACCGGCAGCACCCGTTATAACAATCACGCGGTTTTTAAGATTAAATTTTTCCATTGAGTTCAATGAGTTTTTTCCTTTTAATAGATTGAATGGCAGCCAGTGCTATTCTCAGAGCCTCTATCCCGTCGTCAAGATCACAAAAGGGGAGTTTATTGTTTTCTACACAGTCAATAAAATGAATCATTTCATTAAGAAACATTTGATTTCTCTCAAAACCGGCCGGGGGGGATACAGTTTCATTTGTATGCTCTTCTGTCAGGAATAAGCTGGCATTTCCGGTTCGATTATCCCATTGAATCAGCCCCTTTTCACCAACAATCGTCAATGAATGCTGCGCCGGTTTCTGTATATAGTTTAAATGAACGGATGACAGGGCGCCGTCCGAATGCTCTATTGCAATTTGAGCTGTCTCCTCGGCATCTATATTTAAAATCGGGCTCTCCTGTGTTAAGGCAAAAACACTCTTGATACTTCCCAACAGCCAGTGCAGATAATCGAAGGGATGACACAGTGTCAGGATAACTCCCCCACCGAGATCTTTCCTGGCACTGTAGCATTTTTTGTAATCTTCCCACGGGTGCCAGCCAGGCAGATGTTCACCCCAATGTGCATTTGCCGTTACAATACGGCCAATTACATTCGCATTAAGCCACTTTTTTATATGCAAAAGCGTGGGATGAAACCGGAACTGAAAACCGGTCATCACCGTCAGATTATTCTCCCGAACAAAACGGGATAGACTCTGTATCCCTTTCATTGAATGGGAAATTGGCTTTTCAAGAAACAGATGACAGCCTTGTTCTGCCGCTGCGAGCGCGACTTCCATATGCATGGATGTTGGATTGGCTACAATAACTGCGTCCGGTTTTTCTGCCAGTGCGTTATCCAGACTTTGGTGTGTGTGATAATCGGCCAGGGAATCATTTATCAGGGTTCCTTTTCCGCTTCGGTATAAATGGATATCATGGATTCCCAGTGCTGTCAGATTTTTAAGATGTCTCTGACCAATTGAGCCGAGTCCGGCAATTAAAAATTTCATATTTTTGTCTATTTTATTCACCTTTGCCATGTTTTACAAATAGCTCCTGCCAAGTTCAGCAATGTTTTGTGCTGATTTTCCGCCATTTTGCAGGGGGATGATCCGTTCCAGTTCATCCGGCGCAAAATCAGAATAGACTTTTTTCCCCATGGCTGCTGCAATCATCACGACAGAAGAATATCTGGTAATCAGTGTGTGACAATTTGCAATCATATGATTGGTATTCCCTTCAGTATAAATAATTGCTCCGGGCGCGTATTTTTTAATTTCACGAACAGCCCGGTCTTTTTTCTCATTCGGGTGCAGTTTAAAAATTACTTTACGGCCATTGGCAATCGACATGGCTTTTTTAATAAATTGGCTGCGATTTTCAAACTTGAATGTTTCCCGCAAAGCCGATGTGGCTGCAAGGACATAGTCATTATGGGGGAAATCATTCACTTTATAGGTCGCTACATTGTCAAAATTGGGCACTCCGGTCACAGCGATCCGATCAGCATCGACCCCTTTATTGATAAAAATTTGTTTCCATCCTTCGCTGAGAACACAAAATTGATTATAGCCATTAGACAGGCCCATCATGGATGTATTGGCAAAATATCTTGGCAGCCGAAGCGTTTTTACCATATAGTATATCAAATTTTCAGGATCTGTCATGCCTTCCTGGATATGAATAATGGCCTTATTTTGTATATTTTTCGGTAATATCAGATCAGAACAGGTCACAACCAGATCATAATCATTGGAAACACCCTTAAAATCGACCTGCAGATTGTTGTTTTTCAGAAATTTTTCTGTCGCTCGCCTGGCCTGCCCTCCCAGTGAACAAAAGTCCATAAATCCGGCTTCCGCCAGGGTTTGTATAAATCCGTCACTGTAAAACGGCGTATAAAACAGATCGAACTCCTGAAGATGCTGAGCCACAGCATACATCATGGTGGTTTGATTCAATGTCCCGCAAATAAACAATATTTTTTTATTCTTCATTCTGCTCCAAAGATGATTACAATTATAATATGCGGTTCGGTTTTTATATAGAGATAAGAAAACGGTTAGGATTTGGTTAAAATAATGAATCGTCAGGAAAACCGAAAACCGGTATTTTACATCCCGCTGAATGCTCGAATGATCAAAATAACACCAAACAGGACAACCAGAATACCCATCGTATGATTAATCTTGTTCAAAGCGGATTCATTTAAAAAATGCCCCGCGCGGCTGAATGTATAACATTTAAGGAAATCCACACTGATTGCCGTAAAAAAAAGCCCGATAAAAAATTGACGTAATGCCAATGTGCCGGGAATAAATTGAGAACTGGCAATACCGACCATACTTAACCAGAAGAGCACATTGAAAGGATTGGTAATATTCATGGCCATTCCTTTAAAAAAATATCCTATCATATGTCTTGCGCTGAATGTATGATCAAGATGCATTTTAATCACCGGACTTCGAACATGCCGAATAAGCATGATGCTGCCGAAAATAACAAGTGCACTTCCGCCAATCAGTCCGGCAGTCGTCATATTCTGGTCAATTTTTAAAAATCGTCCGAATCCAAAATACCCTATCATCAGAATTGATAAATTGGTCATGTACAATCCACCGACCACGGCAGCACCTGCATGAAATCCCCGATTTAAACTGGCATCAAATTGAAGCATCAAACCCGGTCCGACATTAAAGCACATGGTAAGCGCAAGAAGTGAACCTTTTAAAAATGACCACATTTTTCACCCTTCCATGATCCATTTGGGTTAAATCACCCATTTGGGTACCGGGTAAATATATGATACTAAATTTAAGAGAATAATATAGATTGTGTTAAAAATTGGTTAGCGTATTCTTATGATAGATAACATTGATGCGGCTCTTTATAAAATCTCTACATTAAAAATCAGCTGGTTTGACTGATTCCCCCTGTTTTCTAATACGCCGTCTGGTAATTATGCGCCAGCAGCCTGTTTTCAGCTGGTACAGGTATATACTCAATATCAACCTGCCAGCCTGTGAATAATTTGCGGTCCCTTGCTGTTTTACAATTGGCAACCTGAAACGAAAGTCTGCACGATTTTAACCAGTAGGACTCTTTTTCAATAACAGATATCGGGATACTTTTGGTCGACCGGGGCGGCAGAACAACGGCATCCGGCAGATCAACTTCTGCGGATCCTATAAATTCCAGACGAAACGGAAGAGAACTGAGATTTCTCACTTCAATAAACTTCTGTTCTTCCCCGCTGATTGAAATTAAAGTGTCCTGAACATGAACCGAAGCGTGAAAAAGGGGTTCCAGGAACCTGGAATCTCCTGCCAGTCCGTGCCGATAGTAAATGGCCGTACGTCTTGAAAAGAGCGCTTCCTTAATTCCTTCAGCAGTCGGAGATTCGCAGAAAACCAGTGTCATCGGTCTGTGTCTTCCCTGATATTCGGAGAATTCCATCCAGCTTGGCAAATGCAAATCCGAGTTTCCCATAGGCGTAAGACTTTTTTCTATATACCAGTCATGAACATGAGGATAATACGATTGCCGGTTTACCACTTCGATACCATGCAGCCAGCCTTTCTTCAGTAACTTCTCATGGATATCAGTCCAGACCTCGGACTCGGAATGACAGGTTAATTTGGGATGGTTATAAATAATAAAAGCCCCCTGGTCGCAGGCGGCTTTAATGGCGTCAAGGAACCCTTTTTGATTGACAGCATTGGCATCCGTCACAAAAAGAGTATTGAAGTGACCCGGCGGCGTCTTTCGGGTCACCTCACATCCATTGATTATAATTAAATCCAGCCCCTCCGCAGCTTTTCTGGCCTGCTTATAGGATTCATTTTTATCACCACTGAAATTTAAAGGTGAAAACTCAAGATGATCTGTAATGGCGATAGCATCCAGTCCCTCACGCCAGGCCTCTTCGACCCGGTTGGCAGGTGAAACGATCCCGTCAGATAAATAGGTATGCATGTGAAAATCACATTTCAGGGTATAGTAATTAGCAATATTCGGAATCATAAGCTGATTTCGGTCCTCTATCGAAGGCATCTTTCCATCAAAATAATTATAATACTGATGTATGGAGATGACCTGCATAAATGTCGGCAGGATAAGACCCATTACGTAGGTCAATGAACGTCTGATAAATGAAAACATGGTATTGTATCCGTTTTTGACAGAAATATTTTTCCATAAATGTAGCCTCAATCTGTTATGCGATTATAAAATAAATATGAGAATTGTGGAATATTGATGAAAAATTGCTTAAATATACATAAGATTTTGGTTAAACAGATAACCAAATACTAACATTTCAACCTGTCAGATTTATATAGTAGTGCCCGGCACTTCTCATAGTAACCGGGCACATAAAAAAAAGCCCTTCCTATAATATTTCAATCTCCGGCAACCAGCTGGAACGACAGATCAATAAATTATGCTTTATTTTTTTCTCACATATTCCCCGCACCCTTCCTTCTCCAGCATCCGGTCAAGGTACTGATGACGAATATGTGAATTATAGGCACGGGCCGCATCCGCGGAACCGCTGATGTTTCCGATATACCAGCCAATACCAAAAAAACCGGCAGCCGCAGCCAATCCGTACTGATCATTCCGGATGGCATCTCTTACTGCCCAGATCATCAATCCATTGATCACAAAAGAAGCAAGCGCTGTCCCTTCCCTGCCGCAGTACAGATAACCGGCGCCCGGCAAAACAGCCGAAAACGTGCCGGCAAGAATCGGTTTTCGTTCCGGAAGATCGGAAAACAATTGCATGGCATTACAAATTCGGTATGGCTTCCCTGTACTGGGCCTGATCAGCTGGAAATGCGTCTCAGCCATTTGCCACTGAAAAAGCCGGGCATAGCTGATCCCGGTGAGAAAATGAACCTCATTATGAATACGGGGAGAATCCGCGTTGCTGTTTTGCAAGGCAAGAATTGCCTTTGTATAATGGCCAAGCTGGTAATAACTTTTTGCGAGAATCAGATTTAATTCCGTTTGAAATGTCTCGTCTAAAGTATACAAGGGCTGCTTTTTCGTCAAAAAGGAGACTGCACCCCTGTAATCCTCTCCCTGATAATAGCATAATCCGATCTGTTTCAGCCAGATTCTGTTTTGACCCGTATCTTCAGACGCGTAAAGCAGACGATGATATTCTGTAATGGCCCGGTAATACTCCCCCTGCTGATACAGGTAACCTGCAAAACTGCTGTCCGCCGGATTTCCAGCTATTACAGATGCCGTTCCTGCCCATATGATAATGCCGAATTTAAGGCATTTTTTCAATATTTTCTTCAACATTATCTCTTTGTTTATCAACAGGATCAATCCATCGTATCCGGCCATTCACTTCAGCAACCGGATAATAATACAGCTCATGCCCGCATCGTAATAATCTGTCAAATGTCTTCAAAATGGCCAAATGTGGAGGCAGATCCGTGAATGCCTCTATAGCATAGTCAGAGCAGGATGGCATCATAGGGCATCGATTTTCGCCATCCACAGGGGATATCACTTTCTGATAGAATTCGAGAAACCAGACTTTCGATTTGTCCTGTTCCGGTTCCTGTTTGCCTGCTGTACGAATTGGACCCTTCATGCTGTTCTGCGCAGGACAGGGTACTATAATCATACAGAAAATGAATGCCCACAATAACAGTGATATTCGAAAAACTCTCATAATGCCGTTCCAATTAATTTATATCACCTGAGAAGATGCTCTGATATAGTTGCTAAACAATATTTCCCTATTTACCTAAGTACCTTCACCCTGAAGGATGGGCTGGGTTTCCGGCCTCCGAGAAATCGGCGCCCGGAAATGCGAATGAATGAACGCCCGTTTAGGAAAAAATATAACAGCTACTCAAATAATAAAATATGTTTCACTATTCAAAATCTCAGTTCGTTATTATCGTTTATAAAATCAAGCCTTTTCAAGATTTTTAACCAGCTTTTTATAGATTTTCACCAAAACCTCTTTCCGTTCAATTTTTGCGGGCTCACCAAACAGTACCGCCTGAAAAATTGAATCAATACATCCTTCCACGCATCCCGATCTTGTGGTCCGGCTGTCACTTTTTTCCGCCCGGTTATAAATAATCTGACGCCAGACCAGGGCAGCCTGATGAAGATCGTAAATATGAAATTCAACCGTCAGCAAGTAGGTCTTGTGATAATCGGTCTCCACCTTGGATTCACCACCTTCTTTGATATATTCATCATACTCATCATCAATAATATGTTCATCTGCTATATAGGCCAGGAGCAAATATTGAACATCCGGTATTGTGTCCGCCAGAAATTGCAGGGTGCCTTCATCCACAAGGCCTTCATCGTCAAAATTCCCCATCATATTAAAATAATTCTGTCGTCCAATATGCTCCAGCAGCTGTTCAGGGCTCATTATATGAATAGTCTGGGCTTCTTTCATCTCCAAAATCAATGTTTCATAAAAATTTGAATTGTGTTCCGTACGAACAGTATAGGTCATTTCAATCACATTCGATGATACACCCCCAACAATACCCCCCCCGTCTTTAAGCTGAGAATAGGTAAAATCTCCGGCCCAATAAATTTGATCCGTCCGGATATGATGACTGGCTCCGCACGACAACAGAACAAGTGTCAGTAAACACAAGAAAAATAAAGCTGTTTTATGTTTCAAATTCAACATTGTATTCCTCCCTGTCCAGATGAGAATCTGCTATTGTATTAATTAATCAGCATTCTACATTCGCCGCATGGCGGCCCGCATTAAAACAGTCAGCATATAGGATGAAAACACATCCGCGACCTTATCCTGAGAAAGATCAGGGCTGACCATAACAGATCCTTTCATTTTTGTAGAAACAAAGGAAGCCGGTTTAAGGTCAAAAAAAGCCACGAGCATACTGTCTATCTCCACGGACACCTTGCGCTTGTTAAACTGCTCCTGAAATTCAACATGATAGGTCTTGTCTTCAAGTTGAATCTCAACTGCCAGAGACACACGCGAATTACGAAACGGATCTTTAAGTAAGGCCCGACCCGCATCCTTGCCCTGTTGATAAATCCAGAATTCTATCGGGAATTCAATATCAGTAGTTTCAAATGTTGAGCTGGCTGATTCCTTTGTGATTTCACGAAAAAATTGAATCTGCCCCAGAATCACATATTCCGCACTGTCTATCGGGTTGGACATTTCAATCCGGTGATAATTATAATCTCTGATCCTGGCCACATCGCCCTTTTTCATTTCACTGGTGTTAATATGATCCACTGTTGAATGGGTGAAAAAATCGTCAAGAATTTTCGAATCGCCGTGCCTGTGTCTGAAGCTTTGCACATAACCTTCCCGTTCGATTTCACTGTTCCAGGCAATCCCGGCCTCATAAGCCGTTGCTGTGGCCGCATCCTCAATGTTTACAATCTGTGAACTGGCCGAGGAATTGATTATGGGATGAAGTATGCTGAATGTCCGGGCGTTCCGGGTAAATCCCGGATTGTCCTTCAGCTTGATATCGGACAGACTGGCACACATAACAAACACAAGTATGCATGTAAGCATTAATAAAGCACCCTGGAATCTGTATCCCCTGTTCATGCTTTCCCTCCTGTTTGTTTGAATGAAAAACAGTATAAAAAATCAGAACCAGATATAATTCGTAACAATTGTTTTTTTAAATAATTAAACAAATTCAGCGGCAGGTGATGTTAAAACAATATAATGGTTTGGATACAACATTTCAAGAAGGAATTATTCATTTGATTAATCAAATTGACCTTGTTTATGTGACTATACCATATTATATTTGAATTGATCATCTATTGAATATGCCTAATGCCAATAAAATAATCGGATTTTTTTAAAGGAGGATAAAATGAAAAAAGCCATTGTCTTATTGCTCATCCTTTCCACGATCATGATGCTGTCCGGATGTGCCAGCATGAGTAATACAGCCAAAGGGACAGCCATTGGTGCCACAGCCGGCGGCGTTCTCGGCGGGATTATCGGTCATAAAGCAGGCAACACGGCTGCTGGTGCCATTCTGGGAGCAGCTATCGGCGGAGCGGCAGGAGCCATAATCGGTAACTATATGGACAAACAGGCCGCGGAAATTGAACGGGATATTGAAGGAGCCAAAGTCGAACGCGTTGGTGAAGGTATCAAGATTACATTCGATTCAGGCATCCTGTTTGATGTGGACAGAGCCCTTCTTCAGGACGAGGCAAAAGCCAATCTGGAGGAGCTGGCCGGCATTCTCAACAAATACGAAGACACCGTCATTCTGATTGAGGGCCATACAGATGCCACCGGTTCCGAAGAGTACAATCTGGATCTATCTAAAAAAAGGGCACAGGCTGTTGCCAATCATCTGTCTACCAGCGGCGTTCTTTCAACACGTTTTACATTGATGGGATACGGCGAGTCCCAACCCATTGCCTCGAATGAAACAGCGGATGGCAGGCAGGAAAACCGCCGCGTGGAAGTGGCTATAATGGCCAATGACAAACTGAAAAAAGCAGCGGAAGAACAGGCTGCCGGATAAAAAATATTTCCTTGCGAAGGCCTGAACCCTTCGCAAGGTCCTCCTTTTTATGCCCATTAACGGGGGAATCACCACCCCGATTTTGACTTGATTATCTCCGAGATGATAAAATGATTAAAACTTGATTAGGAGCTTTACTATGAGATGTTCTCATCTTATCCTCGCTATTCTCCTTCTGAACCTGACAATACCATCAACATACGCACAGGGTATTATCATTGATCACAAGTGCACCGACATTACACAAATTCCTGAATCAGCCATTGCACAGGCCAAATCATCCCTTCACATTGCCTACGGTCATACGTCCCACGGCAGCCAGCTGGTGGACGGCATGAACGGTCTGGTTGGATTCATGAATGGTCTCGGGTATACGCATAACCTGTACGATTTTGACCGGGGCGGTTCCAATGGCGCTCTGGATTTTTACGATACCCCATTTTCCGGTGCCGATGATCTGGGCAATCCGGACCGCACTTCCTGGGCAGCAGCCACGCAAAATTATCTGGACACCCATCCTGCCATCAACGTGGTGATCTGGTCCTGGTGCGGTCAGGTATCCTGGGCTTCCGAAGGGGACATCAATACCTATCTCAATCTTATGAACGGACTGGAACAGAATTATCCGGACGTGCATTTTGTATACATGACCGGACACCTGGATGGATCCGGTGCGTATGGTAATTTGAACATCCGGAACCAGCAGATCCGCGATTACTGTACAGCCAATGACAAGACACTGTACGATTTCGCGGATATTGAAAGCTATGACCCGGACAGAATGACCCATTACATGCCCCTGTTCGCCAATGACAATTGTGATTATGACAGCAATGGCGATGAAGTGCAGGACAGAAACTGGGCCGAGGACTGGCAGAATACCCACACACAAAATGTGGACTGGTACAATTGCGGAGCGGCCCACAGTAAACCGCTGAATGCCAATCAGAAAGCGTACGCAGCCTGGTGGCTATGGGCCAGAATCGCGGGCTGGCCTGGTCCGGTACAGGACACCACACCCCCCTCTGTACCCCAGAATCTGAATGCTTCTGTTTTAAGCGAAACACAGATCGACCTGTCCTGGAACGCTTCAACCGATGCTGAATCCGGCGTGTCCCGGTACAATGTTTACCGTGATGATGACTATGTCGGCTACTCCGCCAATCTGCAGTTCCGGGACAACAATCTGACTCCGGGGACAACTTATACATATGAAGTGACAGCCGTAAACGGCGCCGGCACAGAATCCGCACGTAGCGCTTCAGCACAGGCAACCACACCATCGGATGATGAGCCTCCAACTCAGCCAGAGGATCTTTCGGCCCTCGCTGTTTCTTCATCACAAATTGACCTGACCTGGACAGCCTCCACTGATAACTCTGGTGTAACCGGATACCATATTTATCGTGACGGCCAGGAAATCGGCACATCCACGGAGACGACTTATTCCGATACGGGCCTTCTGCCGGCCACAACCTACTCCTATATGGTATCTGCATATGACGCTGCGAATAATGAATCTTATCCGTCAGATGCCGTACAGGCAACCACCCTCGATCCGTCCCAGGAAACCTTTACGGTCCGGCTCGAGACGACAAACGAAGTCGAGGATTCCTTTATATTTGAGAACGATCCGAATGGCAATTACGGGAACGAAGAGTACGTGGACACCATCGATCGCTTCATCATCCGTTTCAACCTGCCCGCTGCATTAAACAACAAACTCATTCTTTCCGCCAATCTGGGCCTGTATGTGTGGAACCAGACCAATTATCAGCCGAATCAGTACATGGAAATTTTTTGGATGACACGGGATTGGACTGAAAATCAGGTTACCTGGAACAATGCCACCAGTTCAAATAACTGGACCACACCGGGCGGGGATTGTGAGGATCATGTGTACGCTCA
>Ga0272441_10005400_pt1 | contig 22245 bp, 16 predicted proteins | sample SSMProp6N_FD_193582 | JGI IMG/M metagenome (GOLD analysis project Ga0272441, IMG submission 193582) | Marine sediment archaeal communities from Little Sippewissett salt marsh, Falmouth, MA, United States - SSM-Prop-6N | ecosystem: Environmental > Aquatic > Marine > Wetlands > Sediment ... | reverse complement strand
GATCATTCCGATCTTGCGCACGAGGCGGGGGCCAGCCGGACTGGCGCTGAGACAGGCGCGCTTCTCGTGGAAAGCAGAGGGGCATCGGCTGGACGAACGTCTACGAGGCCGCTTTCCCGTTCATCCGCCCTGCGTGGCTTCGCCGGGCAGGCGCCCGCTGGGGCGCCTATCCCATGGCTCTGCGCCTGGCCCTCGGACTGACCCCGTGGCGCTTCTTGAACAGTCGCGAGAAATGGTAGAGGCTGTTGTAGCCGACGGACGCGGCAATCTCGGTGATGGACAGGTTCCGGTCGTGCAGCAGCAGGTCCGCCTGCTCGAGACGCAGGTTCGTGACGTAGCGACCGGGCGGCATGCCGAAGGTACGCTTGAACTCGTCGCAGAAGTGAGGCACCGAGATGCCCGCCGCGCGGGCCAGCCGCGCCAAGGTGAGCTTCTCGTTGAAATGCGCATCGATGTAGTTGCGGACCCGAACCATGCGCGCCGGCAACGGGTTCTCGTCCGGACTGCGGTTCACTGCCCGGTCCACCTCGCGCAGCCACGAGTCGAGCACATTCTTCAAGATGACCGTGTCCGCGTTGCGCCGGGCCGAGAGCTCCGCGTAGAGAAGAGCCAGATACTTCTCCACAAGCTGCGGCCCGTTCAGGACGTAGGAGCTGTTCAAGCTCAGACCCGTGCGCTCGATCGCGCGCGCGACCCACGAGCCGTCGCAGTGAATCCAGCTGTGCAGCCAGCGCCGGCTCTCGTTCCCATAAAAATGGCCAGCGCCCCTGGCCCACAACATCAGCGTGTTCGAGGGATGAATGCGCGTTGTGTCCCCAACCCGTAGCTTGGCGGAATCATGGAAAAACATAAAAAGATAGTCGCCCGTGCCCTGCGGCCGATCCACGAGCACCGGTGGCATAGGTTGCCGTATGCCTAAGCGATGCACCACTAATTCCGAGTTTTCGGGCTGAGAACCGGCCTGGGCGTGAAACCTGATATACATAACGTGTCATAAAATAGCTCAAATCAAACCTAAGCTCAAGCATTGTGGCGCGACGAGCCGGATCGATAGGATAGGCATGGTGCGGGGCATGGTTGAACCACCCCTTCGGCACCACTTACGACAAGGTTGGCAGGAACGCGCAAAGGTTCTATGCGAACCATGAAGAGCGGCGATCGGCGGACGAGAACGGATGACGAGAAGAGGGGAACCTATCGTCGAACGTTATCGCCGCTATCGTCCAGCGGAAAGGCATGAGCGGAGACAACATGAACTTCGACAACATCATGAAGCTGTCAGACGCCGAGACACGGATGGTCACGGCAGAGAACGTGTACGGCGAGAAGGGCAAAGGCGCGATGGCCGAGGTGGCGGCCACGGCTCAGCCGGAAGTCGAGCGGATCGGCCAGGTCTGGGGCGGCGCCGAGCATTCCGGCCGGCCGGGCCGGGCGCATCCGTCCCGCGACCTGGGCCGTGGCTGGAAGGTGCGGCCCTGCATCCGGTTGCCGGCCGGCGCGACCACGACGATCATGGACGTTGCGGGGCCGGGCATCATTCAGCACATATGGATTGGGGTCGCCGGCGCGCACTATCGCGACCTGATCCTGGAGATGACCTGGGACGAGGAGGACGATCCGAGCGTGGTCTGTCCCTTGGGCGATTTCTTCTGCAACGGCTTCAACCAGCCGGTGGATATTGCGGCCGTGCCGATCAACGTGAACCCCTCGGGCGGCAACAACTGTTACTTCCCGATGCCGTTCAGAAAGCATGCGAAGCTGACGGTGCAGAATCGGGCCCCGGACACCGTGGGCGGTTTCTTCTACGCGATCACATACTGCCTGACCGAGCTCGGCGACAAGGACGCCTATTTCCACGCGCAGTTCCGCCGCACGAACCCGCTTCCTTACCGAAGCGAGTACACGATCGTCGACGGTGTGACCGGCAAGGGCCACTATGTCGGCACGTACATGGCATGGCAGCAAAACAACACCGGCTGGTGGGGCGAAGGCGAGGTCAAGTTCTATCTGGACGGCGACAAGGAGTTCCCGACGTTGTGCGGCACAGGGACGGAGGACTATTTCGGTGGCGCCTGGTCCTTCAAGCGCAACTACTCGGCGCCCTATCTCGGCTATCCTCTGGGTGCGTCGGACGGGAAACCGGGCAACCGGCACGGGCTCTACCGGTTCCACATCCCGGACCCGATCCGGTTCCACAGCGACCTGCGCGTGACGATGCAGGCCCTGGGCTGGCGCAGCGAGAAACGATACCTGCCGTTACAGGACGACATCGCGTCGGTCGCCTACTGGTACCAGGCGGAACCGCACGCGCCGTTCCCGGCCCTCGGCACACGCGACGAGCTCGAGGTCGTCTAGGGCGCCTGTCGCATGAGTGCCTTCGGCTCTCGCGCAACAAGCGCTTCTGCGTTCGACTCCAGATCAAAGTCCTCCGCACTCGCGTGCGGGCGACTTTGCGGCAACGCCACCACACCAAGCGCTGCGTGGCTAGACTGCGCCCCGGTCAAGCCAGGCGAGCTCGGCGGGGGTCAGCTCGATGTCGGCGGCCGCCGCGTTCGCCTCGCATTCCTCGCGCGAGGCGGCGCCGGTCAGCGCGAACACGTTCAAGTCCTGGTTCAACACGAACGCCAGCGCAAGCTGCGGCACGCTGCAGCGCTTCTTCGCGGCCAGCTCCCGCGCGCGGTCGAGCCGCTCGAAATTGACCTCGTGACAATAGGCCTTCCTGCAGGCGTTGTCCGCGAGCTGCTCATGGTTCTCGCGGGTCATCCGCCCCGAAAACAGGCCGCGACCGAGACTGGAATAGGCGAACACCGGCATATCCCGCTTGCGATACCACACGCGCGCAGCCTCGTTCTGCGGACCGCTGATCGTGACGCAGCCGGGCCCCCACGGATTCTCGAGCTGCTCGGCCAGCCCGTAGTTCGGACTGCTCGCGGCGAACGGGACGAGCCCGTTCTGCTCGGCGTACTCGTTCGCCGCCTGGATCCGGGCATGCGTCCAGTTCGACGCGCCGAACGCTCTGATCTTGCCCTCACGCAGGCATGTGTTGAACGCCTCGACCAGCGGCCCGACCGGCTGGTCCGGATCGTCACGGTGCAGCATATAGATGTCGATCGTGTCCACCTGCAACCGCTCGAGCGAGATCGCGAGGTCCGTTTCGAGCGCCTCGGGCGTGACGCGTGGGCCGGCCTCGTCCGGATGGCAGCCTTTGCTGAGGATCGTGACATCGTCACGGCACCCGCGTTTGTGCAACCATGCGCCGATCCCCTGCTCCGACTTGCCGCCCGCATACACATGCGCCGTGTCCAGCGCGCGCAGCCCGGTCTCGAACGCCGCGTCCAGCAGCGCCTCGCTGCGGTCCTGCTCGTCCGAGCTCACGATCATCGTGCCCAGCACCACGCGCGGTACCGGCCGGTTCAGGTTGCGTATGTTGCCGTGCTTCATCTCTTGCCACTCCTCCAAATGCCAAACCTTGTCGTAAGCGTTGTCGAGTCCCTCATCCCTCGTCCCGTAGGACGATTGGGACAATTAGGACGATTGCGACCTTTACGACCAGGAGAACGCCGTGCCGGTCCTAAAGGTCCGAATCGTCGCAACAGTCCTACCGGAGCCACGGCACCGGGCCCGACACCCTACCCCCGGTTCGGGAGATCGTACATGCTGATGATATACGGGTGCTTCTCGTCGTACTCGGTCAGCGGCTTGCCTTCCGGCACCTGCCCACTCGGACGGCAGCCCGTCCCCTCGATGTCGCGGCTCGCGTCGCCCAGCTCCTGCCGGCAGGCTTCCATCTTCTTCGCCAGTGCCGCGACCACGTCCGGATTCGCATCCGCCACGTTGGTGGTCTCGCCGATATCGTTCTCGAGATCGTACAGCTCACAGATCGTCTCGCGGCGCCGGTCCTTGCCGCCGCCGGTCGTGCGCCCCTCGAAGAGCTTCCACTTGCCGGACCTGACCGCGTCGAGATCGTCCCGCAGATAGTAGAAAAACGCATCGTGCGGGGATACCGCGCCCTGTGCCCCGAACATGAGCGGCCGGATGTCTTTCCCGTCGATCGTGCGGTCGTCCGGCGGCGCACCGCCCGCCAACGCCGCGAAAGACGGCAGAAAATCCAGTGACGCGGCGATTTCACGGCATTCGGTGCCGGCCGGGATCACGCCGGGCCAACGCATGATGCACGGCAACCGCTGACCGCCCTCCCAAGTCGTAGCCTTCGTGCCGTGCAGCGGCGCGTTCGAGCCGCCCTCGCCACGCACCCGCGAGCCGTTGTCCGAAGTGAAGACAACGAGCGTGTTCTCGTCGATGCCCTGCCGCTTCAGCTCGTCGAACAGCACGCTCGTCGCCCAGTCCACGCACTCGACGACCGCGCCGTACCGGCCGTTCTGCGAGTTCTTCAGGAAGCAGTCCGGCGCGTACAGCGGCAGGTGCACGTGCATGTGGGCAAGATAGAGAAGGAACGGTTCGTCCTTCTTGTCCCGGATAAACCGCACGCATTCCTCAACGTACCGCTCGGTGAGCGACGTCTGGTCGGGCTGCTCCTGTATGACCTCCTCGTCGCGCAACAGCGGCAACGGCGGCCATTGCTTCCCATGCCCCGCCTGCCGGCCCATGTCGTTGCTGTACGGCAATCCGTAATAGCTGTCGAACCCGTGCCGGGTCGGCAGGAATTCCGGCTGGTCCCCGCAATGCCATTTGCCGACAATCTTCGTGGCGTAGCCCCGCCCCTTCAGGATCCCGGCGATCGTGGTCTCGTCTGTCGACAGCCCAACCGGCTGGCCCGGGAACAGGACTCCGTGCCCCTCGAACGTGCCGAACCCGATCCGGCGCGGGTAACAGCCGGTCATCATCGCGCCGCGCGACGGCGAGCAGAGCCCCGACGCCTGATAGAAATCCGTGAACCGCACGCCTTCGGCGGCCATGCGGTCGAGCGCCGGGGTCCGGTTCACGGTCGACCCGTAGCAGCCCAGGTCGCCGTAACCGAGATCGTCGCAGTTGATGAGGATGATGTTGGGTCTGTCGGTCGCGTCTCGCATCGTCAGGGCCTCCAAAACAGAAGAACGCGCACCTCTACGTGCGCGAGGGAACACACGCCGTCCCCACCGAAGAGGCGACGGAGAAAGCGCCAAACATATCGGAAGCACAGAACCGCGACAAGCCGGGAATAGCGAAGTCGCGGCTACTTCTTGAGCAGCCCGAGCATCGCGTCGGCGAAAAGGTGACCGGATTGGACTTGGCCCTGCGTGCTGTAGTGCACGCCATCCTTGCCCATATGGATCGCATCGCAATCCACCCAGGCATAGCCCGGCAGCCCGATGCTCTCCTGCGCCTCGCGCACGCGGTCAACGTTCGGGTATTTGCTCGCGGGCGAAGCGGAACGGCCGCACACGACGAGCATGTCCGGATTCCCGAAATCGGCGCGCGCGCGCGCGATGAAACGTTCGAAGTTCTGTTTGTAGGCGCGCGCAAACTTCGGCCGCTTCGCGTCCGCGCCGCCCTGCATCCAGACCATGCCGACGACCTCTATCGAACGACCTCTCCCGGCTGCCGTCACCAGCGCAGCCAACTTCTCGTAGAGCGAACCGGGCCGGTTCGGCGCCCAGTCCTCGGCCAGGTTTGTGCCGCCTTCACTGAGCTTGACGATCCCGATCGGCCCGCCCAACCGCTCAACCACGCGCGCGGCAAACGAAAGCTCCGGCCCGAACCCACGCTTCTCCGTCACGCCCGGCTCGAGAGCTACCCATTCCCCACCCGAGAAGAACAACGCGTCCGACTGCGCCCCGCGCAACTCGGCCGGCAGGTCCCGCGCCTTGCTGCGCTTGCCCACCATGTTGCTCTGACCCGCAAGCACAAAAACCCGAAGCGGCCGTTCCGCGGCGAAGACAGTGCAACACGAAACCGAAAGCACGGTGAGAGCAAACAGCAGGATGCGCGGAAGCTGTGGCATCGTATCTCCTTCACAGACAGCGCAAGGAGGGCACGTCGCCAGACGTGCCCATCGCGGCGGGGCAGGTCCCGCCTTCGCCCTCTGTGGCTACGGCGAGGCGCGCTGGAAAACTGCCCTACTGTATCGTACCACAAGAAATGCGTGACGCAACCATGGCCGGGCTTCGCCCCTCCCGCTCAGCCCCGGCCGTCCAGCCAGGCGACCCACTGGCCCTCGCCCGGCGCCGCCAGCTCACGCTTGTCGCCGCCCTCGACCTGCGCAGCATCCTGCCAAACCGACTTCGCGATGTCGAGCCACTTCAACGCAAGCTCGCCATTCGCATCGGACAGATCGAGCGTAGCCTTGCGGTTGCCCGCGCCCGTGAAGTAGACCGCGTACTGCCGGCCGGGTTCCGCCATCGCATACGCCACGTTCTCGCCACGGTCCGAGAGCAAGTCGTTGTGCGGTTCCGTGCTGAAGATGTCCATCTCCGCGGTCAACGCGCGCATGCTCCGGATCTGCAACTGGCCCTCCTCCGTCAGCCCGAGCCCGCCCCACTCGTGGCAGCCGGACTTCGCACCGGCCCGATGATGCCGGCAGCTCGCCGCGCCGCCGAAGATCGTGCGCCAGAACCGTTCCCGGCCCTGCTGCGCCGTGCCCTTCTCCTTGTCCTTCCACCCATTGCCCGTCGTCCACGTGAACAGGTAGGTCTTGGTGTGGTTGATCGGCTTCACGCCCCGCTCCGCCTGCTGCGCGCGGTACCAGGACAGGTTCTCGTAATGCTTGTCGCCGTCGTTCCCACCGTTCTGGGAAATGTCAACGTAGGTGTACAACTCCGGATTCGCCCACACGTTCACGTGTTCGGGATTCTCCACGTCCTGGAACTGAACGCCGAACAGACTCGGCGGATGGAACCGGCGACTGTCGCAAAGATGCACCTTGCCCGCACCCGCCTGCTTGTGCACGAACGCCGCCCAGTAGTTGCTGACCTCCGGCGGGAACTCGCTCTCGTTGTTGAGCTGGTACAAGACGTGATCGTACGCAAGCGTGATGCTCAGCATCTTCTCGATGTACCGGTTCTGGTAGCCCAGGATCCGAGCGTCGTTGTTCAGCTCGGGCACAACCGCGAAGAGCCGATGCGCGACCTCCGCCGGGGTCTGCGGCTGGTAGTTCTGAGGGCGCACCTCGGTGTTCACGAACGTCGGGCTGTCTGCCGGATAGTTGACGTTGTTCGCCGGGTTCCACGGCGAAGCCGACCAGGCGTCTCCAACGCAGACCGCCCATTTGTCCCAGAGCTCCTGCTGCACGAAGATCCCGCGCTTCTTCGTCTCGTCCAGGAAGAACCGGAGCCGGTCCCAGTGCGCCTCGTCGAACTGCGCCAGGTCATACTTGCCGTTCTCCAGCTTCTTGAAGGGGTAGACCGCGCCCGTGTCGTCGTACGGGAATGCCATCGTGCGCTGGCTCAACGTGTTGCGAATGTAGTTGCCGCCACACGCCGCAAGCGTGTCCAAATGCGCGAGCAGCGTCGCCGGCTCGCCCGCCCACTGATAGATGTTGTCGGCGTCCGAGCCGCCCAACAACAATACCGGCTCGCCTTCGTACTGCCAATACCATGGATTCTTCTCGTAGATGTCTATGCCGTCTGTCATGTGTCTCCCCTCCATTAAACATCAAACCTTGTCGTAAACCTTGTCGAGCGCTGGTCGGGCCTCTCGCTGCCGACTTGGGCCGCGGCCGGCAGCGGCCGCCGCGCGCCGGATCACCTGCTCCTGCAGCTCCGGCGTCAGACTCACGAACCGCGCGCTCAGCCCAAACAGCCGGATCATCAGATGCCCGTACCGGTCCGGATGCCGCTGCGCATCGCGTAGCTTCTCCTCCGACAAGCAGTTCACGCCGATCTCCTGCCCGCCCATGCTGAAAAACGTCTCCACCAACGCCCGGAGATGTTCCAGGCCCTGCTCGCCTTCGACCAGCGCGGGGCTGATCTCCTGCACGTTGCCGATCCCGCCGGGAAACAGCCCGAAATCGATCGCCGCAACCGAACGCAGCAGCTCGGTGATGCAGCCCCGCCCGCCCGCCAGGCTCGGCTGCAACGAGTTCGCCAACGGCTCGCCCACGCGTCTGCCCGAGGGCGACGCGCCGGTCCGCTGCCACTTGCGCGGCGCATTCCCGTCTGCGACCCCAAAGATCATCGGCCAAAACCGGTCCCCGTAGAACGTCCGGTACGGCTCGAACACGCGCGCAAAGAACGTGGCCTCATCGCGCAGAATCGCATTCAGCTCCGCATCGTCCTGCCCGTAACGCGGCAGCCCGTTCAAGACCCGCTGCCGCAATGGCTCGTGCCCCTCCCAGTCGGCACGCAGGATCTCGCGCAGCGCAACGAGCGACACGCGCTTCTGCTCGAAAACCAATTCCTGGACCGCGTACAGCGAGTTCACCACGTCGGCGATCCCATAGAGCGTGACGGCCACCGGATTGTACCGCGGCGAGCCCGCGGTCATGTCCAACGCGCGCTCGAGCCCGCCCCGCGTCAGCAATGTCAGCCAGGGCCGCGGCCACCGTTCGCATTCCGTTCGCTCGGTCTCGGCAATCATCGGCACGGCCTCACGCACGACCTCGGCAACCTTCTCGTGATACGCTGCCAGGAACGTCTCGTACTCCGAAAAATCCGCCGGTACGTCGCGCCATACCTGCGTGCCCGTGACCAGGCAGCGCCCCTCGTTCAACACCAGCTCGAGCACTTTCAGCAGGTTCATGTTCGCCCCCATCGTGCGCGTCGAGGTCCTGCCCGGAATCATGATCTCCATGCAGCCGAGCGGCGCGTAGTCGCGCGCGTCCGCCAACGCGACATCGTGACGAACCAGCGCGTCGATCAGCACGTCGTCGTTCCAGATGTCCGGCCGCCCGGACCCGTCACGCATCGGACGCAAGGCCGCACGCAGAAACGAGCGCGGCGTACCCGCGTGCACACGCACGCTCAGGTTCACGGCCAGCCCGATCCGTTCCATGCCCGCCAGGAACATGTACGACAAATCGTTCGTCCCGTCGCTGCCGTCCGGACGCAGTCCGCCGACCGTCAGGTTCTCGGAGTCCGCTATGCACCACTGTTTCAGCAGGAAATGGCAGACCAGCTCGAACGCTTCGTCCTTGAACAAGCGTCCCTCGGCCAGGTCCCGCTCATAGAAGGGGAACAGCAGCTGATCGACCCGACCGTACGAGGCCGCATCACCGGGCGTGTCCAGAATGTCGACCACGTGGCTCAGCCGCAAAAGCTGCAGCGCCTGGTGAAACGTGCGCGGCCGATCCGTGGCAAGCGACTCGCAATCGTCCGCCAGCGCCGAAAGTCGCCGCTTCAGGGCACGGTCGGACAAGGCCCCAGCGCGACGCCGCAGCGACTCCGCGCAACGCCGGCAATGCGTCGAGAGCCCGGCCAGACACCGGTCCATCGCCTTCAGCTCGGCGCGCTGGCCCGCTGCGAGGTCCGGCCCGGCGAGCCGCGCGCGGATCCGCCCGCGCAGTCCCGCAATCCCCGAGTCCAACAGAATCCCGTGGTCCGGCAGGCTGTGCATGCCCACACCACCGCCCGAATTCGCCACGCCCACGCGCTGCCAGGCCGGCGCCCGGCCGGCCCCGCCTTGCCCACGCGCCGTACGCCGCTTCCGCCACCACGCAAAATCCGCACGCCGCGCCCGCGGGACCGGGCAGGCCGGGCTCCAGCTTCTATGCTCCGGGAAACACGCGTTGAGCCGCCAGGTGTCCCCGTCGTCCACACCGCCATGCACCTTCTGCCGACGAAAAGCCGGCCCCACAATCAACTCCTCTCCCAATACCGGGATCGCGATCGTCTCCAGCGTGCGCGCTACGATCTCCGCACGCTTCAGGACGACCGGAAGATCCGGCATGTCGCGGTAGACCGCGGTCGCGTGCTTCGCGCGCTCAAACGAATCCGCATCGTCTTCGAAACGCGCCACTTTTTGTGTCAATACTTCTATAGAATCACGGCTGGCACGCGCGATCCCGAACGCCGCGCCACCGTGCGGCGTCGATACATGCATGGCACAAGTATTCATAACTTTCTCCAATCTTTATGGAGCAATCATACACGTTGCCCTCACAGACCACTATACCACGCAAGCATCAACAGGGAAATGGTACAGATCGTCTCTATTTACCCTTACCCGGTGATATAATAGGCTGTTCGTCGGCAAGGGCGACAACACGCTGGCCGTCCAGTTCTCGAGCGACTGCTACCGCGCACTGACAGCCCTGGGCGTGTACGCGGAGCTTGAGCTCGTGCGCGGCGGGCACGGCTGGTTCAACAGCGGGAAAAACGTCCGGACAACCGTCGAGCGCATCGAGCAGTTCCTTCGCAAGCACCGCGTCATCCGTGCCGGCGGCGCGAAGCCGCGCTGAGCCGGCATCCGGGCAGTACCGCAGGCCATCCTCCTCAAAACGGCGCTACTCGTTTTGCGCCAGGCGCAGCCGCTTGCGGAGCCTTCTGAAAAACCTGCGGATCGCCATGCGCACGCGGTCGAGCCGCGTGATCTTGCCGCCTTCGAGCCGGACCCGGAACTCCAGATAGAAGTCGCCCAGCCGGCGCAGGATCAACTTGAGCAACTCGTCGCGGCCGTCCGTCTCGCCGCGGCAGATGTGTTGGTGGCAGCCGATCCCGACGGTCTGCACGGGCAGGAGCAGTTGGATCTTCGTCAGATCATCCAACGCCAGGTCCTTGTCCTTGGACTCGAGTGTCATCGCGGCCGCACGAACGCCGTGGCGGTCCCTCGCGTATTCGGTGAACCGCATGTCGATCAGTTTCTCCCAGTCCTTCAAGTACTCCTTCTCGACTCCCAGGTGGCGGAGCTCGGCGACGTGCGCCTTGGGCAACGCGTCGCGCACGTCCTTGAGAAAACCGCGCTTGTCGTCGGACACACGAAGGTCAGGCGCCTCCTGCACAAGCATCAGCAGGACCACGCAGCCCAGCACCAGTTCGTTGAAGATCCGGTCCTGTTCGACCTGCTCCAGCGCGTCGAGCCGCGCGAGCTTCTGAAACTGGTTGTCCCAGTAGATAACGTGCGCGTAGTTACAGGCGGCCTGGTCCAGGGCCATGGCCGTCGCTTCCGCGACTTCCTCGGAGGAGTTCAGCTCCTCCGGCTTCTTCAGTGGCCGCATTTCCCGGTTCGTCATTTCCGCTCCTGCCGCGATGGTGGCAGGCAGCGACTCCTGATGTCAAGACAGCAGGCGCTCCCCGCTCTTTCACTTGTACCGACCCGGTGTCGGCGCTACGATCTGGAGCGGCCCCGAGGAGACCATCCATGAAACGCGTGAAGATCCCGGCCTTCATCGACTTGCTGCTCGACCCGAACACGACGATTTCGGTGAACCGGCAGGTAACCGCGCTGGAACGCAAGCCGCGCAACCACGAATGCTCGAACCGCGCGCTGCCGGAACACGAGATCGACCTGGTGATGGAAGGCACCATTGCCGGCACGATCAACGGCGAGCCGGCCACGCTCAAGCCCGGCTCGCTGTTCTGGATTCCGCCCGGCGCCCGGCACTCGCTTTCCTGGCCCGAGGGGCTGCTCTACTACTACATCCGTTTTTCGGTACACCGCGACGAGACCGAGTTCGCGCAGATCCGCCGGTTCCTCGTCGTGCACAACATCTGGAATATCGAGCCCACGTTCAAAGGGCTGGTCGAAGAAGTCGAGATGAACGCCCGGCACCGGGCAGCGCGGATCCGGGCGTTTCTCGTGCTACTCGTGTCGGCAATCCACCAGCATCTGCAGATCCAGACGCCGGCCGGCGGCACGCATGTGCTGAGCAAATTCCAGCAGGACGCGCTGTCGCGGTTTGTCGCCAAGAACATCGCGAAACGCCCGAGCGTTCCGGAACTGGCGGAAGTCGCGAAGCTGTCCGCCGACTATTTCTCGCGGGTCTTCAGCAACACGTTCGGCATGCCGCCCCGCACCTGGCTCTTACAGCAGCGGATCCAGGCGAGCGTCTCGCTGCTGCTCGAGACGAACATGTCCGTCACAAAGATCTCCGACGAGCTCGGCTACAGCGATATCTACCTGTTCAGCCGCCAGTTCAAGAGCGTCACCGGCATGAGCCCCAGGAACTTCCGCAGGAACTACCGGGCGGGGTGAGCCACCCAAGCCCGCAGGGAGGCTGCACGCATCCAGCAGAGACGAAGAGGCAACACTCAACATGAAAGATTCAACACACACCATACAATCGAGATCTCGAATCCGCGGCCCTCTTCTTCTGGCCTTGATGCTCGCGGCGAGCAGCCTGTCCGCGGCGCTGCCGGTCCCGCCGGGCGTGGCCGCCGCTGCGCCGTACGTGCGCGACGGGTATCTGCCGGTCACCGTGGCGCCATACAACGCGGACCCGACCGGCAAGCGCGATTCCACAAAAGCGATCCAACGCGCGATGGACGAGGCCTATCTGTGGAACATGGTCTGCTATTTCCCGTCGGGAACATACCTGGTTTCAGACACGCTCTACGCAGTGCAGTACGGACCGCACTGGGAACTGCCGAAGCCGTGGCGCAACCGGGTCACGCGAGCCATGATCAAGTCGAGCGTGTCCGCGCACAACCTCGTGGGCTCAACGCGGGATGTGCGGCGCCCGCTCATCAAGTTGGCGGACAACTGCCCGCGTTTCCAGAACGGGTCCGACCAGAAGACAGCCCGCCCGATCCTGGCCGTGCTCCGGTTCGACAAGAAGTGCGCTGTGTACAAGCGCAAGGGCTCAAATCTGAAATGGCCGCCGCCCCACCCGGGCGGCGACTATCGTGAACTCCGGCCGCACAACGATCTGGGTGTGAACTACAACCAGACGGTGATCGGCCTGGACCTCGACTGCGGACGCGGGAACCCCGGCGCGTTCGGGATTGATTTCCCGGCCGCGCAGGGGTGCTCCATCTACGATGTACGAATCACGGTCAACGACGGGTTTTGCGGAATCATCGGGACCCGGGCTCCGGTGGCGGACTCTACAACGTCGAGATTGTCGGTGGCCGGTACGGGCTGTGCCCGCGTACCTGTTATCCGGTGTTCGCTGGTATCACGTTGCGCGACCAGCGCGAATACGCCGTCTACGGCGCGGGCTGGGGTGCAGCTGCGCTGGTCGGGTTCAGAATCGAGAAGGAGACGGCGCCCGTCATCGGGCTGTACGGTACCCACAATTCAGACCAGAACCTGGCGATGCTGGACGGTGCCATCGAGGTTCGCAAGCCCGGCGGCGGCCCCATCCTCCAGAACAAGACAGGCCGTACCGTCTACATGCGCAACGTCTTTGTGAAGACAGCGGAGCAGACGCCGCTCATCGCAAAGAGCGGCCGTGACGTGAAGCGCGGACGCCTGACGCCCGGCAGGTGGTTGCGCGTCGCCGAGTACGCCTACTGCGGGGACGACAACATCAAGTACTTTCCGGACAACCCGAAAGCGGGCACAAGCCTGGTCAACGGCCGGTCCCGCACCGAAACGATCTTTGCCCTGGACCCGCGTTCACACGCGGCACCGCCCGGTAACCTGCAATCCCGACACCTCTACCGCGACACACCGTCGATCGACGATCCGCAACTCGTGAACGCACGACGCCAGAAACACGGTCGCGTCTACGGCGACGGCAAGCACGACGATACGGAGGCGCTACAGACCCTGATCAACACGCCGGGCGTGCGAAAGATCTTCCTGCCGCGCGGCACCTACCTGCTCAGCCGCCCGCTCGTGCTCGGGCCGCGCACGGAACTGTTCGGCGCAAAGTGCAACACCGCCCTGCGCGCGACCGACAACTGGGGGCTCTCCCGAGAAACACAGTTGGTTACGACGGTTAACGACCCTGCCGCGTCCAGTTCGCTATCGTTCCTGCAGCTCAATGTCGGGCGGCAGCCCCTGCAGCACAGCTATCTCGGACACCTGAACTGGCGGGCCGGCCGGCACTCGGTCGTGCGCGACATCCAGTGGCGGGCCCCGTATGAGGCCGATGCGCGCTGCCGCTCGCACGTCCGGATCCGGATCAGCGGCGCAGGCGGCGGAAGATGGTACACCCTTCAACAGACCGAAGGCGGCCGCAACTGGGACGAGACCGGCCAATACCGGGAACTGCTCGTGGACGGCACCAGCGAGCCGCTCTTTTTCTACGGTTTCAATGTCGAGTTCCGGGGCCCCGCCAAGAAGGGCGGCACGTCAAAGGGGCCCGGCTTCCGGGGTTCGGCTCTGGCCGAGTTCCGGAACGCGCGCAACGTGTTCGCGTTCGCCGGCAAGCAGGAATTCGGGCCGCTGCTGCACCTGAACGGCTGCCGCAACATCGGGGTGTTCGGGTTCTTCCACCACAGCATCCTCTCGCTCGGCTCCGAGAACCCCGCGCACGACTGCACCGACATCCTGGCAGCCGTCCTGGTGCCGCACCCGACGAAATGGGTCAGCTACACGCTCAAGGAAACCTGGCGCGGCCGGACAACCGTCATCGGCAAAGGCGGCGGCAAACAAGTGGCCAAGTTCCTGCGCGGCAACGACATCGTCATGCCCGTGCTCGGGCATGGGCCGTAGTACGGGCGACGCATGCGTCGCCCCTACTCGCGGAACTGCCCCAGCAGCGTCGCCGACGGCTGCGCATCGAACGCAGTCCAAAACGTGCGGCCCAACTCCGTCTGCTCGTCTTCCCAAGCCGTTCGGAACCGCAGCAACTCCTTGCGCAGGCGCTGCTCGATCTGCGCGGTGTCCCGGCGGCCCGCCAGGTTCCGACGCTCCCACGGGTCGTTCTCGAGATCGAACAGCTGGCTCATCGTGTGTTGGCCTTCCACCACATACTCGACCAGCTTGTGCTGCCTGTCTTTGACCCCGCGCATGCAGTCCCGGTAGGCGAGATACAACGCGTCGCGCGCCTGACGGCCCGCAGGCTCGCGGACAACGTCGGCGAAACTCTGCCCGTCGACCGTCTCCGGCACCGGCAGATCGAGCAGCGCGCAGAGCGTCGGGAAAATGTCCAACAGATAGACGAGCGCATCCGTGCGCGCATCGCGCGGGATGCCCGGCCCGGCAAATATCAGGGGGACCCGCACGCTGTGCTCGTAACAACTCTGCTTGCCCATCAGGCCGTGTTGCCCGACGGCCAGCCCGTTGTCGCCCGAGAAGATGATGATCGTGTTCTCGTACTGGCCGCTGCGCTTCAAGGCGTCCAGCACGCGCCCGAGCTGCGCGTCGAGATGGGTGATCATGGCGCAGTATTCGCGGATGTGCCCCTGGATCTCCTCGGGCCGGCGCGGGAACCCGGCCAGCTTCTCGTCGCGCACAAACAGCTCGCCGTTGTCGAACGGATGCCCGGCCATGTAGTTCGGGGGCAACGGAATCTCGACGCCGTCGTACATGTCCAGGTACTGCCGCGGCATGCAGCGCGGGTCGTGCGGCGCCAGGAACGAGAGATAGAGGAAGAACGGCTTGTCGCAACCCGCGTACTGCTCGACGTACCGCACGCCGGCATTGCCCAGCATGTCGCTGGAATGCACGCCGACGTTGACATGGTCACCGTGGCGCCAGCGGGTCTGCTCGGCATAGACATAGTGCCCGACACGATCAAGGATCGGCAGCCGCCCCTCGTAGAGGCCGGTCGGATCGAAATGATAGACCGGCACGTTCCAGTGGTCGTCCTGACCGCCCATCAGAATCTCGTCGCCGTCGCTGAAACTTGCGTTGAACCCGGCGCGTTCGTTGTGCCACTTGCCGCAGCCGATCGTGTGATACCCGGCCGCCTGCAGCGTCGCGCCCAGCGTGACGTGCTCCGCCGGAATCTGACTGCCCGAATCCTGCAGCCGGAACAGCGTGCGGCCCGTGTGCAGCATGGCCCTGCTCGGCATGCACACAGCGCCGCACGTGCCGCCGGGGATATGCGCGTGCGTGAAGGTCAGCCCGCCGGCGACCAGCGCGTCCAGGTGCGGCGTGATGATCCGGGAATTGCCAAGCGCACGAATCGTGTCGAACCGTTGGTCGTCGGTGAAGAAGAACAGAATGTTCGGTCGTCTCCTGCTCATGAAAAAGCAACTCCCTGTTTCGCCTATTTCGCGTTTTTCGTGGTCAAGAATTCTCTTTGGCGCCGGCTATGCCGCGATCTGCCTCTTTGCGGCAAGCCGCGTCGCTCTTCGCGCGATCCCACGCATCGAGATCTGCGATGAGTTCAGTAACCACGCGCGCAATCGCAGGGTCGTCGTCGAGCGCCGCGCGGCCGGAGCCGCGGGCACGCAGCGCCCCGTGCTTGCCGCCCATGGCGCCGGGTATCAGATTCCGGCGCTCGCCCGGGTCGTTCGCCAGATCGAACAGCATCAACCCGTCGCCTGCGCGGAACCGGTCCGGATCCGCGTCGTCGCGGAACAGGGAAAGCTTCCACCGACCTTTCCGCACCATCGCATAGCGGTCCCCGTCACGGTAACCCCAGCAGCCGAAATCGATCTCGCTGAACACAGGACGAGAGTCCGGTTCCCGACCCGACCCGACGCACGCGGCCAGTGACGGGAAATGTGTACGCGTCGGGCAGTCGATGCCCGCCAATTCCATCAGCGTGGGCAGGAGCCCGCCCGTGCTCACCGGCGTGGAGAGCACGGCACCGCCCGCCACGCCGGGCCCGGAAAGAAAAAACGGCACGCGCGCCGCCGCGTCGAAGTACGTCTGTTTCTGGAAAAAGCCGTGATCGCCCAGGTGCGCGCCGTGGTCGGACACGAACGCAATGATCGTGTTGTCCAGTAAACCGCGCCGCTCGAGTTGCTCAAAGAACTCCCGGAGTAGATCGTCCAACATCGAGACCGTGCCGTAGTAACACTGGCGCGCACGCAGAATCTGGGACTGCGTCATCTTGTGGTTGCCCGCGTGCCGCATGATGTACGCGTAGATGTGCTCCGCAAGGCCCGGAGGCGGGACCGGATAGTCCAGAGGAATCTCGATGTCCGCCGGATCGACAAGCGTGTCGTACGGCGCCGGAACGACCACGGGCGTGTGCGGCGCGTTCAAACTCAAACGCAGGAAAAACGGTCGGTCGGAATCCCGGCCGTCGTCCAGAAAAGACAGGGCGTCGCGCAGGTTCTGCGCTTCGGGCGTGTCATCGCGTGTGCCGGGAAACCGACCGCCGAACAGCCAGTTGTGTACCGTGCCGTCGTATCCAACCGCTCCCGCGTCCGCGGGCTCGGCCGCCAGATAACGGTCATACACCACGCGATCCCCAAGCGTACGGCCCGCCTGTGTCTCAAAGGCCTGCGCCGCATTGTTGTAGTGAACCTTGCCGAACGAAGCCGTCTGATAGCCGGCACCCGAAAACCGATCCGTCAAAAACGCCGCGTTCTCGTCCGGAAGACGGTCGTCGTTGTTCAAAATCCGAAGGGATGCGGCCGAACGGCCCGTCAGAAGACTCGCGCGCGCCGGCGCGCAAACAGGACTCGGCGTGTACGCGTTGCCAAATACGCAGCCGGACCCCGCCAGTTCGTCAAAAAACGGCGTCTTTGCCCACGACCCACCATATACGCCAAGACTGTCCCTCCGCTGCTCGTCCGTCAGTACCCACAAAATATTCGGCCTTTCTGGCATATTAATATACCATTGTCTGCTCTATATTATAGTGCTCTGCGCGGCGGAGATCAACCCCTCCCTCCTTGCCACATGGAAGACGAGGGAGCGACCGAAGCAACACCCAAAAAACCGATCATTGCGCTCATTTCTCTTGAGATAGGGTACGCGCAAGCGGTAGGCTACCCAGCGCGATGGTGAGGAAGCCTTCGGAGAAGTTGATTGAGTGGCTCGAGCAGCAGCTTCGGGAAGCGGCGCCGGGCACGCGGCTACCGACGGACGCGCAGCTAGGGGAGACGTTCGGTGTGTCCGAGATCACGGTACGGCGCGCGCTGAAGGGCTACCGCGACCGCGACCTGGTGAGCCGGATCCGTGGCCGGGGCACGTTTGTGGCGGGCGCCGTTGAGCCGGCCGCGAAGGTCATGCGTCCGCGCGAGTCCTCCGCACAGAACATTGCCGAGCACATCCTGCGCTCGATACACAGCGGTCAGCTCCGCCGCGGCCAGGCACTGCCGCCGGTCAAGCAGGTGGTACACCGGTTCCGCGTCTCGCCGGCCAGCGTCCGGCTCGCGTACAGTCTACTCGAGGAGCAGGGCCATGTCACGCGGGTGGGTCGCACGTACTGGCTGGGCGGTTTCACCGAGACGCTCACGCCCGAGCGTGTACGCGACGTGTTGCTCGTGAAGCATGGCGCTTCGGATCTGACCGGCATCTTCAAGGAGGACGAGCTCGGCCAGGCCTACCAGAAGATGGAGCGCGAGCTGCTTGCAAACGGGTTTGTGCTGCAGTTTGCGACGACCGCGCAAATGAAACGGCTCCTGCGCGGCTGGCGGCTGGGCCGCGGACTGCCGCACGGGTTCGTGTTCTACCGGCTGGACGAGAAGAAATACGAGACGGTCCGGCCCTGGATCCAGCAGATTCTGCGGTTCGCCGACCGGGCGAACCGTCCCACACCCGCGGTCCTGATCGATTGGTCGATGGGCGCGCTGCGCCCACGCGTGCGCGGCAGCCAAGTGCTTTCCCGCGGAAACCTCTCGACGATCGTCGCGCGCGCGCTCGCCCAACGCCTGGTCGGCGGCAGGCACCGGGGCGTCGTCGTCTTCTCGGGGCCGAACGCCTACCGCGTTGCCCAGATCGGGAAGATCCGCGCGGAGCTCAAGCATCTGGACCCGCAGTTCGGCTTCCGCTTGGCACTGCTCGACCGGACGGCGAAGAACGCCGCGCAGGAGCTGCCGCGCGCCTACCAGGCCGGCATCCGGAACACGCGCTGGCTGCGCCAGATCCTTTCGAAGTACGAGCCGACCCCGAAATCGGTGATCGCGGCCGAGACCCTGCAGGTCTCGGATTACGACACGCTCTACGAGCGGCTGCCCGAGAAGCGGGTCTGGATCTGCTTCGAAGACCGGCGTGCCGCCGACATCCTGGAATGGGCCCGCACCAAGGACATCCGCGTACCCCGCGAGCTCGCGCTCATCACGCTCCGCAACCAAGCCGAGTTCCTGCACCTCGGCCTCTCCTGCTGCCGGCCGGACTGGGAACAGATCGGCTACCAGATGGCGCACGCGCTGATCGGCGATTTCCCGGTCGAGAAAACCTCGAAAGGCTACATCCGGACCCACGCGTTCGTGGTCGACAGGCTCACCACCCAACGCACCACGTGGCAGCCGGTCGCGACGCTTGCCTGAACCCATCGTGCTGCCGTGCGCCTCACTCGGCCCGGATCGCTTCCCACAGCTCGGGATTGAAGGGGGCATGCCGAGAAGGACAATTCTGCCGGTGACAGACCTCGCAGCTGCGGAAATCCGTCTCGGTCGGGAAGAGCAGGCATGAAATGCTCTTGTTCGGGACCATCAGGAACGACTCGGTCAGCCGAACCCCGACCGCCGCCTCGACATCACCGAGAAGCGCGAACAACGCCTTCTGCTGTTCAATGGGCCAAACGGAAACGTCCCCCGCGCCGGGACTCATGGTTGCTGTCTTTGCCAAGCGGAACCTGCGCCGAAGCTGAGCCCTCACATGCTTACTGGCCGCGCCGAGCAGACGTGCCTTGATCATATCCCACCAGAACGCCTTGACCATGTCCCCTCCTGCGGGAAAGGCCTGGTCCAACTCGTGTCCGCACGTGGCCACAACGGGAAAGACCCGCTCAACGGATTGGAGATTGTGGGCAAGCGTTCGGCTTCTGAACCACACATCGTCCACCCGCACCGCGTCTCCGTCGCGTGCCGTGATGAAACAGGCTGCGTACACCGCCTTCGGTCTGCCCGCCTGTTGCGCCAATTCGATGAGCGCACGCAACTCGGCGGCATCGGTCGAGCCCGCCTCAACATGGGCCTGCGCCGCAATCTGCTCGAGATCCAGCGAAAATGCGATTCTGTCCAAGATCTCCATCCTGTCTCCTTGGGCACAACGCGCTCATCCGTGTCAATAGCGAACGCGGCACATGCAACCCCCGACCTCCGCCCGGGCCAGCGCCCATGCGCCGTGCAGCACGTATGGCCGAGCGCCGGCACCGTACGCAATCCGCGTCTGCGTTCCGGCGATATCGAGCCCGATCGCAACGCCGTCTACCAACGTCCGCCGCCCCCGACACACAGCGCCAAGTCAATAGAGATTTAACCACGAAACACACGAAAAGCACGAAAAATACAGACGTCCTCCCGGTTTTGTGTCTTGCGTGGTTGATCCTCTTCACATCCCGGACACGGCCCGGGGCTCAGCACGAGGAATTCGTCAAGCGCTTGCGATTTCCGGCTGCTTCTCGCACACTGGTGTCCAAGGGAGGACAGCCATGGGTACAATCGTAGCGATCGGCGCGCATCACGACGACGTCGAACTCAGGAGCGGAGGAACACTCGCGAAATACCTCAGGAACGGCTGGCACGTCACGTATGTGGTGGCCACCACCACACCGCACTACTGGGCCTTCCCCGAAGAGGAAGAGACCGGGAAATACAGATCCAACGTCGAAGCCATCGAGCTGCGCAAGGAGGAGGCCCGCAAAGGAGCGACAACACTCGGCATTTCGGACATCAACTTCTTCGATTTCAAGAGCCTCTACTGGTACAAGGAAGGCACGCTCGACCGCCGCTTTTTCGACGGACACCAGACGACCGTCGAGGAGTTCGAGTACCTCACCAACAGTCTGCCCGACCGCGAATTCATCGTGACCGCACACCACTGCCCGGCAGCCGTCTCCTTTCTCTGCGATTTTCTGCGTTCGAAGAAGGCGGATATCGTTCTGACCCATTTTCCCGAAGACGGCCACTGGGAACACTACGCGACCGCGCGCTTCGTCTGTGCGAGCGCGCGCAAGCTGCTGGCCGAAGGCACAAGAATCAACCTGTACGCCTGGGAACAGGGCGGTGCGGGCAACATGCTGCCGTCCTTCGCGCCCTCGCATTTCGTGGACATCTCCGAGACGATCGATCTGAAATGCAGCGCGCTGCGGGCCTTCGTCTCGCAATTCCCGGACCACAATCCCGAGATGTTCGCGACACGGGCCCGGAAGAAGGCCAAGGAATACGGAGCCTTGTGCGGCATGCAATACGCCGAGCCGTTCATGAAATTCGATGTCGAATGGGTGCCGCAGGACACCATCCACGTTGCCCCAACCTACGACCCGGAAAAGACGAAACGAGAACTCGAGCCCGCCGGCGAATGGCACCCGGAGCCGTGAAAGAGGCCTGACGCACGACCTGTAGGGATTTCACAAGGAAGCACCCTTCACGCCGGCAAACGGAGGAGCATTGCCCAAACGCACCCATTCACCGTTGTCGGCTTTGCTGTGGCCGTCGGAGGGGCATGCCTGCTCAGCGCGGCATCGCAATCCTCCGAGACCGCCCCGAATCCCGCGCTGGGCAATCTTCTGGAATTCCTGGCTATGGTCTGCGGGGCCGGCTATACGCTTGTGCTCAAGCGTCTGACGCAAAGGTATTCGGCCTTCTTCCTGACCGCTTGCCAGGCTTTTGTCGGCAGCGTCTTCTTCGCCTTCGTCTTTCTTCTGTCAGGCGGCGGCGCGGCGACCCCTCTTCACTTCGAACTCGTACCCGGCCTTGCCGTCGTCTATCTGGGCGCCTTCGTGACACTGGGCGCCTACGGACTTTTCAACTATTCGGTGGGCCTCATTCCCGCGGGCAAGGCCTCGGCCTTCCTCAATCTCATCCCCGTATTCACCATTGTCCTGGCCCGGACCCTTCTGGGCGAGAGCCTGACGGCGATTCAATGCCTGGCCTCGATCATGGTGCTGGGCGGAGTCCTGTTGAGCCAGAAGCGGTCCCATCGCGGGGGCTGAGGCAGGTGCTGGGCGTTGGGTGGTAGATTGAACATCCAACAGCCAACATCCAATATCCAACTTCCAAGTAAGTTGTTGGCTGTTGGGTGTTCGATCCCAACCGACGCGGTCGGGCAGCGCCGGCCACACAACGACGCCTGGCGCAGAACAAGCGCTTGCAGGCGAACCCGAGCCCGCCGCGAAGCGGCGCGCCCGGTTCGCCTGACGCATCACGATCGCGTCCCCCTACTGCCCGCCGTCCAGCCACACGCGCGTGCGGTAGGACCGGAAGCCGGAGGGAGCGCCATTGGTATAGACGACGGTCTGGCCGGTGCCCTCGATGTTCGTGTGGCCCGGGATGAGCTGCCAGAGCCAGTCCTGCATCAGATCGTCGCTGCGCTCGAGGCCGTACCGGCGCGACAGGCCGGCATAGCCGGTGCCGGTCGCCTGCCGTGTCGGGAAGTCGACCACGATCTCGGTGCCCGACAGCGTGACGGTCA
>Ga0272441_10005399_pt1 | contig 22252 bp, 20 predicted proteins | sample SSMProp6N_FD_193582 | JGI IMG/M metagenome (GOLD analysis project Ga0272441, IMG submission 193582) | Marine sediment archaeal communities from Little Sippewissett salt marsh, Falmouth, MA, United States - SSM-Prop-6N | ecosystem: Environmental > Aquatic > Marine > Wetlands > Sediment ... | reverse complement strand
GCCGAAGGATATTATACAATCGCCTTTACCGCAGCCAACCCCGTTCCTTCAGACGGCCAGATAAAGGTGCTATTCGATTCCGACTATGACCTGACAAGCTCGAGTTTAGCCATAGATGCGGCAAACAGCACGCATACCGCGACGGTTGCGGCCTCCGGAAACTACATAGTCATGACCATGACCGAAAGCGTGAGCGCGAGCGCGAGTGTATCGATGAGGGTAACGCATATAATAAACCCGCCATACTGCCAGGACACAGACGCGTTCACGGTTACTACCCTATATTCAGATCAGGCCTCCAACGTAGACACGGGAACCACCGCGAGCGGCGTGACTATTACCGAAGGAAGCCTGTCCGGCCTGTCTGTTGACACCGTAAGCGCTACATACAAAGCCGGTGTTACGGAATCTTACACGATTGCATTTACGACGGTTAATGCAGTGCCTGCAGGCGGCAGGATCCGCGTAACATTCGATTCGGATTACGACTTAAGTTCGGCCGCCTATTCCAGCGGAAATGCCGCCTCAACAGTATCCTATGATAGCAGTGTTCTTATCATTACCGTAGGCACGGCGATAAGCGCAAACGCCAATGTGAGCATCGTTGTATCGGGCATAAGGAACCCGGTAACGATGCAGACGACGGATGTATATTCGATTACGACAAAATATTCCGATGCGGCTCCCGGCAGCAGTATAGATACCGGCGCAACCTCCGCAGGCCATGATATTACAAGGTATATCACAGTTACATCGCCTGCAACAGACACCGCATGGGCGGTTGCTGAAGATTTCAGGGCGATTACCTGGGATTCAGGAGGTAATATAAATAAGGTAAATATATATTATTCCACAACCGGAGAGGCCCCATGGACAGCCATTGTCGAAAATCTTACTCCTACGGATTCCGGCGCCGGCGCTTACGATGCCTCTGATTCGTGCAGCTACACCTGGAGCGCGGGCATCCCCGATTTGGTCGACGATGCGGGCGATCCGCAGACGGACCCGGAGGTATCCTGTTATATCAAAGTCGAGGACGCGGTTTCCGGCCATGACGGGTCTCCCAGCGACGTCTCCGATGAATTTACGGTAAAATATTATACGATAACCTGGGATGTCAAGGACCTGACCACAGGCGCCTATTTGAGCGAATTGAGCGTCAGTTGCACCTCGGGTTGGTCTGTTGCCGACTACAGCCTTACCTCCAACAGCGGCACGGTCCGGAAATACGCATACGGCACATACACTACGACATGGTCAAAAGAGGTGAATTACTTCAACGCTACCGAAAGCGACTGGACCGCGGATTCCGACAAGACCATCACAGTTTATCTCGAGACAACCATAGAAAAACAGTGGTTTGTCTATAATACATATACCTACGACTCTGATAACGACCAGTTGAGGTTCAATGTCTGGATTGAGAAAGAAGGCGAACTTATGACCAGTCCCGCCAGCACTACCTTAAGGATATTCGACAGCGCCGGTAATCAATTTAACTCAAGCGGCCAGCTGCTAAGCAGCACGGATTCTCCTCCAGGGACAAATATCACCGCTGACAGTAACGGCACATTCTGGGTAACTATGGATGCGAGCAATATGAATTCCGGCGAGGCCTATTTTGCGAAAACCAGCGTTGTTTACGGCGGTACTACTTATACAAGCGGCGAGGGGATATCCATAACCGTTGATAAGCAATTATCTACAATCAGCGCGAGTACAAATGCCATTGAAACGGCCACAACGGTAACAATACCGGCCACACTCACGACAATTGAGGCGGCTACTGTAACAGATATACCGAGCAGCATTTCTACCGTCAGCGGCAAAGTGGATACCGTCAGCGGCAAAGTGGATACCGTCAGCGGCGCGATATCTACTGTGCAGGGCGCCGTAAATACCGTTAATACTAATGTCGCCGCTATTTTAGAAGATACAGGCGTGACTCTGCCTGCGCAGATTAGGTCGGATGTTGTGGATACTATGGAAAGAGGCGTACTTACCGAAATTCTTACGCGCAACACGACGATAAGAGAGGATGAGACGATAACTGTCAGGTACCGCACGGCCAGCGGGCTTTCGCCCACATTGACGCTTTATGACGAGGACGGCGTTGAGGTAACCAGCTACGACGGCGTTGAAATGGAAGAAATCTCCTCAACGGGTATTTATGAATACGACCTTACCGCCCTGGAAGCCTGGGGGACAGGCGACTTTACGGTAGTCTGCGAGGAAGCCGCGCAGAACTCTACCGACAGCATGGTTTTGACGGTTAAGTCATTGTTTGCCGCCGGCGGGACAGTAGAAGAATCCGTTGAGGCCATAGGAGAGGCGGTAACCACCGTTTACAACAAGACCAAGACGATCGATTCGGGCGTGGAAGACCTGGAGAGCACTATCAACAGGTTAAATCTTAGCACGGTAGCTACTGACGCAAGGAACGCCAAGTCCAACGCGCTTAAGACGTATGAGGAAATATCCACTATGAAGTCGCAGTTTGACGATATAGAGGCGCAGGTAGCGTCGTTGCATAGGATAACAACTTATATAAACGCGATTAAGGACGATTTGAAGAAGGTCTCCGAGGGCCTGGCGGAGGCACAGACAGCCGGTATCATAGGGGAGGAAGAGGAAGAAGAGGAGGCGGCTGAAGGAATAATAATGGGGCCTGGCGGCGTAGCTGTAGAAGGAGCGGTAGTTGAAGGCGAGGCAGTGGAAGGGGCGGAAGGCGCGGTAATTATTGGTCCGGAAGACGAAATCAAAAGCCTTAATAATAAGGTAGAGGAACTCTCGGCGTTGATTAGTATATTAACGGAATTAATCGAGGCCGAAACGGAAGAACCGGTCGTGGAAGGCTGGTTCGAAATGGAGTAACTTCACACTTTAGACGGCTTAAGTTTACAGTTTTGACGTTGCCAAAAGTGTGGACTTAAGAAATAGAGGAAGAGAAAAATGGGGAAAAAATCGATTGTCGGCGTAATATTGTTTTTTCTGCTTGCCGGCGCGGCATTCGCGGATACCAACCTGAAGATAGCCGTTGTAAATCCTTCCGGGACCAAGGAAAAAACCACGCCTGTAAGGTACGATTTGCCCAAAGGCATAGCGCCCGAGCATATCATCGATATCGGAGACATGGAGCTCAAGTATGATTTTGATAAGGGGAATTATTATGTGTATCAACTGGTGACATTAAAACCGTCCGAGCAGAAGGTGCTGGAAATAAAGCTGACGGATGTATGGCTTATTCCGGAAGAGGAAATAAAATTTTTGAAAAAACACACCGAATCGTTGATGGAAAAACTGGAGGACACGAGGCATTTTGAAATCGGGGCCACGCTTTCCGGGAAGATCGATAAGGACCTGGACGGGATATACGACAGCCAGAAGAATATCGCCTTGAACGCGAGAGAACGCATCAATCTTTATTACGAAAACACGGGCATTATGGACGAGGCCAAAAGCGACATCGGCATGCTTGAAAATTTGGTGGTGGATGTAGGGGGCATTGTCGAGGAGAGGGTTGAGGTGCCGCTGACAATGGCTATTTCCGCAGGCGGAAAAGGCGTTAGCCCCGATGATATCATTGAATTGAGGATCCAGGCCTCGAACCCTTCCGATAAAAACAAGCGGGAGGCTTTCGTTAAGTACGACCTTCCGGGAGAGGTAACACCGCGGTATATTACCGACACAGGCGAGCTGGAATTGGCGTATGATTTTGACAAAGAGGTCTTCTACGCCTATAAAAATGATGTGATGCTTGAGCCCGGGGAGACGAAAGTATTCATAGTGAAGATTATAGATATCTGGAGGATCCCGGAGCTTGAGATAAGGGCGGTAAGGGCGCATACGAATAATCTGGTGCTGCTGATTGAGGGGACCGAGTATTACGGCCGGGGCATTCAGATGTCCGAGAAAATCAATTTTAATTTAGAGGAAATTGTCAAACATCAGTCCATGGATGTAGACGCGAGCAAGCATATCGCTTATTATCGGGACAATCTTTCAAGGCTTAGAGAGGCAAGGGAATATGTAGCCCAACTGGAAAAAATGATTACCCAATCAGGCACCTCGCCCGGAGTCACTGTAACAACGGTTGAGCGGCTCGAGGGCGGAGGTATTGAAGTGCAGCGAACCAGGGGATATGAGGGGATAGTTTTTCTAATCAGGTCTATTTTCAGGGGTAAGGCGCCTACAATCGCCACCACCTGGCGTATTATCTGGTCAATAATCGGGTTTCTGGCAGTCATCAGTTTCGCGTTTTTCATACTTCAGCTTATTTATCACAAAATTAGCATTACGGACCTGCTCACGGGGGTATATACCAGGACGTATCTTATTAACCAGTTGCAGGAAGAGCACAGAAGGGCCGAGATCACAAAAGGGACATATTCGGTCCTGATGATGGACGTTGACGATTTTAAATTATTCAACGATAACTACGGCCACGGCACCGGTGACACGGTTTTGAGGACGGTTTCCACGGCTGTTAAGCAGAATATAGCCCGCAATTTTCTCGTGGGCAGGTTCGGAGGAGACGAATTTCTTATTATTATGCCGGGGCTAAATGAGGAAAAAGCCAGGGTCTTTAGCGAGAGGATAAGGAAGGCGATAGAGGAGGCAAGAGTGAGTTATATGGGCCAGCCGCTTTCGGTGCACGCGAGTTTTGGGCTTGCCAATTATCCCCTACACGCCAAGACGGTAGAGGTGTTATTCAGCAAAGTTGACGAAGCGATGTATGTATCCAAGAGGGCGGGCGGCAACAGGGTGTCCGCGGCCTCTTAACTTGTAACTTATAACTTGTGACTACACTATGTTCAATGTGCTCTTAATAAGCCCGGCCGAAGTCGTATTTGAAGGCAAGGCAAAGTCTGTTATCCTGCCCGGAGATATGGGAGAATTTGAGGTACTGGATTTTCATCACAGTATTATGAGCCTGCTTACAGAGGGCAACGTCGTAATAGACGATATTTACTATCCCATACGAAAAGGGGCCGCGAAATTTTACGAAAACGAACTAATAGTTTTGGTCGAACGATAATAACTTTACACTTTTAACGACGTTAAAAGTGTAAAGTTAAGATGAAGGGGCCGCCATAGTGATTTACCAGCTTATCATTTTACAGGTAGTAACCTTTTTGGCCATCGTGTTATTTTTGAAGAAGCTTTTATATACGGAGACCAGGAAAGAGACCCAGAGACTGCAGGGCCTGAACGAGCAGTATGTAAAGAAACAGGAAGAACTGCAGCGTAAAATCGACGCGGCTGAAAACGCCTACCGCGAAAAGATGTCCGCGGCCGAAGAGGATATTCGTAAGCTTCGCATAAAGACGGAAGAGGAGCTTCAAAGAATGAGGAAGGATAAGGCGGATCAGGCGAAAGATGAGGCCGAGGAAATAATAAAGTCCGCGCTCGGGACCAAGGATAAAATCCGGGAAGAGATCGCCCTGCAGATGCGCGACAATGCCCCGGGATTGGCCTGCCGTATTTTTAAAGAGATACTTTCGGATGAGGCCGGGAGGATAGTTCATAAGGAGCTGGTCGCGGAGGTAATCAGCAAAATAAAACAGATGGAAAAATTCGGATTTAAAATCAAGGTAAAAAAAGCGGAATTGATCTCGGCCTATCCGCTGGATAAGAGAGAAAAAAACGAGATAACCTCTTCCGTTTCGTCTAAGCTGGGGTATAAGGTTTCTTTTGATGAGAAAAAAGACGCCGGACTCATAGCGGGCGTTATTGTGAAACTGGACACTCTTTTGATAGACGGCAGCCTGAACAGCAGGCTTAAACGCATAGAAGAATCCCTGTGAAAAAAATAACTTTACACTTTCAACGACGTTCAAAGTGTAAAGTTAAGGGGAAATATGGAATTTTTTAATTTGATGGAAGAAGGCAAGATAAAACGTTTTTTTCAGGTGCGAAATAAAGTGGCCTTCGAAGGGGCCATATATCATATTACGCAGCGCGCCCCGGGAAGAGAACCGTTATTTATCGAGAAGGCGGATTACCTCTATATGCTTCATTTAATTAAGGAAAACGTAAAGAAGTTCGATTATGAGTTATTTTGCTTTGCGTTGATGCCCAACCATTTACATCTTCTTATAAGGTTGAATAAAACGAATCTGGCATTGGCGATGAAAAACCTATTCGGGGCTTATGCGCTGTATTTTAATAAAAAATATGAGAGAAAAGGGCCGGTTTTCTGCAAGCCCTATCGCGCTGCGCTCTGCCTTGACGAGAATTATATCCTTGCCGCCTCGGTTTATATACATCTCAATCCCGTAAAGGCCGGATTAGTTCAAAATCCATCGGATTATCGATGGTCTTCTTATTTACTTTACGGAGGAGACGAGACGATAAATACATTTTTGAATTACGATTTCGTGTTGAATATATTGCATAGTGATATTAAGAAGGCGAAGGTGATGTATCGCGATTTGGCCTCTGAGGCGAAAAAAGAGAAGGCGAAGGATGTATTGGAAAATCCAAAGGCCCTCGATGAATATAAAAACACCATTTTTCGACTTATAAGACATAAGTTGCCGAAGGAGAGGATAAAAACAATAGCGGCGAAAGATACCCTGGACAGCGCAAATCTTGAAGAAAAGATAAACGAAACGGATTTCCGTAAACGCCTGCGGAAGCCGCAGGAGATAAAGGCAAGGAAATTTTTAATTCAACAAATGCTTTCAAGAGGATATAAACACGGCGAAATAGCCAAGAAGTTAAATATTTCCCGAACAACCTTATACAATATCCTTAACTTTACACTTTGAACGTCGTTGAAAGTGTAAAGTTATTTTTTTGGGGGGCGTAATGCGAAGCGTAATTATATTGGTGATAATGTTTATTACCATATTGGGCCCGTCCGCGGTAATAGCGGCCATTGGATATGCTTCTATCCGTGCGCTGGGTAGAAACCCGTCGGCGGCCCCAAAAATACTTTTAGCGATGATTGTCGCGCTTATATTTGCCGAAGCGATAGCGGTAATCGCGCTTTTGATTCTGTTCCAGCTGTTCGGGAGGGGATGAGTGAAAGGCGATATTAAGACAGAACCTGTCAGCGTAAGAGAAATAGGGAGCATAAGAGAAATCAGGAAATCCATCGTTAAGGTAGAGGGCCTTTCCGATTGTATGCTTGGGCAGATCGTGAATTTCAGCGATAATCAAAAAGGCTTTGTAATGGGTTTTAACGAAAAGGATGTCCTTCTTCTGCTCCTGCAGGCGCCTAAGGGCATAAAAGCCGGGGATACGGTTTATTCAGAAAAAAAAGTTTTTAAAATACCAACAGGTGATAAATTTTTAGGCAGAATCATCAACCCCCTATGCGAACCCTTGGACGGAAAACCGCCGGTAGAAGCGGATAATTTTACCTACATATTTTCTGAAGCGCCGTCGGTTTTAGACAGAACGCCCTTGGAGAAAAAACTGGTAACCGGCATAAGGATTATTGATTCCTGTATTTCCGTTGCGAGGGGGCAAAGGCAGCTTATCGTCGGCGACAGGATGACAGGCAAAACGAGCCTGGCGGTCGATGCGCTACTTAATCAGAAAGGCGAGGGAGTTATATGTATATATTGCTGTATCGGCCGCGACTATGCCTCTTTTGAGAATGTGGTCAACACTTTTAAAAAGAACGGAGCTATGGATTATATGATAGTCGTCTCTGCCCTCGCGTCTTCTTCCATCGGGGAGCAGTATCTGGCCCCCTACGCGGCCGCTACGCTGGGAGAGCACTTTATGTATTCCGGCCGCGATGTCTTTATTGTCTTTGACGACTTGACAAAACACGCGTGGGCATATCGGGAATTATCGCTTCTTTTGGAGAGGCCTCCGGGAAGAGAGGCCTACCCCGGAGACATTTTTTATCTGCACGCCCAGCTTATGGAGAGGGCGGCAAAATTATCTCCCCAAATGGGAGGAGGGTCTATGAGTTTCTTCGCTATTGCTGACACCCTTCAGGGCGATATAGCCGGATTCATACCCACAAATCTTATTTCTATGACCGACGGCCAGATCTATCTTAACTCGAGCCTTTTTGGCGAGGGCTTCAAGCCCGCCGTGGACCTCGCGCTTTCAGTTTCGCGTATCGGCAACAAGGTCCAGTCCGCGATTATGAAGGAACTTGTCAGAAACCTTGCGTTGAATTATATTCAGTACAGGGAATTGCTCAAGGCCACGAGATTAAGGGCGGGTATTTCCGAAGAATCGAGCGCCTTCTTAAGACGGGGAGAGAAGATAGAACGCATTTTTACACAGGAAAAAAACTGTCTTTCGCCGATAGCCGAACAGATAATTCTTTTCTATGCCCTCAAAAGCGGTGCATTGGATATTTTGCCGGATGAAAGATGCGATTATTTCAAAAAGAATATTTTGAAATTCGCACAGGCGAATTTTTCCGGATTGACCGCGAAATTGGAAAGAGAAGAAGAATTGACGACATCCGACAGAAAAGAGCTTAGCGAGTGCATAGTCAGGTTTTTTAAGGAGGCGTGAACTATTTCCACCTATAAAGTGGAGATGGGCGCTTCGTCCAAAGGACGAAGGGGACAGGTTTAGCTTTGGAGCGGGGACAGGTTTAGCTTTGCGGCGAGAACCGTCCCCAAAATAACTTGACACTTTTAACGTCGTTAAAAGTGTCAAGTTAAGATGTTCGTCCAAAGGACGAAGGGGACAGGTTTAGCTTTGGAGCAGGGACAGGTTTAGCTTTGCGGCGAGAACCGTCCCCAAAAACTGTAGGTGAGGGGTAAGAGAATGGCTACGTTGACCGAAATAAAAGAAGAACTACAGTTTAACGTGGAGCTGATAGACCTGTTGGATGTTATGAAGAATATCGCGGTATTTCAGTTTCGCGCTCTCAAAGGGAAAAAGGAAAGGTTCGCAAGGTTTTTGATGCTTTTGAAGGACTTTTACCGGCGCGTTGATTTAAGCTTGGCCCCGTCCCTTTTGACAAATCCAAAGGCGGAGAAGCTGGCTATCGTGGCAGTTACTTCCGATGAGGGATTTATGGGCGGGCTCAACCTCCAAGTAATAGAGGCGGCTTTTAAGCAGCCCGGGGCAGAAGATGCGGAATTTATTGTAGTGGGTGAAAGGGGGGCCATGTATTTAAGGGAACTGGATAGAAAATTTACCCTCTTTACCGGCAATACGGATGCCGAGGAAAGGTACAAGCTGGCATTGCGCCTGAAGGATTTTATTATTATGGGCATTAAAAGCGAGAGATTCGGCAAGGTCATTATTTCCTATCCTAATCCCGTATCATTCATGGTTCAGAGGGTCGATATAGTAAAGATACTACCCGTTTCTTCCATTCTTGATGAGCGCGAAAAGGTGGAATACGCAGAACCGATTATTATGGAATCGTCACTGGAGGCCGTTATAGAATACCTTGTGGAGCAGTCAATATTGCAGAAATTGCTCGGCATTCTTGAAGACGGCAAGTTATCCGAATTTGCGGCAAGGGCCATTCACCTTGAAAAAGGCGGCCAGGACCTAAGCGAAAACGAAAAAAAGATCAGGTTTAAATATTTTCGGGCTTATCATATGCTTATAGATAAGAATATAAGAGAACTTTTTTCCGCGCAGGTCATGCGGGGGAAGGGGTAGGTTGGGTTAGCGGGTGAGTCGGTTAGCGGGTTTTGGAGTTTTGGTTATGGTGCCAATAAAAATAACTTGACAGTTTAGACGTTGTCTAAAGTGTCAAGTTAGCGGATAAAGGGATTGCGATGGCAAAAGGCAATGTGATAGCGGCACAGGGGCCGGTGGTGGACATAAGGTTTGAAGGAGCCGGTGGACTGCCGCCTATGCATGAAATAGTAAAAACAGAGGCATTCGACGGCAGGATTATTCTTATGGAAATAGTCGAGCATCTGGAAAACGGCGTGGCGCGCTGTATCGCGCTGTCCTCGACCCTCAATTTAGGGCGTAATGCGAAAGCCGAATCTACGGGCTCCTTCCTGAAGATTCCGGTGGGCAACGGCCTTTTTGGCCGGATAATCAACGTGATAGGCGAGCCCATAGATAAAAAAGGCGAGATAGCAGAAAAAAAATATTATACGATTGAAGAAAATATACCTCGCAGTTATCTTAAGTCCGGCAGTTTCTCGGGCAAGGAAGATCAAATTTTAGAGACCGGCATAAAAATAGTTGATTTACTTTTCCCGCTTCTCAAGGGTACAAAGGCGGGTATAATAGGAGGCGCCGGACTCGGCAAGACCATATTAGTATTGGAACTTATACATAATGTCATCACAAAGCATAAAGGCGCCTGCGTTTTTACGGGAGCCGGCGAGAGGATAAGGGAAGGCAATGAGCTCTATTTTGAATTTGCGAAACAGGATATGCTGCATAGGATTATGTTCGCCTTCGGGCAGATGAACGAGTCGCCCGGAGCAAAATTCGGCATTGCGCTGACGGGCGTTACTCTGGCTAAATATCTGCAGGAAGAAAACAACGACGTCCTGTTTTTTATAGATAATGTTTACAGATTCGTGCAGGCGGGCGCGGAAATCTCCACGCTTTTGGGCCGCGTCCCCTCGGAAACCGGTTATCAGCCCACGCTGGCCTCGGAAGTAAGCAACTTTCAGGAAAGGATACGCTCAACGGAAAGCGGTTCCATTACGGCCATCGAAACGGTATATGTTCCGGCGGACGACCTGACTGACCCGGCGGTAGTCACTATTTTCAGCTATCTCAATTCCATTATCGTTTTATCCAGAGAAAAGATACAATTGAGGCTTCATCCGGCCATAGACCCGCTTCTATCCTCCTCCAGCAACCTGGATCCGGCAATAGTGGGAAGGGAGCATTTTGATATTACCCAGGAAGTCTTGAAGATTTTTGCCAAGTATAAGGAGCTGAAACGCATAGTTCCCGTGGTAGGCATAGAGGAGCTTTCAAAGACGGATAGAATCTTTTATGAAAGGGCGAGGAAGCTTGAGAATTTCCTCACACAGCCCTTTTTTGTCGCCGAGGCCTATACCGGCAAAAAGGGAGAATACGTAGCGATAAAAGACACTCTGAACGGCGCGGACAGGATAATCAGCGGCAGGATGGATAAGGTCCCGGAAAGCAAATTTTATATGATAGGAAAAATTGAACAGGCAACCTAAAGAGGTATGTAATGGCGTTAAAATTAGGCGACATTCTGGTTGAGAAGAAAATCATAACGTTGGATGAATTGAAAACGGCGATCAAAGAACAGCAGAAAACCGGCGAGATGCTGGGCCAGGTCCTGGTAAGGATGGGGTTTGTGGCGGAAAGAAAGATGCTTGAGGTCCTTGCCGAGCAGCAGGGGATCCCATTTATGGATCTGAAAGAAGCCACGATTAACGATAGGGCGATAAGAAGCATCCCCGCGAAATTCGCCTGGCACTATAAAATTATGCCTATAGAAGTGGAAAGCAATGTGTTGACTGTGGCGATTTCCAATCCTTTTGATATGTGGCCCATAGACGATCTGGAGACAAACCTGGGTTACAGGGTGGATAAGGTCCTGGCCACGTCTTCCGACATACAGGAGGCGATTAAAAAATATTACGGAGTCGGAGCGGATACGATAGAGAGGATATTGGCCGACGAGCCGCGGCCATCCGAGGAGTCGGGGGGCGCCGGCAAGGAAAAGGTGGAGGACCTGGAAAAGATGGCCGAATCCGCCTCCGTGATAAAGTTGGTCAATCAGATATTGCAGCAGGCGATTAACGACAGGGCCACGGATATACACATCGAGCATTTCAGGGCCGAGCTGCTCCTGCGCTACAGGGTGGACGGCATTCTTTACGACGCCCAGGTAAGCGAGAATATCAGGTACCTGCATCCGGCCATCGTCTCCAGGATAAAGATTATGTCTGGCCTGGATATCGTCGAGCGCCGCCTGCCGCAGGACGGACGGGCGAAGGTAAAGATAGGCGAAAACACGTTTGAATTGCGCGTATCCGTAATACCGACGCTTTACGGCGAGAATATAGCCATAAGGATACTGCCCACGACGATGCTTTTCAATATGTCGGATTTAGGGATGTCAAAAAAAGACCTGGAGATGGTGGACAAGCTTATACTTAAACCGCACGGGATTATTTTTGTTACCGGGCCGACGGGAAGCGGCAAGACGACCACATTATACGCGTGCCTCTCCAAGCTTAATACGCGCGAAAGAAAAATTATCACCATCGAGGACCCCATCGAGTACGAGTTGAAAGGCATCTCGCAGACGCAGATAAATCCGAAGATAAATCTGACCTTCGCCAAGATGCTGAGAAGCATGCTGAGGCACGACCCCGACATAATGATGGTGGGGGAGGTAAGGGATTTCGAGACCGCGGAGATCACCATCCAGACCGCGCTTACCGGACATCTGGTTTTTTCGACGGTCCACACCAATGACGCCGCCAGCGGAATTACGCGTCTGATAGACATAGGCGTCGAGCCCTATCTGATATCCTCATCCGTCAACGCGTTTATCGCCCAGCGCCTGGTGAGGGTGATATGCGACAATTGCAAGGAGAAGGTCAAGATTTCCGCCAAGGAATATATACGTAAGCAGCAGGCGGCGGCGGGCAAGAATGAGAAATCAAAATACGAAAATCCGCCGGCCGGCAAGGAGATAACGGTTTATCACGGCAAGGGCTGCGACGCGTGCAACAATACCGGATACAGGGGCAGGACAGGCATATACGAGATTTTAATGGTAAACGAGGAGATAAAAAAGCTTATCTTGCAGAAAATGCCGTCGGATATGATAAAAGAGAAGGCGGTTAAGATGGGCATGCATACCTTAAGGGAAGACGGATGGAACAAGATCTTGGCCGGTATTACCACGCCGGAGGAGGTTATGCGGGTGACCCAGGCGGAGGAGTAACGCGGCGGCCGCCGTGGTTTTAAGCCGAGTGCGGGCGGACAGGAAATAAATCGAGGGGGAAGACGATGCCGATATACATATATAAAGCCAAGAGAGGGCCCTCTGAGATGACGCAGGGCGAGATAGAGGCGGATTCTCAGGATAAGGCCATAAGCAAGCTCGATGAGCGTGGATTGGTCGCCGTAAGCGTGATTGAAAAAGGCATCCGCCCGTCGGGTATTCAACGCCCGGCCTTAAAGGCCGCGCGTCCGGGCCCCGGAGCGCGGGGCGGCGGCCCGCAAGACAAACAGGCGGCCTCCGGCATTCGCATAAAGACGCATGACGTAGATATATTCACGCGGCAGATTGCCAGCCTCGTCAGGTCCAGCGTACCTATACTGCGCGCCTTGTCCCTTATTACGCAGCAGACCGAGAATAAGACGTTGAGGTATGTGGTCGGCGATTTAAGCCAGCAGGTAAAATCCGGTAAGATGCTTTCCGAGGCGATGGCCAAATACCCCAAGGTGTTCGATAATCTGTACTTGAGTATGGTCAGGTCGGGCGAGAAAAGCGGGGCGCTGGATGAGATATTGGAGCGGGTGGCGGAGCATCGCGAAAAGGAACAGGAGACAAAGCGGAAAGTACAGGCGGCGATGGCCTATCCGCTTCTTATGATGGTCGTCGGCATCGCGACTATATTTGTCATGTTTACGTATTTTTTGCCAAAGCTGGCGGGATTATTCGACAATATGCAACAGTCGCTTCCTATACCGACGAGGATATTGATGGGGATGGCGGATTTTATGTCAGGCAACGGGCATTGGCTGCTGATAGCGCTGGTTTTGACTTTCGCGATATTCGGTAGGACGAAGCAGGGCAGCAAAAAGAAATTTTTATTTGATATAATAAAACTGCACGTGCCCGTTTTGAGGGAATTCATAAAAAACGCGGATATAGCGAAATTTACCAACTCATTAAGCCTGCTGCTTAAAAACGGGATACCTATATATGAGAGCTTAGAGCTTGCAGCCGGGGCGCTGGACAATGAGGTCCTGAAGGAGCGCATAAAGGCGGCGGGCGAGGAGATAATCAATCAGGGCAGCACGTTGTCAAAAAGCCTCGATGACGCGGATATATTACCTCCTTTTGCGGTAAATATGATAACGGTGGGCGAGGAAGGCGGAAAACTGCAGGAAGTCCTGGACGAGATATCAGGAGTTTACGAAAGAGAAGTGGACCAGGCCATAAAAGTGATCACATCACTTATTGAGCCCGCGCTTATACTGATAGTAGGGGCCGTTGTAGGGTTTATTGTATTCGCGATGCTTCTGCCTATATTTAATATAGGACTTACGCCGAGGTAGGTTTGGGTTTAGTGGTTAGCGGGTAAGCCGGTTAGCCGGTTAGCCGGTGATATGCCGATAAAAATAACTTGACAGTTTGAACGACGTCTAAAGTGTCAAGTTACGGGGTGGTTAGGCGATGAGCGGGTTAGCGGGTTTTGTGAGTGGGTTAGAAATGAAAAGACTATATCTTGGCATCGTCATTTTTGTTATATGCGCCGTAGGAGCAGCCGCGCTTGCCGAGGATTGGCGGGAGCTAAAGGGCGAGCATTTTTTGATTTATTACATCCAGGATAGGGGATTTGCGAAAAAGGTATTGTCGAGGGCAGAGAAATACTATGACAAAATAGCCTCTGACTTGGGCTATTCGCGATACGACAATTTTTGGAGTTGGGAAAACAGGGTCAAGATATATATATACGGAAGCCAGGAGGATTTTTTAAGCGCATCCGGCATAGAGCTCGAATGGCCGATGGGAATGGCGGATTACAAAAAAAAGGAAATCAGGAGCTTCAGGTGGAGCGAAGGGTTTCTGGACTCGCTGCTGCCGCATGAAATGACGCACCTTATTTTCAGGGACTTTGTGGGCTTTACGGGCGAGATACCGCTATGGCTTGACGAGGGAGTGGCGCAGTGGGAGGAAAAAGGCAGGAAAAAGGAGGCGAAAAGAATAGTGAGGGGGCTTATCGGCGATGGAAAATATATTCCGCTTTCCGCGTTGATGAGTATGGATATAAGAAAAGAACCGGACGCCGAGGTGTCTTATAAATTCTACGCGCAGTCGGTAAGCCTGGTGGCATTTTTTTGCGAGAAATACGGAAGCTCGAAATTCAGACTTTTCTGTCGTCAGCTGCGGGACGGAAAGACAATGGACGAGGCGTTGTCGCACATTTACGTCAATTCTATAAACGATACAGAGGAATTAGAGAAAAAATGGCTTGAGTATTATGGAGGAGGATAATATGGAAAAGCGTAGTTTGGTGAGCCGGTTAGCGGGTGAGCGGGTTAGACGGTTAGACCGGCGGACAAGACAAGGTTTTACTTTAATTGAATTGATGATAGTAGTAATAATAATAGCGGCGCTGGCCGCTATGGTTGTTCCGAGGTTGGCGGGTCGCTCGGAACAGGCGAAGGTCGCGATTGCCAGTGCGGATATAAACTCCAACATCTCAATGGCGTTGAAACTCTATGAACTGGACAACGGAAGCTTTCCCACGACAGAACAGGGGATCAATGCGCTTCTCGTAAAACCTTCCGGAGCTGCGAACTGGAACGGGCCGTATCTTGAGAAAAATCCCCTGGATCCATGGAAAAACCCCTACCAGTACAGGTATCCGGGAACGAGCAATACGCTGGGGTACGATTTATTTTCCGTAGGAAGAGACGGGGCGGAAGGGACCGCGGACGATGTCAGGAATTGGGAGTAGGAAGGGTTTAGTAGTTAGCGGGTAAAAAGACAGGGTACAGGGTTCAGGCGTTAGCAAGGCCTTGAACTGACAGCTGATGACTGCAAGCTGAAAGCTGAATAGACGAAGGGGACAGGTTTAGCTTTGCGGCGAGAACCGTCCCCAAAATAACTTGACACTTTTAACGTCGTTAAAAGTGTCAAGTTAAGATGTTCGTCCGCAGGAGGAAGGGGACAGGTTTAGCTTTGCGGCGAGAACCGTCCCGGATTTACGGATTTAGCGGGTGAGCGGGGAGTTTCCACTTACAAGGCAGAGGCAGGGTGAGGATATGGGTAGAGGCGGAGAAAGGCAAAAGCCATTATACGAGCGCGGGTTTACCTTTGTAGAGGTGATGCTGACAGTCGCGATTCTGGCGGTCTGTATAGTAGGCGTCCTTCGCGCTTATACGGCGCTAGTCGGCGCGCTGGAAACGGCCCAATACAGCATAGAGGCGGTCTGTTTACTGAAGGAGCAGATGTGGCACGTCGAGGCCGATGCCATCGAAAATTCGGGTATTTTTGAGGGAAGAGACAGCGGCGCCTTCGAGGGCCGCTATAAAAATTACACCTGGAATACCGAGGCGGTTACGCTGGATTTTAGCGAGAGAGAGGAATTACGGGACGAGCTTAGAGATATCCTCAATGAGGTAAAACTTACCGTGGTCAACTCGCGCGTCCGTCCGCCGAGGAGGTTCAGTTTGACGACTTATATGCGTAACCGGCTCGAGGAAGAGGAAGAATGAGTTTTAAAAGATATTTTATCAGGCGCCTTCCAGGAGATAGGGCGGGTTTTACGCTGATAGAGCTTCTGATCACCGCTTCTATTATGGGGATAATCGCCTTTACCGTGATTTCCACTTTTGCCAGCGGTTTGAATGTTTATACAAGGATGCGGGATTATAGCGGCGCGCAGGTTGATGTCCTGCTCGCCCTCGAGAAGATGGAGAAGGAATTGAGGAACCTGTTCGATTTTTCGCAAATCGCCTTTGAGGGCGGCAGGGAAAAGCTTTCCTTCGCGGGATTGGTGTCGGCCGAGGGCGACGGAGAGAACGCGTGTTCGCAATTGGGCAGAGTGACCTATTACTTCAACGGCGGAAAAGGCGAGCTGATAAGGAAGCAGCAGAATTACGCCCAGGCCGTTTCCAAAAGGACCTTGAGGGAAGTAAGCTCCGAGACGCTGGCTAATGTAAAAGACGTCGATTTCAGTTATTACAGCTATGATTCGGAGAACAAGGAATATATCTGGCTTGATTCGTGGGAGGCGGAGGAGGGCGATGAGGAGGAAAAGGACGAAGAGAGTTTCGAGGAAGACGCGGAGGATGAGGAAAATCCCAGCTTGCCGCTGGCCGTAAAAATAGAGATGACATTTAAAAACCGCGAAAGGGCCCTTACGCTTACCAGGACCGTGTTTATACCCCTGGCGGTATCAAGGCATAAACAGCGAAGCGGGGAAACGGAGATTGCGGGAGAAGGGGCCGTGGATGATGACATCGAAGACGAAGAAGGCGGGGAGGCAGACGAATGAGTGTGTCGAGGCAGTCCGGCCGTAACGGCAGTGTGCTTATTATTATTCTCTGGTCGCTTTTTTTGTTGAGCGCGCTTTCGGTGGCTATCGGCGGCTACGTGCGTCCGCACCTGCGATTCGCGGGCGTCTTAAAAGACAGGGCGCAGGCGTATTACCTGGCGAAGGCCGGCGTGGAGATGTGCCTTCTGCAGATTCAGAATGACAAAGACGATTCATACTTTACCCCGGATGACCTGTGGGCTACGGAGGAGGACGCGTTTGTCAACGTGCAGACGGAGGGCGGCAGATTCAGCGTGAGCTGTATCACGCCGGGCGAGGAAGACGGGGAAGAGACCACGCGGCACGGAGTCCTCGACGAGGAAAGATATATAAATGTCAATAGCGCGCCCCAGGAAGTGCTGAAGAATTTTTTTGAGATAGTATGCGAGATGACCTCGCAAAATGCCAATGACCTGGCCGCCTCAATCGTGGATTGGCGGGACGAAGACGACGACCCGCTTGAAGGCGGCGCGGAAGAAGGTTATTATTTGACGTGTTCGCCGCAGTACAGCCCTAAAAATAAGGAATTTGAAGTATTGGAGGAATTGCTTTTGGTCAAGGGCATGTCGCGGGAGATTTTCGATCAGATAAAGGACAGGATAACGATATACGGCAGCGGGGCCGTTAATATAAATACTGCAGATGAGATGACCCTGCTTAGCTTGGGACTGAGCGAAGAGTTGGTGGAGGAGATTATGCACTTTCGCTCCGCGGAAGGCGGCACCATCGAAAGCACCGGAGCCATAGCTATGGCTTTAAATGAAGAAGAGACCCTGACCGGAGAGGACAATAGCCGGATACTGCGGCTTGTCGCGAATGGGCTTCTTTCGGTCCGCTCGGATACGTTCAGGGCCCGGGCGCGCGGCGAGGCGAGCGGAGGAGGTACGGCGGAAATCGTTTTTGTTTTTGACAGGGATAAAAACATAAAATACTGGAGAGAGTGAGGACCCCTGCGGATTAGGGCGGTATTTCGGCGCAGGGGATGTCTTGACCGGATCGTTAAGGCGGTAAAATGGTTATATTTCGAAAAAAATCCGTTGTAATCGCGGAAATCGGCAGCGATTGGCTGAAGATAGCCGAAAACGTTCCGTCCGCAAAGGGCGGATATATCTCCAAGATAGGATTTGTAAAGCTTTCGGATGCCAAAGAAAAGTCCCCGGACAGAATATCGGCGGCGTTCAAAAATATGCGGCTTAGCAGGCAGTACGTGATTACGTATATCCCGCGGCATCTGGTTACGGTAAGGACACTCGAGCTTCCTTCGACCGACCCCAAAGAGATAAAGGATATGGTGGAGCTGCAGGTCAGCAGGCAGACCCCGTATTCAAAAGACGAGATCGTATTTACCCATAGGATAATAGGCACGGACAGGGAAGGATACTCCAAGGTGATGCTTATTATCGCCAGGCGCAATGTGATATCAGAACGGGTAGGCATACTGCGGCAGGCGGGCATCGAGATCAAAAAAGTCGCCGTGAGCTCCGAAGGCGTTTACAGCTGGTTCAAGGTAGCGTATCCCGAGGAGATGAAACCGGATTCTTCGGACGCGTCGGTTTTAATAGATATCGACTCCAACTATTCCGATTTCATCGTTATCCGCAAAGGAAGGCTGGTCTTTACCAGGAATATGTTTATCGGCACCAACCATATCTCGGAGAAAAAAGAGTCATGGCAGGACAGCCTGATAGGTGAATTGAGGCGTTCTCTGGAGCGCTACCAGGCCGAGGAAAGGGGCATCGCGGTAACAAAGATATTTTTGTCGGGGGCGGCGCGGAATATAGATAATCTGGACCGCGATTTGAGCCAGAAGCTGGGCATATCCGCCGAATATACCGACCCCTTCAGGAATATAAGGAAGGCGCAGGGCGTCGATACGCTGCAGCATGAGGGCTTCAAATTCGTTTCCTCCGCCCCGCTTATAGGAACGGCCCTGCGGCATACCGAGCTGCAATTCGAGCTTACCCCGGGTGAGGATCGCATACAGAGGGTAATGGAGGAGAAAAAGACCCACCTGACGATTATGGGCATATTATTCGCCTCCATCGTTATGATGGCCTCTCTTTTATTGTTGATATATATGTACGGCAAGAACGCTTATCTTTATCAGATAAGACAAAAGATCTCGCAAGTGGAAGATGAATCGAACGAAATCGAAAAGATGCGGATGCGTATCGAGCTGGTGGAAAAGCGCCTGGACGCCAAGGGTTCCTCGATAAACATCCTTAATGAGATACACTCCCTTACCCCCGAGGAAATATACTTTATGAGCGTAAATATAGAGGAAAAGAAGACCGCGACCTTGAGGGGGAGCGGTTTCGCGATGTCCGATGTGTTTAAGTTCGTAACGACCCTGGAGAACTCGGATTATTTCGAGAATGTGAAGACCACTTATACAACCACCAAAAAGGAAAAAGGCAGGGAATACGCCGATTTTGAGATCATATGCGGTTATGAGCAGAGATGAACGGCAGCGCGCATAATAGGGGCAGGCCATGGTATTTATTGAAAAACTTTCGCCTAAAGAAAAGATAGGGCTGTTTATCGCCGTCGCCTTTGTGGCGTTCGCGATCGCGGATAGGGCCATAGTGACGCCGGTAAACGACAGGATCCAGCGGCTGAATAGGGAGATCAAGATAGCCGAAAAGCAGCTAATCCGGCATTTGCGCAATTTAAGCCAGAAGGAGATCGTCAGTAAAGAATACGCGAAGTACATAGAATACGTGAGAAAGGTCGGCTCCGACGAGGAAGAGGTGGCGAAGATCCTGGGCGAGATAGAGTCGCTGGCCAGAAAATCGAATGTGTATTTGGGCGATATGAAGCCGCATTCCCCAAAGGTAAAGGGTTTTCATAAGGAATATACGGTGGAAATCGAGGCGGAAAGCAGAATGGAGCCCTTGATAAATTTCTTGTATCAGATCAACAACTCTCCCCAGCTTTTGCGCGCGGAGAAGCTGCGCGTAGGGTCAAAAAAGGAAAAAAGAGGCGTCGTTAAGTCATCGATCTTGATCACGAAACTCGTAATTCCGTGAAAACCCGGTTTTTTTAAGGAATTTTAAATATATTGTTGACAAAAATAGGAAAGTATTATATACTTTACCGGATAGCAGATAAGGGAATAAAAGTCTTTCGCCGCGAGGCAAAGAGAGTATTGCCTTGCGGTTTTTTATGCCGTTATCTGCGGAAATAAACAGGAAAAGGAGGGTGGCAAGCAGTGGTAAAAGGAAAAGTGAAGTGGTTCAGTAACCAAAAAGGATACGGATTTATTACTCTCGAATCCGGTAGCGATGTATTTGTGCATCATACCGCGATCGAAGGCGATGGTTATAAGACCTTAGAAGAAGGCCAGGAAGTTGAGTGCGAAATCCAAAAAGGCCCTAAGGGTGACCAGGCTTCAAAAGTAAAAAAGCTGTAAACCGAAAATAACGGGCCCGGCGTTAAGCGCCGGGCCCGCTTTTTTTAAAGATGTTTTCCATCCTGAATAGGGGGATGTCTTTCTTCCGAAAGGCGCATACCCGCCATTCCTACAGGGATAATGCAGCCCCACCCTTTAAACACGAGGCCGCGGAACGATGAAATCCTCAAAGTCCGAATTTTCCAACACTAAAATAATACACGCGTTGGCCAAGATAAGCGAGGCCGTGACGTCAGACCTTTATTTGGAGGATATTTTAAAGCTGATAGTTACGCTTACGGCCGAGGTGATGGGCTCCAACATATGTTCGCTTATGCTTGTGGATAAATCCGGAAGGGAACTTACGGTTAAAGCGACGCAGTCCGTCAGCGAGGATTATAACAAAAAGCCGAATATCAAATTGGGCGAAGGGATAGCCGGCAGCGTCGCTAAGTACGGGAAGGCCATAAAGGTCCTCGATGTGCGCAAGGACAGGCGTTATATAAGTCAGGATATAGCTAGAAAGGAAAAGCTCTGTTCTCTTTTGAGTGTGCCGCTTACGGTTAAAAACAATATTATAGGGGTCTTGAATTGCTATACCGCCAAGCTGCGCCGATTTACGAAGGGCGAGACGGATATCATAAAATCGATAGCGAATCAGGCCGCTATAGTCATCGAAAATTTCAGGTTGGTTGTGGAATCCGGGGTCATCAAGGAAGAGCTCGAGTCAAGGAAGGCCGTGGAAAGGGCGAAGGGCATCTTGATGAGTGTGGGCAAGTTGAGCGAGCAGGAGGCATATAACCGCATCAGGAAATACAGCATGGACAACAGGAGGAGTATGCGGGAGGTGTCGGAGGCGATTATATTGGGTGAAAGCATAAAGAAATCGCCCGGGAAAAAATGAAGCGGCCGAATTCGGCAAGGCACCATGTTTCCGCCTTTGAGGCGGGAATGGTTAACGGGATATGAGAAATCGCAAAACACTATTGATTATAATTGTCATCGCCTCTTTTATATTAGGGGCCGCGTTAGGCGTTTGGGCGGCGGATGCCTATTTAAGGAAGAGCTTTTACGGTTATAGGATCGATGAGGAATATTATCAGGCGCGACTTTTGGACGGACTGAGCCGGGCGCTTCGGTTCGATGAAAGACAAAGGGTTATAACGGCAGGTATTCTGATAGAGGCGGCCGAAGAATACAGGACCCTTTTGAGCGATTTCAAAAGAGCGATAAAGGCCCTCCGCGTAAAAAATTCCGAAAAAATAAAATCCATCCTTAGCGAAGACCAGCTGATTATATACAATTCACTTAACTTCACACTTTAAGCGTTGCTTAAAGTGTGAAGTTATTTTTTTAGATTGACAGGCACGCCTGTTATCCGTAAAATACTTCTTTATAGTGGCGTAACAGCCGCGAGTAATCGAGTAATAAACCGACGCCCGCGCCTCGCGCAAGGAGGTATTGTGAATATCGCAGAGATAAAGATAGCCGATTTGAATCCAGAAAAGTTTATAGAGGACAAGGTAAAAGAGATAGCCGCTGTCGTAAAAGACGGCACGGCCGTGAACGCGCTTTCAGGAGGCGTGGATTCCTCGGCCGTAACGCTCCTGGCGCATAAGGCCATAGGAGACAGATTAAAGACATATTTTATAGATAATGGGTTGATGCGAGAGGGCGA
>Ga0272441_10005398_pt1 | contig 22254 bp, 21 predicted proteins | sample SSMProp6N_FD_193582 | JGI IMG/M metagenome (GOLD analysis project Ga0272441, IMG submission 193582) | Marine sediment archaeal communities from Little Sippewissett salt marsh, Falmouth, MA, United States - SSM-Prop-6N | ecosystem: Environmental > Aquatic > Marine > Wetlands > Sediment ... | reverse complement strand
GAACAAAGCGAGAACAGCACCGAAAAAAGCTGTATGACTTCCGATACGCATGCCTTGTCCTTTCTATTGCCAAACAAGTAATTTTATGCTTTTATTGTTAATAGACCAGATTGGATTATGGTAATTCGATATTTATGGTTTGTCTAATGAAAAACAGAAAACGCGTGGGGCAAAGCCTGTCCGACCTCCACCACTGGTTGCGCTCGTGGTGGAGGGGAGAGGTGGGGTGATTCCTTTACCCATAGCTTACGCTATGAGCTAACATCTTGCGCCCCTAACGGGGCTCTTAAAGGGGAAAGTTGTTGATCTTTTTCACCCGTGCTGAAAGCACGGGTCTTCACCGCGGCGAATAGCCGCGGAGAGGGCGATTAATCGGCCTGATGAATAAACACAGTATAAGAGTGTATGGGTAGGTGAGTATATGGGTGTATGAGTGTATGAGTAGATGGGGAAGGAGGAGATAAGGAGTCAGGAGGTAAGGAGGTAAGGAGATAAGAATAAGGTGTTAAGTGTTAGGTGTTATGGAAGAGGTGGGTAAGAAGAACCGCATGGGCATGGTTCGGCAAGCTCACCACGGGTTGAGCCCATCCTACGATCTGCGGTAGTCGGATTGGGAGAAGTGGTTGGGTATTTTAATATCGGACTTAAAAAGTGCGTGGGGCAATGTAACACCCTGCATGGTTAAGAGGCCGGGAAAGGGGTGAAGTGGATGGGGTTTGGCTCCGATGATAATAAAGATGGGAGCCAGGAGATAAGGAGAGGGCGGTCGAGGTTGAGGAAGAGTTTTTAAGTTTATAAGATGGCTGAGACGAAACAAAAATTACCACTAAAAACGCAGATGCTGATCTGGCGGGCGCGGTTCAGTACGCCGGCACTTCTGGCGCGGTTCGATGAGAAGAAAGTCGTAGCTTGCATTACAGGAATCAATGCGGGGCTGGCGATATTCATGCTTAGTCTAACGGCGTGGCTGACGGATCTGCCGCTGGTGTTTCCGGCGCTGGGGCCTTCGGCTTTTATACTGTTTAGTGCACCGTTATCCAAGGCGGGGGCGCCGCGGAGCGTGGTGTTGGGACATTGGATATGTCTGGCGACGGGATTTTGTGTGTGGCATCTGATAAGTTATATAGCCGGTGAGCCGGTATCGATGGAAGGCGGTAACTGGACGATGCTGGTAAGTGCTTCGCTGACACTGGCTTTGTGCGGGCTGCTGATGGTGCGATTTTCGTGTCCGCATCCGCCAGCCTGTGCAAGTGGATTGGTAGTAGGGTTGGGAGCTATAACAGGAGTTCCGGATATACTTTTAATGGCGGGGGCGATTGGGTGGCTGGCCTTTCAGGCTTACGGGATGAACAGATGGGCGGGGCTGCCGGTGCCTTTGTGGTCGTATAAAGAACGTGAGCTGTGAATATGTGGGCGTGTGCGAAGGAAGAAATCCGAAGCACGAATCCCGGCGCGCCGGGACAAATCTGAAATCTCAAGATTTGAAATCTCAAAATAAAAGAAAACCATGCCTAAGCTGCCCCGACAAGTCGGGATGCAAGCACGCGTAGGCATGCCACCCAATTTTATTGTTCGGTTGTAAACCAGTTTTGGGTTTTTAGGCAGATTTTGACCAGCATGAGCATAAGAGGCACTTCGATCAGGACGCCCACCACGGTGGCCAGGGCGGCGCCGGAGGAAAGGCCGAAGAGCATGGTGGCGGTGGCTATGGCGACCTCGAAATGGTTGCTAGCACCTATCAGGGCGGAGGGGGCGGCATCCTGATATTTTAATTTGAGCAGCTTGCTCAAGACATAACCCAGGCCGAAGATGAGCATGGTCTGGATAAACAGCGGGATTGCGATCCAGAGAATAGTCAGCGGGTTGGAAAGGATGGTTTCCCCTTTAAAAGAGAAAAGCAGGACCAGGGTTAGGAGCAAGGCGACGATGGTAATGGGGGTGAGGATATGCAGGAATTTGTCCTGGAACCAATCTAAGCCTTTGTGAGCGATAATCCATTTGCGCGAAATGAATCCGGCAATAAGCGGAAGGGCTACATAGATTGCTATGGATAAAAATAATGCCTGCCAGGGTACGGGTAATTTGCCCACGCCCAGTAAAAAACCTCCGAGCAGACCATACAGCAACAGCATGGTCAGGGAGTTGATCGCTACCATAACCAAGGTATGGCCATCGTTGCCTTTGGCAAGATAGCCCCAGACCAAAACCATAGCAGTACAGGGAGCAATACCAAGGAGAATACAACCGGCCAGATAGCTGCGCCAGAGAGGAACTTCAAGCATTTTAATACCATTTTGCATTATGACAGTACCCACGCCGTATTGGGCACCTGGGGGTAAGTCAAGGCCGAAAGGCATTTTGACTAAATCGACAGCGTCGGGGCCGATGAAACTATAAAAGACAGTACCCAGAAAAAAAACTGCAATGGCGTACATAGTAAAGGGTTTTATCGCCCAATTGATAAATAAGGTCAGGGATACAGGTTTGATACTTTTGCCGGCTTTGACGACTTCGGCGAAGTTGATCTTGACCATAATGGGATACATCATGAAAAACAGGCAGATGGCAATGGGGATGGAGACAACGGGAGCTTTGTTGACGTAGATGGCCATGCCATCGAGAGTCCGAGCAAATTGCGGGGCGAGTTTGCCAAGCACAATTCCACCGACAATACAGAGGATTACCCAAATGGTTAGATAGCGTTCAAAAACACTCATACTCTTGGTATTCGGATTTTCAGAAATTTCCGGCATACTATAGACCTTTCATCCTTGGCTACTTTTCAGGTGGGGACCAGGAGTAGGGCAGGGGGGCGTCGGGGAAAGGTAGTTTGCGAAATTCGCGGGTGGTCTGTTTGCCGTAAAAGATCAGGTCGGCAAAATCGACCAAGGCGCGGAAGTCTTCGATAGTTTGGTCATGTTGACCTTCGCGGAAGTGGAGGCCGATTTTGTCAGGGGCGCCCAGGAATTCATAGACCGGCAGGGCGGCGCGATAGGTTTGCTGGGTGCCGAGGGGATTGACCCAAAGGTCACCGAGGGCGTCAGTAGAAAGCAGGGCGCGGGGGGCGACGAGGGCCTTGAGGAAATGTTGGTCGAAGGGAAGACGATTTTCATGACCGACAAAGGTGCGCAGGCGGGGCTGGAACCAATAGCAAAACCGGGTGGGCTTGGTGATGGCGTCGAGGGTTTCGCATTTTTTGCCTTCTATACGATAGCAGCCGGCACCGCCGCAGCCAGAGCCATTGGGTACGGTCAAAGCTATGCGTTCGTCAAGGGCGCCGGCTAAAAGAGCGGTCTTGCCGCCGCGGGAATGGCCGGTGAAAACAATTTTTTCTTTATCAATAAAGTCCTGGGTCATGAGATAGTCGATTGCGCGCATACCACCCCAGGCCCAGACGGCCAGGGTGGCCCAGTCGTAGGCGGGATAGGCGGCCTGGGCGGGACCGACGATTTTGTTCTCGTCGGGGTCCAGGTCCAAACGATTATAATCGGCGAGGATGTAGCCGCGTTTGATGAGTTCCTCGGCGATGGGGAACTGGAAGATATTACCATCATCTCTGAGGATGACCGGGAAGGGGCCTTTACCGGCGGGCTTGATAATTCCCAGGTTTACTTTAATTTTGTCCTGGGGTCCCATTGTGAGCAGGACATGTTGTTTGACGGCGGTTTTGTGGAATATAAACTCCAGGGAAATTACATGGGGGGTTACATTACCGGGAGGGGGAGGGGTGTGGCCATATTGATAGTATTGTATTATTTCTTTTATTTCCTGACGGCGACGTTCCCAGTCGGCCTTGGTGGTTACGCGGGAGCCATCACTAAAAAGGAAAGGATCAGGCAATCCATTTATCTCGGGAAGTTTTTCAACAGGGGGCAGGTCGGCAAATTTGGGGGGATCAGCCCGGCATGTCGAAATTATGCAAAATGACAATATAAGGACAAGGGCAGGGGCCAACCGACTGTGGTTTTCGGGATTTGTGAATAAGTGTTTTTTCATGATAATTACTTCCATACAAGTGAATAACAGAGAAAATCAAGCCCAGGAAAGTTCACCTAATTAATCTACTGTATTTCGGAAAGTAGTGCAACCAAAGAGCAATCGGGCAGAGGTGCTCTTATATGCCGAAAAAGCGAATAAAAGAATAATACATAAGAAAGGGGGGTGAGTCTGTTTTTGTAAGATGTTGATAATAAAAAGATTATGTGAGATATTCCGATATATTCCTTGACAAACGGGCAATTAGAGCCCAAAGTGATTTTTTCGAAATTATCAAAACTGTATAAAATCAGAAAAAGGAGACTCAAGTGATGGATAGAAGGTCGTTTTTGGCAGCGGGGGTAGCGGCGGGGACAGCAGCGGTAGCGGCAAAATCAGTCAGGGGACAGGCATCTTCCAACAAGGCAAAATTTCATTTGAAATATGCACCGCATTTCGGGATGTTTCGACATCATGCGCCGGACCTGATCGATCAACTAAAGTTTGCAGCGGATCAGGGGTTCACGGCGTGGGAAGATAACGGCATGATGCAAAGACCAGTGGAAGAGCAGGAAAAGATTGCCAAGACTATGAGTGAATTAAATATGACCATGGGGGTGTTTGTCAGTTATTCGGGATTCGGTAAACCCGAAATGATGATGAAGACGGACAAGGAATATCAAAATCATCTCCGGAGTGAGATGAAAAAGGCGGTCGAGGTGGCCAAGCGAGTCAATGCGAAGTGGAGCACGGTGGTGCCCGGGGAAGTGACAACAAAACTGGAACACGATTACCAGACGGCCAACTGTATTGAAAACCTTAAGGTAATGTGCGAGGTGTGTGAGCCGGCGGGGCTGGTGATGGTGCTGGAGGCTTTGAACTGGTGGAAAGATCATCCGGGTTTGTTTCTAAGAAATATTCCGCAAGGGTATCTAATTTGTAAAGGAGTAAACTCTAGCAGTTGTAAGCTTCTCGACGACCTTTACCATCAGCAGATTTCAGAAGGTAATCTGATACCCAATATGGATATGGCCTGGGATGAGATTGCCTATTTTCAATTGGGAGATAATCCGGGACGCAAAGAGCCCACGACAGGAGAGATAAACTATAAAAATGTCTTCAAGCACATTTACGAAAAGAAATTTACCGGGATTGTGGGGATGGAGCACGGTAATAGTAAAAAGGGTAAGGAAGGCGAGATGGCCGTTATTAAGGCTTATCGGGAGTGTGATAATTTTTAAGAAAATTAAAGAGGTGGTCAGTGTATAGTTGTGAGTGGTGAGATAAGAAAGTTAGAAGGTCGAAAAGTTAAATGGTTGTAAGGTTGCAAGAGCATGGCCAAGATGGCCGTGGCACAAAGCAGTAAAATGCAGGGAGATGATTGATGACATTAATTATGAGCAGGAAGATAATCTTATTGGCAGCGGTTGTTTCTGCGGTGGTTATGGGAGGATGTGGGCAGGAAAAGATAATGCTTTGGAACGGGCGGGACTTTACGGGTTGGAAATTGTTTGTGCCGGATAAAAATGTGGATGTGCACAAAGTATGGACGGTACGTGACGGCGTTGTTCACTGTACGGGAGTGCCGAAGGGGTATATGCGGACGGTGGCGGTGTACGGTAATTATGATCTGCATGTGGAATGGCGGTGGGTGGAGAAGCCGACCAACAGTGGAGTGTTATTGCACGCACAAGGGAAAGACAAGGTTTGGCCCAGGTGTATCGAGGCACAATTGATGAATAAGAAGGCGGGCGATCTGGTGCTGATGGACGGGACGGGTATAACGATTATGGGAAAGAAGATACAGGATAAGAGCAAAGAGTATATCATTCTCGATAAAAAGAAGCCGTGCAATGAAAAGCCGGCGGGTGAGTGGAACAGTTATGATATTCATTGCGGCAAGGACGGCTGTATCCGATTATACGTCAATGGTGAACTGCAAAACGAAGGGTTTAAGGCTACGCAGAGATCAGGTTGGATCGGTCTGCAGAGTGAAGGCAGTCCGATAGAGTTTCGTAACATATATATAATGAAAAAATAAGCGTAATTGAGCGATGCTATATATTTGAACTTTTTTTTCAGTATTTGTTGAAGGAAAGGAATATTTATGAGAAAGGAATTAATCAGTAGCGCAGAGGGGGTATCGCGGAGAGATTTTATCAAGACTTCGGCGACAGCGGCGGCGTCGCTGGCGGCGCTGACGGCAGGGACGAGTCGAATCAATGCGGCCGGGGCGGAAAAGATGAAGGTGGCCCTGATCGGGTGCGGGAATAGAGGTAATGGGGCTCTGAAGAACTGCATGGATGCTGCCAAACACATTAATTTAAACCTGGAATTGGTAGCGACGGCCGACTATCTCAAGGATAAGGCCGAAAAGACCGGTGATACATATGGTCTGGACAAGCAATATTGTTTTGGAGGAGCGAGCGGGTATAAGAAACTGTTGGAGCGTGATCCGGATTTGGTGTTGATAGTTACCTGCCCGAACTTTCGGCCGGTGCATTTCGAGGCGGTGATAAAGGCGGGCAAACATGTATTCATGGAGAAGCCGGTAGCAGTTGATCCGCCGGGCGTGCGGCGGATAATCGCGGCGGGAGAGATGGCAAAAGAAAAAGGTCTGGCGGTAGTGGCAGGTACACAGAGGCGGCACCAGAAGGTTTACCGCGATAATCAATATAAAGTGGCGCAAGGAGCGATCGGGGAAATCAAGGGTGGTTGCGTGTGGTGGTGCGGCAATGTACCCTTTATTCATCCTCGAAAACCGGAACAAAGTGATGCGGACTATTTGATTGATAACTGGGTGAACTGGACAGAGATGTCGGGCGATCATGTGGTCGAGCAGCATTTGCACAATATTGACATAGCCCACTGGTTCATCGGCCGGCATCCGGTTTCCGGTAACGGATTCGGCGGCAGGGCAAGGCGCAAGACAGGCAATCAATTTGACTTCTTCAGCGTGGATCTGGATTTCGGGGACGGTCTGCATATACACAGTATGTGTCGTCAAATGCATGGAGTCTATGGCCGGATCAGTGAATTTTTCAACGGCACGGAAGGGTCCACCTGGGGAGATAGTCCGGTTAAAACCAAAAAAGAGATTCAGGCACCGGATTTCCAGGAACACGGCGGTCCCTATGTGCAGGAACATGTGGATCTTTTGAACAGTATTCTGGCGGGTAAACCACTGAATGAAGCCCACAATGTGGCCGAGTCAACGATGACGGGGATACTGTGCCGGATCACCAGCTATACGGGCGAACTGGTACGGTGGTCGGATTGCATGGAAAAGCAAGATTCCAAGTGGTATAATCTGACGCTCAAACCGACGGCGGAAGAATTCGAGTTGGGAGATGTACCATTACCTCCGGAAGATGTGGTAGCTATTCCCGGGACGCCAGACCCACGTTTTAAGGATATCAAGTAATAAACAAAGGTTAGGTTTTATAAAAGGCTGCGCTTCTAAATAGCGCGGCCTTTTTATTGCGCGATTACCGGTTGAAATAGTCAGTAATACCCTGAGCTAAAGCAGCGGCGAGGTGGGAGCGATACTGAGGGGAGGCGAGGTTTTGGGCATCGGTATGATTGGTCAGAAAACCGCATTCAACCAACAAAGAGGGGCGGGAATGGGCTTCCAGAACCCTGAGTCGTTGAGGGCGAATAGGACGACAGTAGATGGAGGCTTTTTCGAAGGCAGCTTTGAGAAAACGAGCTGCAGTCTTGCTGCGGGTTGAGGCATTGCGAGCTATGAGGATAGTGGCACCGTCATTGTATGATTTGCGGGAGGCGTCGGCATGAATGGAGATAAAAAGATCGGCCTTTAGACGTTCGGCAAAGTCGGCCCGGTCGTCCAACGGGACAAATATATCGTGACCACGGGTCATATAAACCCGGGCGCCGCGTTCCTTGAGCATAAGGGCCAGCTCGTGGGCAATCATGAGTACAATAGTCTTTTCCGGTAGAGTAGATAGACCCTGGGCACCGGGGTCCTTACCACCATGGCCGGGATCAATAACGATGGTAACAGGTCCGATGTGGGGTTTTGTTGGAGTCGGATACGGTGGAGTCGGAGAAGGTAAAGGAATTGGTTCGATAGGTTGGGGCGGGCGAGGCGTAGGCGCCGGTAGTTTCATTTTGACCACGGTGGGCTGACGGGTCGGTGCTGGTGAATAACATCCAGGTAGGATACATCCAATAAGAAAAAAAAACAGAAGCCAGATTATGGATGAATGAATATGACGTTGGACTAATATTCTACTCATGTGGGGTTAAAGTATGTTGAGGGATTTCAACCGGGATTTTTGTAAACCTCTTGAGGATCATAAACAGGTTCATCAATAAATTCCAATTCGCTGGTACTGCCGGGTTTGATCCGCCGATAAAAGCAGGAGCGATAGCCGACATGACACTGGCCGGCGTCAACTTCTACCTTGAGAAGCAGACAATCCTGATCGCAATCGACGAGTATTTCCTTGACCTTCTGGATGTGGCCGGATTGTTCTCCCTTGAGCCAGAGTTTTTGGCGAGAGCGTGAGTAGTAATGAGCCTGGCCGGTGTTGATGGTTTTTTCGAGGGCCTGATCATTCATATAGGCGATCATAAGGATTTGTCCCGTGGCGGCGTCCTGGGCCAGGGCGGGGATTAGTCCGTGAGCGTCAAATTTGGGAGTGAAGCCGGTACCGAGTTCGATCTCTTTCGAGGCGGACATAAATTTCTCCTAAGGAATTAAAAAGCACTAAATTTAGAAACAAAATTTATGGCAACCTCAAAAAATCCGAATTTTTAAGGTAGAAACGATTATTAAAAATAACCGCATGGGCTAAAGCCCATCCTACCCGGGATATTCAGAGGTTACTTTGATACTACTTGATTGCGCGAGCGACATTAATCAGAGCCGGAGGGCAAAGGCCAAATACATTTTGATATATATCAGAAAAACCGGCCTGGATCAATAGTTTTTGGAAACGACGGCGGGTACAGTGGTAAACGTGGCCTTCGACATGGGCAACGCAGATTTCAAAGATAAAATAACCAAAAAGATCGTCGCGAGAGCCATCGATTAAAATCAATCGACCGTCCGGACGCAGTACCCGGTGCATTTCATTTACGGCCTGCTGCTGGTCTGGGTAATGATGGAAGGAGTTGCAGCAGGTGACGATATCGAAGGAATTGTTCCGGAAGCAGAGGTTTTCAGCATCACCGCCGGTCAAATGAACGTGCCTGCAGTTAGACAAAGAGGAAAACTTGGAATGGGCCCTAGAGAGCATGTTGCCGGACATGTCTAGGCCTACGATTGTTCCCAGCAGGGGACGCAGGGGCAGGGACCAGAGCAACAGATTGCCAGTGCCACAGCCGACGTCCAATAAACGTAGATTTTTCAGGCCCTGACGCTGCCAACGGCGGAGCCATTCAAGGACACGGCGGAAACTGGGTCTAAATAAAAGGATATTAATAATATCCCGGTCGTAATGCTCGGCCCAGCGGTGAAAATGCTCTGATGAGGTGGCCTTCCAAATATGTTGTGGTCGATGATTTTCTGTCATAATTTCAGTGATATAGGCTTAATGCGGTAGAAGCAAACAAATCAGGATAGTCCAAATAGTAAAGTTAATATAATAGCCACAAAAGGCATAAAAAACACAAAAAGAAAAAAAGACAAATTTTTCCAATGGTAAACTTTTGTTAGATAGATATTTATGTCAATTTTGCAGATTTTAGGGATTATTACGCCGATTTCATTTGACTACTAAATAATTTAGTGTATAATGTATTTAGAAGATGAAAGAAAAGTTAAGATAAGTTTATAGGAGAAATCATTGCCCGATAAATTAGGAAGACTGATGTTTGATTATGCAGCGCTGATCAGACGTTATCGAGATATAGAGATGGCCAAGATAGAAGAGGCCGCGAGACTGACCGAACGAGACCTGGCAATACTGAATTATGTGTATGACAAGGGTGAGGCGACGTTCGGAGAGATAGCAAATGAATTGCACTTTAAGGCAGTACCGCGGAGTTCGGCAAGTGCGATATCGCAGGCTATTACCGCACTCTATACGCATGATGGTTTGGTGGAAAAACGACTGAACCCTAAAGATCAACGTCAACCAATTGTGACATTAACCGAAAAAGGAAGAGCTGTGATAGAAAAGGTTAGATCTGTGCGAATAGAACTTTTTAACAAAGTAAAACTCTCGATGGACCTGAGTCAAGAAGAGAGTGCGGTAATCGAGGAGGCGTATTCACGCGGCATAAAAAACTTCGAAGATATTTTAGAAGATATGCATAAATAAGACAGCAGCGACGCGAGCATGAGAGCGAGCCTATCAATCATTAGTGATAAAATAAAAAGTTGATGGCATTTATTTTCGTGAGGAGGTGCTCAAATGAAGGCGATAAGATTTATTTGTTTAGCGGGGTTTTCCTTAGTCAGCTTTAATTTAGCAAATTTGCAGGCCGAAGGAGGGGGGCATCCAGAAGCTGTTTCATACAATATACAGTATAACTATGGGGGGACGGAATATGCCAGAAGTCACCACGGGCTTCGGGGTTATGGAGGTGGGTACATTTATCCATTCTACTGTTCAGCAGAAGAGTATTATTACTATACATCAGATTTGTTTTGGCGTAAACCGGTGCGCTATCATCTGCCCTGGAATCGTTTGCCAATTACGGTTTCTCGGGTAAAAGCAGGTAAGACTAGTTTTTATCAGACAATACCTACATTGGTAGAAAACAAGCCGGAAGCGCAAACGGCGGTATTGGAGCACCCGGGGGGATTTGTCGAAAGAGAACAATTTTTGATAGAGACAGCGTTGAGGGGAGATCATCAGGAACGGCTACTGGCAGCTGAGGAGCTGGGTGAGTATAGAAGTGTAATGTCGGTAGCAGTTATGGTAGATGTACTATTCAATGACGGCCGGGCCGAGGTTCGCCAGGCGGCGGCGAAGAGCCTGGGAGAAACAGGATTAGCTATTGCCTATGAACCGCTTAGGCGCAGGTCGGCGGAAGAAATGAATGAAGAGGTACAGGGTACGATAAATGAAGCCATAGAAACTATAAAAAACAAATCTGATGCGGAATTGATAATCTGGAGTGAGACGCCCGAAAAGAGACACGGAACACAAAGAATAGCGGATTATCTGGAAGATCTGCGTTTTGGACGAGCACAAATACGGGTAAAGGCGGTGGAAGAACTGGGGGAATATAATGAAAGCAGGGCGGTGGCATCCCTTATTAATGTGTTGATAAATGATCGTGATCAAGAAGTACGGCAGGAAGCGGCTAAGAGTCTGGGGGAAATTGGTGATGGCATGGCTGTGCCTTTTCTGGAAGCGGCACAGAAATACGACCAGGAGAAGTCAGTACGCAAGGAAGCGGAAAGGTCCCAAAAGGCAATCATATAATCAAAACGTGGTTACAGGCAAAACCACGACGCGATCAGCGTAAAAGATGTTTGCCCTTACCTCCAACCCAACAATGCCCGATATAGGGAGGTGTAACATGAGTGCCAAAAAAATATTACCTCAAATCTTAGCATTATTTTTCCTGCTGGCAGGGGCGGATGTGGAAGCCAGAGCCGGCAAGAGCCGGAACAGTTCAAGCCAGCGGCAGGCAACTACCAGGGCCAAAGGGACTGCAACACGGCAGAGTTCAACCCAACAGAATCCAACCCGGCAACGAGTTGCGGATATTCAGCGAAGCGCAGTCCAGCAGAGGGAAGCGGCGGTGGCGCAACAGAAGCGAGCTATAGCTGCATATCAACAGCGTGCGGCGCAACAAAGGGAACAGAATATCAAGTTATACAATCAGCGTGTGGAGCAAAATAAAGAGCTGGTTGCGCGACAGGTGCGGGAAAATACCGCGCGGGCGGAAAGAAACAGAGCTGAATATGAACAGCGGGTGCAAAGCTGGCAGAAACAGGTAGAACAGCAAAGGCAGAATAATATTGCCCTGCAGGCAAGAAATCGAGCACAGGCTGAAGAGCGTGTGAGTCAGGTACAAGATCAAACTGCGAAACGGATAAGGGATAATATTGCTTTGCAGGAACGAAATCGAACACAGGTCGAAGGTCGTTTGAAAGAGACGCAGAGTCGAATAACACAGACAGTTCAGGACAATAGTGTATTGCAGGAACGTAATCGTGCGCAAGCTGAAGAACGACTGGATCGGCTCTACGAACAAATAGCGCAAAAAAGGCAGGAAAGTATCAATAAACTTACCGTGGGCAAGGAACAGCAACAAAGGGCCCTGGATGATTGGAAAGGACAGGTCGCGGCGCAGAAAAGTGTACGCCTGGCGGCGGGCGAGCAGATCAAGTCACGTCAACAGGAGGCCCTGAGTAATCTGGAAAAGCAATATGAGAATCAAAGAAAAGTGCGTGACAGCCAGGCGAAAATAGTTCGAGGAGTCCAGAATGAAGTTCTGAATCGCCAACAAGAAGCATTCCACATTCAACAAAAGGTGCGCGAACAACAATGGGACAATGTGAAATCCGTGCAGCGTGAGACGCTTAAGCGGGTGCAGGACACCGCCGAGATGCAAAGGCAGGTTCGTAATGTTCAGTGGGAGGAGATAAAAGCACGACAGCGAGAAGCGATTAGCCGCTGGCAGGATCAGTTGGCTACGCAAAGAAAAGTGCGGGCGATACAAGCGAAAGAATTGAAGCCCCGGCAGGGGGTAAGCAGTCATCACCGGAAAGGGCATGTGTTTGTACCAAGAGCTAAACATATAGACTACTATAAAGCCCGCATGAGTTACCACAAGATCCATCACCCCGAACGTCTGCATCACTGGTATCGAAAAAGGCACGGTTCATACCGGTATTACCATAAGGATCATGGATACTCCTTTGGAATATCGTTAATTCATGTTTTTGGGTGTAGTTTTGGAAGCGGGTTCTATTATCGTCCGTGGGTGGATACAATTTATATTCACGAACCTGTTATTGTAGAACGGGCAGTGATTATAAGTGAACCGGGTGTGGTGCCGGAGCCGGGTACGGAGAAGTATTTGTCCCGGCAGGAGATATTGATTGATCAGGTACTTTTGGGTACTCCGGAAGAACGAGAATTAGCGGCTTATGAGCTTTCCGGATTTGAGAGTATTGCTTCGATAGCGGTCCTTATGGATGCAATGATTAACGATGCCGAGGCCAAGGTAAGGGCGGCGGCGGCGGTTAGTCTGGGGACGATCGGGGAGCCGATGGCATATGAATCGCTGTTAAGGATTGCGGCGGCGGACAAAGAGGAGATTGTTTTAAGAGCCGCGACCAACGCCGCAGAAGATATCAAGGCAAAATACAGCGCAGAAGAATTATATGTCTTTGATATTGGTATGCCCATGAATCGGGGCGAGGTGGCGCTGGGTCAATACCTGGAAGAGATCCGTCTGGGAACGGCCAGCGAACGACAGAGGGCGGCCCGGAATCTAAGAGACCAGAAAGGCACCCAGGCGGTGGTGGCCTTGGTCAACGCCCTGATTAACGATCTTAGTGAAGACGTACGTGCAGAGGCGGCTGAGAGCCTGGGTTATATCGGAGATCGTATGGTGCTGCCGTTTTTGGAAGCGGCGCGGGTAGTCGATCCGGAAAAATCAGTGCGGAATGAGGCCGACGAGGCCATTAACAAAATTCGTAATACAATTATTTAAGGTATATGAGCAACCAGCTTAAGAAAATATGGAGATATTCTAACATGAATAAAGCAGGAAAAATGGTTTTGGCAGGGGCAGCGATGGTGCTGATGTTAATCTCGACTGCACAATTAGAGGGTGGGTCATGCAGCGTTGGGTTTTCTTATAGTTCACACCATCGTGGGCCGCATCACTATTACCGACCGATGTATCATCGAGGGTACCATGGGAGAGGTTATCGAAGTCGGTGCGGTTCCATCCACTTATATGGTTCATTATGGGGGAGCTATTACCGGCCGCGCTATCCGGTGTGCCGCACTTATCATTATTATTCACCTCCGGTATATGTTTATGAGAGCAGTCCGAGAGTAATTGTGAGAGAAAGTGACCCGGTGATAATACGCGGAAGCCGACCTCATCTTGAAACAATAGATCCGCATCCGGTACGGGTAGCCGAGTACAAACCGGTGGTGACTTATATAGCGACCCAACAGGACTTGATCGATGAGCTTTTGCGGGGAGAGCCGGAACAGCGGCTGGAAGCGTGCGCCAAATTAATTGAGCATCCGAATATACGGAGTGTGGCGGTTTTGATAGATGCCATGATCAATGATGCCGATGCGCGGGTTAGAGCTGCGGCGGCACATAGTCTGGGCGAGATAGGTGATCCCCGGGCATATGAGGCTCTGTTACGAAGCGGGCAGGCAGAAGAGGATGAGAAGGTTAAACTGGCGGCCCAACAGGAAAGCAAGATATTAAAGGAAAAGGCAAAGGCGCAGAAAATATATGTCGGTGAAGTATTTCCCCCCATGAACACAGGGGAAGTTAAGCTGGGCGAATATTTGGAGGATCTGCGCTTCGGTGAAGATCACCAACGTGAGAAAGCGGCAGAAAAATTAGCCAAGTACCAAGGGACTCAAACAACGGCAGCCTTGATCGATACGCTAATAAACGATGAGAAAGGTGATGTGCGGGAAGAGGCAGCGGAAAGTCTGGGTGAGCTCGGGGACAAGATGGCATTGCCATTTCTGGAGTGGGCCAAGAAGCGCGATGTCGATAAGGCCACAAAGGATGATGCCAAAGACGCCATAAAAGATATCCATCAAAAGATACAGTAAAATAAAGGATCTGTTATGCTATCCCGAATAAGATTTGTCACGGCAGCGAAGGGGATTGTTTTTCTAATTTTCTGGGGAGTTCTCAATGGTTGGGCCGAAGCACAAACTAAAAACACCTCTGCAAACCCGGCCGATTCTAACGAGCGGACAAGCTCGGTCCGAGATACCAAGAAAGTTGACAAAGTCAGGATGGTTAGTTTCTTTCTGAAAGAGGGCAAGATGGTTTCGGGGAGAGAAATCGCGGTGGATAGTAACAAGATCACCGTGGCAGAATTAATCAACAGCCAAATCGTGGTTAATACCTATAGTACGCGGGAAATAGATCTGAAGACTCGTTCGGTAAGAATCATTTCGGAACTGGATTATTACGAAGATCTGGCCGTATATTTTGCCAGCCGTACGGGGGACTTCCGGGATGATCCGGATGATTTTATACAAGCGATTCGCTTTTATGAAAAGGCCCGTAATGTTATGGTCGAAGCGGGTAAGACAGATTCCCCCAAAATTGAGGATATCCAAAGAAAAATTACGGCTCTGCAAGCGGACCGTCAAGTGTGGGTACGAGAAACACAGAATCGGGCCGAACTAAGAAAGCTGGAAATACAAGCGACGCTCAATGATAGAATCCAATCGCTGCAAGAAGAGAATGATAAAAGTCAAGATGATCTCGAAAAAATCGCGGCCGAACTTAAAATTCTAAGGCAAGATATATTGCTCTTGAGCAGAGATATTAGTTTGAGCGTGAGCCGACTGGAAGAGGAAACCATATCCAATCGGCGCGAAATGGACGAGTTATGGCGACGCCGATCCGCAAGCTATTACTATGGTTCTCCCGCCCTTCAATATCCACCCCGGATCTATTACCAACCAGGGACGCAGTATATAAAACGCGGGCAGAGTCAGCAAAATACTCAAACTCTGCCGGAGAATCAATCGAACACCCCAAAGCCGGAGCTTTAATCCGTGGCTTATCCACTTACAAGGGGGGTTACTTTTCCTTTGCTTGCTCGGAGTTTTGCTGGGCGCGCCTGATCATTTCCAGAAGAGAAACCATCTTCGGTTGAGGGGGCGTAAGTATCTTTTGGATTTCTTCTTCGGAAAAGTGAGTGCGCATAAACTGTTCAATGTCGAAGTGTTCAAACCAACAGTCAAAAATTTTGCGACAGGGCAACTCGCCGCTGCCCTGTCGACAATAGCTGAAATTCACTTCGTGGCCAAGCATGCGGCAGCGAATCTTGCGCAGGTCGTGTTCATCTTTGCTCATATAAAGATTTTATAAATAAGGCAACCTCTAAAAATCCGAATTTCGCAGCAACCGCATGGGCTAAAGCCCATCCTGCCGTGGATTTATAGAGGCAGCCTCAAAATTTTCCAGGTTTTTAAAACGGCAAGCAGTGTTTTACCATTTGCCGGATTTGGCCGTACTGGGCTTGGGTAAATCTTTGGTATCGGCCAATGATTTATGCAGGTCCTCGTCCGGCAAAGGATAATCAGCAAGTTTGCCCTCGAGGAAGGCCTGGTATCCGGTTAGATCCATCAATCCGTGGCCGCTCCAGTTGAACAGGATTACCTTTTCCTTGCCTTCTTCTTTAGCCTGATTGGCTTCGCGGATAACCGCGGCCAGGGCGTGACTTGTTTCGGGAGCGGAGATGAACCCTTCGGTACGGGCCCATTTAATAGCCGCCTCGTAACATTCGATCTGATGTAAGGCCATCGGTTCCAACAAACCTTCAACGATTGCCTGAGAGACCAGCGGGGCCATACCGTGATAGCGCAGTCCACCAGCGTGAATGGGTGGAGGTACAAAGGTGTGCCCCAAAGAATGCATGGGCAGCAGGGGAGTCATGCAGGCAGTATCACCGTGATCGTAACTGAAGGGTGCGCGGGTCATGGTAGGGCATGAGGTAGGTTCAACCGGGACAATTTTGATGTCGGCACCAGCAATCTTGTCGGCAACAAACGGAAAGGCCAGCCCGGCGAAGTTGCTTCCGCCTCCGGCACAACCGATTACCACATCGACATTCTTTTCGCCACAACTTGCCAGTTGTTTTTTTGCTTCCAGACCGATGATAGTCTGATGCAACATAACATGATTCAAGACGCTACCTAATGAATAACGTGTGGATCCGCTGGTGTCTGTGACTGCCGCTTCGATAGCCTCGCTAATGGCGATGCCAAGACTTCCGGGGGTATCCGGGATTTCGGCGAGTATTTTTTTGCCGGCCTGGGTTTCGTTGCTAGGACTGGCCACACATTTGCCGCCCCAGGTTTCCATCATAAGACGGCGGAAAGGTTTCTGATCGAAGCTGATCCGGACCATAAAGACTTTACATTCCAAGTCCAGCAGGGCACAAGCAAAAGCCAAGGCGCTACCCCACTGGCCGGCACCGGTTTCGGTAGTAAGGCGTTTGATACCGAATTGCTTATTGTACCAGGCCTGAGCTACGGCGGTGTTGGGTTTGTGAGAGCCGGGAGGGCTTACCCCTTCGTTTTTATAGTATATCCGGGCGGGAGTGCCGAGGGCTTCTTCCAAATAGCGGGCCCGATATAGAGGCGAGGGTCGCCAACGATATAAAATATTCAAGATGTCCTCGGGAATATCGATCCAGCGCTCGGCAGAGACCTCCTGCTCAATCAGGTTCATAGGGAAAACCGGGGCGAGCATATCCGGGGTAACCGGATTGCCGTCGGGTCCCAGGGGAGGCTGCAGGGGGGTAGGCAGGTCAGCCGCCAGGTTGTACCATTGACGGGGAATATCTTTTTCATCCAAAAAAACTTTAACAGACATTTACAGAACTCCTTTTTATTAGAATATTTTCATCAGCATTACAGTGGTCGTAACACCTTCGGGCCGATCGACAGCGCTGAACTCGAACAAGCAACGGGCCACGATCTGCATTTTCAGCGGAGGCAGAAAAACACTGGCTTCCGGACCTATCGCCGAGACGCGATCATGGACACTGGTATCGTAGACATATTTTGCGTCCTTGCCGTCATCACTAGAGATCTGCCATTGGGAATAGCCGGCTACACCCACTTCCCAAATCTTTTTGATGGTTTTACCTATACCCCACTCAAAAAGAATGTTCTGACCAGGCCGCACGTCGGTGTGATCCTTGTAGCTGTGGATTTCATAACGACTCAGAAGCGAAGCCGACCAGGTTTTTTCCTCATCGAAATAGTAGGTACCACCGAAGGTGAACATGGTAGTCCAGAAATCCTTACCGGGGGAAGCGGGATTGTTTTTATTATACTTGCCCGTGGGCAGCCAAACTGCAAAAGCGGCGCCGAGATCATAACAGTCGCCGTGCCAGGCCAGATCAATGGGTTCGATACCAATATCACCTATACAAAAATCATTGAATTTGCCGCGTCCCACGGGAGTATCTATTTCTAAATCCGTTTGAACGAGGGGCACGAAAATGTCCATACCATAGTCAGCGCCCAAAATCTTTTGATCGGTAATCCAGACCAACCGGGGTGCGATAACCAAGGCGTCCAGATCCAGATCAGCGCCGTTGTTATTGCCACCGCGGTCACGATATACGTCAGAGTTATAATAGTATAAGTAGTTGCGCAGGTACAAACCGGGCGGGGGCAGAGTTGCTGCTTTGATACCTTCCACGCCCAGAGGATAATGCCCCGTTTCGGCGGCGAGGGGGATAGCCATAAACATACCCAGGAGTACCACAATAGTCAGGGTAATTTTAGTTAGTGCTCGCATAGTCTAGTTATTCCTTTCGTAAAAAACCTGAAAAAACATTTGTACTACGAAGAATTGTTCGCAGCCAACACAATATTGCCTAGTTTCCAACGTGAAAAATACGAGACGGCGAACCGGTATTCTATGAAATATATTTTCCTAAAACAAGCTTAAAATGCAAATATAAAGGTTAAGTTTTAACAGGGGCAAATGCAACGCATAACGCTCTGTTAGACAGGTGGTTATGACATTTTGCGAAGGAGGGGAATTTTAGCGTCAGGAGTCAGGTTTGTTGATGTAATTTTGGGGTAATGGGAGAGGGATTGCAGGTAAAAAGGTGGGTAGATGGAGGTGGATTAATAAAAAAAGTTGCAAGAGAACAGGTCCTCCTCCTTTGTCTAGGATTCCTGCTCACTTACAACATTTATCTTAAACGGCTCAAAGCCGATTTTTTCGGGCCCAGGCTTGGCTGTCCGGTGAGAACGTCACAAGCCTGGGAGGGAGAGAGAGCAAATTTATTACTTTCTCGAGTATTAAATTGTCTTATTTTTGACGGTCTTAAAGACCGGTTTCTTTTGGGCCCAGGCCTGGCAATTCGATTTGATCGTCAAGCCTGGGAGGGAGAGAGAGAGCAAACTTAATCCCTTTATTTACTTATTTATGTGAGAGCCTCATCTTCCGATGAAGAGTGGCATAACTCAACCTGGTCTACCGGCACAATCAAGGGGCTCATAACTCCGCCCACCTGAATAATCGCATAGTAATCTGATTTCTCTCCTGCATCACTCAACTGTACTACTTTGCCTGTAAGACTCAGTCGGTTGGTCATCCTTGCCAAAACTTGTTCACGATCCGGACAAACAATGCTCGATAATTGAAATCGAACTAAAGATCCTGATCGTACATCCGTAAAATACATTTTCCTGCTCCTTTGGGCGATTAAACAAACAATAGTAATAAATGCAAACGATGTGCCAGGATAACAAAAGAATTTGAAAGAAAATTACATTATGTATAACTGTTTGCAATCAGATGGGTTAGCGAAAGTAGAAAATGAATATATGAATTTAAAGCAATGAAAAGGCAGAAGAACAATATATGTCGATGGGAAATATTTTTCCTGCGGCGAGAAATGATTGGTATGACCGGTGAGTTGTTTTGTCTGTTTATAGGGGATAGTGAAGCGTGAAGCGCAATTTGTGCAGGTGAGAAAAACTTTATACGTGCTGGGAAAATTTTTGCACGGTAAGTTCTGCGCAATAATACATATATTTATAAAAGGGGGATTGAATGGTGATAATAGACCGATCAAGACGCAAGCATGCACTTGTTACGTTCGGTAACAGTTATTTAACGTAGATTATATTTATGCAGTTTATTGTAAAGCGTGCGTCGGGTTATACCCAGGGTTTGGGCCAGGTTGGTCTGATTGACGCCTCGCTCAAGCAAGCGCTCAAGCATAAATCTCTCATATTCATCCACGACTTCAGCAAGACCTTTGGAACCATAAGCCAAGGCATCGATAGTTGTTTCAGGTACGCTTAATTGTTCCTCTCCAGTGGGGCCTCTAAGCGTTTTGCGGATGATATCCCGGGGTAAATCCGTGATTTCAATACGAGAGCCCTTATCTTTAAATATAAGAATTTGTCTGACTATGTTCTCCAGTTCCCGGATATTTCCGGAGTCAACAGACTGGGCTAAGACTTCATAGACCTGAGGATCAACCGAAGTGATGCTGCAACGGCAATAATGAGCATATTTATCCAGAAAATTCTGGAAGAGAGCGGGTATGTCTTCCTTTCGCTGCTTTAGAGAAGGAACGGTCAACTGGATGACATTCAGGCGTTGGTACAAATCCAGTCTGAAAGTTCCCTCACGCACCATTTGCTTGAGATCGCGGTGAGTGGAGGCGATAATCCTGACATCGACGGGATATTCCTTGTCGCTGCCCACGGGCATGACTTTGCCTTCCTGGGCAACCCTGAGAATTTTAGGCTGCAGGACCAAGTCCAGTTCGCCGATCTCATCCAAGAGGATGGTGCCGCCATTGGCGGCCCGGAAATAGCCCAAGCGATCCTGGGTAGCGCCGGTGAAAGCACCTTTTTTATGGCCAAACAGTTCACTCTCGGCCAAGGTTCCCGCGATAGCGGCACAATTTACACTGATAAAATTGCTTGATTGGCGTTTCTCATCCATTTCGTGGATGATTTCGGCCAATCTCTGTTTACCAGTTCCAGATTGCCCATAAATAACGACAGGCGCATCGGATATTCGAGACGCCTGCTTAGCCTGTTCGATTACATTGAGTAGAGCATCACTGTTACCAACCAATCCATTATTCGAGAAATGAGGCAAAATATCCTGCTCGCTTTTGCGCTGCTGCAATTCCTGGTAATGGTCCAGGGCTTCTTCGATTTGTTCAGCCAGGGTTTGCTGAAAATCATCATGTTTGGCGTCGATCAGGGCTGAAACACCCTGAACCACAGCCTGGCAAGTTTGGTGAAGGTTTAATTGGCTGGTGGTGATCAAAAGCACCTGACATGCAGGGTGATGATGGCGCAGACGGGGAAGAAATTGTATGATCCTTTCAAAGCCTTCCTCTGAAGAGTTCAACTGATTTTTATCATCGGCCGATAATGCCAGGACGAGCAAGCACAGCGAAGTTTCCTTCAGAAGGTCTTTGAAGTCAGAGAAACGCTGCATAACGCGCGTTGGTATTCCCCGTGACTGATCGAGTAATGATACTATTTCACGTCTAAGATTAGGATCTGCTGCAAAGACTGCAGCTAGTTTCCTCCCGTGATGTTTAAACACACCTTTTCTCCCTCTCTACTTCCGTGTGGTGACTGCACTATAGAAATAGTTGCCTAGACGGAAAGAGGAAACCCTGAACAAGTTTCTTAGATTCTCTCTCCATTTATATTATACGCAAAATCAATACCATAACCAAGACAAAACAAAAACGAAATAATAAATAGCGTGTAAGTGTTTACAGGCAAATATCTTATGTTTTTTGAGTCCTATAGCTAACAGGTGGCACTGTTTGGCAATATTTACCATGATGTTGATTTGGAAATACAAAATATGGGAGCGGGGGAAAGGAAAAATCTGTAACTAACCTAATTTTAACATTTTATGAAAGATAAGTCCCCCTGGCCGGGCGTTGACGAAAGGCAACAATATGGCGTCTTAAACCACCCCTGATTAAACTATGGCGAATAAAATTACAATAAATTCATAAATTATATATTAAAACGCCCTCCTAAGTGCTTATGGGGCGTTTTATGAGCATTAATATAGTTTCGGCAGTGACTACGTCCGATAAATATATTATTATCGTATTAGTTTCCTGAACAAAGGGGACATTGGGAATTGACCTTAAAAAATGGAAGGATCCGAGCTCGCCGTAACCCGGACCCTCCAAGCCAGGCTGTCCCAGCATAAGCTGGGAGACCCACAGCCTTGTCGTTACCATTATCGACTGTATAATCCTTGTGGCTTAATTTCCCGTAATTTTTTCTTATTGAGTGCTTTCGCACTTTTACCTGTTTGATATTCTCACATAATTGCAGGACAGGGCCTATAGAAGCTAATAACTGAATTATTAATAAGTTTCGGTGGTGTGCCCGCAATCAGCAAAAAATATAACCGACCGCAAGAAGACCCTTTAACAGGCGATAAGCGTAATAAAAACTGTGAAAGTTAAGCTTGCTGAAATGGGTATATCAGAGGTTAGATGATACCCAGGACTGTAAGCAGGAAGGCCAGGGTTCCCAGAATAATAATCAGGATGATCAAAACCGCGACGATTTTGCTAAGAGGGCCTTT
>Ga0272441_10005397_pt1 | contig 22256 bp, 18 predicted proteins | sample SSMProp6N_FD_193582 | JGI IMG/M metagenome (GOLD analysis project Ga0272441, IMG submission 193582) | Marine sediment archaeal communities from Little Sippewissett salt marsh, Falmouth, MA, United States - SSM-Prop-6N | ecosystem: Environmental > Aquatic > Marine > Wetlands > Sediment ... | reverse complement strand
GCTGGGTCCGATCGATCCGGTGGTGAGCTGGGTGCATCAGGGTAGCTCGTACTGCTGTTCGGCTCAGGAGGTGATCAACGAGTTCGCCATCGCGCAGAGGAATATCAACAACAAGAAAAACAACCCGATCATCTGGATCGAAAAGTTGAAGGTCTACACTCCCGGGCTGCTGGCGGCCTGCAAATCGCAGATAGAGATGGCCCAGGCTGCGGCCAAGCGATGGCTGGAAACGTACATGTTTCATTCCGATCCGGCGGAGACGCAAAAAGCCGACGAGATCGTTTCCTGGCTGAGTGACAGCCGCCAGCTGATCAGCAGCTCCCGCCCCGTGATGTACGACCTGGCCTCTGCGAAAGGATTGAAGGTGGAGCTTCTCGATGATGACGATTCATTTGCCGATAGTGTTATGGCCGTATTTTTTGCCGCCTCGATCAAGTTCCGTACCGGTGATTGCGTCAAGCTCGTGGCCAACCACCTGGGAAAGGGTTGCACCTTCACCTCGCGGCGCAGCTTGGATTCCAGCCGGCCCGCCCGCGAATCGTCTTAGGAGCGCCGCCTGTCAAGCAGGCTAGCCCTGGTGAGTTTCACTCCCTTCATCTTCTGCCGCAGGCGTGTGACCGTCTCCTCGACCCGTCCCTTCCTGTCGAGTTCCTCAGCGAACAGCTCACCCTGAATCGCCTGGCCCGGGGCGACCACGTTGGCTGTGCCCACTCCGACCAGGCGCACCGGGGTCGAACCATTCCAGCGCTGAAAGAGAAGTTCCACGGCCAGCTTGTAGATCTCATCTGTGGAAGTGATCCAGTGCTTGATGGTTTTTTGTGCCGTGGTGGTAACGAAGTCGAAGAATCTCAGCTTGAGGACGACCGTATTGCTTCTCGAGCCGCTGCTGAGAAGTCTGTACATGACATGTTCCGATAGTTCGAGAATGTTTCTCTTCAAGGTGTCGGCATTATTGATATCCTGCTCGAAGGTGATTTCGCTGCTGATGGAACGGCTCTTGGCCGAGGCTGCGAACACGCCCGGATCTTCCCCGCGAGAGGCTTTGTACAGGTAGCGGCCGCTTGCCTCGCCCATCATCGAGGCGAGAACATCCAGTGGAAATCCTCGCAGCGCCTGCACCGAGGTGATATTCAGCTCCTGGAGGCGCACCCGGGTCTTCTCACCGACACCCCAGAGCTTGCCCACCGAAAGGCCGTCCAGAAAGGTTAGCTCCTCTCCGGGCCGTATCCGCAGCAACCCGTCCGGTTTGCAGTGTTCGGAAGCGAGCTTGGCCAGGTAGCGATTGGTCGCGATGCCGATCGACAGGGTCAGCCCCGTCGTCTCCCGCACCTGCTCCTTGATACGGGAACCGGCGTTCACCGGGGCGCCGTACAGCCTTTCGGTGCCGGACATATCCAGGAACGCCTCGTCGATCGATATCTGTCTGAAATCCGGGGTGAACGATTCAAGGACTTGCATGACCTCGTTCGACATTTCGACATAACGTTGCATGCGAACCGGAAGGAATACGCCGGCGGGGCATCGGCGCACGGCCTGAGAAATCGGCATGGCCGAGCGTACCCCGAAAGCCCGCGCCTCGTAGGAGCAGGAGGAGACCACGCCGCGGTGACCGGGTCGCGCTCCGACGATCACGGCCTTGCCTCGAAGTTCGGGATTGTCGATTCTCTCAACCGAAGCGTAGAAGGCATCCAGGTCGACGTGGAAGATCACGCTCATGGTCAGGTCTTTAATTCCAACCGCCGCCGAACGGTAAGTCGATTCTCGACGGCGGCGTGCTCGGTGCTGAGCTCGTAGCCGGCCGGAGCTCGAAGGTACTCGAGGGTGATCTCTACGGTAAAGGCTCGGTTGCGCGGAACGGTCAGCTGCACCGGCAGAGGAAAGGGAGGATTCACTCCGATCAGCACGGTGTACTGCTTTCCGCCCGGATCCCGCGTATACGGGAAGTTGGCATCGAAGAGCACGAACTCTTCCTCCGCGGATATATTCAGCCTCACTCGCTGCGGTTCCGACCACGGGATGAGCCGCAGTTCGATGTTCTTCCGGTCCAGAAATCCCACGCTGGTCACATCGGTTTCCAGGTACACGCCGCTGTCCTCCAGAGGCAGGCGATAGCTGCGGGAGCGGGTATCGATGGAGATCGGACCCGCCTCCTGCACGACCTTGATGTTTTTCAGCGGCGCGGGACTGAATAGCTCGAGATACTGCTGCTGCTCAACCCTGTCGATCACATACTGCGCGGTGATCGGTTGAGGATGGTTCTCTCCATAGGGAGAGTACAGGAAAAAAGTGAGCAGGAGCCCGATCAGAATCACGGCAAAAAAGCCGCCGGTCAGTGCGGAGCGAAGCTTGTCCGTCGTGATCCGGGCCGGCGGAAAGATAAACTTGAGCCGGATAAACATCAGAACGAAGGGAATCAGTACAACCGTGAGCAGAAGATTGCCCCCGATCTTGGACAGCAGCAATACCCGGCAGAACTCCAGGCGGGGCAGTGTGAACAGCTCGACGATGGTTTTTACGATCCAGTATGGTGCGGCGAGAAACAGCAGCACCTTGAGCGGCCGGTAGGCGGCGGCGGAAAACAGCAGGGCAAAGGCGAACGCCCACAGGAAGTAGTAGGTAAAGGAGATATTGATCACGGCCAGCACTACGATATCGAGCAGAAGAAACAGCAATGCTCCGGCCGAATAGAAACTGCCGCGTCTCGGTATGGGAAATCGTTTTACAAGGTTCAGCAGGATGAACAGCAGAGCCAACGGTACGGCCAGTTTGAAGAGCAGGAATGGAAGGGGGAGGTCCTCCCAGAGCCGGGTCATATTTCGGGCTCTTAGAATGCCCTCGATCGACAGGGTGGAGAGCAGCAGAAGTATAAAGATGAATACGAAAAACAGGGGTAGAGCCCAAATATTGTGGGCCAGGATACGCAGATACTTGCGAAGCCGCCGGGTAAAGACAAGGCCGTAGATCAGGATCGCCGAAAGAACGAGGAGGAGGATGAGCACGTAGGTCTGCTCGGAAATACTGAAGTAAAAGTCTCTGGCCTGGAAAAACAAGTAGTGCCGGTCCCAGGTTTCGGGAATTCCTTCGGGAAAGGCGTTCAGGAATTCGGTGACAAACAGGTTGAAGGAGCGGATCCAGTTTTCCCGCTGCTGCGGATCGAGCGAGCCGTACTCCCCCTCGAAGCTTACAGCCGGTATATCGGCGTCGAGAAACGGCTCGATGATCGTATGTTCGGAAGTCAGGCCGATGCGAAAAATCTGGTTTTCGTTGCCGCGGATCAAGAAGAACAGGTCCGTTTTTTCCAAAGCCGCGGTGGAGCGATCCAGCAGCCAATAGGGCGCTTCGATGCCGCGGGCACCCCCTCGCAGATACAGGCGCGAGGGAATGCGTTTGAAGTTCAGATACACACACATCGCCCTGCCGTCCGGGAAGTAGTCGCGCAGGAACAACCGGCTGCCCATCGGATACGCCGGCCCCTCACCGTATTCAGCGCCAAGGAAGAGGATCTTTACCGAAAGCGGCGGGGTGGCTCGGCTGATGCGTTCGGCGATCCCCAGGGCCAGGGCGATGTTGATCGAACCGTCGAGCTGTTCGCCCGCGCCCGGAGGATGGTTGATGGGAACGGCCAGGATCAGGGTGTCGTCGCGCTGCCCCGGAACGTCGGCCACCAGGCAGGAGGAGAACGAGTGATTTCTGTCGGATTCGGCGAAATCCAATCGGTTGAACGGCAACTGCAGGCGTCGCAGGCGCTGCTCGATGAAGCTCAGCAGCTGCTGCTCTGCGGCCGAGCCCTCCACCCGCGGGTGCATGGCTTGGATGGCGGCGTAGTCCTCGAGCACCGAGCGGCTGTGGGGGGGGAGCTCGGGCTGGCCGAAAACGGCGGTGCAGCCGGTGAGCAGCATTAGAAACGCGAGCCTACGGATGGGTGACATAGTGCTGAAATCCAGCATATCCGCGGTAAAAAAGCATTGCAATATGAATATCGATCTTTTATCATATTAGGGTTGTCATGGCATTGCTTACTGAGATCCTGAACCGCAGAACTATAAAACGCTTCAAATCCACCCCGATCGAAAAAGATAAACTCGAGCGCATATTGGAGGCCGGTCGACTGGCGCCCTCGGCCAAAAATCGCCAGGAGTGGCGATTTGTCGTTCTGCAGAAGCAGCAGCTCAGGGAAAAGATCAAGGAAGCGGCCTTCGGGGACGAAGCGGCGGGGCAGGCTCCGGCCATCATTGCCGTTTGTACCACCAACGTGGAGTACATCATGCCCAACGGGCAGCTGTCCTATCCGATCGATCTGGCCTTCGCCGCCGCCTTCATGGTCCTACAGGCCGTAGCCGAAGATCTCGGTACTTGCGTGCTCAGCACCTACGACGAACAGATGGTGCGGGATCTGATCACCGTACCCTACTCCATGCGCGTGGTGCTGTTGATCCTGTTGGGGTATCCTGAATCGCTCCCGGAGCCGACTCCGCGCAAGGCTCTGAAGCGGATATCAGCCTTCGATCACTGGTAGCGGCGGCTGCCCTACGCGTAGTATCGGTACAGCTGTTTGAGTCTCTCCCCGTTCTTTTTCTCCCCGCAAGAGGTGATGAGACCGCCGGTGATGAAGTACAGCGGATCGTTACGCGTCCACATGACCTGTATCGTGACGGAAAAACGGTCGATCGACATCTCTTCGGCGGGAAGCACCTCCACGCTCAAGAGGTCTCCGTGTTTCAGACCCGGTTCGCTGATCAGAGCCAGCTGACAGCCCTCGTGACTCAGATCACGCATGTATCCGAGGATACCGGTGTCCTTGAGCAATACTTTGGCGTAAGTCTTGTTCCTCAGGCTCTTGCGTTGTTCCTCTTCCATCTCTCTATCCCGTTGTCGATCCCCGGACGAGCGTGCCGATCACCATGCCCTGTCCCCACTGCACCGGCTTCTCCTCTTCGTCGAAGAAGATTACGCGGAAATGAGAAAAGGTCTTCTTGGTGATCAGCAAACCCATGCCGAAGCGCAGGTAGTTGTGTTGCTTCTGATACTGTTCGAACTCCTTGGACATTTGATCGATCGTCTCCGTGGGCGCGTCCAACGGGTAGGGCAGTTGCCTGGGATCAAAACCGCCTCCGAAATCCTTGACTTCCATCTCGAGCTTGGAATCGTTCGAGCGGAACTCCGTGATTACGTTCTTGTCGACCTGCTTTTCTCTGTGTGCGCGAAGCGAGTTATTGATCAGCTCCAAGACGGCGTATTTTATATTTTCGGCGTTGGTGACAAAATCGGGAAAACGTATCGATTCCAAAGTTTGCAGCACTTCGCGAAAGTCGGCTTTGGGGTGGATGTTGATGGTGATGCGATCGCTCTGTTTGCTCTGGAAGTCGAAATTGTTGCTCATCGCTCGATATTTGCCCTTTGAAAAACCCTCGATGTAGTGTTAAATACCGTAGATGCTGTATCTGCTTGTTACCATCAATTATTATATACAATTGCGGGCGATTGACCAAGAACTTGTAGGACAGCTCAACGAAGAGCTTGCGTCTGTGGAGGCACTGTTCGGCTACAAGCGGCTGGGCGAACGGGAAGGTGCTTTGCTCTACGCCATCGGCAAGGAGTTCGGTCTGGATCCCCGGCGCGTCCTCGAGTTTGTTTTTCGCGTTTTTGAAACACTTGATTCCAAATCCGATGAACTGCACGGCTTCAATCTCTTGATCGCCGGGAGCGAAGAGGCCGCCGGCGAAAGCACCCTCAAGAAACTGCAAAAACTCCTCCTGCCGGTCGAGGAAGAGCAGCAGATCTTTGTCGCCGCGGAGAATCTGAGTCTGTTTGCGGATCTGGTGCCATCGGAAAGAAGCGATCGTCTGTATCGGATAACCAAGCGGCAGATGAGCACGGCTTCAGGTTCGGGATCCCGATCGCCGGGATGGAAGCATACCCGTACGTCCCGGGAAGTGGTGCGGACGATCAACACGCAGTACAAGGCCAGGGCTCGGAACAGGGGCATCCTGATTTACGGGCCGGTAAACACGGATCGCCGTTTGTTGATCGATGCGGTGCAGAACCTGCTGTTTCAAGACGCAGCCGTGTCACGGGCACCCCGCCTGTACACCCTGTTCAAGCGCCGCTCGGCTCTTCACCCTTTTCTCAACAGCATCGATCCGTTTTTCGTAAAAGTGGTTCCGCAATATCTGGCGAGTTGGGAGCGGCCGGTTTGGGCCGAGCTGCATGGCCTGCTCGTCTCCATGAATCCGTCGGTGCGTACGGCGCAGGGAGTCTTTCATCGATGGCCCAAGGGCGTGCCCGATTCGCTGCGCGGCAGAGCAGCCGCCGAGCCGGAGGAGAGGTGGGATGCACCGGTATCGGTTTGCCCGGATCGCCTGGCCGGAGACTTCTACCTCGCCTTTCATCTGTACCTGACCGCCTATTTTCGTATGATGGAGGAAAATTTCTTGCCGGCGGTGATGTTTTGCGAGGATCTCGACAGCTATCACCCCAAGAGCCTGGAGATGCTATCGGCCCTGTTGAAAGATTTTTTTCAGATTCAGACTTTCATTCCGGTGCTGACCGCCAAAACTCAAAATCAGCCGCTCGATCTGGGCGGGCGAATCCTCAGTTCCGTGGCCATGCATCCTCTCGGCAGGAAACAGATGGCACGGATTGCGCGCAAGCTGTACAGGGGGGTCCGCATCCCCGACGATGTGCTGTACGCGTTGCGCAGGTACGTGCGGGGCAAGCTGGTTATCTACTATCACTGCCTGCGCTTTCTCGAAGCGCAGGGATTCCTGGTTGAGGAGAAGGGCGGTTTCCGCTGGCAGGAGGAGAAGTCCCCCGAAAAGGCTCTGCCGGCTCGAAACGAGGCGCTCACGTGGAGCCTGATCCGTTCGCTCTCCTTTGCCCTGAAGCGCCTGCTGTTCGTCGTCTACCTCCAGTCGGGCCTGCTCGATCTGTGGGGCTTGATCGAGTTCCTGCACGAGCAGGGAACGGTGCGCGAGGACGGCTTGAGCATGCTCCGCGAGTTGGAGTTTCAGGGTTTGATCTTCATCGAGAACCACGTGATCGGCCTGTTTTCCGCCTTCCGCAAGAGACTTCGACAGCTCGTGCTGGACCGGGAGCCAGAGCTGGAGAACGCCTTTGTCGATCACCTGGTGAAGCGCTGGCGGCAGGGCGAGTATCCCCATCTGGTTTTTCTGTATTTTCTGCTGTCCAAAGCCCGCCGGCACCAGGACGGCTTCGAGGTGCTGTCCAGGCTGCTCAAACAGAAGCTCGACGAGCTGGACTTCCACGGGGTACGCATTTTTATCGATCGCAAACAATCGCGCGCGGGAAGCGGGGAGATGCGCAAGAACCTGGAACGCCTGCTGGTCGCCGCACGCCTGCGCTACCTGCTGTTGCGGGGGGAACTCGCCAAGGCGGAGAGCGTGTACTTGAAGTGCATGGAGTTCGGCGACGACTTCGAGGTAAATCCCTCCAAGGGGATGCTGTATCTGCAGATGAGCCGCTATCTGCTGGTGCGGGGTGAAACCGGCATGGCCATGCAGTGGGTCAAAAAAGGAATGATCCAATTCCAGAACTCCGGCCACGGCGAGGGGGAGCGGGAGACTTCGATCGGACTGGGATCGATCCTCCTGGCCGAGGCAAAGTTCGACGAGGCGCTCGAATACTTCGCCATGTCCGATACCTCCGCCGGGCAGCGGCGCGCGCTGGACGACATCGTATCCCACGGATTGCGGGCGATCGCCCTGTTCATCCTGGGCAACTTGTCACGGGCCGAGACCGAAACGGAAACGAGCTTGAAGTACAGTCGAATGTTGAAACGCCGTGAGTGGGAGCTGTTCGGGGAATTCTTAAGCGCGCGCATCAGCTTTGAGCTCGGTTTCTACGATCGCGCCCAGGTCGGTTTTCAAAGAGCCATGGCCGTAGAGATGTTGTACGAAACACCGGAGTCTCGCGAGGTGTGCAGGCGCTGGCTGGCTCGAAGTCTAGCCTATGGAGGGAAGGTGCAGGCTGCGGAGGGAATCCTTGATCAGCTCCAGGACAGCTGGGAACGCTATTATTTCCTCTCCGAGTGTGCTTTCTTCCGGAGGGACTACGGCAGAGCGCTGGAGCGCTGCGACCGGGCCATGACTCTGGAGCAGCGCAGCGTCCGCGAGGCTTTCCCCGGGGAACGCATCAGCTGGGTGGATGGCTTCAGCGGCGTGGAGGGCCGGTGCTTCGAGCTGCAGCGGGAAAACGCCATGGTCAGACGCTTGCTGCAGTCATTCCAGGCCTATCTATGGGGATTGGAGGGCAGCAGCGAGAGGGCGATCGAACAACTGCAGACGATCACCCGCGGCGGAAGAATTCCGGCCTCCGATCCGTATCAGAGCCTATACACGTATTTCTACGCCTGTACGCTGCCCGAGGTTCGCAAGATCGAGTTGGACGACAGCCTCACGGTATTGAGCAAATCCCTCAAGTTGCTGCAGCAGCGGGCCAGTGAGATCGACGATTCCACCCAGAGGTGGCGATACCTGAGCAACAACTACTGGAACAGCCTGCTGTTCGCCGAGGCCAAGTCGCGTAAGATGATATAATGCTCCGGCAATCTTGACGCCGCGCCGGGGGGTGTTCTATACTAGGAAAGTCATATACTGGGAGGGGATGTGGCCGAACAACTGATCCTGAAAAGCCTGCCTTTTATCCGCATTTTGCCGAATTGGGCCCAAGAGCTCGCCTACAAGTACTGCTCCAAAACGGCGAATTTGTATATCGTTCACGGCAATATCCGCGATTTCCTGCCGCATCAGATGAGGGACAACGAGTTCAATTTCGTGCGCATTCAGGACTATATCGGCGAGGTTCTGTTCGGCAACCGGGATATTATCGTGTTCTACGACCGCTCCTCGGGAGTGAATTTCTGTACGCCGGATATGCGGCGGGACTATCTGGCCGCCCTGAGCGGCGGAAACGGGAATACGAGGGAGCATGCCGTTTCGCGTGATCCGATGGATGCCTTTCCCTGTCTGGAGCGCTACTTTCATCAGAATATATCCAACAAACGGCGCATCGTTCTGATCATCGACTATTCGGAAACCATCGTACCCAATACGGACATTTCCCGTTACACCGACGAAGATCGCTATTGTCTGGTGACGCTGAATCGCTGGGCGAACGACCCGATCTTCACCGAGGGTGATATTTCGATCATTCTACTCACCGAGAATCTGGCGGACCTGAATATCAAGCTGGTCCGTTCTCCCAGTACGATCAAGGTCAATATTCCGCTTCCCGATGAAACGGTACGCGAACGTTTTCTCATATTTCTCGAGCAACAGGAGAAGCTGCTTCTGGAGCGGCGGCTTAACCCGGCCAAGGTGGCCCAGATCTGTAGCGGCTTGAATCTCGTCAATATCTATCAACTGGCTGCGGAGAGCTACCAGGAGGACAAGGAGATCACTCTGGAGTATCTGCGGCGCAAGAAGAAACAGATGATCGAGACCGAAGCCAGCGGCCTGCTGGAGTTCATCGAAGCGGAGTTCGATCTGACCATGGTTTCCGGTCACGACTATGTGAAAAAACGCTTCAAGAGTGCGGCCAAAGCCATCAAGATGGGGCGCCTGGATATCCTGCCCATGGGCTACCTGATCGCCGGCCCGGTGGGTACGGGCAAGAGTTTCATGGTCACCGCCTTTGCCGGAGAAATCGGTATCCCCATCGTCAAGTTCCGCAACTTCCGCTCCAAGTGGCAGGGAGTCACCGAATCGAATCTGGAGAAGGTGCTCAACATCCTCACCGCCATGGCGCCGGTGGGAGTGATGATCGACGAGGCGGACGCCTTTCTCGGCGATCGCAACCAGGAGGGGGATTCGGGTACCTCAAACCGGATATTCGCTCAGATCGCCTCGTTCATGGGAAATACCGACTATCGAGGAAAGATTATCTGGTTTCTCATCACCTGCCGTCCGGATCTGCTGCCTATCGACCTCAAGCGGCAGGGAAGGGCCGAGGAGCATCTGGCTCTATTCTACCCGGAGACGATCGAAGAGAAGGAGGCACTGTTCCAGACCCTGATCCGCAAGCTCAAGCTCAAGGTCCAGAAGGTAAACATCAGCGATCAGTTCCGCAAATACAGATTCGATTTCTCCGGCGCCGACCTGGAATCAATCCTCATCCGGGCCAAGCTGTTGGCGGCGATGCACGGGCACGTGATCATCACGGCGGACGATCTGGAGGAGACGATTCGCGATTTCAATCCGCCCAGTTATCCGCATGAGATCGAGCTGCAGAACCTGGTGGCGGTGCTGGAGTGTACCAGCCGCGAGATGTTGCCCAGGCGTTTCCAAAACCTAGATCGTGGAGCCCTGGTTTCCGACATCAAGCAGTTGAAGATCCTGCTGGGCGAACGGGAGTAAAACGATGGTGGAAAAAAAATCCCTTACCCTGTACTGGAGCAAGAACGGAAACACCGAGCGGGTAGCCCGGTGCATCCACGAGACCCTGCAGAAGGCGGGGATCGAGGATTCCCTTCTGCGCATGACCAAGGATTTGGAGGTGGAGTACCGGGAGTACAATCTGGTGTTCCTCGGCGCCCCGGTGTATGAGAATCTTCCTCCGAAGCCGGTGGTTGCTTTCCTCAAGCGGCACAAAAAACGAGGCGTGCCGATCGTGGCTTCGGCCCCGGAGGTGCCCGGAATCGCGGCCGTGCCGTTCTGTACGTTTGGAGGCGGGCACACCGGCATCAACGAGGCCGTCCCCATGCTCAGATATATCGGCCAGTTTTTCGAGCATGAGGGCGTGCGCGTGCTGGATGAAATCGCCGTACCGGGGGTGTTCCCGGAGGCCGATGAGGCGTACAACAACAGGGGGCGTTTCGGCATCATAGCGGATCGACCCAGCGAACAGGATCTGCGGGAGGTGCAAGGCCGGGTGCTGGGTATCCTCCGCAGAATGCACCGAGTTCTCCCTTTGGGAAACGCGTTTCTGTAGAAACAACGGTTGAAATTTTTTCCGCTTGACAATTTCACAGCGAGTGTCTATATTGCCGAGCAACTGGTAACAGCAAAGGAACTGTAGCGTGTCAGCTTTTGGGTTCAACGCCATATTCTCGATTCTCACCATACTCCTTGGCGTAATCATTATTATTCGCGAACCCACGGGTTGTACGCCGGCTGCCGGATAGGCAGCCTGAAACTGGCAACAGGCCGTGGAGCAAACGACAAGCTTCACGGCTTTTTTTATTTTTATAGCCACGTCGGCCGCGGTTCGGCGGTCGGCGAGCGTTTGGGAGGCGGAAGTTGGAAAACGAGCGGCGAACCGTAGAGGTGATGGACACGACCCTGCGCGACGGGGAACAGATGCAGGACGGCAGCTACACGCCGGAGGAAAAACTTACTCTGGCACAGCTGCTGCTCGAGGAGGTGCGGGTAGACCGTATCGAGATAGCCAGTGCCCGGGTCAGTCCGGGGGAGCAGAAAGCCGTTGCCGAGGTGATGAGGTGGGCCGAACGGCACGGCCACGGGGGCAAGGTCGAGGTTCTCGGCTTTGTGGATCGGAGCCTGTCGGCGGATTGGATTCTCGAATCCGGGGCCAAGGTGATGAATGTTTTGGCCAAGGGTTCCCTGCTGCATCTGGAGAAACAGCTGCGCAAGAGCCCGGAGCAGCATTTCGAGGATATCCGCGGCACCGTGGATTACGCGCACGACAAAGGCATCATCTGCAACGTATATCTGGAGGACTGGTCGAACGGGATGCTCAACTCCCGCGATTACGTGTACCGGATGATCGAAAACCTGATCGACACGCCGATGCGGCGGTTCATGCTCGCCGATACCATCGGGGTGCTCTGCCCCGATCAGGTGGAGGAAATGCTCGCCGATCTGATAACTCGTTTTCCCGAAGTGCATTTCGATTTTCACGCGCATAACGACTACGGAGTGGCCACGGCCAATACGCTGGCGGCGGTACGGACAGGTGCCCGGGGTATACACTGCACCGTGAACGGATTAGGCGAGCGGGCCGGCAACGCCTCCCTGGATGAAGCGGTGGTGGGGATCCACGATTTCCTCGGAATTTCTACGAACGTGGCGGAGAAAAAACTGATCAGCATCGCGGAAACCGTCGAAGTGTTTTCCGGCCGGCGGCAGGCGGTTATCAAGCCGATTACGGGGCTGAACGTGTTTACTCAAACCGCCGGTATCCACGCCGACGGAGATCGCAAAGCGAACCTGTACGAGAGTCGCCTGGTGCCGGCGCGCTTCAATCGTCGTCGCCAGTACGCCCTTGGCAAGATGAGCGGCAGATCGAATCTCGACTACAACCTCAAGGAGCTGGGGATTGAGCTGACCACCGAGCAGAAGCGGCTGGTGCTGCGCAGGATCGTGCAGATCGGAGACCGGAAGCAAACCATCACCCGGGATGATCTGCCCTATATCGTAGCCGACGTGCTGGAAACGCCTCATGAGAAGCGCTTCATTCTGCAGTCCTGCGTCGTGGTATCCAGCATGGGCCTGAAGCCGGTGGCTACGGTCAAGCTGGCCTATCGCCCCGAAGGGAAGAAGGAGTACGAGGCGTATGAGGAGAGCGCGCTCGGCGACGGCGGGTACGACGCTTTGATGAGCGCGATCCGAAAAATCACCGCGCGGCTGGGTCTGAAGTTTCCCATCCTGGCGGATTATCAGATTACCATTCCTTCGGGCGGGCGCTCCGATGCTCTGGTCCAGTGCACGATCACCTGGAAGAATCAGAGAACCTTCGTGACCAAGGGTGTGAACTCCGACCAGGTGCTGGCCGCGGCCGAGGCCACGGAGAAGATGCTCAACCTCGTATCGCTTTAAGAAACTCGCCGCAGGCGATCAGAACATGCCTGCGGCGACAGGGCTTGTATGAACACAGACGGATCAAGGAGGGCGAGAGGTGGAACAAACACTTGAGCGCAAGGACACAACCGGTACCGGTAGCGAAGTCCGGCCGCGCAAGGCGGCGGAGCTCCTGGTTGAATTGCTGGCAAGGGAGGGAGTCGAATACGTGTTCGGCCTTCCGGGCGGAGCGGCCATACCCGTTTTCGACGCCCTTCTCGATTCGCCCGTCGAGCTGATCCTGGTACGCCACGAACAGGGCGCCGCTCACATGGCGGACGGCTATGCGCGGGCGACCGGAAAGCCGGGCGTGGTGCTGGTTACCTCCGGACCCGGGGCTACCAACACGATTACGGGGATCCTTACCGCCCATATGGACTCTATTCCCCTCGTGGTGATCTGCGGCCAGCAGTCGACCGGGAATCTGGGACTGGACGCGTTTCAGGAGGCGGATGTGTCGGGGATCTCCTATCCGATCGTCAAGCACTCCTACCTGTTGAAGAACGCCTCCGACATATTCCGGGTTCTACCCGAAGCCTTTTTCCTGGCCCGGTCGGGCCGGCCAGGGCCCGTGTTGATCGATCTGCCCAAGGATGTCGCCAATACCCCTATCGAAGCGGATGCGGGCGCGGGAGCGGGCGCGGGAGCGGGCGCAAGCGAAGAGCTGCACCTGCCTGGATACAACATCCCGAGCGAGGGTGATCCGGAGGATATCGTGCTGGCCGCTTCCCTGCTGCGCCGGGCGAGCAGGCCGGTGCTGCTGGTCGGCCACGGGGCTGTTCTGTCCGGAGCCGGACCGGAGGTGCGGACCCTGGTGGAAAAGCTGAAGATCCCCGTGACCAATACGCTTCTGGGCAAGGGATGTTTTCCCGAAACGCACGAGCTTTCCCTGGGCATGCTCGGCATGCACGGCACCGCCTACGCCAACCGTGCGGTTCAGCACTGCGATCTGATCATGTCCGTCGGTTCCAGATGGGACGACCGTATCGTCGGGCGGCTGGATGATTTCTGCCCCCACGCCCGCAAGATCCACGTGGATATCGATCCGTCGGAGATAAACAAAACCGTGCAGGTGGATTGTGCCGTGATCGGTGATGCGCGGCGGGTCCTGCGCTCCCTGATCCCCGTTGTCGAAGCGGGGGATACGGAAGGCTGGATCGAGCGGGTCCGCCGCTGGAAGCAAAAGCATCCGCTCTCCTACCCGAATGATGGAGGGGTGAAGGCGCAGGCGGTGATCGACGAGCTGTTCGTCTTGACCCGCGGCAGGGCGATTGTGGCGACCGATGTGGGGCAGCACCAGATGTGGGCGGCCCAGTTCTACAGGATCGATCACAGGCGCAATTGGCTGTCCTCCGGCGGCGCGGGCACCATGGGCTACGGATTCCCCGCGGCCGTCGGGGCTCAGCTGGGCCGGCCGGAGGAGCTGGTGGTTGCCATCGTCGGGGACGGCGGATTCCAAATGACCATGTCCGAGCTGGCCACGGCGGTGAACCGGAAACTGCCCCTGAAGGTGCTGATCATCAACAACAGCTACCTGGGCATGGTCAGACAGTGGCAGAATATGTTCTACGAAAATCGGCTGTCCGGCGTCGATTTGCGCGGCAATCCGGATTTCCTCCAGCTTGCCGGAAGCTACGGCTGCAAAGCCCTGCGCATCCGCCGCCCGGATGAGATCCGCTCCGTGCTGAGGCAGGCCCTCGAGTACTCCGACGGCCCCTGCATCATCGACGCCCGGGTCGAGAAGGAGGACAATGTCTTTCCCATGGTTCCGGCGGGAGCCGGGATGAAGGACATGATTCTCGCACCCCCCGCGGCGACGGGGCACGGCCGGAATGCGGGAGCGGAAAAGGAGCGGGGGATATGAATGGAAATGGGAAATCAACCGCCGCGTTGGCGGAAAGAATCCAAGCACCGGATCGGCGATTGCCGCCCGGTGTCGGCACCCGGACCTCCGCGCATCCCATACGCGGAACGAGCCTTACCGGAGGCAGCGGAGGATCGAGCCTGGTTCGAAAGCACGTGATCAGCCTGTACGTCAACAACAAGCCGGGAGCGTTGATCCGCATCGCCCTGGTGTTCGCCCGCCGCGGCTACAATATCGACAGCCTGGTGGTTTCCGAGGGACACGACCCTCACTTCTCCCACATGAACATCACGGCCTCCGGGGATGGGAAAACCCTGGAGCAGATCCTGCGGCAGCTCAACAAGCTGGTAGACGTCATCCATGCGAAAGACCATACTGGGGATGAAATCGTGCGGCGTGAGCTGGCGCTGATCAAGCTGCGCCGTACCGCGGACACGCGGAACGAGATCCTCCAGGTTGCCCACGTGTTCAAATGTACGGCGGTCAATCTGACGGATACGACCATCACCCTGGAGGTTACCGGGGAGCCCGGAAAAATCGATGCCCTGCAACGCATGCTCGGTCAGTACGGCATCCTGGAGATGGTACGAACCGGACATGTGCTGATCGCCGGTGGCGAAGATACAACGTATTAGAGAAAGAGGAAGAGTCATGGGAAAAACTTTGTTACACAAGGTCTGGGACCTGCACAAGGTCAGAACCCTGCCCTCGGGACAGGACCAGCTGTTCATCGGATTGCACTTGATCCACGAGGTGACCTCTCCGCAGGCTTTCGCCATGCTGGAGGAGAGACGGCTGAAGGTGGCGCATCCGGAGCGTACCTTCGCCACCGTGGATCACATCGTGCCCACCGACAACCAGAGTCGTCCGTTCGCCGACGATCTGGCCGAGCAGATGATGCGGGCGCTGGAGCGCAACACGCGTGAACACGGGATCGCCTTTTTCGGCCTCGACTCGGGCCTGCAGGGGATCGTGCATATCATCGGTCCGGAGCTGGGATTGAGCCAGCCGGGGATGACCATCGCCTGCGGAGATTCCCACACCTCCACCCACGGTGCTCTCGGGGCGATTGCCTTCGGCATCGGCACCTCCCAGGTACGGGATGTACTGGCCACGCAGACGCTGGCTTTCAATCCCCTGAAGGTCAGGAGAATCGAGGTGAAGGGGGCGCTTTCACCCGGAGTTTGCTCCAAGGATATCATTCTCAGCGTTATCGCGGCGCTTGGGGTCAAGGGAGGCCTGGGATATGCCTACGAATACGGAGGAGCGGCGATCGCGGCCCTGCCCATGGAGGCTCGGCTGACGATCTGCAACATGAGCATCGAAGGTGGAGCCCGGGTCGGCTATATCAATCCGGATCAGGTGACCTTCGACTATCTCGAAGGCCGGCGTTTCGTGCCCAGGGGGGAGGATTTCAACAAGGCGGTGGATTTCTGGAGGCAGATCGCATCGGAGGCCGACGCCGACTACGATGACCGCTACGAACTGGACGCCGCCGCGCTGGAACCCATGGTCGCCTGGGGCATCAATCCGGGCCAGGCCGTGGGGGTGAAGCAGAAACTTCCGAAGGCCGGGGAGGTCAAACCCGAGGACCGGGAAGCGCTGCAGATCGCCTACGACCATACCGGCTTCCGGGCCGGTGCGCCGATAGAGGGGCAGCGGATCGACGTGGCGTTCATCGGTTCCTGCACCAATGGGCGGATCAGCGATCTGCGAGAAGCGGCCCGGCTGGCGCGCGGGGGCCGGGTCGCATCCCACGTTCAAGCCCTGGTCGTGCCAGGCTCTCAGCAGGTGGCCGAGCAGGCCGCGGCCGAGGGACTGCCCGAAATATTCCGGGAAGCAGGGTTCGAGTGGCGGGGGGCCGGCTGCTCGATGTGTCTCGGCATGAATCCGGATGTGCTGGTCAAAGATCAAATCTGCGCCAGTTCGTCGAACCGTAACTTCATCGGCCGGCAGGGATCTCCAAAGGGCAGAACGCTGCTCATGAGCCCGGCGATGGCGGTGGCGGCGGCTCTGGCCGGAGAGGTCACCGACGTGCGACAGATGATAAAGGGAGGTAGGGCATGAAAGCGGACAGCGCAGTGATTCGCCGCATCAGCGGCACCGCGGTGGCGGTGCGGGGAAACGACATTGACACGGATCGAATCATCCCGGCTCGCTATATGAAGGAACTGACCTTTGACAGTCTCGGGCAGTACAGCTTTTATGACCGTCGCTTCGATGAATCGGGAAATCCTTTGGAGCATCCTTTTAACGATCCTCGCTTCCGCGACGCTTCGATTCTTCTGGTAAACGAGAACTTCGGTTGTGGTTCCTCCCGCGAACACGCCCCCCAGGCCTTGATGCGCTGGGGCATCCGTGCGGTGGTTGGAGAGAGCTTCGCCGAGATCTTCGCCGGCAACTGCACGGCCCTGGGCATTCCCACCCTGACGCTGGGGCGGGAGCAGATCGAGGCGCTGATGCAGCGGGTGGAAAGCGATCCGCAAACCGAGATCCGTATCGATCTGGAAGGGTGCAACCTGACCGCCGGCGATCTCTCCGTCGCCCTCTCCCTGCCGGATACGCAGGCCAGCATGTTCCTGAACGGTACCTGGGATACGACTACGATTCTACTCGAAGGCCGGGAGCAAATCGGCGCCACGGCCGAGAGCCTGCCATACATGCGGGATTTCCCCTACGATCATCCCCGCGGGGGGTAAGCCGAGGAGCCAACGAGGAGGGCGCGTGCTCTGAATCCGTACAGCCGGAAAATGACCGAGGGGGTGGCACGGGTGCCGATCTCCTACGCCACGGGAGCCCTGGCCAAGTACGCGCGCCTGGTTGCATCGGCCAGTCGCGGGGCCGTCACGCACTGATTCGTCGGGGCCCCGGCTCAACCGACGGCGAGCCGTCGAATGCGGGAAGGAGTGAAACGTGCAAATGAACACGATTTTCGAGACCCTCTTTGACAGCGCCCTGCTTGATCCCCGACTGGAGTGGATGAATCCTCCCTCTCGCTGGGCCGTGGATGTCAAAGAATCGGTGCTCGTGGTGGAGCCTGATACCGAAACCGATTTCTGGCAGCGTACCCACTACGGATTTCGGGCGGACAACGGCTCCTTCCTCCACCTCACCCTGGAGGGCGATTTTCGCATGCACACCCGCGTGCGTCTGCAACCGCGCCACCGCTACGACCAGGCCGGATTGATGGTGCGAATCTCGCCGGATTGCTGGATCAAGACCTCGGTGGAACATGAGACAGAACAACCCAGCGTGGTCGGGGCCGTGGTTACCAATTTCGCGTACTCGGACTGGTCGACCCAGGAGTTTCATGGCGAGGCGGTGGAGTTTCAGATCACCCGCACCGGAGCCGATTACGTAGTTCAGTGGCGAGAGGCCGGTTCGAAGTGGCTCCAGCTGCGCATGTGCCATCTGCACGAAGACCACAGCCGGTCCCCGGTTCTCGGCGGTCTGTACGCCTGTTGCCCCAAACGTTCCGGTTTTGTTGCGAAATTCGAGCATCTGGCCGTACATACAGGTGCGGGGGCATGAGCCGGGTGAGGAAATTCCGGCAATAAGCGGCCAAGATTATCCTAAAAACCGCCGATTCTCTTAGAAAAGGTTCACCGTAGGAATGGACAAGGTCAAGATGCGTACAATCGAATATTCACGGACAACCCGGGAGACGGAAATATCGCTGCGTCTGAGCTTTGACGGGGAGGGAGAAATTTCCGTCGACACCGGAGTGCCGTTTTTCGACCATCTGCTGCAAGCCATGTCTTTTCATGGCCGTTTCGGTTTCCGGCTCCAAGCCCGTGGAGATATCGACGTGGACGAGCATCACCTGGTGGAGGACACCGGAATCGTGCTCGGGGAGGCGCTCAACCGAATGCTCCGAGAGCACGGAGCGGTGCGGCGTTTCGCCCAGGCGGTCATACCGATGGATGAGGCGCTCTGCGAAGTGGTGATCGACGTCTCCGGCAGGCCGTATCTCGTGTTTTCCGGAAGCTTCCCCCAGGAACGGATCGGTTCATTTCAAGCGATTCTGCTCGAGGAGTTTCTCACCGGTCTGGCCAACCGCGCACGCATTGCCATCCACGCCCATATGCGGTACGGGAAAAACAGCCATCATATGGCCGAGTCCCTGTTCAAGGCCCTGGGCCTGGCTATCGCAGCGGCGTATGCTCTCGACTCCTCCGCAGGTATGTCGACCAAGGGAACGCTCGAGTAAGGATTTGCTTTCCGCTTGGGGTGTAACGTATATTTAAGGTGGTTGTATGAAGGCGAGAGAAGAGCTTTTAAAGAGAATCCCCAAGGAGGGTTTCCTCAAGATCACCGAAAGTCAGGCCGCGCCGATGTCCAAGGAGCAGCGGGTCGCCCTGATCCGCAAAGGCAACGATCTGTTCAACCGCAGGCAGTACGACACGGCCAAGAAGATTTTTCTGACCACCGGATACTCCGACGGTTTGATCCGGCTCGGGAACCTGTATATGGATAATAATGAGCCGATGGAGGCGTTCCGCATGTACTGGCTGGCGCCGGACCGAAAAAAAGTTGAGGCCATGATGGAAAAAACCGTGGCCATCGTAAAAGAGTGGCTAAGGGAAGGAGAGCAGAACGTTGAATGAGGAAGTAGGTGCTTCTTCGCCCGGGTTGGATCGGCAGACCGAGCTCTCCAAGGCCGGCTACAGACACCTGAAGGAGAGAAGGTTCGAGCAGGCCGAGCAGTCCTTTAACGAAATACTGGAGATCAACCCCGAGAACAACTACGCCCTGGTGGGTCTGGGCGAGACGGAAAGAAAGCGGGGGAACCACGAGCGGGCCGTCGACTTCTATCGCAGCTGCCTGCGTTTCCACCCCGGCAACAAGTACGCCCTGATCGGGTTGGCCGACTGCTATCGTGCGCAGAGCGCCTACGAGAAGGCGATCGAAATATGGGAGGAGTACCTGCACCAGGACGATCAGGATGTCACCGTGCTGACGCGCATCGCCGACGCCTACCGAAAGGTAAAGAATTTTGAAAAATCCAAGGCTCTGTATCTGAACGCCCTGGAGGTCGAGGAGGACAATCCCTACGCCCTCAACGGCTTGGGGCATCTGCATTTCGACTTCAAGCGCTACTCCGAAGCGATGCCGTACTGGGAGCGGATGCTTGAGAACGATCCCCGGAATATCAAGGTCATAACCTCCCTCGGCAACTGCTGCCGCAAGACCAAGGATTTCGAGGGCGGGCTTCCGTACTTCGAGATGGCTCTGGGCATCGAACCGTTGAACTTCTACGCGCTGTTCGGAATCGCCGACTGCTACCGGGGTTTGAACCGTCACCGAGACTCGCTGGAAGCCTGGGAACGGATTCTCGAATCCGATCCGGACAACAAAGTCATCATCACCCGTGCCGGAGACGCCTATCGAAATTTGGGCGAGTTGGAAAATGCCGAGCGGTACTACAAACGGGCTCTGAATATCGAATTCGATCTGTATGCGGTGATCGGATTGGCCTTGATCAGCAAGCTCAAGGGTGATCACCTGTCGGCGGTTGAATCCCTCACCGGACTGATCGCTCAGAATCCCAAGAATCATCGCCTGGTGATAGAAATCGCCGACTCTTATATCAAATTGGGAAATCCGGAAGCCGCCGGCGAAACACTGACCCGATTCCTGCGTATCGGTGGAAAGAACGCAAAAGTCTCCGAGATGCTCAAATATCTGCAGAAGTAGCGGGAAATGTCAGGCCTATCCGCTCTGCTGCCCGACGAGTTGGCGTCGGTGCTCTGCCTCTCTCCGCGCTATCGCGGCAGGCAGATCTTCGACTGGATCCACAAGCAGCTGGTTTTCGATTTCTCCGCAATGAGCAACCTGCCCGAGAGCCTGCGGAACCGGCTGAAGGAGTTTGCGGGCGTTATCGGGCTTTCCGTGGATGCGAGGTTGGACGATGCCGACGGGGCGGTCAAGTTCCGGTTCCAACTGCCCGACGGTCACGCGGTCGAATCTGTGATTCTGCGGGATCCTCGGGGACGGCTCACCGCGTGTCTTTCCACCCAGGTCGGCTGTGCCATGGGCTGCGTGTTTTGTCGCACCGGCGCCATGGGGTTTGTTCGCAATCTCACCGCCGAGGAAATCGTGGACCAGTACCTGCTGCTTCGCTCCGTGCTCCGAGACCGGGAGATGCATGGTAGCGGGGATCTAACCGTATCCGCGGAGCTGTCCGCCGTTGTGTTCATGGGCATGGGCGAGCCGCTCGCCAATCCCGAGAATCTGGAGCGGGCCGTGGAAGTGCTCACCTTCAGCGGGTTTAGCGCGCGGCGGATCACGATTTCCACCTGCGGCCTGGTGGAGGGGATTCGCCGGCTCGGGCGGCGGTTGCCCGAGCCGCGACTGGCTGTCTCCCTGGTCAGCGCGGAGCCACAGACGCGCTCCGTTTTGATGCCGGTCAGCCGGTCGAATCCCCTGCCCGAGTTGCGGCGTGCTCTGATCGAGTACCAGGCGGCCGCGGGCAAACGCGTCACCCTGGAGATCGTGCTGATCGCCGGCGTTAGCGACCGTCCCGAGGATGTCGAAGCCCTGGTTCGTTTCATCCACGGAGCTCAGATGCAAGCACCGCTTAAGGTGCTTGTGAACCTGATTCCCTGGAATCCGCTGCCGGAGTTTCGCTACAGGCGTCCAGATGCCCGGCGGGTTGATTGGTTCCGGCGGCGCATCCGACAGGCCGGCATCCCCGCAACCACGCGCATATCCCGCGGCAGCGCCGTGTGCGGCGCCTGCGGCCAGCTGGGTGGAGCCCAAAGCCCTGCCTGAGGTTGAGGAGCGGCCGTAGACCAATGAAAGCTCTCGAGTGGATGTTTCTGTTCGTCCTGTCGGTACTGTGGGGCGGCTCGTTTTTCTTTGTGGGCGTGGCGGTCGACGCGCTGCCTCCCTTTACCATCGTGGCTCTGCGAGTGGGTCTTGCCGCGGTTGTGCTCAATATCACCGTGGCTGCGCTGGGGCTGCGCATGCCCAAGGATAGGCGCCAATGGCTGGCGTTTCTGGCCATGGGCGTGATCAACAACGTCGTTCCCTTCAGCCTCATCGTGTGGGGCCAGACGCATATCGCCGCCGGGCTGGCCTCGATCCTCAATGCGACTACCCCCTTCTTCTCTGCGGTGGTGGCGCATTTTCTAACCCGAGACGAGCGGTTGAACGGACGGAGACTGGCCGGAATCATCGTGGGCTTTTGCGGGGTCGTGCTGATCATCGGGCCGCAGTTGCTCCGAGGGGTGGGCGAAAATATTCTGGCCCAGCTGGCCGTGTTGGGGGCCGCGACCTCCTACGCCTTCGCCGCGGTGTTCGGGCGGCGCTTCCGCCGCGCGGGTCTCGCTCCGCTGGTCACCGCCTCCGGTCAGGTTACCGCCGCGACCCTCGTGCTCATTCCTCTGGCGCTGATCCTCGACCGGCCCTGGCGGCTGGCGCTGCCCGGGTGGGAGGTCTGCGGCGCGGTTGCGGGTCTGGCGCTGTTGTCCACAGCCCTGGCCTACATCCTGTATTTCCGCATCCTGGCAGCCGCGGGCGCGACCAACCTGCTGCTGGTTACATTCCTGATTCCGCTCAGCGCAATCGTGCTC
>Ga0272441_10005396_pt1 | contig 22263 bp, 18 predicted proteins | sample SSMProp6N_FD_193582 | JGI IMG/M metagenome (GOLD analysis project Ga0272441, IMG submission 193582) | Marine sediment archaeal communities from Little Sippewissett salt marsh, Falmouth, MA, United States - SSM-Prop-6N | ecosystem: Environmental > Aquatic > Marine > Wetlands > Sediment ... | reverse complement strand
CGTCGTCTGGGTGCTCTCACAGGGACTCCTTCTCCTCATCTTCCGCAAGGACCTCTCTCGACGGCCGACCAACGTGGAGCGCCTCATGGCACTGGACGCCAGGCGCGCCCTCGTCGACAGGCCGACAATGCGGCGGATGCTCATCGCCCTCGGCATCACGATCATCCTATTCTTCATCCACGAAGCCATCGGTCTCGAGCCCGGCCTCGTGGCCCTGATCGGCGCGTCGATCGGCCTCCTCTGGGTCAGGCCGAACTTCGATGCGGTGCTCAAAGAGGTTCACTGGGACGTTCTTCTCTTCTTCATCTCGCTGTTCGTCATCGTCGGCGGCCTGGAGGCAAGCGGCGTGATCGGCATGATCGGACGGGGAATCGGATTCCTCGCCAATCAAGGTATCCACCTTGCTGCGATCGTCGTCCTTTGGGTCGGAGCTCTCGCATCGGGCGTCATCAGCAATGTTCCGTTCACGATCGCCTTCCTGCCGATCCTGAAAGGGCTTGCCGCGCACGGCACGCCGGTCGCACCGCTGTGGTGGGCTCTGGCGATCGGCGTCGGCTTCGGCGCGAACCTCACCCCTCTCGGATCGGCAGCGAACGTCGTCGTTCTTTCCCTGTCCGAGTCAATCGGCGAGCGGATCACGTTCCGCCGGTGGCTCGGATCCGGCACGTGGGTCGGTCTCGCGGGCTGCGTCGTTGCCTCGATCGCGCTGCTGGCCGCAATGCAGCTCGGCCTGCTGTGAACTGCGGCGCGCGGATGCCGGATGCCGCTCCCTTCATTCGTTGCATCGACACAGAGCAGTACGGCATGCCTTGCCGCGGCGCGTCCTACTTGATCGGAACGGAGCAGGTCTGCCTGGTTGAGACGGGAACGCCTCGCGCGGCGCCGATCCTGCTCCATGCACTCGAACACGTCGAACTCTCCTACATCTTCGTCACACACGTCCACCTCGACCACGCCGGCGCGGCCGGCGCCTTGGCCGCCCACCACCCCCGCGCCATCGTCGTCGCACATCCTCGGGCGATTCGTCATCTTCACGACCCAACCCGCTTGATCGACGGCGTTCGAGAGGCGAGCCCGGATCTGTACCCGCTCTACGGAGATCCCACTCCGGTCCACGAACGCCAGCTCCACGCCGCGGAGGACGGCGAAGCCTTCGATATCGGTGATGGGATCGTCGTGGAGGCGATCCACACGCCGGGACACGCCCCTCACCACCTCTGTTTCCTCGAACCAACCGGCCGCGTCCTGTTCACTGGCGACGCCGCCGGAAACCATGGGATTCCGGTCGATATCCCGCTGACGGTGCCCCCACACTTCGACCTCGAGGCCGCGTTGGCAACGCTCGGACGTCTGCGGGAGCTTCGCCCTGCGTCTCTCGCGTTCACACACTTCGGCCGGGCTCACGAAGATGCGACCGCACTGCTCGACGCGTATCAGCAAGAGCTCATCGATTGGTTCAGCCGGATTCGGCGGCTCCGCGAGCGGCGATCTTCGGAAGATGTCGTGAGGATGATTCTTGCGGAAGCGGAATACATGGCGCTCGCATCGGCCGATCGGTACTCGATCGAGATGTGCGTTCGTGGAGCGCTCATGACGCTCGAAGCAGTGGACCGCTAGGGCAAGAAGGCACCGTCGGCCGGGCCCTATCCCACGTGAATCTCGACGATGTCGCCGTCCTCGAGCAAGTGCTCGGAGGGAACCTGCTGGCCGTCGAAGCGGCCCGATCCCCATATTCGCACGTACTTCAGCTGATCCACGAAGTCCCTATGGACCGTCCGCACCGCGTCGAGCACGGTGCTCCCAATACGGAGCGTGTACGGCTCTTCCATGTCCGGTCTCCGGCCCGGAAGCTTCGTGTAGATCCTCAGCACGTTCAGCGCGTCGAACACCTCGCGGCGCAGGCGGTCGAGTCCGTCTCCCGTGACAGTCGACGTCACGATCGCCGGGAAGGGCACTTCGTCAGGAAGATCCGCCCCCTCGCTGGCCAGGAGATCCGCCTTGCTCAGAACCACCCTACAAGGAATCTCGCGCGTCCGCTCGTCCTCCCCAGACGACGCATCAGAGTCAGTCAGTACTACATGACGCTCTTCGAGCCGAAACAAAATTTCGTCGATCTGGTCGACGGCAAGCTCAATTTCGCCGGAGTCAATCACCACGAGCGCCAAGTCCGCTGCCCGGATCAGGCTGTAGACCCATCCCTCGGTGTAGTCGGGCGTAATCGGCGGCAGATCGATGAGTTGAATCGAGACATCCTCGAACACCATCATCCCGGGCACCGGAACCTGCGTCGAGAAGGGATACGCGGCGATCTCTGGCTTGGCGTTGGTGAGCGCAGCGAGGAGCGATGACTTGCCGCAGTTCGGACCTCCGATCAGAACGACCTGCCCCGCGCCTTCCTTTGGGATGTGGTCGTATCCATGGCGCCCCCCCTTTTTCCCTCCGCCCGCATCGCGCAGCTTGGCGATCCGACGCTTGATGTCCGCCTGCATCTTGTCGGTTCCCTTGTGTTTGGGAATCGTGGCGAGCATCTCCTCGAGGGCGGCAAGCTTCTCCTCGGGTGTGTTGGCGACGCGGAGGCGCTCTCTCGCCTTCTTGAATTCGGGTGTCAGATTGGCCGGCATGCGTGTCGTCTCCTCCGACTCGGTAGGGTAAGCAGGCCAGTGCGTTCGTTCAACGGACGGTTACTCGTTGTGTGGGATCTCGATCGTGCTTCCCCCAATGAACTCACGCAACACGGCATCCCCGGGAATGAGCGAGGTGTCGCTCGCCTGGGCCACCGTCAGCCCCTCGATGGACTCGAGCAAGTGAGACACGCGGCGATGTCGAATGTGCGCGTCGAGGAAGGACGGGTAGTTCGACAGATCCTCACTCGTCGGCCAGAGAGCCGGCTTCTCCTCGAAGAACGCCTTCATCGCCGGGAGATCGAACGGCATCCCACCATTGATCACCACGTCAGCGAGACCTTTCAGCGGGATGATCGAGAAGAGCTCGCCCGCCCGAACATAGTGCCAATGCAGGAGCGTCGCCAGGGGTGCGTGATTGCGATGCTTGGCATCCCGCAACGTTCGTCGCAGGAGACGAACGTCTTCGAACCGAGTCAGCCGTCTGTCGGAGCGATCGGACACATCGAGCGGAAGCATCGGGTTCGGCTCATAGAGCGGGTTCATCGCCTCGATGTACACCCGAGAACTGGCCGCCGGATCGATCCCCTCCGTGATGGGAGGGTAGAACCCGTGCAGACAGTCGAGAAGCAAGATTTCACCCTTCTCCAGGCAGACCGGCTTCGTCCCGGCACGGTGGCCCTCCTTGAAGCTGTAGACCGGCTTGCGGATCTTCTTCCCTTCGAGAAGGGCCCGCAGATGTTCGTTGAGGAGCTGAATGTCAAGCGCCTCCGGCGTCTCGTAGTTGCGGTCGTCGATCCAGTCGGTCGGATGCTCGATCAACGACCAGAAGTAGTCATCGAGGTTCAGCATGAGGAAACGGAGCCCCGCCTTCCTGAGTCGCTCCGTCAGCTTGACTGTCGTGGTCGTCTTTCCCGAGGACGACGGGCCGCTGATCCAGATCATCCGAATCTCGTCGCCCGCCTCGATCCGATGGAGGATCCTCTGCGCGGCCTCGTCAAGCGTTGCCTCATACCGATCGAGCGACTCATCGATCAGCATCTTTAGATCGCCGGAACGAACGATCTCGTTCAGTCCCTCCACCGTGTCGCAGTCTCGCTCGTGATTCCACGCGATGAGCGAATCCATATGGCTCGGCGGATACCCATTGCCGACGAACTGCTCTTCGTTGATCGCTCCGGAGCGCACCCAATGGTGTCCCCACCGAAAACACGTGTACGCGTCCGCGATCGTCGTGAATCCGTTACTTGTAAGCACATGCAGGACAACGTCCTGGATTTTCTCCACCGTCGGCGGGAAGTTCGAGACATGATGTCTCTCATCGGCGTTCAGACAGACGACGACAAGATCGGAGAGGAACTGGGCAATCCCGTCTTCCGTTCCCCCTGCCGCGAAAACCCGATCGTTGATCTCGGGCAGGTAGTCCTGTCCGAAACCGCCGACCGCGATGGCCGCCCGACTGATCGCCCGCACGATGCGCCCCTGATCGAAGGCGACGAGGGCGTGGTTTCGCTTCCGAATCTTGACGATCTTGTTTACGACGGCCATTGCGCGCTCAGTATAGCCGACCAAAGAATCCTTGCGAAGCGGCTATCCGCCGCCGCCAGAAACGAAGCCGAGGCTGCAAATCGATCGCGAACCCGAATCCACCAACAGCGACGTGCCCTCTCTACGCCGTCTTCGCGTTGACCACATCCTCCTGCTTCATCATCGCGACGCCACAATCCAGAAGTAGGTCGTAGATCTCCCGTGCCGTCCACTGCCGGCATCCATCGACGATGACCGCCTTCGGGTTCTCCATCAACCACTCGTCATGGAGCACCTCGAGGTCCCGCAGGTACTCAAGCGGGATCGTCGTCTCTTCAGATCGCCCGCGCTCGACGATCCGCTCGTTGCAGATCTCGGCAGGCGTCCGCAGATAGACGATCTTCTCCGGTTCGGCGCACCAGTTCCTCTGAAGCCAGTCCCACAGCTTGCAGTAGAGCTGCCACTCCGTCTTCGTGATCAGCCCGCTCTGATAGCAGTTCTTGGCGAAAACGTAGCGATCACAGTAGATGGATCGCTCGAGCACGACCGTGCTGTGATCGGTCATGGCAAGGACTTCGCTCCACGTCTTCGCCCGCGTCGTGAAGGCAGCGAGCTGGAACGTGAACGCCCAACGTTTCGCGTCACGGTAGAACAGGTCGAGCAGGTTCTCCTCGAACTCCTGCTGCCACGCGCCCACCGGCTCCTCGATAAAACCGAACAGCCCAGATTCGGCCAGCCGTCGTCCCACGGTGCTCTTGCCCGCCGCGATGTTCCCCTCGAATAGGATCATGGTCCGCGTCTCCCCCACGCTCTCCTCCTTGTCGGAGTCCCCGTCTCCCGAAACCGGCCCGAATCCACCAACAACAGAGACTGTCACATCGAAACGGGGTTGATCCCCCTCATAGGAATCGACCGCCTCCACCCGAATCGTCCCATCTTAGCCGTGTCGCGGGGTCCCGTGAAACTGAGAGTCTGATGCGCTGTTCGCGCGAACGCCCACGCGATCGGCGTTCGTCGGAGTTCCCTTTCGCGCCAGTGACGGACGTCCGACGGCCTGGTGTCCGCTCGCTACGGGTTTCTCTCGGCCCTTCGTGGGCGCGGCCCTGTGTCCAGTCCCGTCGGACGCGTTGAGGATTCCGTAGGCGCTGCCTTACAATCCGTCAGAACCTAACGTGCAGGGAGCACGCCCATACGATGACGCAACCACCGGCTGTCGCATTCGAAGCCTCCATCTTCGACGTCGTGAGGACTGCGTTTCGAATCACACAAAAGGATCCGCGATTCGCCTACCACGCACTCAGCCTGCTCCGTCGACAGCACGCCGCCGCGCGACGCCGCAAGGCGCAAGTGACGCGCGGCCTCCACGTACCGCCGTTCCTGATCCACAGCATCACGGCCACCTGTAACCTGTCCTGCGCCGGCTGTTACGCAAGTCTCCTTCACACTTCGGAGCGTCCCGAACTCGACGATGCTTGCATCGAACGCTTGCTCGCCGAAGTCGAAGCCCTCGGCTCCTCCGTGATGCTGATCGCAGGCGGAGAGCCGCTCCTGCGTCCGGGGCTGCTCGAGATGACGGCCGCGCATCCTCGTATCCTCTTTCTCCTGTTCACCAACGGATCGCTGCTCGACGAGGACAAGATCGCCGTCTTGCGGCGCCAGCGGCACGTCATTCCGGTGCTGAGTATCGAGGGAAGCGAGCATCAGACCGACTTCCGACGCGGCGAGGGAACCCACGAGCATGTCGTACGAGCCATGAGGCGCCTCAGGGCGCGTCGCGTCTTCTTCGGCACGTCGACTACCCTGACACGTGAGAACTTCGAGCTGGCAACCTCCAAGGCTCACCTACGAGAAATGATCGGCCGCGGCTGCCGACTCTTCTACTTCATCAACTACGTCCCCGTGCAGCCCGGCACGGACCATCTGCAACTTGAGCCGGGCCAGGTCCGACGACTGGAGGAACGCCTCGCTCACTTCCGACGGAACCTGCCTGCGCTGTTCATTGCCTTCCCCCACGACGAAATCGCCCTCGGCGGCTGCCTCGCCGCCGGTCGTGGCTTTCTCCACATCAACGCCTACGGAGACGTCGAGCCCTGCCCTTTTTCCCCGTACTCCGACAGGAACCTGAACGACGTCTCCTTCGAAGAGGCCCTGTCTTCTCCGCTCTTCCGCAAGATCCTCGACAGCGGCATCGTCCTTGACGAGACGGACGGACGGTGCGCCCTGTGGAAAAGGAGGGAGTGGGTGGAGGGCCTTCTCGCTGACAGCGAGAAGGCTGGCGGAGAGGCTGCCGCCTCTTCCCCAGTGTCCGGGGTATCCGCGCCCGATGTGGCGACGCTTCCCTCGCGTGGAGACGCATGAACTCCGTCCCCACTCGCAATCTTATCGAGCCGTTCGAGAAGATCGACGAACTCGTCTGCGGCACTGGCTTCGCTTCGGAGACCGTGGTCGCGCGCACGCGCGCGTTCCAATCCGCACTCAAACCAGATCGGCCGCTCTGTCGAATGATCGCCGACTCGCTCCTTGATATCCCGGGCGCGCAGGTGGCGGTGTTCACCGGATTCGTCGTTCCCGGGAAGTATCCGGTCGGCGAGAACGACGGTCCGCTCGGAGCCGCGGCCCTTGCACGCGCTCTCCTGAACGCCGGACTGCGACCGACGATCCACGTCGATCCCGAAGTCCTCGAGACGACGCGATGGCTCCTCGCTGAGCTCAGCGCCGATGTCGGCGTCGTCTCCATTGGCTCTTCGTCTACGGTGCTGCCAGTGTCGATCGACGTTGCGATCGCGATCGAGAAACCCGGCGCCAACTCGGCGGGTGCCATGCACACGGCCGACGGGGCTCGCATCGCGGGCGGATCGAAGCCGGTCGACCGGCTCTTCCTCGACCTTCACCATGCGGGAACGATGACCCTCGGAATCGGGGACCAGGGGAACGAGATCGGCTTCGGTACACTCGGTGAAGCTCTCGGAAAGATCAACCCGAGGACGCAGACGTGCACGTGTGGTTGTGGATGCGGCATCGCAGCCGCGACGCCAACCCGCTATCTCTATCCGGCGGCTGTCTCCAATTGGGGCGCCTACGGCCTGACCGCGGCGCTCGCCCTTCTCCTCGGAGACGGGTCGGCCACTCTCCGGCCGGAGGAGGAAAAGCGGATGCTTCACGTCGCCGCCGTCCACGGATGCTGCGACGGCGTTCACAGGCGAGGAATGTACGGAATTGACGGGATCGCCGGCGATGTTTCGGTCCGGCTCGTCGGCGCGCTGCACGACCTTGTGCACGAGGAGATCGCCCGAGGATCGAAGAAGACGCCTGTGCGTGACACCATCGAAAGCGGAAACGAGGCGCTTCGCGAGTAGCCAGCTCGGGCCCAGGGATCCTCTAACACCCGCAGAGGCCAGCTTACCGCTGCTCCCTTCCGGGTCTGACGGAATTCACCGACGTACGCCGCAGAGGGCTCGGCCTTCAACGCCGCTTGCCCGTGGTCGGACCCTCACGCCCTCTCCCTCCGGATGCCCTTCGGCTCCACGTGAGCGGGTTGTGGATCGCAGGGGACCGCTAGCCCCCCACCTAGCACAGGCGCTGGCGGAGGGGGCGGGATTTGAACCCGCGGTACCCCAAGGGGTACACCAGTTCTCCAAACTGGCGGATTCGGCCGCTCTCCCACCCCTCCGGCGATGCGGATTCTAGGGAAAGGGTATCACGACCGCAACACCACCGACAAACACACGCGCAGGCCGTCGAGAGCCTGCGCGCGTTCCCCTCACTGGGATGCCAACCCGGAGTTCCGCATCCCGTTGAACTCTTTGATGATGGCACCCCGAGCTTCGACCTGAGACGTATGTCTCATGCTTTCACCCCTGCGAGATGGGCTCTCGCTCCTGCGTCTCGGATTGTCCACCCGGGGTACCGCCTGGAGTGTGACCAAACTAACCGATTGTCGTCTCTTTGTCAAGTCTTAGCTCTTCGAAGTGCCTCTACGCGCGCGATACTCTGCTATGGATGCTGATTGTGAGCTTTTGAAGCTCAGGTGTTACCCGTGGTCTGATTACGCGCTCGAATGTCAGTCGGATGCGACTGTGTAGACGCGTGGATTCAGATTCCCGCTCGATTATCCAGATGTCCGCAGCAGGCGCGACGCGATCGCTCGGTAGACGTCCGGGCTGCGTTCGAGCTCGCCAACTTCGACGCGATCTCGTGGTCCGTGGGCATCGGCGATATCGCCGGGGCCGAGGACGATCGTATCGATCCCATGATCGGCCAGATGACTCCCGTCCGTCCAATACGTGACGCCTACGGGGGCTGGTGGCCCTGGCGAGCCAGCAGCTTGCGCCACAGCCGCAAGCGCGGCCTCAGCGACGGGTGAGCACGCAGCGGTCTCGAGCGGCGTGTGCGGGACGACGGAGGTCATCGGCATCTCGACGACCTCGTATGCGAGCCCATCCACCCCTCCGCAGACACACTTGACGAGCGTTTGAAGCTCGGTCAGCGGATCGGTGTCGCCGGGAACCATCCGTCGATCGATGTCGATCTCGCAGGTCTCGGCGACGATGTTCGGCTGCGTTCCTCCGCAGACGCGCCCCACACTGACGGTCGAGGAGCCTAGGAGCGGGTGCGTCCGCGCAGCAAGTCGCGGTCTGAGCTCCTCCTCGACGGCGCGAACGATCTTCGCGGCATAGGAGACGGCCGAGATTCCCTCTTCGGGACAACTGCCGTGCGCGCCACGTCCGGTCAGGGTCACACGGGCGAAGCAGGCGCCCTTGTGTGCCAACGCGACCCGCAGGCTCGTCGGTTCTCCGACGACAGCGAAGTCAGCGCCGAGGCCGCCGTCGATGACTGCCTTCACGCCGAGGCCGCCGGTCTCCTCGTCCACCGTTCCGACGAAAACCAGATCGCCGGCAAGCGCCGGCCCGCCGACTGCGATGGCCCGATGCGTCTCGGCAAGCGCGCACGCCATCGCCGCGACTGCTCCCTTCATGTCGCAGGCCCCTCGCCCCCAGAGGACACCGTCCTCGACGCGCGGCGTGAATGCGTCGAACATGTCGCCGGCAGGAACCGTGTCGATGTGCCCGCAGAGCATCAGGCTCGGGCCATCGCCGCCTCGGACTCGAGCGATCACGTTTGCTCGGCCGTCGAGGACCGGCTGGAGTTCCACGGCAATGCCGCGCTTGGCGAACCAGTCGCTGAGAAAACTTCCGATCCGGGCCTCACGCCCATCGGCAAGCCTGTGGCTCTCGATCCCGATGAGCTGCTTCGTCAGCTCCAGAACATTCTCGCGATGTGTGGGGGCTCGATTCATCCGGCTACTTCTTCGAGGGCGAGAGTTTGGTCATCTCGCCCGCTTCGAACCCGGCCCTTGCGATCTCGCGCAACCTGAACTTCTGAATCTTGCCGGATTGGGTCATCGGGAACGCATCGACGACGACGACGTAGCGGGGGACCTTGAAGTTGGCAATCTCGCCAACGCAGAAGTCGACGATCTCCTGTGGATCGATGGTTTGCCCTTCGCGAGGGATGACGTACGCAGCAGCGACCTCACCGAACACGTCATCCGCGGCGCCAATCACCGACACGTTTTGCACTTTCGGATGGGTGAACAGGTACTCCTCGATCTCCGCCGGATAGACGTTGAATCCGCCGCAGATGAGCATGTCCTTCTTGCGGCCGACGATCTGCACGTAGCCGTCATCGTCGATCGTCGCCAGGTCGCCGGAGTAGAGCCAACCCTCCGTGTCGATCGTTTGCGCCGTGATCTCCGGCGCGCGGTAGTAGCCCAACATGACGTTGTACCCTCGGCAGGCGAGCTCGCCCATTTCTCCCACCGGAACCGTCTTGTGATCGTCGTCGGCAATCTTGACCTCGATTCCGTCAAGCGCCCGCCCCACCGTCTCGACCCGCCGCTCGATCGAGTCGTCGAAACGCGTCATCGTGATCACCGGGGAGGCCTCCGTCAGTCCGTAGGCGATCGATACATTGCAGCCGAGATCGTTCATCGTCCCGCGCATCACCTCGACCGGGCAGGGCGCACCGGCCATGATCCCCGTCCGCAGGCTGGAGACATCGTAGCGCGACCCATCTTCTTTACCCTTCCGCGCTTCTTCGAGTTCCAGCACAAACATTGTCGGCACGCCGTAGAGGACACTCACACGGAAACGCTCAACCAGTTCCAGCGCCTCTTTCGGCTTGAAGACCTGCATCGGAACCATCGCCGCACCCCATGTGATCGAGCCAGCGATCCCCATGACGCATCCGAAACAGTGGAAGAACGGCACTGCAAGCAGGAAGACATCGTCGGCGGTCGCGCGCAAGACCTCGGTGACTTGCTCCGCATTCTTGGCGATGTTGTGATGCGAGAGCATCGCTCCTTTCGGATTCCCCGTCGTCCCCGAGGTGTAGAGGATGAAGACGTTGTCCTCCGGGTCACAGGTTGACTCTCGCTCGACGAGTTTCCCGTCGTCCAAGGTGTCGCGGCCGGTTCGCACCACGTCTTCGTACGGACTGCCCGTCTGGCCGGCCTCCCCGACGATCACGACGTGCTTCAGATTCGGCAGCTTCGGCCGGATCTCATCGATCATATGCAAGTAGTCAATCCGAGCGAATGCGTCGACCGCGAACAGCGTCGTTGCCTCGGAGTCGTCGAGGATGTACTGGACCTCGTGGGTCTTGTAGCGCGTGTTCATCGGCACGACGACCGCGCCGATGCGAGCGATCGCGTAGTAGGCGACGACCCACTCCGGGATGTTCGGCATCCACAGGCCAACCTTATCCCCCTTCGCGACGCCCATTTCGAGCAGGCCTCGCGCCAGGCGGTTGACCTCTTTGTCCAATTCGTCGTACGAGAAAGTTGCACCGCCGGGATCGAGGATCGCCGGTCGCGAGCCGTAGCATTCGGCCGTCTCACGCAGGACTTGGGAAAGCGTTCTCATCGATTCACCTCATCTTCGGAAACTCGGCTGGATGGCGCGATTATCCGCAACAGAATTGGCGAAGACAACCTGGCGATCCGGCGGTCACAGGGTAGAATCGAAGGATGCCAAAGGGGGGATCCGCATGCAGTGCGTCTTCGGCAAGTACCTGGACGTGAACCTTTCGAACGGAGAGATCAGAGACTACGCCGTCCCTGCGGATTGGACGAGGAAATTCGTTGGAGGCAAGGGAATCGCCGCTCGAATGCTCCTCGAGGAACTCCCCGAGCGCGTCGATCCGTTCGGCAGAGAGAACATCCTCGCCTTCGCGACCGGCCCATTCCAGGGGACAAGCTTGGTCGGATCGGGCCGGCACGCCGTGCTCGCCGTCTCGCCGAAGACCGGTTTTGTGGCCGACTCGTACGCCGGCGGCTACTTCGGTCACGAACTCGGCCGGAGCGGATTCGACGGAATCCTCTTCCGCGGCATCTCCGAGCGCCCCGTCCTGCTAGCGTTGATTGACGGGATCGCCTCCCTCCTCCCTGCCGACGACCTCTGGGGTGCCGGCACCGGCACGACGGAGGAGACCCTCAAGTCGCGGTTCCCCGGCAGTCGCGTCAGCTCCATCGGCATCGCCGGAGAGAAGCTTGTCTCTCAGGCATGCATCATCAACGATCGTTCCCGCTCCATCGGACGGCCCGGCCTCGGAGCCGTCATGGGCTCCAAGCGGCTCAAGGCCATTGTCGTTCGCGGATCGCTCGAGAAGCAGGTACGCGATCCCGTCCGCTTCGCAGAAGAACGAACAGCCTACCTCAAGACCTACACCGAGGATGACGGGATGAGGCGCTTCGGCGAGTACGGCACGGCGAACGGCGTCCCGTACTTCTCGGAACTGGGCATCCTCCCCACGAAAAACTTCCAGGAGGGTGTCTTCGACCGTGCGGACGCCATCAGCGGGGAGCGGCTACACGATACGATCCTCGTCGGTCGCGAGACGTGCGCCGGATGCCCGATTCGCTGCAAGCGTGCGATCAAGACGACGTTCGCCGGACGAGAGGTCCTCCCAGAGTTCGGTGGGCCGGAGTACGAGACCGTCGCCGCACTCGGCTCTCTCTGCCTCAACGAAAACCTCGACTCGATCGGGCTCGCCAATCAGCTCTGCAACGACTACGGTCTCGACACGATCTCAGCCGGCGTGGCCGTCGCCTTCCTGATGGAGGCATCGGAGAGGGGTCTGATCGATGAAGACATCCCGTGGGGCGACCCGGACGCCGTCGTCCGGTGGGTCGAGGCTATCGCGAAGCGGGACGGACTGGGTGACAGAGTCGCCGGTGGCCTCGCGTCGTTCGCCGAGCAGATCGGCGCAGACTTCGCGATGGAGATCAAGGGAGTCGAGCTTCCAATGCATGAACCTCGTGGAAAACAGGGCCTGGGCATCACCTACGCGACCACGCCCCGCGGGGCGAACCACATGGAGGGAATGCACGACACCATCACCGCGTCCGGTGCGACGAATCTGGAACTCGGGCTGACGAAGGCGCACGATCGATTCACATTGGCGGAGAAACCGAAGCTCGTGCGGAACTTCGAGAACGCCGCCTCATTCGATAACTCTCTCATCCTGTGCTGCTTCACCGTTCGGAGAGTTGGCGAGAAGTGCAGCTACGCCATGGCCCGCTCGCTGCTCGAAGCGGCAACCGGGATGACCGTCGACGCAGACGAAATGTTGCGAATCGGAGAACGCGCCTACGCTGTAATGCGCCTACTCTCAGGCCGCGCCGGGCATCGAAGGGAGGATGACCGACTCCCGCCCCGCTTCGCGCAGCCGCTTCCGCAGGGAGCGAGCGCAGACCATCCCGTCGACCCAGCCGCTATGGATCACGCGATCGATTCCTACTACATCCTTCGTGGCTACGATCGGTACGGCCCGACCGATGAGACGCTGTGCCGACTCGGTCTGGAGGATTGCATCGGCCGCATCGACCGATGCGGACCGTCCGCATCGGATCCTCAAAGCGGGGCAACGTGATCCCTATCGTCTCGATTGTCGGGCATCACGACAGCGGGAAGACACGACTGATTACGCAGCTGATCCCCATTCTCGTCGCGCGGGGGCTCCGCGTTGGAACGGTCAAGCACGCGCCCCATCTTGAGAGAATCGACGTGCCGGGATCGGATAGCGCCGTTCACCTCAAGTCTGGAGCAACCCGTGTCCTCCTCCGGGCGGAGGAGACTTCGGCTCTCTTCTGGCCTCACCACGAGAAGCTCGCTACCGACATCGATCGCCTGTTCGCCGGGTGTGATCTCGTTCTCGTGGAGGGGGACAAGCGTGGCCCATTCCCGAAAATCGAGGTCTTCCGGCGAGGCTTGGAGGTGGCACGAGAACCGCTCGCAGGCGAGGTGGATGTCGCCGGCGTAGTCACCGAAGAGCGCGTCGCCCTCCCCGACGGGGTCGAGGTCTTCTCGCCCCACGAGGGCGAGCGAATCGCCGACTTCATCGAGACGATGGCCTTCGGAGATCGGGAGTAGCCACGCGACCGATTGCGCCAGCCTCAAGCCTGTGGTACCCTGGCACGGCCATGAAAGCTGTTTCCCTTGGGGAGAAGACGCAATACGCGACCTCGACGCTCTTCCTCGTGCCCACGCGCGCGGATCGCATCTCGGAGGGGCGCCGTCTCGCAGCCACGATGGTTGGGGAAACGGAACGAGATCACGCGCTTGCCCGTCGCGGTGCGCACCCGGACGTGATCGAACTCGCTCCGCCCGAAGGGAAGGAGCGGGTCGGCATCGACACGGTCCGTAGCGCCATCCGCACCGCGCAGTTCGCGCCGGTGCAGGGTGATCGGAAGGTTTGCCTGATTCCGATGGCCGAGGGACTGACTACAGAGGCGGCCAACGCGCTGCTGAAGACCCTTGAGGAGCCGCCACGCGAGATGGCCTTCGTTCTGCTCGCTGCCCACACAACCGACCTTCTTCCCACCATCGTTTCGCGAAGCCGCATCGTCCGCATGCCACCATCCGCAAACTCCGATCTCGCTTGTCGCCTACGTAAGCTGGGCTATGACAATGCGGATGCCAATTGGCTCGTTTCGATCGCCTATCGTGAGGGCGAGATCGACCGATTCCTTGAGGGGCCTATCGACATCCTTGCTCTCCGAACGGCTGCACGCGAGCGTGTTTCCGCGTTTGCCGCTGGCGAGTTGGCGACCGCCTGCATCGATGGAGAGTCGATTCTGCGCCACGCGTCCCTCTCTCTGGTTCTCGAGAGGGCGGCACAGCGAGATGTAGGACTTCTGACCGACGGCGTCCGCGTGCTCGCGACGCAGCGCCGTGAGGCGATCTTCTCCTTCCTGCAGGATCTGCTCGCCGCATGTTCCGAGTGTGCACGCGCGGAGGAAGGGAGACGACACGGTAAAGGCCTGCCGGGATCCGCGGAGTCGGTCGGGCCACAACGCCTTCGCTGCGCTTGCACTGCAGTGGAGCACGCACACCGCGCATTCTCCGTCTACACCGCGCCCGAGGCCGTTCTCTTGTCGCTCTTTCTCTCGATCGGGGGTGTCACCGATGACCGGTGATCGGGTGGTGCTCATCCGCGTTCTGAATCTGGAGCGAGAGACGACCTACTTCAACGCCGATGCACTCGGGTTTGGTGTCGGTGATCGCTGCGTCGTAGACCACGGGGGCCTTCGCCTCGGCGTCATGCTCAGCGAACTTGAGGCAGGCAGCGGACTCAGCGACCAGCTTGAGCGCGTCGTTCGCACTGCGACGCCTCGCGACATCGAGTCGCACCAGTACAATCAGGCCGATGCCGAGCGGACTCTCTCCTCGACGCGCGCGGTCATCAAGCACCACAACCTCCCGATGCATTTGGTCGCGGCAGAATACACACTCGACCGCAAGAAACTGCGGATCTACTTCACAGCACCACATCGCGTGGACTTTCGGGCCTTGCTCCGTGACCTCGCGGGCCGATTCGGCACGCGGATCGAGCTTCGTCAGATGGGCGCCCGCGATGAGGCTCGCCTGAAGGGCGGCATCGGCCGCTGCGGACTGCTGATATGCTGTCATCGCTATCTTCACGAGCCAAAACCGATCCGGATGGAACTGGCCTACGATCAGGAGCTGTTCGTCTCTCCGGAGCGAATCACCGGCGTCTGCGGTCGACTGATGTGTTGCCTCGCGTACGAGCATGACACCTACAAGTGTGAGCTAGCGAGCCTTCCGAAGCTCGGCGCCCTCGTACAGTGGGAAGACAAGAAGGGCAAGATCATCTCCCACAACATCTTCCGCCACTCGGTGACCGTCCTCACCAACGCGCATGAGCGGCTGGAGATCAACGCCGACGAGGTTACGGTCGTGCGGCCGGGGCGGCGTCGGAAGCGCTGACGTCCACCCCCGCCGCAGTCAGTTCCCCCAGCTCCCGGTTCGACACCGTAGCGCGAACGTGGATACCGCATTCAGTGTGTTCGAGCAGGTCCAGTCGCTCCGGCGACGTCACCGCATGCAGCACGCCGATCGCTGAGAAAGGGACAAGAAACTCGAGGACACGATCGTCGGGAAAGAACACCTCCGCGATCCGCGCGAGAAGGCGGTCGAGATGTGTCCCTTCGGTCGCGGAGATCGCTACGCCGTGGAGCTCATCAAGCGAGCCGGCTGGGATCGCGTCAATCTTGTTGAAGACGTTGACGATCGTCGGCCGCCGATCCTCCTCTCGGAAGACCTCCTGCTCCAGGATGCTGAGCACGACGCGGTAGTCCTCCTCCCACATGCTCCTGGCACGATCGACGACGTGAAGAATCAGGTCGGCGTGGCGAACCGCCTCGAGCGTTGCCGCGAACGCCGGCACGAGGTCATGCGGCAGGTCGCGGATGAATCCGACCGTGTCGATGAACAACGCCGATCGGCCAGGTGAGATCTCGCCGCGACGGACCATCGTGTCGAGGGTGGCGAACAGCTTGTCCTCCACCGCCGAATCGGCGGCGCATAAGCGATTCAAGAGCGTCGACTTCCCGCTGTTGGTGTACCCGACCAGCGCGACCTGCGGCAGCGCGCTGAGCTCACGCTTCCGCCGCCGCAACGACCTCTCCGCCTCCGTCTTCTTCAGTCGCTTCTCCAGCGAGTGGATTCGCCTATTGATCTTAAAGCGATCGAGCTCCAGCTGTGTCTCTCCGGGACCCCGTGTTCCGATGCCTCCGCCTAACCTCGTCAGTGCCGATCCCCAGCCTCGAAGTCTCGGGAGGAGGTAGCGAAGCTGTGCCAGCTCGACCTGCAGCTTCGCCTCCTTCGACGCCGCTCGCTGGGCGAAGATGTCCATGATGAGCTGCGTCCGATCGATGACCTTGCGCGAAAGGGCCTCTTCGAGGTTCCGTGCCTGTGCCGGAGTCAGATCGTTGTTGAAGATCACGACGTCTGCGCCCAGCTCGGCGGCAGCGCGACGAACCTCGTCCGCTTTGCCCTTGCCAAGGAAGGTTCCTGGAGCCGGCCTCACCCGCTTCTGCAGAATGGACGCAAGTGTCGTGATTCCAGCCGTCTCAGCGAGCGACTCCAGCTCGCGCATCGATTCCTCGATCTCGACACCCGCTGCCGGGCCAGCGTCGATGCCCGCGAGAATCGCACGCTCCATACCGAAGACCCTAGCTCGTTCTCCGAGCCGATCCTCGACGAGCGGGGCCTCGTTTCGTCTATCTCGTTCGTCGCTCAATCCTCGCCCCCAGTCCTCTGAGCTTCGCCTCCAACGCCGCGTAGCCCCGGTCGATCGTCTCCAGACCGGCCACTTCTGACTCGCCACGTGCCGCCACGGCCGCCAGGACAAGGGCGGCGCCAGATCGGATGTCCGGAGCAACCAACGAATGCCCCCGCAGGCCGCGGACGCCGGAGATGGTTACGTCCGAGCCGTGGATCGCGATCTGCGCGCCCATCGTACGCAGCCCGTCAGCGTAGGTGTGTCTCCGCTCGAACACCGTCTCCTTCACACTGCTCGTCCCATCGGCGAGTGTGAGAAGCGCCGCCAGTGGCGGATGGAGATCCGTTGGAAACGCCGGATGGGGGCCGGTCTCGACGCGCACCCCGCGGCATTCGCCATCCCCTGAGACAAACAGGCTCCCGGCTTCCGCGCGAACGTTGATTCCGGCCTCTTCCAGGACACCCAGGAACGGCGCGAGGTGCTCCGGATTGACTCCATCGATGGCCACCTCCCCACCGGCCATCGCCCCCGCCAGGAGATACGTCCCTGCCTCCATCCGATCCGAAATTACCGAATGCTCCGCCCCACGAAGCCTATCGGTACCCGTCACCCTGAAGCGGCGACCCGCGTGTTCGATCTCAGCACCCATTTTGCGCAGTAGCGCAACCAGGTCCATCACCTCCGGCTCGACTGCGGCATTGGCGATCTGCGTTTCGCCGTTGGCGAGCGTCGCTGCCATGAGGATCTGTTCGGTCGCCCCGACCGAAGGGAAGGCAAGATCGATTCGGGCACCCCTAAGCCGCTCCGCCTCAACACGTGCGACCTGCCCGCGTACCTCGACACTTGCGCCCATCTTCTGCAGCGCGGAGAGATGCAGATCCACGGCCCTCTCTCCGATAGCACAACCTCCGGGTAGCGGGACGACCGCCCGGCCGAGGCGCGCGATCAATGGACCCAGTACGAGAAAAGAGGCACGCATCTGGCGCACCGAATAGGCATTCGCTTCCTGGGAGAGAGGCCGATCGCCCGACATAATGACGCTCGTCCCGCGACGCACGACGCGCTTCCCGAGGTCTGTCAGCGTGAACAGAATCGTGCTCACATCGCGCAGCTGCGGGATGCGATGAAGAATGATGCGCTCGTCTGTGAGAAGGGAAGCGACGCAGGCCGGCAGTGCGGCGTTTTTCGCTCCCTCGATGGGCACACGGCCGGAGAGACGGTGACCTCCGTCGATCAGAAGGGACTCCGTGCCCACGTTATGGCAGATAGCGACGCGGATCGATGGGAAACTCGCCGTTGCGGATCTCGAAGTGCAGGTGCGGGCCCGACGAGATGCCCGTGTTCCCTGACTGCGCGACTCCCTGCCCGACCTCGACGAATCGCCCCTGCTCGACGAAAGAGCTCGCTAGGTGGCCGTACATCGTGTAGTACCCGTCCGCGTGGTCGAGGATCAGGACGTTCCCGTAGCCGGGCTGATCGCCGTAGAAGAAGACCCTCCCGCTGGCCGCTGCGTGAACGAGTGTCCCCTCGGGTACATTGACATCGATTCCGTCGTGATGATGCCTCTCTCCGAGAACCGGGTGCTCGCGCCAACCGAACTCCGAGACCACTTCGCCGGAGAGCGGCCACACGAACCGCGACGGGATTCCCCTGGACAGAATGACGACGTTCTCCCAGTACGTGTCCGTCGACGTAGGGACGAGAAGCCGATCGCCCGCGAAGATCGTTTGGTTAACCGAGATGTCGTTCGCTTCGGCGATCGTCTCCTTCGGAACCGCATACGTGACGGCGATATCCGTCAGCGTTTGCCCCTGCTTAATGAGATGCAGCACTCCGTCCCGAGACGCAACGAGCACTTCACCCGGCTGCAGCGCTTCGTTTCCGTAGAGGAGGTTGCTCGCACGCAGGCTCGCCTGGCTCACGCCGAGCGCGATCGCGACGTCGGCCAGCGTCTCACCGTCCTCCACAGCGTGGGTCACAATTCCTTCGAAGACGTCTACGTCCGTCAATGTCGTGTCGACAACATCGGTTACTGCAACATCGCTCGTCGCATCCCCTGCCGGCATTACGCCTGGCAGCAAGACGGTCTCGTTCCCGGAGTCCTCGTCAACGATCACCACCGCCTCCCCGGACGGCCCGGTGCATCCGGATCGGATGAGAAAAGGTAGAATGACGATCACTGCAACTACGACGGCGGCAATGGCCACACGATCCTTGCGGATTGGCTTCTTCCGTGTTCCGTAGTCCGCGTATCTAGTCACTGCTCATCAGCTCGAGGAACTGCTCGTTGTCCTTCGTCGCCTCGATTTTCCCCTTGATGAACTCCATCGCCGCTTGCGGATCGTTCAAGTTGCTCATCATCTTACGGAGGATCCACACGCGGTTCAATTCCTTCTCGCCAAGCAGGAGCTCTTCTTTCCGAGTCGCGCTCTGTTCAACGTCGATCGCCGGGAAAACGCGTTTATTCGCCATCGTCCGATCGAGAATCAACTGCATGTTGCCGGTGCCCTTGAATTCCTCGAAGACGACCTGATCGAGCTTGCTGCCGGTGTCGATGAGGGCCGTGGCGATGATCGTGAGGCTGCCGCCTTCTTCGATGTTCCGTGCGGCGCCGAAGAACTCCTTCGGCTTGTACAGCGCTGTCGGATCCATCCCACCTGAGAGGAGTTTCCCGGACGCGGGGATCGAGAGATTGTAGGCCCTTCCCAACCGTGTAATCGAGTCCATCAGAATGACGACGTCCTGGCCCATCTCGACGAGCCGCTTCGCTCGATCGGTGACGAGCTCTGCAATCCGTGTGTGATGACGCGGCTCCAGGTCGAACGTCGCCGCGACGACCTCGCCAGCCCCCACCGAGCGCGAGAAATCGGTAACCTCCTCCGGCCGCTCGTCGACGAGGAGGACGAACAGCTTGACGTCGGGGTAATTCGCGTTGATGCCTGCCGCAATCTGCTTGAGAAGCGTCGTCTTTCCCGCCATCGGCGGCGAGACGATCAGCCCGCGCTGCCCCTTCCCGATCGGGCAGAACAAGTCGATGATTCGGGTCGAGATCTCCTCCGGATCATGCTCCAGCCGATACACTTCGTCCGGATGCAGCGGCGTCAGATCGCGGAACTGAGGTCGGCGCCGCGCTGAATCCGGGTCGGCTCCGTGGATCTCTTCCGCCTTCAGCAAAGCGAAGTATCGCTCATCGTTCTTGGGAGCGCGAATCGTCCCTGTGATCAGGTCTCCATCCCGAAGCGCAAACCGCTTGATCTGAGACGGAGAAACATAGACATCCGTTCGCCCAGGGAGGCAGCTGTCTCCGCGCATGAACCCGTAGCCGTCAGGGTGCACTTCAAGGATCCCGTTCGTGAAGCGAAGATCCTTTTCCCTGGCCATGTGCGCCATGATGCCACGCAGAAGGTCGTCCTTGCCCGATTGTCTTGAGTTCTTGACTTGGAGCTCATCGGCAAGGATGACGAGCTCGTCGATCGTCTTGTCTCGCAGTTCCTTGACTTCCATTTCACATCACCTCTACAACTGGATACCGCGGCCAATGATGACCGCAGTCACGGCAGCATAGACTCCAAGCAGCAGAATGGAATCCACCCCAACGCCGAACACTCGGCGCCTTGAGCGAGCTCCGATGGACACGACGGCAATCCCCGTAAGGATGATGCCGCAGCCGGCAACGAGAAGCTGGTCGCTCTCTCCGGCCCGAAGAGCGCCATAGATCGATCCCTTCCGAAATGCAGTGTCGGCAAAGAAGATCGTCAGGATGTTGAACATGTTCGACCCGAACAAGTTGCCGACAATCATGTCTTGCGCGCCGATCCGAAGCGCACCGATCGAGGTCGCCAGCTCCGGAAGCGACGTAACGATGGCCACAAGAATTGCCCCCATGAACGTCGCAGAGAGGCCCGTCGACGAAGCGATGTCTCTGCTGGCGTGCACGAGGAAAATCCCGGAGACGACGATGATCGCCCCGCAGACCACAAAGCCGATAACCGCTCGTGAAAGCGAGATCCCAGTCGCCCGCGTCGCCTCCTCATCTTGCGCCTCGCGCTCCGCCTGGAATAGCAGGAACACGCCGATGCCGTAACCGACGAGAATCAGGAAACTGATTGGACTGATCCCGAAAAGCGTGGGCTCCGGCTTCCACAGTATGCCAAGCATCGCCACAGCCGTCAGTAGGATCGCCATCCCTCCACTGATGGTGTGGTACGGTCGAACCTGCGACAAGAACGAACCAGGTCGTCGCCGCATCAGGAGGATGTCCATCACGCCGACGATCGCCACGTTGAACAGGTTGCTGCCGAACGCGTTGCCGAGCGCGATGTTCGGCGCACCGATGCTTGCCCCGGTCACGGTGGTCGTCAGCTCCGGAATCGAGGTCAGGGTAGCCAGGAAGATCAGCCCGATCCACGCCTGCCCCATCCCCAGGCGCTTGCCGAGTGCATCCCCGTACGGTGCAAGCCGGATCCCGGCAAGCACGATGCCCGTTGCGGAGAGGATGAACACGATCCACTCGCTCATGAGCCTCCAAGGTGGGTGCAGGCGGCGCCGGGAATGCAGGTCGTAGCGCCCGCCCGATTAGAATCTAGATCTTCTTGAACAACCACTTGATCATGTCTCCGTACATCTTGAGTCGATCGATCAATCCCTTGGCCAAGCCTCGCTTCTCTTCCTTGAGCACGTGCGTCACGCCCTCGAGCTTCACGTGTTCCTTCCGCCAACCTTCCTTCGCCGCAAGCCTCGATAGCGCGAACTCGATGCCGTACCCCATCTCGGACACATACTCCTTCGCCCGCTGCCAGACCCACCGAGAAAGAACCCGCTGACCCGAGGCGTAGGGGTTGAGCTTCTGCGCGAGATCCGTGTTCTTCCTGCCGCTCGAGAAGATCCCGATGACCATGTCCAGACCGCGCTCCGAGTACACCTCGATCAGCCGGTCGACATGCTCGGTCGTGAGTCCTACGAGGTCCGCGTCGAGGAAGAGAAACGTGTCGTTCTTCGCCAGTGACACACCCGCGTCGAGTGCAGCCGCCTTACCGCCGTTATCCGGCAGAGAGACCATCCTCACCGGGAAGCTCTCCGCCTCCTCCAGCGTCCCATCGTCCGAGCCATCGTCGACGACGATGATCTCATCGACCATCTTGCTAGCGATAACGGGTCGGAGGACAGCGCTGATCCGACCAGCTTCGTTGTACGCAGGCACCACCACGGAGACTCTCATAGAAGCTTGATTCACTGGTTGATTCGCACGGAATCTTGCGATCAGCTATCAGGCATTCTACTGATCCCGCCGCGTCAAGTCAATCGGTGTCCGACTGCGATCGGCCTCGTCGAACCAGCGCCCAAGGTTCGCCACGAGATCCTCGGGACGATCGAAGACCTCCAGTGGCGCGGGGAGGGCGTCCACGAAGGATTGACCATAACTCCTCGTGAGGACACGCCGGTCGGCGAGGATGACGGCCCCGCGATCTCGTTGCGTGCGGATCAGCCGTCCAACCCCTTGTCGCATCTTCAACACGGCCCTCGGCAGGGC
>Ga0272441_10005394_pt1 | contig 22269 bp, 18 predicted proteins | sample SSMProp6N_FD_193582 | JGI IMG/M metagenome (GOLD analysis project Ga0272441, IMG submission 193582) | Marine sediment archaeal communities from Little Sippewissett salt marsh, Falmouth, MA, United States - SSM-Prop-6N | ecosystem: Environmental > Aquatic > Marine > Wetlands > Sediment ... | reverse complement strand
GCGTGTCGTACTCAACGTGCGCAATCTTGATCGTGATCCCGCGCTCCTTCTCTTCCGGCGCGTTGTCAATGCTCCAAAAATCACGGTATTCCGACGACGTCCCCTCTACATTCGCCAATACTTTCGTGATCGCCGCCGTTAACGTGGTCTTGCCGTGATCCACGTGACCGATCGTACCGATATTCAAATGCGGCTTACTGCGATCAAATTTCTCTTTCGCCATGGTCGACCTCCTGAACTGGTTAAGATTAAAAAGTAATGCTGGAGCCCTCGATCAGACTTGAACTGATGACCTCATCCTTACCAAGGATGCGCTCTACCGGCTGAGCTACGAGGGCCCGCGTCTTTATTTTCCGAGCCTGTTGTTAATGGAGCGGGAGACGGGATTCGAACCCGCGACCATTAGCTTGGAAGGCTAACGCTCTTCCATCTGAGCTACTCCCGCATCAACAACGGGTCCCCGAACAATCGGAAAAGTGGGCAGGGGCGGATTCGAACCACCGAAGGCGAGAGCCAACGGGTTTACAGCCCGTCCCATTTGACCACTCTGGAACCTGCCCACGAAATATCGCGAAAAGCTGGCGAAGGGACTTGAACCCCCGACCGGCTGATTACAAATCAACTGCTCTACCAACTGAGCTACGCCAGCACGACAAACGAGTATACCACAGCCATATGCCTGATGTCAATGACAATTCAAGACCGCGATACGGCTCCGGCAGGCCTGAATTATACGCTTCATGGACATGAATTTCAAGGGGATAAAGGGGAATTCAGCGTTTTTTATTTCACCCGCTCAGTCGGAGTGAACCACGGTTCATCCGGGTTTTCCCGGACCATGGTTTGGGATCTTCTCCTATATATACCATAGATGTCTGCGCTCGAGGTCTCACGGACAATCACGGACGGTCATGGACGAATACGGAAAACAGGGGACGGAGCGTATCGGGCCAAAGCGGCCAGCTCGGATTCAGACAGCCAACGCCGGGACTGGACCGAACCTCCGGATCCTGCTTATGTTATGCAAGTAAGTGCCGTGCGGTCGGGAACGATCCGGCAACCGCGGAACGCAACGGCAACGGGGACACGGCATCGAAGGCGTATCGGCTCGACGAATCCTCGCTATTGCCGGAATCGTTGACCTCCCGCCCGGCAGATGGGAACGGAGCGTATCGGGCCAAAGCGGCGCTTATTTGGATTCCGATGGACCGCGGTTCCGGTCAACGGATCAGCATGGCGTCGCCGTAAGAAAAGAAGCGGTATCCCGCCTCGATGGCCTCGCCGTACGCCCGTTGCATCAACTCCCGGCCCGCGAAGGCGCACACCAGCACGAAGAGAGACGATTCGGGCAAGTGGAAATTGGTAATCAACCTGTCCACCAGCCGGAAAGTGTATCCCGGCCGGACAAACAACTCCGAGGAAAATGACTCTTCCGGCGATTCCAGGCCGGCCCAGGTTTCCAGGGATCGCACCGAGGTGGTTCCGACCGCGACCAGGCGACGCCCCTCCTTACGCAACGACAGGATCCGTTCCCCGGTTTCCCGGGGAATATGGATATCTTCCCGTCCCATGCGATGATCTTCCAGATCTTCCACCTCAATGGGCTGAAACGTCGCCGGCCCCACGGTCAGGGTAATCTCCTCGATCCCATGACTGTTCCGGATTTTCGTCACCATTTCGGGAGTGAAATGCAGCCCGGCGGTGGGGGCGGCGATGGAACCTTCGTGGCGGGAGTACACGGTCTGGTAACGCCGCAGGTCATAATCCCGCCACTCGACCGCTTCACTCCGCTCCCGTTTGATATACGGTGGCAGGGGCGCGAAACCCGCGGCTTTCACCTTTTCCAGAGTCACGTCGAAACGCAGCCGGCGCCGTCCCCGCTCCCCTGCTCCGGACACCTCGGCGGAGATTCCTCCATCCAGTTCAAACCTGCGGCCCCGCCGCAGGGCCCGGGCCGGGCGGGCGAACACTTCAATCTCCCGGTCGTCCAATGAGCGTATCCAGAGCATCTCCACCCGGCGCTCACCCACGGTACCGAACAATCGCGCCGGCACCACCCGGGTATTGTTGATAACGAGGAAATCCTCTGGATCCAGCCACTCTTCAAGCCGGGAAAAGCTGGAATGACGGACAACTCCGGTAGCCCGATCAACCACCATCAGGCGGGAATCCTCACGGCGTTCGGCGGGAAAACGGGCGATCCTGTCCCGGGGGAGGTCGAAGAAAAAATCACTGCGTTTCATCCAGCCATTCTACACTACCGGACACCGCCGGCTCAAGGGGAATCCCGCTTTACATATTCAGGTGGATATACTACAATAGGTGCCTTTCATTAAGGAGTCCCAATGGCCAAAACCTTCTCAGAAAAGTTGTTCGGCCTCAAGGCCGGACGGGATGTGTCAGCGGGTGCCATCGTATCCGTGGAACCGGACTGGGTAATGAGCCACGACAATGCCGCTGCCATATCGGGTACCTTTCGCAAGACCGGCGCGGACAGAGTACGCTACCCCGACCGGGTGGTGATCATCCTGGATCACGAAATTCCGGCGCCAAAGGAATCTTCCGCCACGAATCACCGGGAGATCCGCTCTTTCGTCGCGGAACAGGGCATCGAGAATTTTTTCGATGTAAACTACGGCATATGTCATCAGGTGTTTGTCGAGCAGGGCTTCGCCATGCCGGGAAAACTGATTGTCGGCAGCGATTCCCATACCACCACCTACGGAGCCCTGGGCGCGTTCTCGGCCGGCATCGGACGTTCGGAAGTGGCCGCCATCTGGGCCACCGGAGAGTTATGGTTCCAGGTCCCGGACACCATGCAGATCGTTTTGCATGGACGGATGCCCGATTTCCTGACTCCCAAGGATGTCGCCCTGAATATCATCGGACACATCCGGGCCGATGGGGCGGACTACCGTGCCGTGGAATTCACCGGAGAGGCCGTGAAAGCCATGAGCGTGGCGGAGCGCATGGTCCTGTGCAACATGGCCGCGGAAATGGGCGCCAAAAACGGTTATGTCCCCCCGGACGAAACCACCCTGGCCTATTTAAAGAATCGAGCCCGCGCGGATTACAAACCCCTGACGTCAGATCCCGGAGCCGCCTTCGTCGAGGTGGTGGAACTGGACATCTCCGCCATGACTCCGGCGGTAGCCCGCCCCCACACGGTCGACAACCACGCTTCCATTGACGAAGTTGCGGGAACCCGCATCGATCAGGCCCTGATCGGAACCTGCACCAACGGGCGTCTGGAAGACCTGCGCGCCGCGGCGCGCGTACTCAAGGGCCGCAAGGTCAAGGTACGCACCCTGGTCATCCCCGCCTCCTGGCAGGTTTACCGTCAGGCACTCGATGAACGGCTCATCGAGGTCTTCGTAGATGCCGGCGCATTGATCCTCAACCCCGGGTGCGGCCCCTGCCTGGGAGCCCACCAGGGCGTAATGGCCCCCGGTGAGGTCACTTTCTCCACGGCCAACCGGAACTTCAAGGGCCGCATGGGCTGCCGAGAAGCCGAAATCTACCTGGGTTCACCCCTGGCCGTGGCGGCCTCGGCGGTGACCGGAGAAATAACCCATCCCGGGAGGTTCCTGTGAAACAGAGATTCACCGGTAAAGTCTGGAAATATGGAGACAACATCAACACCGACGTCATCTTTCCCGGCAAGTACACTTACCAGAAAATGACGCCCGAGGAAATGGCGAAGCACGCCCTGGAAGACCTGGATCCCGAATTTACTTCCAAAGTGTCATCCGGAGACATCCTGGTGGCGGGCAAGAATTTCGGGATGGGCTCCTCCCGCGAACAGGCGGCGGTAGCCATCAAGGCCGCGGGCATTTCGGTAATCATCGCCCGCTCCTTCGCCCGCATCTACTTCCGCAACGCCATCAACGCCGGCATGCCGGCGATTCGCTGCCCCGAGGCCGTTGACGCCATTGGCGCCGGGGATACCGTAACCGTCGACATGGAGTCGGGCACGATCTCCACCCCCAATGGTGAGTTCGGCTTCCCGGCTTATCCGCCCACGGTAATGGAAATCCTGGAGCACAACGGCCTGATTCCGTTTATTAAATCAAAGATCGCCAAATAGTCCCGTCCCCGGCCGGATGGGAACTCGACAGGAGGTACCATGGCCAAGCGAACCATTGTCTCGATGCCCGGAGACGGCATCGGCAAAGTTGTCCTTCCCGAAGCAATCCGTGTCCTTGACGCCGCGGGATTCAATGCCGAATACGTCCATGCCGACATCGGCTGGGATTTCTGGTGCAAAGAGGGCAATCCCCTGCCCCAGCGTACGCTGGACCTATTGGAAACCCACAAGATCAGCCTTTTCGGCGCCATAACGTCCAAGCCGAAATCCGAGGCCGCCAGCGAACTGGCCCCGGAACTGCGTGATAAAGGCTTTGTCTATTACAGCCCCATCGTCGGCCTGCGGCAGCATTTCAACCTCGACATCTGCATGCGGCCCTGCCGGACTTTCAAAGGCAATCCCCTCAATTTCATCCGCCGTGGCCCCGGCGGCACGATTGAAGAACCGGAAGTAAACGTGGTCATCTTCCGCCAGAACACCGAGGGCTTGTACGGCGGAGTCGAGTGGACCGATCCTCCGGAGAATGTCTACGCCGCCATGTCCACCCACCCCAAGTTCAAGAAATTCGCCGATACGCCCAAGAAGGACCTGGCCATTTCAACCCGGATCTTTACCCGAAATGCCACGGAGCGTATCGTGCGCGCGGCCTTTGAACACGCCAGGAACTTCGGATACAAGTCGGTAACGGTCTGCGAGAAGCCCAATGTGATCCGCGAAACCTCCGGAATGATGCTGGCGATCGCCAAGGAAACCGCCAGGGAGTATCCGGGCATCGCTCTTTGGAACACCAACATCGACGCCCAGATGATGTGGCTTACCAAGAATCCCGAAGATTACGGCGTTATCGTCAGCGGCAACATGTTCGGTGACATCGTTTCCGACGGCTTCGCCGGCCTGGTCGGCGGGCTCGGCTTCGCCTGCTCCGCCAACATCGGCGAGGACGTCGCCATATTCGAGCCGACTCACGGCTCCGCCCCCAAATACGCATCCTATGCGGAATCCATCGTCAATCCCATCGCCATGGTGTTGAGCGCCTGCATGATGCTCGACCACATCGGCGAGAAAGAGATGGCCGGACGGATCCGAACCGCCGTTTCCCGGGTGGTGGAAAAGTCCCAGGTCCAGGCCTATGATATGCTCAAGCTCAAGGGTTCTCCGGATGTTCTGAACCAGGGCGCCGCATCCACCCGGGCCATGACCGACGCCATCATCGCGGAACTCTGATCCCTCTCGATATACTTGGAGCCGCGGCCTCCGTTCCGGGGGCCGCGGCCGGGAGGACGACAAATGACAGCCCACCTGACCAGCACATGTATCATCGCGGCCATGATCTGCACCGCCGCCGCCCTGGCTCTATCTCCCGGCTCCATCCGCTTCCGCCGCATTGGACGGCTGTTCCTGGCGGCCGGCCTGGTTTTCCAGCTTTGCGGACTCATCGCCCGCGGGTGGCTGGGTGGAGTTTTCCTAGCCAACCCGATAATGGAAGCCCCCTACCTGCTGCCCGCCTGCCTGACGGTTCTGGCACTGATTCCCCGTCCCGTTGATCGGCGGCAGGTGGTGCTCACCGCCCTTGCGGCCCTGGCCCTGGCCTTTCTCTTGTTTTTCCCCCGGGGAATGATTCCTCCCACGCCCCGAAAGACGACCATTCTGGCTACCCTTTTCTTTTTTACCGAAGGCGCCGCCTACGCGCTGTTCATCGCCGGTGCGGGACTGGCGGGGCTGCAGTTGGCGCAACGCAAAGCTGCGGGTTTCCATTCCTTCGTGGTTTGGGGATTCGTGGTCTTCAGCGCATCTCAGATCATCGGCGCCATGTGGTCTTTCCAGGGATGGGGGGTCACCTTCATGTGGGGGCCCCGCCACCTGTCGACCGCGGCGATATGGGTAATCTACGCGGCGTATCTCCATCTGCGCTTTCTACCCCGATGGTCCGAAAAAAAGCGTGCTCTTTTCGCCCTGGCCGCCGCGCTTCTGGTGATCCTGGTTTCCTACGGACATTCCCTGCACGAAATGAATTTTCCCCGCATCGGAGGCTGACATGTTTAAACGCGCCTGGGATTTTCTTTCCAGCCTTACACTCACCTTCTGGATCCTTTCAGCGGTCACCCTGATATTGTTATGGGGAATGCGGGTCACCCAGGCGAACTTTGAATGGTTTTCAGGTCTCAATGGAACCGCTGTTCAGGACTGGGTAATCCCCCGCCTGGCCACCCATCCATGGCGGGTCGCCTGGATTCCCATCCTGTTCGCGGCCATGAGCCTGCTGGCCCTGAATACACTTGCTTGCGCTTTGTCCCGTCTGGTGGTTTTATTCCGTTCCCGGCGCTCCACTCCCACCCGTCGCTGGCTGTTGCTTATGGCGCCTTCGGCTGTCCACATCTGCTTTATCATCATCATGACCGGACACCTGTTGACTTTCACCCTGGGGGAAAGCCGCCGTCTTTCCCTGAGCGGGCAAGCAACCATCCAGCTTGGTGATCAGGGAGGCACCCTGCGGGTGGGTAAGGTGACCGCGGAGTACTATCCCGATTCCAGCGGACTGAAAGACCGCATCCGGCAGATCCGGTTAAAGTTGTCCGCTCCGGGTATGACCGTCGGAGAGGTTGCCTTTCTTTCTCCGCTCCATTATCGGGGCTACCACCTGTTCCTTGACAAATCGAAACGCCGTCGGCCCGATGTGGAGACCACCTGCAACAAGGCGGATGATTTCAAATCAGCGGTTCAACGAACCGACCCGTCCTCGGGACTCTTTCTCAAAGTAGTCCGGGATCCGGGTCTCCCTCTGCTGACCTGGGGGTTCTGGCTGATCCTGGCCCTCATGATCGCGTACTATGCCGGCTATCCCCGTCGGGAAACACCCCGGTCTCCCTCCCGGGAATGATCTCCTCAAAAGAGATTCTCACTCCGGGGGCCTGATTCAGCGCACCTTGTCTTTCAAAATCTTGCCGGCTTTGAATACCGGCACCTTCCTGGCGGGGATCCGCAGGGTTTCGCGGGTGCGGGGATTGATGCCCGTGCGGGCCCGCTGCCCCCGGACCGAGAAGGTTCCAAAACCCGACAACACGATTTTTCCGTCGCGGGCCAACTCCTCGCTGATCACCGACAGCATCAAGTCCGTGAAATCCCGGCAGAGTGACAAAGGGAAAACTCCCGGATTATCACCGCCGTTGCCATCCTGGAGACGCGCACAGATTTCTCTGGCCAGATCAGTCTTATTCATTTCCATCTCTCCTGTTGTCAGCATTCTACCGAATCGGAAAAAGAAAAATCAAGGATATAAAAAATTCTCTACTTGTGAGATGATAGCCAATGAACCCATATGCAATGACTAGCGGGGACCGGGAGTCACTCAGCACACGACTATCGTAGCCCGCGTATCCCGATATGACCGGGTCAATGGAGAAGCAAAATGAAAACAAAACCAGCTATTTTCTTCGCTTTTATGTTCGCTGTCTTGTTCGTCCCGTCCGCCTTCGGCGCGGATGGATCCACGATTGATCGGCCCCTGGCGGAAGTCGTCCTCAGCGGCGGGGAGATGCACCTGATTCCCCATGAGGGCCAGGTCCGCCTGTCATTGAAAGTACTGCTTCCGGGTGGTCAGTTCGTTGAAAAAGAGTTTTCCGCCGGAGAAAGTGCGGTTTTCAGGATTCCCGGGGGCGCCCTGGATGGTATCCTCGCCTATGAATTGATCCAGTTACCCGAGGTCAAGACCGGCTCTCTCCGGAGTACCGAGGCCAACCGCTCGGCCGGCCTGGTTCCCTCCAAGTCATCCCCGGTGCAATCGGGACGCTTCCAGGTTCACAACGGAGTGTTCGTTTCGCCCGTAGCCACCGAAGACCTGAGCAGCCCCCAGGATGTCCTGCACTACGATGATGTAATCATTACCGGCAGCCTGTGCGTGGGCTTCGACTGCGCCAATGGAGAATCTTTCGGGTATTGCACTTTGAAACTGAAGGAGAACAACCTGCAGTTCTGCTTTGAAGACACCAGCATCGGCTCGTTCCCCACGAACGACTGGAAAATTCAGATCAACGACACCACCAGCGGCGGCGCCAGCTACTTCACCCTCTGGGATACCGACGGGGGGAAGCGCCCCTTCACCATCGAGGCCGGCGCGCCGGCGCATTCCCTGTACGTGGAAGATTACGGCCGCATCGGCCTGGGCACATCCATCCCCTACGTGGAACTCCACGTGAAGGACGGGGACTCCCCCACCCTGCGGCTCGACCAGGACGGTTCCTCCGGCTGGACCGCCCAGAGCTGGGACATGTGCGGCAATGAAACCAATTTTTTCATCCGCGACGTGACCAACGGCTCCAAACTCTGCCTGCGGATCCAGCCCAACACCCCGTCCAACACCCTGTGCATGAGGTCCAGCGGATTCGTCGGTATCGGTACCTGGTCTCCGGAATACAAACTCCATGTAGAAACAACCGGAGAAAACGCCATATTCGCCATTGAGCGCACCGACGGCGCCCAGTTCAAACTCTCCGCCGTGACCAATAAAGTCCAGATCGGTTCTCAGTCGAACCACGATGTGCGCTTCACCACCAACAATATCGCCCGTATGGCCATCACCGCCGCGGGCAACGTGGGGATCGGCACCAACTCCCCCACCCACCTGCTGGATGTCGGAACCAGCGGCGCCTATTGCAACGGCGGCGCTTGGGTGGACGGCTCCTCCCGGGCCTTCAAGACCGACATCCGCACCCTGGACGGCGACGAAGCCGCCCGGGCGGTGATGAACCTGGAACCCGTACGCTTCCGCTACAAGCAAGACCAATCCGAGGAATTCCTGGGCTTCATCGCCGAGGACGTCCCGGAACTGGTGGCCATGAAGAACCGCAAGGGCATGACCGCCATGGATGTTACCGCGGTATTGACCAAGACCGTACAGAGACAACAGCGGACAATCGAGAAACAACAGGAACTGCTGGAATCCCTGCGACGCCGGCTGGAGGTTCTGGAGGCCGAAAAAAACAAGTAATAGAACCGTCGCGATTGTAAACACCGCCGGGAAATAGCCGGACAAATTTCCCGAAATAGTGGATTACTTTTGTTTTTCACAGTAGAATAAATTTATCTACTGTGGAAGCCTTGGAGAGTATCCAAAACGAAAGTACTACCCGGGGCTCCTAATACGGTAATGGAGGAAACTATGCGCAAGATGACAGTCTGGATAACCGTGATGATCATGGCCATGTTCCTGGTCGCTCCGGCCATGGCGGAGACCGATCAGAAAGAGTTCCCCAATCCCGTCGCGGACCTGCTCTTTTCTCCCCAGGCCATCCATTTCGTGCCCCTGGTGACCTACGGCAGCCTGGAAATGCGGGTATTGTCTCCGGACGGTCAATTGAGAGGAATCAGTTTCCATTCCGGCCAGGCTCCGGTCTTCCAATTGGACGCCAACTGCCCCGACGGCGTGTACTCCTATGAATTGATCGCCTCTTCAAATCGCAATCCCGAAAAACGCACCAGCGGCGCAGCCAACAGCGGAGATTCCCGGTTATCTGAAAGACCCTCGCTGCAATCGGGATATTTTCGGGTATCCGGCGGCACCCTGGTAATCCCATTGACGGGTCCGGAGCTGTCCAGCCCCATGGATGAGGTCCACCTGGACGACGTGATCATCGACGGCAGCCTGTGCGTGGGCAACGACTGCCTCAACGGTGAAAACTTCGGTTTCGATACGTTGCGCCTGAAGGAAAACAACCTGCGCATCCGCTTCGTCGACACCAGTACGTCAGCGAGCTTCCCCAGCAATGACTGGCAGATCATCGCCAACGATTCAGCCAACGGCGGCGCCAACTTCTTCGGCATCGACGACATCGACAGCGGCAAACGCCCTTTCACCATTGAGGCGGGCACCCGGGCCAACGCGATCTACGTGGACGATTCCGGTCGGGTGGGCCTGGGCACATCCACGCCCAGCGAAGACCTGCATATCTGGTACGGCGACACGCCCACCATCCGCCTGGCGCAATCCGGCGCCGGCTGGGCCCCCCAGACCTGGGATATTTCCGGCAACGAAGCCAACTTCTTTATCCGGGACGTCACCAATGGATCCAAACTGCCGTTCCGCATCCAGCCGAATACCCCCGCCGACACCATGTGCCTGAAAAGCAACGGATTCGTCGGCATCGGCACCTGGAGCCCGGAATACAAATTCCACGTCAGTACCACAGGCGATAACTGCATTTTCGTCGTGGATCGCACCGACGGCGCCCAGTTCAAACTGGCGGCCCTCTCCAACAAAGTGCAGATCGGTTCCCAGTCCGCCCATGCCGTGCGCTTCACCACGGACAACACCTCCCGCATGGCCATCACGGCGACGGGCAATGTGGGGGTCGGCAACGATTCACCGGACCACTTATTCATGGTCGGAGCCAGCGGCGCCTATTGTGACGGCGGCGCCTGGGTGGATGGTTCCTCCCGGGCCTTCAAGACCGATATCCGCACCCTGGACGGCGACGAGGCCGCCAAGGCGGTGATGAACCTGGAGCCCGTGCGCTTCCGCTACAAAACCAACACTTCAGAAGAGTTCCTGGGTTTCATCGCCGAAGACGTCCCGGAACTGGTGGCGACCAGGGGCCGCAAGGGCATGACCGCCATGGACGTGGTGGCGGCCCTCACCAAGGTGGTCCAGCAGCAGCAGAAGACGATTCATGCGCTGGAGAAACGGCTCCGCAAACTCGAGGATTCAGGCAAAGGTCAATAAATCTTTGCAAAGCCGGTCAAGGAGTTTTTTGGCTGATCTTACTCTATACTATTTCTATAGAATGTAAGGAAATACAGGTTTAAAGAGCAGGAGGAGATATGTGGAGGAAGACTTTTTTGGTTTGCGCCCTGGCAGTAGCCCTATTTTCAACCCCAGTGGCCGCGGCGAATGAGAAGCCCCTGGCCGACGTGGTTATGGCCAGCCAGGAAGTTCATTTTATTCCCCTGGTGGAATACAAGGCCCTGGACCTGTCCGTTCTGCTGCCTGACGGCAGCCTGGAACAAAAACGATTCGTTGCCGGTGATGCTCTGGTTTACCGTCTCCCCGGCAGCGGACAAGCCGGATTGTACACCTATGAATTGCGCCTGGTTCCGCCGGGAGCCACCCGCAAGAGCCGGGACGAAGCATCCAATCGCAGCGCCGGTGAGAAACCCTTCCAGGAAAGCCGCGCCCAGAGCGGGCATTTCCGGGTCGTGAAGGGTGCCATCCTTTCCGATGCCGGCCAGGAGGAAGTGGACAGCCCATTGGATGTCCTGCATTACGATGACGTAATCATTACCGGCAGCCTCTGCGTTGGCTTCGACTGCGCTGACGGCGAGAGTTTCGGCTTTGACACCATTGTCCTCAAAGAGCACAACCTGCGTATCTACTTTAACGACACCAGCTATACCGCTTCCTACCCCACCAACTCCTGGCGGATCACCATCAACGATTCCACCAACGGCGGGGCCTCCTATTTCAGCATCGACGACGTGGACGACGGCGCGAGCATTTTCAAGATCGAAGCCGGCGCTCCGTCCAACTCCCTCTACGTCGAGGATTACGGCCGGGTGGGCCTGGGCACCTCAACTCCAGTGGTGGAGTTGCACATCAAGGACAGCGACACCCCCACCATGCGCTTGGAGCAGGACAGTTCCGGCGGCTGGACCGCCCAGACATTTGACGTGGCGGGCAACGAGAGCAACTTCTTTATCCGGGACGCCACCAACGGCTCCAAGCTGCCCTTCCGCATCCAGCCCAACACCCCGTCCAGCACCATGTGTCTCAAATCCGATGGTTTCGTCGGCATCGGCACCTGGTCTCCGGGATACAAAATGCACGTCCAGACCACCGGAGAAAACTGCATTTTCGTGGTGGACCGCACCGACGGCGCCCAGTTCAAACTCTCCGCCGTGACCAATAAAGTCCAGATCGGCTCCCAGTCCAACCACGACGTGCGCTTCACCACCAACAATACCTCCCGCATGGCCATCACCGCGGCGGGCAACGTGGGGGTCGCCAACAACTCCCCGGGCTATCTCTTCGTAGTGGGAGAAAGCGGCGCCTATTGCAACGGCGGCGCCTGGGTGGACGGCTCTTCCCGGGCCTTCAAGACCGACATCCGCACCCTGGACGGCGATGAAGCCGCCAGGGCGGTCATGAACCTGGAGCCCGTGCGCTTCCGCTACAAGGAAGACCAATCCGAGGAATTCCTGGGATTCATCGCCGAGGACGTCCCGGAACTGGTGGCCATGAAGGACCGTAACGGCATGACCGCCATGGACGTGGTGGCCGCCCTCACCAAGGTGGTGCAGCAGCAAGAGAAGACCATCCGCGACCAGGAAGCCAAAATGAGCCAACAGGAAAAGACATTGGCCGACCTGGCCGCCCGCCTGGAAAAACTGGAAAAAACCAAATAGCGAAAACCATGAGGCAGGGGCCGGCGGGGAAATCCGCCGCTCCTGTCTCGCGTTTCCTTCTTCCTGTTGATCCGACAACGGGAAAAATCCATCGATTTGCCGAAAACCGGAGATATTTTCCCAAACCCGGATATAGTAATAGTAGACCAGCCTATCAGGAGGCCATCCATGAAGAAATCATTGCATATCTTTGCATTTGCACTCATCGTATCATTGTCCGCGCTGCCGGCGGCGGCCGAGGAAGCCCAATCGCCGGCGACCGGACCGGTGGCGGAGGCCGTGCTTTCCCCCCAGGGATTGGTATTTATTCCCCATATCGGGTATGAATCACTGGAACTCCGCGTTCTGTTGCCCGATGGGGAACTGATCCAGAAGATATTCAAGTCCGGGGAATCACCGGAATATCGTCTGCCCGCGGGAGTTCCCGATGGAGCCTGTACCTGGGAACTGCGGGTGACGCCTCCGGGAATTACCCGTCGCAGCCGCGACAAGGCGGCACCGGGTTCCGAGAAAATCCGCCCCATCCTGCAATCCGGCCATTTCCGTGTATCCCGAGGATTGGTGGCCGTACCAGATTCGGGAAAACCGGAACTTTCCTCGCCCCAGGACATCGTTCACGCCGATGACGTGATCATCGACGGCAGCCTGTGCGTTGGCAACGACTGCTACAGCGGGCTGGCTTTCGGCTTCGATACCATCGTCATGATGGAGAACAACCTGCGCATCTTTTTCGACGACACCAGCAGCATTCAGAATTACCCCCGCAACGACTGGCGCATCATCCTGAACGACTCCACCGACGGCGGCGGCAACTATTTCGCCATCGAGGATGCCACCGAGGTCTCCAACATCTTTGTCCTGGAAGCCGGGGCTCCGGACAACTCGCTGTACGTTGACAACTACGGCGACGTGGGCATCGGCACATCCACCCCCTACTACGAACTGCACATCGTGGACGGCGACAGCCCCTGCCTGCGCCTGGACCAGGACGGCTCCTACGGCTGGACGCCCCAGAAATGGGATATCTGCGGCAACGAAAGCAACTTCTTTATCCGGGACGCCACCCATGCGTCCAAGCTGCCCTTCCGCATCGAACCCGACGCACCCACGGACAGCATCTTCGTCAAGAGCAACGGCATGGTGGGCTTCGGCACCGGATCGCCGGGTTTCACTCTCCACGCCCGGACCACCGGGGAAAACGCCATCTTTTCCCTGGAACGCACCGACGGCGCCCAGTTCAAACTCTCCTGCGTCACCAACAAGGTGCAGATCGGCGCCCAGTCCAACCACGACGTGCGCTTCACCACCAACAACGTGGCGCGCATGGTGATCACCAACACCGGCAACGTGGGCATCAACGAACTCAGCCCCACCCACCAGCTGCAATTGGGCGGCGGCGCCTATTGCGACGGCGGCGCCTGGGTGGCGGGATCCTCCCGGGCTTTGAAGACGAACATTCAAAACCTGGGAGTGGATGAAGCGCAAGCGGCGGTGATGCACCTCAAGCCGGTGAAGTTCCGCTACAAGGCCGACACCGCCGAGGAGTACCTGGGCTTTATCGCCGAGGACGTCCCGGACCTGGTGGCCATGAAGGACCGTAAGGGCATGACCGCCATGGATGTGGTCGCCGCCCTCACCAAGGTGGTCCAGGAGCAGCAGCAGACCATCCGCGAACTGAAATCAAGCCTGGAAAAGCAGAAAGCCGAGTTTTCCGTCCGCCTGGAAAAACTGGAAAACCGCTGACCGCGGTTCCCTTCAGCGGGCCGGATTTTCCGCCACCGGGGTGAATTCCCCCCAGGTGCGGCTTTCCACCCGGCACTTGCCCCGGGTCTGCCAGCTGACCTTGAAGTTGTAATAGGTATCCAGGTACTCGGAATCCCCGCCCCCTTCGGTGGTGATCAGGTAGCGGTTGCCCACGGTACCGATCAGGCGGGCGATTCCGCCGGGGGTATCCCGTTTGCCCTCGGCCGAGGGATCCACCGGCACCCATCCGTAACGCGGCAGGTAGACTTCCGGCCAGCGGTGCCACACCTCGTCACGTCCCCGGTCCTCTTCCCGCACCACCACGGAGCCCACGTAGCGGGCGGGCAGTCCGGCGGCCCGGCACATGGCGATAAACACAAAGGAATACTCGCTGCATGATCCGGTGCCCCGTTCTAAAACCGTGGGCGCCGGGTTCCATCCGCCCAGGGGTTTGAGCTTGTAGTCTATTTTTGCCAGGATGTAGTTGAAAATCTTCCGCATCATCCAGTAGGGGCACTTTTCCGTACCCATCGCGGCTTGGACCGCCGCGCGGATCACCGGGTTGGTGATGTCGTACTTGAAGCCGTCGGCCAGGTAGATTTTGAGATCCGCGGGGATTTCCGTCAGGGGACCCACCTTTTCGGGAAACACCACGTACTCGGTGTGATACAAGCGGGAGCGCACCCGCATTTCCGCCAGCCGGCGTTCTCCGGGGGTCACGGATTCCACCCTGAACCGGGCGAAGGGCTGTCCCCAATGGTCGGTCACCATTTCGGATGGGGTCGGCGCGAATTCCGTCCGGGTAAGCAGGGTCTGGTTGTCCCGGTCTTTGGGAATGGCCACGCAGGCATCCAGGGATTCCACCGTGCCCGGGCCGAAGTTGCGAAAATCCACGGCCACCACCCAGTCCACGTCCCGGGGCCGGCTGCGGCGCCGGAACTCATCTTCATCGAGTTTTATCCGTCGCAACCGGGCCTCCTGGTAATCCCCCACCCATAGTCCGCCGGCGGCGTGGCAGATACCCCAGGCATAGGGACCCGGCGCGGGGATCCAGGTCACCACGTCGCCGGTTGCCGGATCCACCCGGTAGAGCATATCATCCGCGCTGGCGGTGACCCAGAGATATCCATCCCACCAGGTCATGCCGTTGCAGCGGGCCGCCGGAGCCGGAATATTCTCGTGCATCATGCCGTCCTTGCGGTTGATCCGCAGGATGCGGCGGGCCTTCCGGTCCAGCAACCACAGGAATTCGCCGTCGAAAGCGAGCCCTCCGGGATCCGCGGAGTTCGACTCCAGCAGGCGGCGGGCCACTCCGGATTCCGGATCGATCCCGTAAATCCAGCCTTCCCCGCCATCCACGCACCAGAGCAGTTCGCCGTCCCAGGCAAGCCCCCGGGGATCGTATCCCGGCGCGTTCAAGGTTTTCTTGTGGGACCCGTCCAGTGGATCCAGGCCGAATATTTTAAAGGCATCGCCGTCGGCCACCCACATCAGGGTGCCGTCAAACGTCATGGCCGTCGGATGGTCTCCCGGCGGTGTAATACTTTTGTCCGCGTCGCCCACCACCGCGTGCAAGCCCATGGCTCCAACAGCCACAAGCAACGAAACCATTATCCCTATCCGAAAAGTCCAGCGTGTCATGGTTATCCCTCCCGATCCAGTGTTACCCGGGGAAAGCCGGCCCCGGTCCGCGGAAAAAGCGGACCGGGGTACCCGATACCCGATCAGAACAACTTGAATTTCTTTTTCTTTTTCGGCGTTTCACCTTCCCCGCCGGACATCATGGGATTTTCTTCCACTTGATAGTCCTTGGGAACATTGAAAAAATCCGCCGAAAAAGATTTTTTTCCTATCTTCTCGACTTCCATGGTGGTCATGGTTTCACCCTTGAGCTTGCCTTTTTTGTTGAACTGCTTGGAGCGGGTGATGGTCTTAAGCGGGAAGCCGAGCCCTTTCATGACTCCCGCCTGTTTCTCCACCATTTTGTCCAGATCTTCCCAACCGGTTTTGAAACCCCGGTTGACAAACTCGCCTTGCAGGGAAGCGTAGGCGGGCACCGCGGTGCTGCCCCAGATTTCCTGCTCTTCTTCCATGCGGATGGTTTTCTTGATCACCGTAATCTTCATTTTCATGGTGTAAGAGCGATAAATCTTGACATGGGTGCAGGGGAATCCCAGCAACGTCGCGCCGCCGAGTTTTTCCACCCGGACTTTCACATCCTCGATCTCCATGCGCACCATGGGACCCAGGGCCTGAAGCATCTGCTGCAGGGAATCCAGGGACATGGGAGTAACGGATTTCTTTTTGTTGTCCACGATGTAGAGCATCCGTTCCTTGCTCTTGTAGAGCCAATATCCGTCCTCCACATATTGATTCCGTTGCTGCTTGGAAACATTGGAAAATTCCTGACGGAAGTTTCCATCCTGGGCGGAAACCGTGGACATCATCACATTATCCTTAACCTTGTCTCCCCCGCTGGTAATCTTGGCGGTCCATTGAACCCCCGCCTGCACGGAAACAACCAGGAACATCATCAGTACAAAAAGTGTCGCGGTTCGTTTCATCTATTCTTCCTCCATTAAGCCGGTTATTCCGGCATATTATACGACGAATACCCGCTTAATTTCCAGCCGCCACCGGGAGGGCCGCGGGAATAAGATCGATCTTACAACCACAACCGGCGGGGAACACATCACCGTCAACCTGGATTTCGAAAGGTTGCGGCGAATCCAGCAGCCATCCCGTACCCGTTTCCAACTCCAGGCCGCGGCGTCGTCCCGCCAGCAATCCCAAGCCCGTACCCACGGTGCTGATCCACCCCCGGCTGGAAAGCAGCGCCAGATCCATCTTTTGACTGAAGAGGGACGCCCGGGGAGAGAGCTTCAATCCCCCGGCATAGAAGGGGCCGTTCAGAACCACCGCCAGGGAATACTCTCCCCGCCGGCGGTTGAACGATAACTTCATGGGCAGACCGCCGCCTCGGAAAGCCCGGCGCATGGCCGCGATACCCGGCAGCCAGGCGGCCAGGGGACGCCCCGCTTCTCCCCGGGTCCGCGCCATCTCCCGGTTTACCACAACCCCCAGACCAAGGCTCATTGAGCCCAGAAAGCAATAAGAAGCCTCTGGAGATTCGGTCTTCACCATGCCGATATCCATCCACCGTACGCTGTTGCTACGAATCAATCGCACAAGGTGACGGATCCCCCGGATGCCCATGCCCCGCATAATGTCATTGGCGGAACCGGTACCGAAAAAAGCCAGTCGCGGGATCTTGCCGCCGGCTCCACGGGCAGCCAGAATCTCTTGAACGGCGATACGGAACGTGGTATCGCCACCGGCGATCATCAGCCACCCCGAATAGTCTTTATGGTTGCCGACCTCCCGGCGCAGGTGGACTTCGCTTCGGGTCACCAGGATTCGGTAATCCAATCCCGATCGATTCAATTCCCTCTCCAGCTTTTCCCGGAGGCGCCCCGAACGGCCTCCCCCGGCGGCGGGATTCAGGAGTATTGTAACAGCTGTCATAACTCGATTATAGCAGACCCCGGCGGACCTCCAAAGGGAGAGAAACCACCGGCGGGACAATTCATGATTACATTGCGACAAATCGCCTTATTTGTTTCTCTTTCATTTAGTACGGGTTAAACAGTCAAATGAATAGAAAGCCGGGGGGAAAGCCAACGCTCAACACTCCGGTCCAGACCCATTACGGCCTTCGGCGGACTAAAATGACCCCGATTGCTGTTTGGGATGTAATCCGGGGCATCATTTTTACCCTTCGGGCATTAAAAGCTATCAGCCGTCCTGCCTCAGCCCATGGGTCCCCGGAACCTGCGCTTTAACTCGCTTATGCCTTATCCCCGCGGCTTCCACGACTGAGGAATGATTGCAGGCTTTTTTTTCAATTTGATATTCCCAGATGAAATGGAAGAGATCCCCAAGTAATCAATAGGCGGCCGGGAAGGTGGTTCGTGTTCATGGGCGCGGCACGCCGCGCCCCTACCTCCTCTTTCCTTGTTAGATCTTCACGCGCAGCGTATAATATCGGGGATGCATAAAATTCTTGTGGTTGAGGACAATCGCTCCATGCGGGAGATGCTGGAGACCGTTTTATCCGAGCGGGGCTATAAAGTGACCACCGCGGAAGACGCCGCCACCGCCCTGCTTCACCTGAAACGAACCAGCTTCGAGGTATTGGTTTCGGATCTGCAGATGCCCGGCATGGACGGCCTGCAATTGATCGAGAAGATCAAACCCATGGGTATCCCCTGCATTATCCTGACCGCCTATGGCTCCATTGAAAAGGCGGTGGAAGCCATTAAAGCCGGCGCCTTCGATTTCGTGTCCAAACCGGTTGACCCGGAATACCTCAATATCATCATCACCAAAGCCCTGGAATCCACACGCATCCTCAGGGAAAACATTATATTCCGCCAGGCTGAGGCTTCGGCATCCCAGTCGACGATTATTATCGGCCGCAGTCCGGGAATCCTGGCGGAGGCCGAGAAGCTCAAGCAGGTGGCGCCCACGGATACCCCGGTACTCCTGCTGGGAGAAAGCGGTACCGGCAAGGAGTTGTTCGCCCGCACCATCCACCGCTTGAGCCCCCGGAACTCCCACCCTTTCGTCGCCATCAACGCCGCCGCCATTCCCGAACGTTTGCTGGAAAACGAATTGTTCGGTCACGAGAAGGGCTCCTACACCGATGCCTATACCCAGCAGGTGGGCAAACTGGAACTGGCCCAGGGGGGCACCTTTTTCATGGATGAGATCGGCGATCTGCCGGTTCACCTCCAGGGCAAACTCCTGCGGGTGATCGAAGAGAAAACCATCCATCGCCTGGGCAGCAACCGGGAGATCCAGCTGCAGCTGCGCTTCGTGTTCGCCACCAATCGAGACCTGGAAGAGGAGGTCCGGGCCGGTCGCTTCCGCAAGGACCTGTTCTACCGGATCCACGTATTCCCTATCCATATCCCTCCCCTGCGGGAACGGGAGGTTGACGTGATTCTCCTGGCGGAATACTTTATCCGCCGCTATTGCATGGAAATGAACAAATCCCGGATGGAACTGGCTCCGGAAGCCGCGACCCGGCTCAGCCGCTACGCCTGGCCGGGAAATGTCCGGGAGCTCCAGAACACCATCGAAAGAGCGGTCATCCTCTCCCGGGGACCCCGCATTGAAACGGAAGATATCGTCCTGCCCGAAAAAGGCCCGGACCTGCCGGAGGGATTCAGCATGGAGGGTGGTCTGAAACAGGTTACCGCCCGGGCGATCCGTCTGGTGGAAAGCGCCCGTATCCGCGGAGAATTGGAGCGTACCGGATTCAACCGCCGCCGGGCCGCCGACCTGTTGGGAATCAGCTACAAAACCCTGCTGGAAAAAATCCGCGCATACAACATCCGACCCGATGACCATGGGTGACCTGCTGAAACGCAAGAGCATCCGCCTGTTGATCCACTTCATGGCGGGTACCCGGCACAAACGGGTGCGCGGCCTCGAGGCCGTCGAGAAGATCCGTCGCCAGGGTTATCCCCTGATCATTTTGTTCTGGCACCGGCACATTTTCACCCTGATCCATCACTTCCGGGGCAGTGGCGCCCGGCCTTTGATCTCCCGTTCCAGTGACGGCGATCTGGTCGCCGGCGTGGCCCGGGAATTCGGCCTCGAACCCATTCGCGGTTCCTCTTCAAAGGGTGGAGCCGTGGCGTTCCTGACCATGATGCGCAGCCTGAAGGTTCCGGGCACGGAAGTACTCATTACCGCCGACGGCCCCCGGGGGCCCGCCCGGTGCATGAAACCCGGCACCCTTGAACTGGCGCGACGCACCGGAGCCTGGGTTGTGCCCGTGAGCTGGTATGCCCGGCCGGTCCATATTTTCAGGCGTTCCTGGGACCGGTTTCTTCTGCCCCTGCCGGGCAGCCGCATCCACCTGGCATACGGTCAACCCGTACCGCCGGACGCCCTCGCCGCGGGAGTCAATGAAGAAGAGATGCGCCAGCGGCTGGATGAGCTGGAGGCGGGTCTGATACGTGAACTTTACGGCAACAAAGATCCGGAGGAAAGAGCATGAAACGCATTCGCCGCCTGGGCATACTCACCGGCGGGGGTGACTGCCCCGGCCTGAACGCGGTAATCCGCGCCGTGGTCAAAACCGCTTTGCTGCGCTACAACGCCGAAGTGGTCGGCATCCGTGACGGTTTTCGCGGACTTGTGGAAGGAGATACCCGTCCCCTGGGCTACGATGATGTATCGGGGATCCTGCCCCGGGGCGGGACCATGCTGGGGACCTCCAACCGCCACAACCCGTTTCAATATCCCGTCATTGGTGAGGACGGCAACCGCACGGGATTCGCGGATCGATCCGCCGATGCCGCGGCCACCGTGGAGAGAGAGAAGCTGGACCTTTTGATCACCATCGGGGGCGACGGCACCCAGACCCTGGCCAACGACATGCTCATCCGGCACGGGATCCCCGTGGTGGGTGTTCCCAAGACCATCGACAACGATATCGGCGGCACGGACCTCACCTTCGGATTCGATACCGCCGTCTCCATCGCCACCGAAGCAGTGGATCGCCTGCATTCCACCGCCGAGTCCCACCATCGCATCATGGTCCTGGAAGTCATGGGGCGCTACGCGGGCTGGATCGCCATCGAAGCCGGAATCGCCGGCGGCGGGGACGTGATCCTCATCCCGGAAATTCCCTTTGACATGGACGTGGTGGCCCGCAAGATCCGCGACCGGGAGGAGCGGGGCAAGCGTTTCTCCCTCATCGTGGTGGCGGAAGGCGCCAAGCCCGTGGACGGCGACGTGGTGGTGGCCCGCAAGGTTCAGGATCCCAGCGACCCCATCCGCCTGGGCGGAATCTCCCGCTACGTGGGGGACCTCATCGAGGACCTGACGGGCATCGAATCCCGATACACCATCCTGGGACACGTACAACGGGGGGGGAGCCCCACCGCCTTCGACCGCCTGCTGGCCACCCGGTTCGGCTACCACGCGGTGGAAACCGGAGTGGACGGATTGTTCGGTTACATGGTGGGCCTGCGGGGTACCGAGATCAAGTCCGTGCCCATCGCCGAGGCCGTGGCCGTGCCCCGCCGGGTGGCCCCGGACGGGGAGATGGTCAAGACCGCCATGGCCCTGGGCACCAGCTTCGGATTCTAGCCATGGAATTCCTGATATTCTCCATCGGCTGCCTGGTGACGGCGTTGTTCTTTTATTTCAAGCCCCGCTGGATCAAACGCCGCCGGCGGCGCATCATGGACAAACCCTTCCCCGTCGCGTGGACCGCCATCCTTGAAGAGCACTTTTCATTGTACCCGGGCTTGACCGCGGAGCTGCAGAAGGAATTGCGCCGCAAGATCCTGGTCTTCCTGGAGGAGAAGAACTTCGTCGGCCGCCAGGGCCAGGAGATCACCGACCAGGTTCGGGTGCTGGTGGCCGCCCAGGCCTGTCTGCTCCTGCTGAACCGGGACACCAATTTTTACCCCAAGCTCTCCACCATCTACATCTACCCCACCGCCTACGTGGCCAAACGGGTCAGCCAATCGGGGCACCTGGTATCGGAATCCACCCAGACCACCCTGGGGGAATCCTGGAGTACCGGGGAGCTGGTACTGGCCTGGGACGCCACGGTCCACGGGGCCAAGAACACCTATGACGGCCGCAACGTGGTGTTTCACGAGTTCGCCCATCAATTGGACCAGGAGGACGGCGCCGCGGACGGGGCGCCGGTCCTGGCGGAGCTGTCCGCTTACGCGTCCTGGGCGCGGGTGCTGGGGGAAGAGTATGAGCGGTTGATCCGCCGGAAAAAGAAGCACCGCAAAACCGTGATCGACAAGTACGGCGCCACCAACCCGGCGGAGTTCTTCGCGGTCATCTCCGAGGCCTTTTTTGAAAAACCCCGGCAACTGCAAAAACGCCACCCGGAGTTATACGAAGAACTCAAAGCCTACTACACCACCGACCCCATCACCTGGTACACCCGTTTGCATAATTCCTCACGGGCGTAGGGGCGCACCTGCGTGTGCGCCCGCCCCGAT
>Ga0272441_10005393_pt1 | contig 22271 bp, 20 predicted proteins | sample SSMProp6N_FD_193582 | JGI IMG/M metagenome (GOLD analysis project Ga0272441, IMG submission 193582) | Marine sediment archaeal communities from Little Sippewissett salt marsh, Falmouth, MA, United States - SSM-Prop-6N | ecosystem: Environmental > Aquatic > Marine > Wetlands > Sediment ... | reverse complement strand
TAGGCACGGGTGCGGGATGCAGCCGCATTGCGGAGTGCTGTGTTGAAAAAATCTTTCTGATAGGCCCTGAGCATTGCCTTGTTTTCCACGGCTGCCTTTACCGTGGTCATGCTGGATACCAGTTGATTTCTGATGGTAAATGGAAAGGTGATCTCCCCAAAAGCTGTTTTCTGGGCATGACCCCGGGAGCTGGCCTGTTCAAAAAGCAGCCCCAGCCCACCCTGGAGATCAGGATAGGAAGACCCGTATCCCGGATAGGTACCGTCGAACACCTCTTTGGTAAAATACAGGGACCCGATACTGTCAAGGGAATGGGCAAAGTAGCTGCCGAAGAGCTCGTTGAGATCCTCATAATTTTCCCTGGGCATGATCGGATTCAGGGAGCCATTTGCTTTCATGGGCTCAAAGAAATAGGTGCTCTGGGTGCCCATTTCGTGAAAATCCGTGACCACGTTCGGGTACCATTGGTGGTACCAGTTCAGTTTACCCCGGCTTTCCGGATTGATGGCCAGCAGCCAGTCCCGGTTCAGGTCAAACCAATAGTGGTTGGTACGCCCCCCAGGGAAGTATTCATTGTGTTCCGCGTCCTGCGTATCGGTCACCAAGGGATCCCCCCTGTAGGAATTGGCCCATTGCGTATGCCGGTCCCTTCCGTCCGGATTGATGGTGGGGTCTATAAAGACCACGGCCTCCTGGCGGAAGCGCTGAATCATCGGATGCTCTGATGCCACGAGGATGTAGGCACTTAGCAGTGCGGCCTCCGAACTGGAGGGTTCGTTCCCGTGGACATTGTAGCCCAGTTGAACAAAGATGGGCAGATCTGCGCCGGCATCCACTGAAGCCCCCGGGTCTGTATAGGCCATATGCTGCTGTTGCAGCTCCGGCAGGTTCTTCAAATGACCGGGTGTACTGACCCTCAACATGACCAGTTTTCGCTTTTCATGCGTATATCCGTAGGTCTCGATCTCGGCATTTTCCGACACGGATGCCAGGGTTTCCAGGTAGTGGACAATTCGGTCATGGCGGGTATGGTACTCCCCGATCCCGTAGCCCAAAAATTCCTCAGGGGAGGGGATGCCTTCTTTATACGGTTTGTATTGTTCCAGAAAGTACTCCTGCGCCTGCAAGGGCAGTACGGCCATCAAAAGACAGGCTAAAAAAAATCTGTGCATCGGTTGGTGTTTTGAGTAGAAAGCTAAATATAGGAATTAAAATCGTTTGCAGGTCGGACACAAATTGCGGTTGTCCCTATGGTTTTCAGGCGATGGAATGGAAGGGGTCCTGGGTGACTTCCTGGAAGCGAATGATATAGTTGGTACCCCGCTTGGAGAGATCGCGTATTACGGAGCCTTTGAGTTGTCGGCTCAGGTTGTGGATCAGTTTCAGCCCCAGGGATTTGGAGCTTTGATAATCCATCGACTCCGGGTATCCTATGCCATTGTCCCCAATGCGCAGCAGGAATTCGTGCTTGTCCTCTTTTTCCAGTGAAATGCTGATCTCGCCTTCATCCCGACCCTCAAACCCGTATTTCAGGGCGTTGGTCACGGCCTCATTGATCAACAGTCCAAGGGGGATGGCCGTATCGATCCCCAGTTCAATCTCAGGGATGTTGATATTCAAACGAATATTGCTTTCCGCCCCCTTGAGGGACTTCACAAGATATTCCCCTAATTGCTGGACGTAAGTGCTGTATTCAATGCAGGAGAGGTCTTCCCGCCGGTAGAGCATTTCGTGCACCATTGCCATGCATACCACCCGGTTCTGGCTGCTTTTGATCTGGCTCAGCGTCTTTTCATCCTCTATCGACCTGCCTTGCATGCGCAACAGGCTGGAAACCGTCTGCAGATTGTTCTTTACCCTGTGGTGGACTTCCTTAAGAAGCATTTCTTTTTCAGCAACCTGCTGCTCCAGGGTTTCCCTGCTCCGGTAAAGCGCGTGCATCCTGCTCAGGAGATCCTTGCCGAAAACGCCTCCCAAAAAGAGGGTGAAAAAAAGCAGCACTAAAAAGCTAAAGAGCCCGCCATAGGAGGGAGGTATGGCAGGGTCAACAACTAAAATGGTTTTTTGCTGCTGCACCAGCAGCAGGGTGAAGGCAATAAGGACAGCCCCCAGGTAAATATGCCCGATGCCTGTGCGTATGGTATATGCGCCAAGGATTAGCAGGGTTAGCATGAAAATAAAAGGGCTGTTGATCCCACCGCTGTACAGGCTGATCCATACAACGGCCACCAGGGCGGCAATCCCGGCCAGGTGAAAGCTAAATTCAAGGTTTCCGTGCTTCCTGAGAAGCAGCGCATTGAGCCCGGCCAAGGCGGCAAAACCCAGTAGCACAGGGATTATCGGACCGGACAGCTCCATATAGCCCCAGCAAACCAATGCCAAAGCAATGGACCCCAATACGGATAAAATGCTTGCTTTAAGGAAAAGTTGGGTAGTATCCTGAAGCCGTTGGACGTGCTTCCGTTTTTTCTTCATTTTGATAAAAAACGGCTTATTTGGCATAGAAGTTCATACCTGCCATCAGGCGGTTTGGTTTTCCGAGAGTAAAGCTACTCCTATTTTGCGATAAAATCAAAAAGGGGAATCCACCAATAAAAAACGACCTCAAAGGGTCGTTTTTTATTCAGTGATTTTTTGGGTCAATCTTCTACAAGCACCCAATCCCCCTTAGCTATCAAAGGTTCGGCCTGCTTGAATTTCAGGGTTTTGTTTTCCCCGGACATCACATTTTTAATCGTCACCCGTTCGTTCCTCCCAATTTTGGGTTTCTCCCGTATGATGGTCTCGGTGATCTGCTGTTGTCCACCTTGCTGCCGGCCAACAGCCCTGCTCTGGGCAGCCAGTTCTTCACTGTTCGGGATTTCCTCCTTGCTGGTCTGGAGCTTTTCCTTGGGTCTGCGTACCTGGCGCGCCTCCTGAATCTGCTGGGTATTGGCAGAAGGAAGCTCCCCTTTGAACAGGAAGGACACTACCTCTTTATTTACCTTTTCGATCATGCTCTTAAAGAGTTCAAAGGCTTCAAACTTGTAGATCAATAAGGGGTCTTTTTGTTCGTGAACCGCCAGCTGCACGGACTGCTTGAGCTCGTCCATCTTCCGAAGGTGGGTCTTCCAGGAGTCATCGATGATCGCCAGGGTGATATTCTTCTCAAAATCCGTGATCAGCTGCTTCCCTTCAGAATCATAAGCACTCTGGAGATTGGTAACCACGTTCAGGGTTTTGATCCCGTCGGTAAAGGGTACCACGATCCGCTCGAACTTATTGGTGTTGTCCTCGTGCACTTTTTTGATCACCGGATAGGCCGTCGCAGCAGAGCGCTCCATTTTCCCCTGATAATGCTGGTAGGCGGCACTGTAGACTTTCTGCGCGATCTCCTGAAAGGTCATCTTGCCAAACTCCTCCTCGCTAAGCGGGGCTGTGATGGAGAAATACTTGATCAGCTCAAACTCAAAATTCTTGTAATCGCTGGCCATTTTATTGCTCTCGGAAATGACCTCGCAGGTATCGTAGATCATGTTTGCGATATCCACCTTTAGGCGGTCTCCCTGGAGGGCATGTCTGCGGCGCTTGTAGACCACCTCCCGCTGCGCATTCATCACGTCGTCGTATTCAAGCAGCCGCTTTCGGATCCCGAAGTTGTTTTCCTCCACCTTTTTCTGAGCCCTTTCAATGGATTTGGTCATCATGCTGTGCTGAATGACCTCTCCTTCCTTCAGGCCCATGCGGTCCATCATCTTTGCGACCCGCTCAGAGCCAAAGAGCCGCATCAGGTTGTCTTCCAGGGAAACATAGAACTGTGAACTTCCAGGGTCCCCTTGTCGTCCGGATCTTCCGCGGAGCTGCCGGTCTACCCGACGGGAATCGTGTCGTTCGGTTCCGATGATGGCAAGACCCCCTGCCTTTTTCACATCCTCGGAGAGCTTGATGTCCGTTCCCCGACCGGCCATGTTCGTGGCGATGGTAACCACCCCTGAATCCCCTGCTTCGGCCACTATGTCCGCTTCCTTCTTGTGGAGCTTGGCATTGAGCACGTTATGGGGTATTTTACGAATGTTCAACATCCGCGACAGCAACTCGGATACCTCGACGGAGGTCGTACCGATCAGTACCGGCCTTCCTTCCCCGGAAAGCCCGATAACCTCATCGATGATGGCGTTGTATTTTTCCCGCTTGGTTTTATAGATCAGATCATTCCGGTCGTCCCTGGCTATGGGACGATTGGTGGGGATCTCCACTACATCAAGTTTGTAGATTTCCCAAAACTCACCCGCTTCTGTGACGGCCGTACCGGTCATCCCGGCCAACTTTTGGTACATGCGGAAATAGTTCTGCAATGTGATCGTGGCAAAGGTCTGGGTCATGGCCTCGATCTTGACGTTTTCTTTGGCCTCGATCGCCTGGTGAAGGCCGTCGGAATACCTGCGGCCCTCCATGATCCGACCTGTTTGCTCATCAACGATCTTTACCTTGTTTTCCATCACCACATATTCCACATCTTTTTCAAAGAGGGCGTAGGCCTTCAGGAGCTGGGTCATGGTATGGATCCGCTCACTTTTGACGGCAAAATCCTTGAAGAGCTCTTCCTTGAGCTTGGCTTCTTCCTCAATGTCGAGCTGCTGATTTTCAATTCGTGCAATTTCACTTCCGATGTCAGGCATCACAAAAAACTCACTGTCCTGGTCCCCTGAAATATAGGAGATTCCCTTATCGGTTAGTTCGATCTGGTTGTTTTTCTCATCGATTACGAACAACAGTTCCGCATCCACGGTAGGCATCTCACGGTTGTTGTCCTGCATATAGAAATTCTCCGTTTTTTGCAGGAGCTGCTTGATGCCCTCCTCGCTGAGGAATTTGATAAGCGCTTTGTTCTTGGGCAACCCGCGGTGAACCCTGAGCAGAAGGAATCCACCCTCCTTGGAGTCCCCGGCGGCTATTTTCTTTTTGGCCTCTGCCAGTACACCTGTGAGGTAGCGCTGCTGCTTTTGCACCAGCTCAGAAACCTTTGGCCGCAATTCGTTGAACTCGTGACGGTCTCCTTCCGGCACGGGGCCGGATATGATCAAAGGCGTTCTGGCATCGTCGATCAAAACAGAATCCACCTCATCGACAATGGCGTAATTGTGAGGTCGCTGAACCAGATCGGTAGGGGTATGGGCCATGTTGTCCCTCAGGTAGTCAAAACCAAATTCGTTATTGGTGCCATAGGTAATATCGGCATTGTACGCTTTTCGTCTTCCTTCGGAATTGGGCTGGTGTTTGTCGATACAATCCACCGAGAGGCCGTGGAATTCGAAGATGGGCGCCATCCAGGCACTATCCCGCTTGGCCAGGTAGTCGTTGACGGTCACCAGGTGCACCCCTTTTCCTGAAAGGGCATTCAGGTATACCGGAAGCGTAGCCACCAGGGTCTTACCCTCACCGGTATGCATTTCCGCGATCTTTCCCTGGTGTAATGCAATCCCCCCGATCAGCTGCACGTCGTAATGGACCATGTCCCAGGTGACTTCCTTGCCCGCGGCATCCCATGAATTGCTCCAAATTGCCTGATCTCCATCAAGGGTTACATAATCCGCTGTGGCGGATAGCTGTCGGTCGAATTCGGTGGCCTTTACGGGCAGGGTTTCGTTGCCGGCAAATCGTTTGGCGGTCTCTTTTACCACTGCGAAGGCTTCGGGCAGGAGCTCTTCCAGTGTTTTTTCCGTCTGCCGGTACATGGTTTCCTCCAACTGGTCGATCTGGCTGTAGAGGTTTTCGTTCAGGTCAATGTCATCGGATTGATCGACCTGCTGCTTGAGTGCGTCTATCTGCTCGATAAGATCCTTATTGCGCTCCCGGATGGTCGTCTTAAAATCTTCCGTCTTCTTGCGAAGTTCATCATGGGAGATGGATTCCAGGGCCGCTTCGTGGGATTTTATCTTGGCAACCAGAGGTTGCAACGCTTTGACATCCTTCTTTGCCTTGTCACCGACAAAGGTTTTTATGATGGTATTTACAAAACTCATATTTCGCAGTGTTTTGCCCCTTTGGACCAGGTTCCCGGTAGTAACCGGACAGGGGAAAGATTTTACTATGCATTCAGCTTTTATTCCATGAACAAAAGCCATTCCGTTTTCACTTCAGGCACTTTTGCGCCTTCCGGACTGCCAAAATTACATAAAAAAAAAGCCTCCGTAGAGACTTTTAAGGGATTGTTATCGGCCGATTAGTATTCATCTTCATTCCACAGGTAATCCTCTTCTGTGGGATAATCCGGCCAGATTTCTTCAATCGATTCGTAGATCTCACCACCCTCTTCTTCCATGGACTGAAGATTTTCCACCACTTCCAACGGGGCTCCGGTTCTAATCGCATAATCAATCAACTCATCCTTGGTAGCCGGCCAGGGTGCATCGCTGAGATAGGATGCCAATTCTAAGGTCCAATACATAGTAGCGGTACTATTTTAAAATTTTTGCAAAAATATATTTTAAACTAAAACGGCAAAGCAAAACGACATATAAATACGGCAGATGCCAAATTTTTAGCGATAAAGCAAAACGATAACGCGAGTTTTGTGAATTTATTCCGTTTTCTCGTTCGGAATCCATTTTATTTCATCAGCCTGCAGCTCTGAGGACAATTTACGTGCCAGTACAAAAAGGTAATCCGAGAGCCTGTTGAGGTAGGTCAGGACTATTGGGGGAACTTCGCTTTGCTCATCCAGCAGGGTGGTCATGCGTTCCGCACGCCGGCAAACGGTACGCGCGATATGACAGTATGACACGGTTGTATGGCCTCCGGGGAGTATGAAATGCGTCATGGGGGGCAGGCTTTCGTTCAGCAAATCCATTTCCGCCTCCAGGGCTTCCACATCCGATGGTCTTAGCTGCGGGATGATAATGCGCTGCCCTTTCGTTGCCGCTTCCAATTTCTCCGGTTCGGTGGCCAGCATGGAACCCATGGTAAAGAGGCGGTCCTGCACCTGCATGATAAAATTGAGGTGATGCGAAGAAATCTTCTGATCGCGCAACAGTCCCAGCCATGAATTCAATTCATCCACGGTGCCGTAGCTTTGGATCCGGATATGGTGTTTAGGGACCCTGGTACCTCCGAAAAGACTGGTGCTTCCGGTGTCTCCTGTTTTGGTGTAGATCTTCATAGCAATGGGCGGTGTATTATTCTTTACGGTCGTGGCGATCCCTGAGCCGCCTGCCTTCCATGAAAGATCTCGATTTACGTCGCCTGGACTTACGCTTGTTGTAGGCGGCGATCAGGAAATAAACCACTAAAAGCCCTCCAAGGATGTAAAAGATTTCGTTTCTCATGGAGTCTCAAAATTAGGGGATTATATTCGGATTCTAAAATGCTGCGGGGCCTGCTGACGCCTGAAAAAAAGTAGACCGGCGGTGTAGGTCTCCAAAATCACACGTACCTGATCCATGCCAGCCGCCTCCCTCCAAAAGGAGTGGGAATCCAGGTCTTCTCTCAGGTTCTCGACGAAAATCACGCTATCGTTATGCCAGAGCCGGGACTGAGAAATTACCTGTAAAAGTTCGCTTCCTGCGGATTTGAATATTAACAGGTCAAAGGGGGCGGCCCCCCATTGGATATCTGCTCGTTCTTCCTTCAGCCAGGTGACTGTGGGATTCCCATTTTGGAAGCAATGCGCCCGCCGAAGCCTGAAGTGATCCACTGCAGCCAGCAAAAGGCGACGGGATGGCGCAAGGCCCCGCAGGTCTTTTCGATACAATCCATGATCGAGGAAGCTGTAAATGAAAGGTGAGTGGATGCCATGCCTGTTTTTGGCTTTCCACCGGAAAATCCATTTTCTCAGCATTTCATGGATGTTTTCAAAGTGATCATACGCAGGCCAACTACCCCTCTGAAATGGCGGATAGCTCAAACCACCTGGCGGTTTTATCCTCCAGGGTTAACATGAGTTCCGAGAGTTCAATGGACAGCTCGTTAAGGGTTTCTCCAGGGAGCTCCGGATTGGTAAAGAGGTCCTCCAGCTCCTTTTTTCGATCTTCCAGTCGGGCGATCTCGGTTTCTACGGTCCGGAGCTCTCGCTGCTGGGTATACGATAGTTTCCCCTTCCGGACTCCGGTTGGAGCAGGGCTCTCTGTAGTCCTGGGTTTTTCATCGGCTTCCCGCGGTGATTCCTCTTTCTGATACTCCCGTAGGTCGGAATAGTTCCCCGGGAAATCCCTGATCCCTCCTGCCCCGTCAAAGATAAAGAGGTGATCTGTTATCTTGTCCATAAAATACCGGTCATGGGAAACGATCAGCAGGGTGCCGGGGTAGTCCAGGAGAAAATTTTCCAGCACATTGAGCGTAATGATATCCAGGTCATTGGTTGGCTCATCCAGGATAAGGAAATTTGGGTTTCCGATGAGCACGGTGCACAGGAACAGGCGCTTCTTTTCCCCTCCACTGAGTTTTGAAACGAAATCATATTGTTTCTTGCGGTCAAAGAGGAAGCGTTCCAGAAGCTGTTGTGCACTCAGCTGACGCCCTTTCTTCAAGGGGATGTAATCCCCATATTCCCGGACCACGTCCAGAACGCGTTTCCCTGGTACCACCTCGATGCCCTTCTGGGAGTAATACCCTATTTTCAATGTTTCCCCCTGCACGATCTTTCCGGTATCCGGTTTCAGATTCCCGCAAACAATCTCCAGAAAGGTGGATTTCCCGCTACCATTCCTTCCCACCAGTCCAATGCGCTCACCCCGCTTAAAGTGATAGCTGAAATCCTTAAAGAGGGTATGCGCTCCATAGCTTTTAGAAATGTGGTGCAGTTCAAGCACTTTGGTGCCCAGGCGCTCCATGGCAATCTCAAGTTCCATCTCATGCGCTTTTCGCCTCTGTAAGGCTTTTTCCCTTAAGGAATGGAAATCTTCAATTCTGGCTTTGGATTTGGAGGTGCGGGCCTTGGGCTGCCGTCGCATCCATTCCAGCTCTTTCCGGTATAGGGAACGGGTCTTTTGCTGGTTGACTTCCTGAAGCGTCTCCCGGGCTTCCTTCTCCCGCAGGTAGTAGGAATAATTTCCCTTATAGGTATGGAGTACTCCTGCCTCCAGCTCGAGGATCTGATTGCAGACCCGGTCCAGAAAATACCGATCATGGGTCACCATGAAAAGCGTTCCGACCTGTTGTTTGAAATAGTCCTCCAGCCATTCGATCATGTGAAGATCCAGGTGGTTGGTGGGTTCATCCAGGATCAGCAGGTCAGGACCGTCGATAAGGACATGTGCCAGGGCCAGCCTTCTGCGCTGCCCCCCTGATAATTCACCGACCCTCGCCTGGGTATCGTTGAGGTCCAGTTTAGAGAGGATCTGCTTAAAGCGCGCTTCCAGGTCCCAGGCTTTGGAGCGTTCCATGGCCTCGAACGCCCGCTGATACCCTTTTTGGTCCTCAGGGCGGGTGAGGGCTTCCTCGTACCGGGCGATGACCCGCACCACCTCATTGTCGGTGGCATAGAGTGTTTCACCTAACGTGAGCTGGGGGTTCAGCTCAGGATCCTGTTCCAGATATCCAATTTTGACCCCCTTCCTGCTGGTGACCTGCCCGGTATCCGGGGGATACTTGCCGGCGAGGATATCCAGAAGGGTTGTTTTCCCTGTGCCGTTCTTTGCGATCAGGGCGATCTTCTGCCCCTGGCTGATCCCAAAGGTGAGGTCGGAGAACAATGTGCGTTCCCCGTAAGATCGGGACAGGTTCTCGGCGCTTAACAGGTTCACGGCAAAGGTCTGAAATAAGAAATCAAATAAGTGTAGCGCAGCAAGAGGGCAGCCCAAACCGGAAGCAATACCAGGGAGAATACCTGAATGCCTACAAGCCAGATAAGGATAGCCAGTGCGAGTAAAGCAAGCAGCACCATCAGGTATATTCGAAGTTGTCTTGCGCTTAATACAGGAAAGAACAAGAGTATACCCAAAATCAAATTCAGGGGGAAGGCCCACAATAAATTGGCATTCCAGACGGTGGCATTATGGTCGGTCAGGAACCATAGGAATGCAATAATAAGTCCGCTTGACCCGGTAAGGAAGAAAAGCCCGAAATCAAGTACCCGGCTGCGCGTGCCGTTTCTGAAATCAATCCAGGTTATGGCTATGGTCATTCCAAGGAGTATCAGCATCCAGAACAGGGGGGTTGCCGTAAAATAATTCGAGGATCGGGGGGAAGGCAAATCCAGGATGGTCCGCTCCCTTGGGGTGAGGGGCTGACCTCCAAGGGAGGCGTGCTCTATCTGGTACCGTACATATTCCGGCAGGAAAGCATACTGTCCTCCTTTGGCTTCCCGGTCGATCACCGCCCCCAAGGCAAGATCTATCCCAAAACTTGACCAGCTGTTCCATTGAAGGTTCCTGTGGATAAGCTCCCGAAAGGTAAGCGGTTCCGCAAGGTGATCGTAGGAATACTCCAGCCCGTCTCCCAGGACCCTTTTAAGCACTTCAGGCACCTTTGTTGCACAATTCTCAAAAAGGAAATCATAACGGTACAGTCGGTTTTCCGGCAGATGGTTCACTTCCAGGAAATCCAAAAGGCCCCTGGTTTCCTCAGGGGAGAGCTCCAGCACCTGCTCCCTGACCCACCGCCTTTCGAGTTGGTAGGTATAGAGAAAATTGTCAAACCGTTGTTTGCTCAGTGCATATGGCAGTTTCCCCCTGGCGAATTTCACGTAGAAATTTGGGGTGTTGAAATCAAAGGTACCGTAATTGTAGACCCAGTCTATCCCTGTTATGGGGTCCTGCAGCCGGAAAGCGCTATGCCCGAATTTGGCGTAGAGATCCGTGCCGGGACCACAGGTCAGTACACTGAAGCGCGCACTGGGGCTCAGTTCAGGTGCCTGGGCGTTGGCCAAAAGGCCTCCCAGGAGAAGGATAATCCAAAAAACACGGGGAAATGATCTCATAAAGTCACAGACCCAAAATGGTCCAGATATGAGCAAAGTTCGAAATAATTTAAACATGCACAACTGCCAGGCTGCACTTAGGGGCGTGTAGAATGCGACGGCAGGCAGATTCTGGGAATTGTTTATTTTTACCAAAACCACTCTCGGCTGATGAAATACCTGCCCAATATCATTACCCTGTTGAATCTGCTGTTTGGATCGGTGGCTGCGGTTTTCGCAGTACTTAACCGACTGGAATGGGCCGCATTCTTTTTCGCCCTCGGGGTGATCTGCGATTTTCTGGACGGCCTGGTGGCCCGAAAGCTCGGGGTGCAGTCTGAACTGGGGATCCAGCTGGATTCCCTGGCCGACATGGTGACCAGTGGTCTGGTGCCTGGCCTGGTCATGTGCCAGCTCCTGGGGATGTCCGTGCATGCGGGGTGGAATGCCGAGAGCTTTTTTACCGAGGCCCTCGAAGGCGATAGCTGGTGGGGTGCCTGGTTTCCGTTTGCCGGTTTATTGATCACCCTTTCCTCGGGACTGCGCCTGGCCCGTTTCAATATCGATGAGAACCAGGTGAGTTCCTTCACCGGTCTTCCCACGCCGGCCAATGCCCTGATGATACTCTCCCTGCCCCTGATCCTCTTTTACAACGGGAGTGAGTTTACCAACAGTTTGATCCTGAATCCCTGGGTCTTGTTGGGCATTACCCTGCTGAGTTCCTATCTGCTCAATTCGCCCCTTGAGCTATTCGCTTTGAAGTTTGACAACTACAGCTTCAGGGATAACGGCAAAAAGTATATTTTCCTTGGGGTTAGTCTGGTATTGCTGCTCACCCTGCAATTCCTGGCCGTACCCCTGATCGTTTTCTACTATCTGGGGACCTCATTTGTTGGAAAGGGGCGCAAAAGCCATGAATGAAGCAGCCTAGAAGGTGAGTTTCTTTTTTCGCAGCTCAAAGTTTTGACCCAGATAGACCTTCCGAACCATTTCGTCTTCTGCGAGATCTTCGGGAATGCCTGCTTTCAGGATACCCCCTTCAAACATGAGATAGGAGCGCTCGGTGATTGCCAGGGTTTCCTGTACGTTGTGATCTGTGATCAGGATCCCGATGTTCTTGTTCTTTAGCTGGGCGACGATCCGCTGAATGTCTTCAACGGCCACCGGGTCCACTCCGGCAAAGGGTTCATCCAGCAAGATAAATTTGGGGTCTGTGGCAAGGGCCCTTGCGATTTCCGTTCTTCGTCTCTCGCCCCCGGAGAGGAGGTCCCCGCGGTTTTTGCGGATATGGCCAATGCCAAATTCCTCCAGAAGGCTCTCCAGGCGCTCCTGCTGCTCCTTTTTACTCAGGGAGGTGAGCTGCAAAACACTCAGAATATTGTTCTCAACGCTTAGCTTGCGGAAGACCGAAGCCTCCTGGGCCAGGTATCCGATGCCATATTGCGCCCTTTTGTACATGGGAAAATTGGTGATCTCCGTCTGGTCCAGGAATATTTGGCCTTCATTGGGTTTAATCAGCCCTACGATCATGTAGAAAGAGGTGGTTTTTCCGGCCCCGTTGGGTCCCAGAAGCCCCACGATCTCACCCTGATTGACCTCCAGGGAGATGCCTTTGACTACCTTCCTTCCCCGGTAGGATTTCATGATATTTTCCGCTCTGAGTTGCATGCTCATAAGGTCAAAACTAAGGCTTTTTAATAGGGGCAGAAAGGATTTGTAGATATTTTAACCCTTGGATTCCAGTGCTTCCCAGAATTCATAAGCCTTCCGTAGATGGGGAATCACAATCGTCCCGCCTACCAGGGTGGCGATGCCCAGGGTCTCCATAACCTCCTCTTTGGAACACCCCATCTCGTACAGGGTTTGAAGGTGATACCGAATACAGTCATCGCAGCGCAGCACTGCGGAGGCCACCAGGCCAAGGAGTTCCTTGGTCCTGGTGTCCAGGGCTCCCGGCATATAAGCATTCGTATCCAGATTGAAGATCCGCTTGATCAATTTTGAGTTTTCCGCCAGCAATTTTTCATTCATGCGGCTGCGGTAGGCATTGAACTGGTCTACGGGATTCTGCATAGTGCTATTGTTTTTTGGCCTCTCTTTTCAGGACGACGCTCGAGATATATATACTGACCTGGTAGAGCACCAGGACCGGCACGGCCACGATGATCTGGCTGGCCACATCAGGCGGGGTGATCACGGCCGACACGATCAGGACAATCACCAGGGCAATTTTCCGGTATTTTCGCAGGGTTTCTGGTGTTACCAGCCCAACTTTGGTCAAAAAGAAAATGATGATGGGAAGCTCGAACATAATCCCGCAGGCAATGACCGAAGCACGTACCGTGGATATAAACGAAGAAATATCGATCTCGTTCAGCACTTCCTTGCTCACCTGGTAGGTACCCAGGAAATTGATGGACAGGGGTGCCACCACATAATATCCAAAGAGTACACCCGTAAAAAACAGAAGGGAAGCAATAAGGATAAACCCCCTCGAATATTTTCGCTCTTTTTCATAAAGCCCGGGACTTATAAATTTCCACATCTCATACAATACATAGGGGAACCCGACGATAAATCCGGCCCAGATGGAGGTCCAGATATGGGCGGAAAACTGCCCGGCCATGGTGCGGTTCTGTATCGTAAAGGGCAGTTCATCTGCACAAAAGGCCGATTCGATACCAATCCTTGTGGCGATATCGCAGAAAAACCGGTAGGTCGGAAAACTCATTTTCTTGGGTCCGAAAATGATGGTGTCGAAGATAAAGTCCTTCATCAGAAAGGCGACAATCCCGATCAGCACAATAGCCATTGTGGAGCGGATCAGGTGCCAGCGCAACTCCTCCAAATGATCCAAAAAGGACATTTCGTTGGGATCCTTTTGAGCAGTCGCCATCAGAGTATACCTTCGTTTATCAGGTTATGGATATGAACAACGCCTTTGTATTCTGACCCGTCTACGGCCAGCAACTGGGAAATATCGTGTTTCTGTATGGTCCTGAGGGCCTTTACAGCCAGAACGTCAACCTCTATGGTCTTGGGGTTGGAAGTCATGATGTCACGCGCCTGCAATCCATTGATGTTGTCATACTTGTTGAGCATCCGCCTGATATCCCCGTCGGTAATGACCCCTGCGATCCGGCCCTTATCCAAAACAGCCGTCACCCCCAGCATCTTCTCTGAGATTTCCAGAATGGCATCCTTTACAGGGGTGTCCAATTCTACTTTGGGAACCTGGTTCTGCGCCACAATATCCCCAACGCGGAGATAGAGCCTTTTTCCTAGTGTTCCTCCCGGGTGGTACTTGGCAAAATCCCGACTGCTGAAACCGCGAAGTTCAAGCAGGCAAATAGCCAGGGCATCACCCATCACCATTTGTGCAGTGGTGCTTGTGGTTGGAGCCAGGTTGTTCGGACAGGCTTCCTTCTCCACATAAGTATTGAGGACAAAGTCCGCTTTATTCCCAAGGAAGGAATCCGGGTTTCCCGTGATGCCGAGCAGTACATTGGATCCCTGTTTGATCAGGGGGACCAGCATCTTGATCTCCGGGGTGTTCCCGCTTTTGGAAATGCAAATGACCACATCGTCCTTTTGTATGGTACCGAGATCCCCGTGAATGGCGTCAGCGGCATGCATGAAGATGGCTGGTGTTCCGGTGGAATTGAGCGTTGCCACGATCTTCGAGGCTATGATCGCGCTCTTCCCGATCCCGCTGATAACGACCCTCCCCTTACATTTAAGGATGCACTGTACGGCTTCGGCGAAATCGGAGGTGAGCAGGGTTCCCAGATGTTCTATGGCCTTTGATTCTGAGGCAATTGTGGTGCGAGCTAGGGCGAGAATCGCGTTGGAGTCCATGAAAGTTTTATGCAATTAACAAAGGCGAAACAGTTTCCTTAAAATAGCCTTAAAATGAATGTCAATCTAAAAGAATATGCTATATTTAAGAAAACAAAATTAAACAAACTTATCCGAAAGAATTTCAATCCACACCCTTTTCCTGGGCGGACTGCGATTTTCTGCGAGTAGTCCTTTGATCTTTCCCGGGGATAAATTCCGATATATGCCGGAGGGTACGTGTAATCGTATTTGAAGAATGATAATGAAGGAAATCGATTTAAAGGCATCCCTCAAAAAATACTTTGGTTTTTCAAATTTCAAAGGCCTTCAGGAGGACGTTATCTCCACCCTTCTAAAAGGGCAAAACACCTTTGTGATCATGCCTACGGGCGGGGGTAAATCTCTGTGCTACCAGCTCCCTGCCCTTATTCAGCAAGGGACGGCCATTGTGGTATCTCCGCTTATTGCACTAATGAAGAACCAGGTGGACGCTATCAGAGGCGTTTCAGCCGAGGAGGGTATAGCACATGTGCTAAATAGCTCGCTCACCAAGAACGAGGTTAAAAACGTAAAGGACGATATAGCCAACGGAGTTACCAAATTGCTCTATGTCGCTCCCGAATCCCTGACCAAAACCGAATATGTCGAATTTCTGAAAAGCGTTCCCCTTTCTTTTGTGGCCATTGACGAGGCCCACTGTATTTCGGAATGGGGTCATGATTTCCGACCGGAATACCGGAATTTAAGGGCTATTATTGACCGGCTCGGGGAGGACATACCCATCATTGCGCTGACGGCCACCGCTACGCCAAAGGTACAGGAGGACATCCTTAAGAACCTGGGTATTCAGGATGCGCGGGTATTCAAGGCATCCTTTAACCGGCCTAACCTGTTTTACGAGGTCCGCCCCAAGACCAAGGATGTCGATGCGGATATCATCCGGTTTGTAAAGAAAAATGCCGGCAAATCCGGAATAATCTATTGCCTGAGCAGGAAACGGGTGGAGGAACTCGCTCAGGTGCTCCAGGTAAATGGGGTGTCTGCCGTGCCTTACCACGCCGGCTTCGATGCAAAAACGCGCTCGAAGTACCAGGACATGTTCCTCATGGAAGAGGTGGACGTGGTCGTCGCTACCATTGCCTTTGGAATGGGGATCGATAAGCCGGATGTACGCTATGTGATCCACCACGATATCCCAAAGAGCATTGAAAGCTATTATCAGGAAACCGGCCGGGCCGGAAGGGATGGAGGAGAAGGGCATTGCCTGGCCTTTTATTCCTACAAGGATGTGGAAAAACTAGAGAAGTTCATGGCTGGCAAGCCTGTGGCCGAACAGGAAATTGGAAATGCCCTGCTGCAGGAAATAGTGGCCTATGCGGAAACTTCCATGTCCAGACGGAAATTCATACTTCATTACTTTGGGGAGGAATTCGATGAGGTCAACGGGTTTGGTGCGGATATGGATGACAATTCCCGGAATCCCAAAAAGAAAGAGGAAGCCGGGGATAATGTGCTGAAATTGCTGCAGGTAGTGCAGGGCACTAATGAAAAATTCAAATCCAAGGAAATCGTCCTTACCCTGCAGGGGGATACCAATGCCCTTACCGCTTCGCACAAAACAGATGAAAAACCGTTTTATGGGATCGGGAAGGATCAGGACAGCCATTACTGGATGGCACTAATCCGTCAGGTACTGGTTGCGGGACTCCTGCGAAAGGAAATTGAGCAGTATGGAATCCTGCATATCACGGAGGCAGGGAAGGCATTCATTGAGGAACCGACTTCCTTTATGATGACCAAGGATCATAATTACCATGAGGAGAGCGGAACAGTCACCGGGGTCAGAGGAGCCGACAAAGGAGCCGCAGCAGACGGGAACCTGCTTAAAATGTTAAGGGACCTTCGTCGGAAAGAAGCAAAGAAAAGGGAAGTACCCCCTTATGTGATTTTTCAGGATCCTTCCCTGGAGGATATGGCTTTGAAGTATCCGATCCGCATGGAGGAACTTACCAGCGTTTATGGGGTTGGGGACGGAAAGGCACGGAAATACGGTAAACCTTTCCTTCAGCTCATTGCCGATTATGTGGAGGAGAACGATATTATCAGGCCGGAGGATCTGGTGGTCAAAAGCACCGGGGCCAATTCCGGACTCAAGCTTTATATCATTCAAAATGTGGATCGGAAGCTGCCCCTGGATGATATCGCCGCAGCCAAGGGACTGGAACTTCCGGAGCTGGTCAAGGAGATGGAACAGATCGTATTTAGCGGAACCCGTTTAAACCTGGGGTACTATATCGATGAAATCCTTGATGAAGATCAGCAGGAGGAGATCCATGAGTATTTCCTGGAATCCGAGACGGACAACATCGAAGACGCTGTCGAGGAATTCGACGGAGAATATGAAGATGAGGAGTTACGCCTGTATCGCCTGAAATTCATGAGTGAGGTGGCCAACTAAAAAACAAAAACCCTGCCTTAAGGCCGGGTTTTTTTACTTCCATAGTTCGGGTCACTGCAATTTTCCCGTGGTAACCAGCGCTACAAGGACCCCGAAATACAGGATTGCCAGTACAAGCATCAACAGGGACAGGGCCAATCCGATATAGGAAAGGATCCTGGCGGTTTTGATATTTTCATAGCCCGAATACCGGTCCGGCTCCTGAAAATGCATGTTTTCGGCTTTTTTGGCACTGGAAAGCCCGATAATACTGAAAATAGCCGCGAACGGCCCGCAACAGACCAGGGCTCCGATCACGGAGATGATCCCCATGGTCATGGCCGTGCTGGCTCCCGGAAGTGGTTCCTGAGTCATATATGGACTATATTATATAGGTTTTTCTAATTTACTCCAGGATTCTATAGAAATGGCGTAACGCCCTAATTCTGATTTTGCCATTGTTCACTCATTTCCTGAACCTGCTCCATATAGGCCTCCCAGCCCCCGACCTGATAGATATTATACAGGGCCATTAGGAAGTACAGGACCCCGATTATAATACCGATAATGGCTACGATCTTGGCTGTTTTCAGCTGGCTGTAGTTGGAGTAGAGCTCCGGGTTTTCCATGTATTTCTTTTCGTCGTTTCGCAGCACAAAGAATGCCACCGTGGCTACCAGGGCACCCGGGAGCCCCGCAAAACAGCAACATAAAAAAGAGAGGATGGCCAGTACAAGCCCCAGGGTTACATTTGGTAATTTTTGTTGTTCCATGGTCGTTTTTAGTTGATTATTTTAAGTAAAAAATTTCCTAGGATGGCAAATACCGTGATTCCGGCAAGCGCTATGACCGCCTTATTGGCCCATGGGAATGAGACAAAGCGGTTGAGCATCAAAAACCCAAAAAGCGCCATCATAGGCAGCAGCGCCGGATACATCAGAAAAGAAGCGGCAAACTCCCCCTGCAGCAGAAGTGCAAGGGCCCGCTGCAAGCCACACCCGGGACATTCGATCCCAAAAACCTGCTTGCTGATACATGGCAGCATGAATTTTTCGGGTAACAACCAAAGCAGGTGCGTATTCATCCTTGGATTTATGAAGGCATTTACTGTGAAAAATACTATTATTTTTGGGCAATGAAAATAAAAAGAGGCATTAATTATACATTGGTGCTGGCCGGAGCGGTGCTTCTTTTTTTCGCTTCCAGCTTTGCATTCCAGGAAGTGGGCCTTGCCCTGGGTTTTATCCTGATCATGGCAGGATTGTACAGGCTTTCTAAAAGGAGCACGCCCCTGGACGAATCCACAAATCCAGAGGAAGATGCAGACGTTTAGGGTTGGGGACCAGGTCCAGTTTCTCGATGAACTCACCAAGGGAGAGGTGCTTGAGGTAAACCGCGATAGCCTCAGGCTGCTTACCGAAGACGGGTTCGAAATGGCGGTCCCCCCGGAATCGGTCATCCTGATCCCCCGGAGTTCCACCCTTTCAAATATTGACTTAGGCGGGGAGAACCCTCTTAAGGAAACCGACCGGCCCAGAAAACCTTCCATTCGCAAAGGACGAAAGGAACGCTATGTGCCTGCCATGGAGGTGGATCTGCATATTGAGAAGCTCGTGGCTTCCACCCGGGGGATGTCTACCCATGATATCTTGAATTACCAGCTGGAAACGGCCAGGCGGCAGTTGGAATTTGCCCTTCGAAAACGACTGCAGCGCATGGTGTTTATACACGGGGTAGGAGCTGGTGTCTTGAAAGCAGAATTGAATACCCTGTTCCGGAGGTATGAAGGCCTTCGGGTACAGGAAGCGGATCCCTCGAAATACGGGATGGGAGCCACCGAGGTCTATATTTCCCAAAGCGCTATGCGCTAATCGGAGGTCACCAGGGTCCCAAAGTTGCTCACAAAGAGGTTTGTGATCCGTTCTCCCGCTTCATTCACAAAGGAAACACCGGCCAGCCTGATGTTGTGCTCGTAGCTCGTAGTGTCATTGGCACTTTGGGTGGTGAAGATGCGGACATTGCCCGCCTCGGCAGGAATTTCCTCGATTACCGCGGGAGTTGCCGGGGGAATGGGATCGCAGAAATAGGCCGTACTGGCATTGTCGTTCAATGCCCGGTAGATCAACTGAGATTCTCCTGGAATACTGCTGATAATCGTATCTGTCGAGGTCTCGTTTTCAAGCAAACCCGACTGGAGCTGGAGGATAAGCACTTCTGTTTCGCTTATTTTGAAAAGCAGCTCAGTACCGGTGGTTGCCGTGCCACAGAATTGAAGGGTTTCCTCGTCAAAATCGATGGTTTCGATTTGCAGTTCTCCATCAGAGCAGGCGGCAAGGCCTGAGATCATCAAAATTAAAATAGCCTTTTTCACGATCCCAAAGTTACACGAATCTGCAAATAAGATCCCAAACTTTGTCAATTTTGGAGGAAGTTCAGCGAAAGGCGTATTTTTGATCGATTGATTTAAAAAGCCAATGCAGCGAGTATATTTAGACAATGCGGCTACCACCCAGCTGAGGGAAGCGGTTATCGAGCAGATGCACGAGGCCCTCTCTGCCTGTTATGGGAACCCTTCTTCCACGCATGCCTTTGGAAGGACTGCAAAGACAGGGATTGAAAAAGCGCGTAAGGCCATTGCCAGGGAGCTCAATGCGCATCCGGGTGAAATCATTTTCACCTCAGGGGGAACGGAAGCGGATAACATGATCCTTCGATGTGCCGTGAGGGATCTCGGGGTTCAAACCCTTATTACCTCCAGGATTGAGCATCATGCGGTGCTGCATACGGCTGAAGCCCTGTCCCGGGAATATGGGGTGCGGGTGGAATATCTTCCCCTTGACGCGAATGGGAATCCGGAAATGCACGCCCTGGAGGACCTCTTGCAGTCAGACGACTCCAGGAAACTGGTAACGCTGATGCACGTCAACAATGAAATCGGGAATCTCCTGGATATGGAAGCCGTTGGGACCTTATGCAGGGAACATGGCGCCCTTTTTCACTCTGACACCGTCCAGTCCATAGGGCACTTTCGTTGGGACTTACAAAAGACCCCGGTGGATTTTCTCAATGCCGCTGCCCATAAATTCCATGGCCCCAAGGGTATTGGCTTTGCCTATATCCGCAAGGATACTGGATTAAAACCCCTCATTTTAGGAGGATCGCAGGAACGTGGATACAGGGCGGGGACTGAACCCTATCACAATATCATAGGCCTGGAAACAGCCTTTTTAGAAGCCTATGAACATCTGGACAGGGAAAAGGCCTATGTCACCGGGCTGAAGGAATACTTTATCAAAGGGTTGAGGAAAGCGATTCCGGGAGTGGTTTTCAATGGACTGTCCGGGGATCTGGATCGGAGCACATACACCCTTGTGAATGTGCGGCTGCCTTTTGACGCCTCTAAAAGCCAGATGTTGTTGTTCCACCTCGATCTGAAGGGGATTGCATGTTCCCAGGGCAGTGCTTGCCAGTCGGGCAGCGGGGGAGGGTCACATGTGCTTCGGGAACTCCTGGATGAAACGGCCCAGAAGCAGCCATCGGTGCGGTTTTCGTTTTCCCCATTTACCACCAGGGATGAACTCGATTATGTTCTTGGGGTATTGGGAGACTTTGCAAATACCTGAGCGGGCCGTTACTTTTTTCGATCGTTCTCCTTATCGTAAGGAAATTTACGCGCGGCTTTTTTCATCATTTTATCGATGAGGTCATCGGTGTTCTTCCCGCTTTTCCGGGTGATTTCCTGTTCGTATTTCCAGAGGAGCTTGCCCGAATCCCCATCGCTGATCTTTATGCCAATCCTTCCATAATTCGCGTCCCCCAGGATATAATCCATAAGGCTTATTTCATCGGGAACCCCATCCGACAGTACGACGTTGATATCCATGTTCCCACTGACGATTCCGTCCACTTTCAGGATTTGAGAAAGCTCCTTGATGGTATACCGGTCGATATTTGCATAGGAGATATCGCTTTGAGCGAGCAGGGCATTGGTGTCCTCGCTGTTCTGAAAATCTACCGTGAACTTCTTTTTTTTCTTACCCCGTCCAAAATAGGTTTCAAGCGCATCCTGTACGGCATAGCCTTCCTGTTCTTCCAGTTTTTTGGCCTCGGATTTGGAAACATCCTCCCCCAGGTCCAGGTGGGTAAAGAATGGGAGGATGGCAAGAACCTGATGATCCGTGCTGAGCTCGTCAAAATTCCTGCTCAGGTAGATATTCTTCTGGCTATAGGCCATGCTCAGGGTAAGCACGCATGCAATTAGCAAAACTTTCTTTCGGGCATTTCCCATAGCATTTTTCATAAATCGTCAACCGGCTTTTGGAAACGGCCCAAAAATAGGCAAAAACCTGAAGTAGGTCTCCTAAAAGCTTGCTAAATCCAATGTATATGGGGCCGGATTTACTTACGGAAAAAATTAGCGGTATACGTCGTAGTATTCCCCACATTGTCGGTTACCTCCACGATAAGCTCACACTGCCTTTCGTTGAGGATCTTATCGTCGAAATTATAGGTCAGCGTTCGGGTCTTGGGCTCGTATTCCATCAGGATCCAACGCCCATTGAGCTGAGCACTGTAGCTACTAATGCCGCTGAAGTCATCTGAGATACGAAGGCTGAGATAACGGTAATTCGTGAGCCATTGGCGCGGCTTGAAATTCTTGGGGAGCACCACCGGGGGAACGGTGTCTTTTGCCAGGGTAAAGCGACCCAGGGTCCGGCTGCGGGTGGTAAAACTGTTACCGCGCCGATACGTCCGTTCAAACTGAGGAGTATCCTCCTCGTCCATCCGGGCGATAAAGAATTTTTCACGATCCTGCTCCGGCAGGTGGGAGACGTCGAAGGAGAGGGTGAAGTTTTTATGCAGGGCGAGGGAGGGATCGTGAAGCTTCACGATGGTTGAATCCGCAGAGAGGTTCAGATAGGCATCCTCGTAAAGACTCCCTGCAGGAAAATAGACCTGAGCCCTGCCCAGTTCAAAGCTGCTGGGTTTATCAGAAAATGCCAGATGAGGGGTGGTTTCCTTCTCCCTGGTCTCGATCGTCTGGAGCCTCCTCCCTTCCACCGGGATTCGAAGCACCGTGGTGTTTCCAGCCAGGTCCGAGACCCGAAGGTTCACTTCATA
>Ga0272441_10005392_pt1 | contig 22274 bp, 11 predicted proteins | sample SSMProp6N_FD_193582 | JGI IMG/M metagenome (GOLD analysis project Ga0272441, IMG submission 193582) | Marine sediment archaeal communities from Little Sippewissett salt marsh, Falmouth, MA, United States - SSM-Prop-6N | ecosystem: Environmental > Aquatic > Marine > Wetlands > Sediment ... | reverse complement strand
TAGCCGATAGCGGGGACGAAGTGATCGGTATCTTCGTCGCCATCGAGGTCAACGAGGAACATGGCGGGCCGGCCTGCGTCGATTTCCTGCCGCAGGAGGCTCCAGAGGACCACGCCGCCGGCCCCCCCGAACGAGTACGGGATGGTGTAGGCCTCTCCCGCGCCGTATCCGACCATGTCGCTGTACTTCTCAAAGGCGTCGTCGGCGTACTCGATCTTCGACCAGCCCGGTTTCTGTGAACCGCGGGAGGCTCTGAAGAAGTCGGCGATGCAGTCGTCGGCGTGGTAGTCCGGCGGCGGCTGGCGGTCCGGCTCTGGCCACCAGTCGAGGTCGTGGCCGGCGCTGGCGATGCCGTCCTTGACCGAGTTCGTCAGCGTCGATGCATCGCCTGGGAAGAAATCCGGATAGGCCACGCTGTCCCAGTAGCCCAGGACCATGGCCACCGACGTCGACCCGCAGCCGCGATACCAGAAGTACTCCGGGACGGTGCTCAGCAGCCTGGAGGTCCCGGCAGCCGACGGGACCGCGTCAATCAGGCCGTACTCGCACGCCGACGTCGGCCCCAACAGATCGCCGGCAGTCGGATCAACTGCCTCGAGGGCTGCCTCCGCCCCGTCGAGCAACAATCGCGCCTCCAGACGTTCGATGACGTACGGATGCCGTGCCTTCGTCTTGCGGCCGAACATACGAACACCTCACGATCTCGGGAGCAGGCCAAGCGTGGCACGCATCTCGACAGGGATCCTAGACGGAACACTGGGACAGACATGCAGACTACGAGCCTCCTGGCCAGAATTGCTCACAGGACGCTCATGTCGCGCAAATTGTACCACATACCTTCATAATCTCAAAGCGCCTCTTCGCTCGGGGAGCCGGTTGCGGTGCTGCTATATGCCTGTCGTTATTGGGCAGAATGCGTGAGGCGGAATCGGCTTACCCCAGAATCGCCTTGATTTCATTGCCTGCGAGGCAGGCCGGGCGGCTTTTTTCGTTGTTTTTGGACCAGAATAGGCTTGATGCGGGGATCAGTTGCGGTGTATACTGCTTTCGCCGCTCGATTGGGGGCGGCCCAGCTACGGAGGCGCATGGATGCGCATCGCCATCACACGACCGCTGTTCGCATGGGATTGCCTGGAAGACAGCCCCACCATCCAAACCATCCGCGACTTCTTCGAGGCCCTGCCGGACGCCGAACTGCTCAGGGCCTTACGCGCCTACAGAGGACGAGGGCGCGACGACTACCCCGTGAGGGTCCTCTGGGGCGTCTGCGTTCTGATGCCCCTGCTTCGGCACGTGACGGTCGAGGCGACGCTGGCCGAACTGCGCCGCAACCGAGACCTGCGGGAACTGCTGGGGATCGACGGGGAAGCCGGCGTGCCGAAGAAGTGGAACGTCTCGCGCTTTCAGAAGGTCCTGGGAACCGAGCCGCACCTCTCGCTGCTGAGGGAGGTCTTCGACGCGATGGTCCAACGCCTCTCCGACGCCGTGCCACAGTTGGGGCGGCGGACGGCCGGGGACGCCACGTCGCTATCGGCGCGGCCGCAGCGCAGCGCGGCCCCCGGCGAAGAGCTGCCGGCGCCGACCGGCGGCAACAAGGAGTATCTCGACGCGGAAGGCAAGGTCACGAAGGTGATCGAGTGGTTCGGCTACAAGCTGCACCTCCTGGTGGACGTGGACCACGAGGTGACGCTGGCCTACCAGGTCTCCTCGGCCAATCGCGGGGACAACGAGTTCCTGCCGGAACTGGTCGAGCAGGCGCGCCGGAACCTGGGCGACGACCTGGAGGCCTCCCCGCCGGTCAGCCGGATCGAAACGCTGGCCTACGACAAGGCTGCCGACACCGAAGACGTGCATGAGCTTCTCCAGAAGTCCGACATCAAGCCGCTGGTCGAGATGCGATCGCTGTGGACGGAGCAACCGGAGCGAATGCTCCCGGGCCACGACGGGAACAGCAACGTCGTCTATGACGAAGCGGGCACGCTGTACTGCTACGACAAGGTCAGCGATCCTCCCGTCCGTCGCGAGATGGCCTACGTCGGGCACGAGGCGTCGCGGGGGACGTTGAAGTACCGCTGCCCGGCGCGGCACTACGGATTCTCCTGCCCCAGCGAGGCCCGATGCAACGCCGGCAAGAAGTACGGCAAAACCGTTCGAGTCAAGCAAGAGATCGACCTCCGCCGGTTCCCGCCAATCCCGCGGGCGACGAAGAAGTTCGAACGGGAGTACAAAGGCCGCAGCGCCGTCGAGCGGGTCAACGCGCGGACGAAGATCTTCTGGGGCATCGACGACGGGAATGTGACGGGCGCCGAGCGGTTCCACGCCAACGTCGGCACGGTGATGCTGGTGCATGTGGGGCTTGCGACGCTGCTGGCGGCGTGCCCGCGACGGGAAGGAACGCTGGGCCAGACGCGTCTGAGCCCCATCGCCAAGGCGTTGGCGGCCGAGATCGCCGGTTGAGGGGCTGAGCCTTCACAACAACGGGGGAACCTACGGATAGGCTCTGCGCCGAGACGGGCCCAATCCCCCCCCGACCGCGCCAAGCCCTCCAGTCCAGGGCTGTCGCCACGCCTCAGTGCCCCGCCAGTCCCAAGCCGCCCGCCGCGACCCGCCGAATCCCCCACGCTCATGAGCTGACAACGCAACCGGCTCGGCGCTGCCGAACGTCGCCTGCGGTGGGCGGCTTCACTTCTGCCCGTGCGGGCACTTCTTGAGGGCCAGGAACCAGTCGAGCACCTAGGTGTCGGCGCCGGGCTTCCCGACTCGCTCTTTGGGGCCTTCCACCAGAACACAGCATACCCCAACAACGCGGAAGGCGCAAGGGCCTGGGCAAGGGGTGCCTGTCCGGTGGTAGGCTCCTGTCCCTTGTTGTAGTGCAGGTAGGCTGGGGTTCCATGTTTCGTCCGAGCCGCCAGCCGACCCGAGAGAATGCTAGCCGATCTCGCGATTGGTGATAGAATCGCCAGAAAGGCCGACGGCGATCGTCGGCGAGAAGCTATCCAGGAAATCCCGAATGGCGGGATCTTCCGATAGAGGCTTTGACATGAAGACGATATCGCTTTTCGGCCTGGCCGGCGCGGCCCTGCTGCTCCTCGTGGGACTTGCGGCGCCGGCAATCGATGAGTCCTGCGGCGCGGAGAAGCCTGCCACCAAGGCGCCCGCGAGCGCCCCGCAATGGGTCGACCTGTTCAACGGCCTGGACCTGTCCGGATGGGTGAACGTCAACACCGCTCCGGACACCTGGACGGTCCGGGACGGCCTGTTGGTTTGCAGCGGCAAGCCCATCGGCGTGATGCGGTCGGCGAAGCAGTACGAGAACTTCATCCTGCACATCGAATGGCGGCACATGAAGGCGGGGGGCAACTCGGGCGTGTTCGTGTGGAGCGAGGGCGTCACGCCCAAGGGCAGGCGCCTTCCCAAGGGGATGGAGGTGCAGATGCTCGAGCTGGATTGGGTCAACATTCACCGCAAGAAGAACGGCGAGCCCCAGGACATCGGCTACATCTCCGGGGAACTGTTCGGCGCGGGCGGGCTGACGGCCACGCCGGACAACCCGCGAGGCAGCCGGAGCAAGTCGCTGGAGCTGCGCTGCAAGGGCAAGGGCCAGTGGAACGTCTACGACGTCGTCTGCGTGGACGGGACGGTCAAGCTGGCCATCAACGGCAAGTTCGTCAACTCCATCCGAAACTCGTCCGTCCGCAAAGGCTACCTGTGCCTGGAATCCGAAGGCTCGGAGATCCACTTCCGCAATATCCGCATTCTCGAGCTGCCTCCGGGCATCACCACGCCGGAGCAGACCGCCAAGAAGCTCGACTGAATCGCCTGCGCTGGGCGGTCCACATTGCTGGCCCCGCCGCTGCCGACAGAAACGCCAAGGGGCCCCCGCCGGACCGGGCCAATCGGGCCCGCGCGGTCACGCTGGGCGCCGCGATTCGAGCCCTTGGCAACTCAGCCCCATTCCGTTCGGAAACTGTCCGGGCCGAAAGTCGCTGGACCAGCATAGCCCTACGGCGATGCCTTGCGCGGCGCGGCGGCGTGGGCTTCTTTGGCGGCGAGCAAGTCCTTGTATTCCTTCTCGGCCTTGCGGACCCAGCACGACCCGCACCGGCAGCCGCGCTCCCGGCCGCACGTGCCCTCGATATCGTGGAACTCGTTCGGCACGATGCAGGCCTCGACGAGCTTGCGCATCTGGCGGTAGCCGGCATCGTCCGTGCTCTTCCACGCACCGCCGCCGACCTGCCCCCACCCCCCGGCCTTGACGGCCAGCGGGGCCTTGAGGATGCGGCTCTCCGCCGGCAGGGCCACGTTGACCAGGGCCGCGAAGGGCTGTGAGGCCAACTCGGGCCCGAACGTCTTGCGAACGTGCTCGCGGAGGGCCTTTTCAGCGGCCGGGTCGATGCGGCGGTCCTCGTCGCGGTTGCGGGAGTAGTCGCCGTAGAACTGGGCGTTGACGTCGAGCCAGTCGATGATCCGCTGGAGCCCGTCGCGGTCGAGGGCGGCCTTGGGGCGGTGGCGCCCCATCAGGAAGCCGGCCAGCGTGCCGGCGTGGGCGAAGTAGTCCATCGGCTTGCTGAAGTACGTCTCGCCGTTTCGGTGGGCGATCCTGACCCTCTTGCGGTCGGCGGTCAGGGAGCAGTAGGCCGTCGAGAAGCCGTCCTGGGGCGTGCCGAGCAGCTTGAGCTTCTCGTCGACCTTGTTGGGGTCCAGCCCGTGGCAGCCGATGCAGCGGCGGTCCAGCACGGGCTGGACGGTGCGGGCGAAGCTGAAGCCGCCCGGATACCGCGGCCCGGCGGGCGGGTCGATGTCGCGCGCAGTCATGTCGGCGGGGACGGTGAGCACGGCGCTGGTGGCCTCGCGCGGCTCGTGACAGCCGACGCAGCCGATGAACTCGCCCGGCTGAACGTACACCAACGACCGCATCGTCATCACGGCCATGCCGTTGGCGTCCAGCGCCTGGAGCTGAACCGGCTGCCTGGCCGGGACGCGGAACAGCGCCGAGCCGTTCTTGGCGACGGGCACGGTGCCGAGGATCCGCTTGACGATCTCGTTGGCCGCCAGGCTGCGGCGCGGGTGCGAGGCCGTCGGCTGGCCGAGAATCGCGTTCACGCGAAGGTGGGTGATGCTCCCCGGCGCCAGCGGCTGCGTGCACTCGTAGACGTCCCGCAGGAACAGCGTGCCGGTGGCGGCCTCGTGCCGCTCGTCAGCAGACAGCGACGGCAGCACGGGCGGCCGCGACCGCGGCTGGATCGGGATCGGCGTGAAGCACGACGTGGTCGGGTCGCGGTAGATCAGCTCCCGCCCGCCGAGCGTATCGACAAGGTAGATGGCGTAGGCGTTGGCCGACTGCACGCGCCCCTGGCCCACGCGCGGCTCGGTCATGTAGGCCACCAGGAACAGGTCCTCGCTGAGCGGGAAGGGCGTGGCGGCCGCCCCGGGCACGAACGACCCGCGGTCCGGCGCTTCGGGGAAGGCGAACTCCGGCGTGATCCGCGTGAGCGGGTCGAGCCCGTCGCGCCCCCTGTCGGTGTCCACCAGGACGGTGGTGCCGGTGGTGTAGCCGTGGTGGGCGGTGGCCGTGGCGACGACCTTGTTCGACTCGGGCACGGCGCGGGCCTCGGTGATCATGCACGGCGCGCGGGAGTAGTTGCCGTAGAAGTGCGCGGTGGCCCGGCCGTCGGGGTGCGTGGTCCAGAGGCTCTGGAAGATCGTGTCGTGGCGGTTGATGTAGTCCCAGCGGCAGTAGACGACCTGCCCGTCCGCCAGGACGCCCGGGTCCCACTCGTTGGCCTCGCCGAAGGAGATCTGGTGGATATCCGACCCGTCCGCGTTCATGCGGAAGAGCATGTAGACGGGAGTGTACCGCCCGCCGTGGCACCGGCCAAACGTCTGGTTCCGCGTCGAGATGAACACGATGTCGCCGTCCGGCAGGTAGATGGGGTCGAGGTCCTCGATGAGCACGGTGTGGCGCCCCCCCCAGCCCGTCAGCGGGTCCAAGGCCGTCCCGGTGATCTGGCGGAGCCCCTCGCCGTCGATGCCGGTCTCCCACACGAAGAACCGCCGCAGTTGCTTGTTCGTGACGGTATGGTCGCAGTAGGAAAACACCACGCGCCTGGCGTCGTAGGACAGCTCCGGGTGCAGCACAGAGCCGACCGGCAGCTTGCCGGCGAGCAGCTTGGTCTCCTGCGGGCGGTCCTTCCAGTTCGTCAGGACGACCAGCCCGGGCCCGGAGCGGCTGTGGCGGCCGAGGTACTGGTCGCACATGTGGCTGTAGTTCGGCGGCGGGCGCTTGTTGATGAGCAGTTTCTCGAAGTCCAGCAGCGGGTGCGACAGGATGATCCTCCGCCGCAGCCGGCAGATGCGCCCGTGCAGTGCCTGGCCGTCCGTGTGGGCGTCGAGGTCGAGGGCGTCGAGCGCCTGGTTCGCGTCGGCCAACTCGCGGGCCAACTCCGGGCGCGGCTCACTGCGCTCGACAAACGCCAGCGTCCGCCGGGCCAGGTCCAGCCGCTCGCGGCCGTGACCGACGTAGTACAGGTCGCGGACAGCCTGGAGATCGGCGGGGATCCTGGCGAGCTTGGCGCGCCGCCAGGCGGCGTCGCGGAGGTCGGCGTCGCGGCAGGCGCGGGCGTAGCGTGCGGCCAGGGCGGCGACATCGCCCGGCTTCCACGCCTCGCGCCAGATCCCGTCGCGCCGCTCGAGCATCTGTTCGCGCGTCGCTGGGCCGTCTGCGAAATCAGCGCAGGCGAGCGACTCGATGCGGTCGCGCTCGGACTGGTACTTGTCGCGCACCGCGATGACGGGAAGAGCGTCCACCACCAGGCGAGCCCGGTCCCCATCACGGTTGCGGTTGTCCCGCATGCCGACGGTGGCCTCGAACCACTCGTACGTGCCGGCGAGCGCGAACTCCGCCTCGACGCCCCGCTCGTCATACTGGATGTACATCCCCTTCTCGAACTCCTCGCCGCCGAGCTCGAACCCGTTCCGCTCCTCGCCAACGCGCTGCGTACCGTAACGGCCCGCCAGCAGCGGGCGGCGGGGCTCGAGGGGCGTGGCCGCCCCGTTAGCGTCCAGCAGGCGGGCATCGACGAAGTAGACGTAGCCACTGCGGCGTCCCTTCTCGTCGGCCCGCTCGGCCCGCAGGAACATCGTCATCAGCCCGGAGACCCGCACGCGAACGGTGCGTGGCTTCTGGCCGTAGACGATCTCGCCGTCGAACGCCCGGAATCGCTTGAGCTTCTCGTCGCTGCGGCGGGCCTCGGCGAGACGAGCGAGCTCCTCGGCCTCGAAGCGGTCCACCGCCTCCCTCGCCGCCCGCAGCGTCTCCTGCCAGGTGACCTTCTTCTGGTACCAGTTGGGCACGATCGGCGCGGGGGCGTCAGCGACGGCGTACTGGGCGAGAGGCGGGCGCCCCGCGAACTCCAGCCGCCCATCCGCCCAGTCGGCGTGGTCGTTGTTGATGCCGTCGCCGCCATCGGTGACCACGAGCGTCAGATTGCGGATCCCGGCGAGCTTCACCTCCACCGGCCGGGGCGCATCGCGCCCCGTCACCTTGCCGCTGGTCCATAGCAGCCGCCCGTCGCCGAGGACCTGGAACTCGATACTGCCGCCGTCGCCGACTTCCTCGTCGAGCCCGACGACAGCCGAGAAGCGGCTCGCCCGACCGTCCAGGGCGACGGCGAAGCGGCTGGGGGCGTGCGTGCCCACGCCGTGGGCGTAGACCTTGGCGCCGAGGCGCATCTCGCTGCCTCCGACGGCCTTGCCGGCCCGCGGGCGCTGCCAGCCGCTCGTCATGCGAGCGAGGTCCAGCTCTTCCAACCGGATGCTCCCTCCGCCCCGGGCCGCCGGGGCCGGAGCCGCCCACGCGCTGCCCGCCAGCAGAGCCAAAGCAGCCAGCACTCGCCGCGTCCATTCCCAAATCATCGCCGCTACCTCACGTCTCACCGAGGGAAAACACTTCCGGAGCCGCTCTCTACGCACAACCACACTCCATAGGCAATGGAACCCGCGACCGAGTGGGAAGTCCCGGCCGGCCCAGGTCCCAAGGACGCGAAGCCGGAAACGGTCTCGACAAGCTCCCCGGGACGCAACCTGTGACCCCACGAGGAGAGTAGGCCCGGAGGCGGACTGGCTATTGCTGTCCTTGGACGCGCCAGTCGGGGACGTCGGCCGGCGTGGTACTCACCGGCCACGTGGCCCGCAGCGCATCATCGTATAGACCGATCTCCGCCAGGGGGATCGGGCGCAATCCCACCTTGCCGAAGACCGGCGAGTCCGGCTTGAGTCGGTAGTTGCCGTTGGCGGCGTCCACAAAGCCCGGATCGGTCTCGAAGACCGCGTTTTGGAAGAGGTCGAGCCCGCCTGGGTTTCCCGTGGCTGGCGCGCCGCACTGGATGAACGCGTTGCGCCAGATGTGGTTGTAGGCGGGCTGCTCGAGCATGGTGGCGATCTTCGGGTAGCGTTGGAGATACAGCTTGCCGGTGAAGAAGCCGGGCATGTCCTTGCCCTCGCGAAGCATCCGCCAGACACTGTTGCGGGGGTTCCAGCCACCGCTGACGCCCTGCTTGCAGTCGACGAAGATGTTGTTATCCATCAGGTTGTCGCGGCCGCTGTTCATCTGGATCGCGCCGAAGTTGCCGTTGGCGCTGCGCACGAAGAGGTTGCTGTAGACGAGCATGCCGCTGATGGCGTCATCGAAGCGGATCGCCGCCTGGCCGTGGACGGCGGCCCCGCCGTCGGTCTTGCCCACGTTGCGGAAGCGGTTGTAGCGGAAGACGACACCCCGGTAGGTGGCGTTGCGGAAAAGCTCCATGGCGCCTTGGTCGTCGGACTCTCGCACGGCGCTGTGCACGTCGTTGTACTCGATGAGGTGATCGTTGCCCTCGATGCGCATGACGCTGCTCGGGCAGTCGTACATGAGATTATGGGCCACGCGGTTACCGACGCCTTCGAGTTGGACGGCCGGGGTGTAGGTGCGGTCGATACGGCCGAAGCTGTGCATCTGGCAGTTCTCGACGTAGTGTCGGCCCGGCGTCAGCGTCTCCCGGTTGCCCCCGATCACCTCGGTTGCGCGCCGCCCGATGGTATGGATGTCACAGCCCAGAACCCCATTACCCTCCCCGCCCCGGACGGTGATGCCGTTGCCGGCCATGCGGCGGACGATGCAGCCCGCGATCAGGCAGCGGTAGCTGTCGGTTATGACCATCCCGTTGTAGCGGGCGAGGTCGAGAGTCAGGCCCTCCATGCGCACATCCGTGACGTCCGCCATGGTGATCATGGGGGTCGAGAGCATGCCGATCTCGACGACGGCCTTGGCCGGGTCGGCCGGCGGATAGAAGTAGAGAATGCCGCGTTGGCGATCGAGATACCATTCGCCGGGCCGGTCGATCTCCTCGAGAAGATTGAAAGCGTAGTACTGAATGTCCTGGCGGGTGTCCATGCCCGCGCCATAGTGGTATGGCTCTGCGGTGGTCACGGTGCGGGCTTTGGTGTCGATCTTGCCGATCTTGATGGCGGCATCGGCCCAGAGGTAACGGAAGTACCCGAACAGCCAAGCGTCCTCGGCCCGGGTCCAGCGTTCGTGCCGGTCGGAATCGTACTCGAAGACCGACGGACTTCCCTTTGACTTCGAGCCGGGGTCGAGCAGCTTGCGAATGCCGACGAAGCCCTGGTTCGGCCAGCGGGCCAAGGTCATGGGTTTGCGGTTGAAGAACAACTCCAGGGCCGGTGGCGAAGCGCTCTGCCCAAAGCCGCGCACCGCGAGTCGACCGTATTGAGTGATGCCCTGCGCCTTGAGATTACACTGCAGGACCTCGCCGCGTCCTTCCGCGGGAAGGCGTTGCGTAACAGCCGGGTCCGTCACCGGTGTGAAGCCGGTCAGGCGGGCGCCGCCGTAGAGCACGGCCCTGCCCTTCTCCTCCGCCCGATAGACCACGGGCGAGCCTTCGCTGCCGGAATCCTCGGCAGTGAGTTCCAGCGCATGCGAGACGGGATACTCGCCGGGCAGGATTCGTACGCCAATGGCGCCACGGACGCCCTTGGCCTTGATGGCGCGGACGGCATCGCGGGCGCGGGTCAAGGTGGCGAAGGGGCGCCGGCGTGTGCCGTCGTTCGTGTCTCTGCCGTTGGGGCCGACGTAGACTTCAGCGGCAAACGTGGCGATTGCGGGAACCCGCGTTCGGGAGGCCTTCGGGTCGCGGGCGGGCAGTCCCTTGGCGGTGCGCTCAATCTCACGCAAGCACTCGCGGGCCTCGTAGCGATGGACCTTCGGGTAATCGGCCCTGGCCGCAATCTCGGCGTATTCAGCTCTTGCGGCGGCTGGGTTGCCTTCGGCCATGTGGCTTTGGGCCAAACGTAGGTGGGCATAGCTGCGGTAGTGGGCGAGGACGCCCGGCATGGCGAGGGGCTTGGCGCATTGGGCGCGCACGGAGACGAAGTCGCCAGCCGCCCAGGCGTCACTGACTGCGCTGAATACCTTGGCGACGGCTTCTCGCTGCATGGCGGCTTGCATCTGGGCGGATACCTTCACCCCGAACTTCCGGCGGCGAGCCATGAACTCTTCGCGCACTTCCCTGACGGCAAGGGCGCGCCGGTAGATCTTCACCTCGTCCACGGCGCCCCAGTAGTTGTGCCAGCCGCTGCCGACAGTGAGTCTTCCCCCGAGGGAGAAGTCGCCGTCGAAGCCGGCAGGCACGCAGTTACCGCCCCCCGCGAACCCATTGACATAGAGCCAAGTTCTGTTGGCCTGCCGGTCGCAGACCACCGCAATGTTCGCCCATCGCCCCTTCTCCAGCGACAGGCTCGATCCGCCGCCGGCGGACACGGTCTTACCGTTCTCGGCCTTGTAGCAGAAGTAACAGGAGAGTCTTCCATCCGCCATGATGTCGATTACGAGATAGGCCGCCGGATAGGTTCCGAAGGCGAAGATACGGCGCTGGTTCTGCTCGTCCTCGATGCTGAACTCGGTCGGTTTGACCCATGCGGTAAAGGACCACGAGCCCTTGCCGAACCGCTTGTCCTTGGGCAGCTCCGCGGTGATCACGCGCGATGGCGTGCCGTCAAGAAAGGCGGCCTTGCCTGAGGGCCCGTCGACCCGCTCGGCCCTCATCTGCCCGTCCAGGCCGTTGCCGGACACATCCTCAACGGTCCTGCCCGTTCCCTCGTCGAAGGTCCAATGGATGATCGGGCCGTCCTGGGCAGCCAGAGCGAGGGACGGGAGAATGAGGGCCACCAGCAGATGTCGGAACATGGGATGCCTCCATCGAAGCGGTCTCAGCGGGCGCGATCTAGGAATGTCCGGCCAGCACCTGTGGAATCAAGAGATAGCATGGTATTGGCAGCGAGGCAACGCCTGCCCCGGGGGATCTCGATCGTGCAAGAGCGGGCCTCCGGGATCTCCCTATCCTCGCGAAGGCAAGAGCTTGCCCGGAAACGCGCCGTCGTCAAAAGCCCCTGCCTGTTCGGATTCTGCAAGAGCATCAGACCCGGTGGTCCGGCAGACCGCCCGCTACTTCGGGCACAGCCGCATGTTGTCGACGTACAGCGTCACCTCCTGTTTCTCGCCGTCCACGGTGAAGAAGAAGCTGAAAAGCACGCCCAGGTCCAGCACGTGGTCGGTGCCGGAGGACTTCATTCCCACCAGGCCGATGCGGAAGCTGTTCTTGCCCGGCTTGCACGCGAGCTTCTGGACGTTCCTCAGTTCTACGCTGCCGAGGTTGCTGGCGAGTTGGTCACGGAGATTCAGCACGAGGGTGACCGTCCTCTGCTGGGGGTTGACGACGTCCAGGGCGAGCGTGCGGTAGCCGCGCCAGTCCTTCTCCGGCGCCCGGCCCCACTGGTCGGCGTAGCCCTGGCCCTTCGGGAAGGTCAGCTTGAAACAGTGCTCGCCCTGCGTGGCGTGGGCGGGGTCCTTGACCCACTGGGTGGGCCGTCCTCCGAGGTGGCGATCGGGGCGGTTGCCGGTGTCGCCGTCGCAGATGGCCACGTCGTCATAGACGCCGGGCACGAGGTGCCCTTCGAACATGCAGATCATCCTGGCGATCTCGCGGCGCATGCGGTTGAGGCGCTCCGGCGGCCAGGCGTCGCCGGCATAGTCCCCCGAGCCGTCGGGGTTGCCGGTGGAGGTGAAGCGGTCGGCGACGCAGTCGTGCCAGAAGTCGCGCACGTAGCGCGCCCGGGCGAGCACGCCGGCCAGGAAGGCATCCTTCGTGTCCTTGTGCGCGGCGATGAGCTGCTCCAGGCGTTGGAGGTACCGCAGGTCGTCGATCCCCTCGCGGGAGAGCTCCCAACTGATCGTGCACACCTGGTCGGGCAGGACGAACGAGCCGAAGTCGTTCTCGGCCGTGCCGTCGAAGGGGTTGTAGGGGTCGGCCCCGGAGGCGTCGTAGTGCCACTCGATCTTGCCCTTCTGCCCCCAGTGCGTGGTCTTCCAGAACCAGATGCCGAAGGGGTATCGTCCCGTGCCGCCGTTGATGAACCACGGCTCGGAGCCCAGCGCCTGCACCCGCTCGATGATGTCCCGCGTCATGAGGCTGTGCTCCCGGCGGTTCGTGGCGTAGCTGCCCTGCCAGCCGTTGTTGAACCCGCAGGCGGTCAGGCTCGGCGCCAGCCCCATCAGCTCGCGGTAGCCGTTGATGTCGCTCATGAGCCGCAGGTCACCCAAACGCTGTTTGGCGATGCGGCCGACGTGGATGATGCGGGCCTCCCCGCCGTCATTCGTGGTCTCGTCGCCGATGGAGTAGATAACCTTCTGCCCGAGGCGCTTCGCGACGGCGTCGTAGTCGCGGAAGACCTTGACGAACGCGTCCTGCCAGGGCTTGTCCCGGGGCGTGCCGAGGTCCTTGGGCATCTTCTTGTAGAGGTTCATCGTGCTGCCCTGGACCAGCTCGCGCTCGAAGCCGACCTTGCGGTACAGCCGGATGAACTTCTCCCACTTGTTCTCCCCGCCGGGCTCTTCCGGAAGCCCGAATCCCCCCAACAGCGCCACGGTGGTCATGCCACAGTCGTACTGGAGCCGAAGGTCCTTCTCGACCACGTCCCAGAAGCGGCCCTTGGAGTCGTCGAACCAGCGGGGATACTCCGGGGCGCTGTAGTTGACGCTGAGGGCGTGCTTCGCGCGCGCCAGTTTGAACGGCAGCACGGTCACCGTGAGCGGCAGGACGCACCGTCCCCCCAGGCCGGCGATGGTGACGTCGGCCCTATAGACGCCGCTGGCGGCGCTTGGGGGCATCTTCACGGTCAGCCAGAACGCGCGGTTGATGCGCAAGTGCCCCTCGATCCAGTTGCGATCCATGAGGAAGTACGGCGTGGGGACGACGGCGCGGCGTCCGCGGCGGACCTTGAGCTTCTGCTTGGCGGCCCGCTCGACCAGCTCATCGGTGGCGCGGGTCTGCATCTCCCACGGCTTGACGGCCCGGATGCTGACGGCCTGGGGCGGCAGAACGTCGCCCTGGTCCCCCCGAAGCGGCCCGACAGTGCACGTGAACCGCCCCGGGTCCTTCTTAAGCGGGCGAACGACGACGACCACCGGCTCCATCTCGCCGAGCGAGACCATCGCGGACAACTCGTTGCCCTCCGTACGCCGGCCCCGCCGGGCGCCCAGACCGACGTCGCTGCCATAAACGACGCCCCACGCGGCGAAGCCCCGCTCGCCGTCGGCCTTGGCGAAGTCGCCGACGTAGTACTCGTAGGGGTCGATCACGGGGTATCGCTGCCGGAACCAGGCCTTGCGGGCCGCCTCGATCTCCTTCAGGGCGGCCTCGCCCGCGGCCTTGTCGGCGGCCGGGTAGACCACCACTGCGTTGAGCGGGCCGACGTAGCTACCCGGACCGGAGTCCTTGCGGACCTGAAGCTCCAGCCGGCCGCCCGTGACGTCCACCTCCGCCTGGTAGGTCCGGAACCGCGACCGGACGTACTTCTCGAAGAGGTCCGCCCCATGTCGATAGGGCTCGTCGCGGTGGCGCCAGAGCTCGGACCGGAGCTTCGCGTACGTAGAGTGGTCGAGTTGGCCGATCTGCTTGCCGCCGGCGAGCACGGTGTACTTTCCGCGCGGGTAGAACTCGTAGGCCCCCCAGTCGCCTACCATCAGCCAGACGACGTACTTCCCGTCGGGCAACTTCACGGCGAATCTGCCGCCGCCCCCAACGTAGTCGGCGGCGAGGTCGTCGATCGCCCCCCGCTCGTCGCCTGTACGTCGGCAACACCCGGCCAGCGGCGCACGCTCTTCGAGCCACCCGGCTTCGACGGGGCCCTTCACTCCGAGCCAGCCGAAGCCCTTGGCGTCGGAGTAGTCGTCGTAGACAGTCACCGGCGTGAAGCCTTCCATCACCCGCTTGCGGTCCTTCCGCCCGAAGTCGAACTTGCGGATCTGCGCATCGGCCGCGCCCGCCGAAAGGCCCCAGCCAGCCGCCATGATCCAGACGAATACGTGCTTGCTCATATCTCTCCCTCGTCAGAGCCGCAATGGTCCCTATCTCTGGGCCGCAGATTGGTTCTCTTCCCGCAAGAACTCGATGACTTCCTGCTGCTGCCGGTTCATCCAGCCGGCAACGGCCACAACGATGAACTGCCAAGGTGTAAAGGTCATGGCGATCATGGTATCCAAGGGGCGGCTTCGAAGGCAATCGCGCACGGGACGGCACCTCTAACACCATGCGGACGGCGTTTCCGGCAGGGAAACGCCCAACCCGCCACTTTCCGACGACACGAAAGGCAGGGAATATCTCCTGCAGCTTGATCTCTCGTTGGTACATCCATATCATCCCGTTGCGATCAAGTCTGGAACAAGGCCCGGGCGGAGTTGAAGCTCGACCCCGCGGGCCTCCGGCGGTTCCTGTACGTCACATGGACCATGGAGCAATTCACGGAGGAAGTTCGGGCCCGCTCGGCCGCTCCGTCCTCCAGGACGCGGCGGAAACAGGGCCGCGGAGTGCTTTGGGGCTGTACGACTGCCGACAGTGAAGCCGTGTCTGCGGACCGCGACGAAGGAAGGGGAACGCGGATGAACGACGAGTTCATGAGGAGCGACGCATGCGTACGATGCACCCGGCCGTCGCAGCGGCATCGGTTCTTGCAGCATTCCTGTCAACGGCCCTGCCGGCCCTCCCGCCGCAGCCACCGGCGCCGGTCATTCCGCTGACCCTCAAGCCGCAAACAAGAACCGCGACTGCCGACGACAGAGGCTATCGGGGAGTGCCCTGCGAGCCTGTCGCCGCCAACTTCATGCCGGAGTATCTCGTTCGCACCAGTGAGAATGGCGCGATCGCAAAGGAAGCGCATGATCAGGACAGCATCTTCTACGTCAAGGACATCCGTATCAGACGTCTGGCTGACGCCAATGAAGCAAAGACAACCAGGGAGCCGGCCGGCGGCGCTGGGAGCGTCTTTCGCAAGGACAACCTGGTCGCCTGGTGCATCGTGCCCTTCGACGCCAAGAAGCGCACGCCCAAGCAGCGCGCCGAGATGCTCAAGCGTCTCGACATCCGCAAGCTCGCTTACGACTGGCGCGCCGAGCACGTGCCGACGTTCGAGGAGGAGATTCTCCAGGCCAAGGCCAACGGCATCACGTTCTTCGCCTTCTGGGGCTCGCACGAGGGAGCCTTCAGGCTCTTTGCCAAGCACGGCCTGCACCCGCAGGTCTGGCAGACGCTCGGCTCGCCGAAGGAGCCCACACAGGCTCAGAAGGTTGCCGCGGCATCCAAGCAGCTTGTGCCCCTCGTCCAGCGCACGCGGAAACTGGGCCTCAAGCTTGGCCTGTACAACCACGGAGGCTGGGGCGGCGAGCCGCAGAACCTCGTCGCCGTCTGCAAGCACTTGCGCGACAACCCCGGCACCGACCACGTCGGCATCGTCTACAATCTCCATCACGGACATGGGCACATCAAGGACTTCGCTCAGTGCCTGGCGGCGATGAAGCCCTACCTGTTGTGCCTGAACCTCAACGGCATGAACGACAATGCCAAGCCGAAGATCCTACCGGTCGGCCAGGGCATCCACGACCGGGCGCTGCTGAAGATCATCCGGGACAGCGGCTACGCCGGGCCCATCGGCATCCTCGGCCACCGCGCCGATATCGACGCCGAGCAAGCCCTCCGCCGAAATCTCGTCGGCCTCAAGAAGCTCCTCCGCCAACTCGGCGAGACAGAAGCGGCCAAGACCTACGAGTAGCGGGTCCCCCCACGTCATCCCGTTGTACAAGGCGTTGTACGGGGGCACTGACGGCATTCGGACCCGTACCGCCTGTGCCACTGGATTCCCCGGTTGGCGTCCGGGCGCGGCATGCTGCTGTCGTATGGTCCCGAAACTCAGCCGCACGGAAATCGTTGTCCGGCAAGCGGTTTGGCGGAGGTTACGAGCGCCCTGTTCGAGCTGTCGTACAGGCCGATGAGACGGTAGAATGCCGTCCATGTTCTTCCAAACACGGCAGTTCATCGTGGTTGCGTTGGCCGGCTGGCTGGACCGGCAGCAGCGGGACATCGTGGCGTACTTGAGCGAAGAGAGTTGCGTGCTGCGGGAGCGGCTCCAGGCAAGCAGATCCGAGTGACGGACGATCAACGTCGTCGGCTGTCGGTAGCGCCGAGGCGGGTTGCATTCTGCCGCCGGACGCCCCGACGTGGAAGGAGTGATGATGAGGTCTCGAAGAGCGATGCTCTCTTGGGCCGCGGTGGCGTTGGCGCTTTCGGCCGCGTACGGCCTGGCTGCCGAGAATCAAGGCGCCGCCCGGCGCGATTACAACGTCAAGCCCGTGCCGTTCAGCAAGGTCCACGTCGACGACGCATTCTGGGGGCCCCGGCTGGTGACGAACCGAACGGTGACGATCCCCTATGCATTCGAGCAGTGCCAGGCCACCGACCGCATCAGCAACTTCGAGAAGGCGGCCGGGCTGCGAGAGGGCGGCCACGTGGGCGCTCGCTTTAACGATTCCGACGTCTACAAGATCATGGAGGGGGCCGCTTATTCGCTCCAGGTGCATCCCGCTCGGCTGATGCGGCTCTATCTGGACCAACTCATCCGGATCATGGCCGCAGCCCAATGGGAGGATGGCTATCTCTACACGCCGTATTCGATACCGAAGCGACAGCCGGAGAAGCGATGGACCGACATCCCGTCGGCTCACGAGCAGTACTGCATAGGCCACATGTACGAAGCGGCCGTCGCGCACTACGAGGTCACCGGGGACAGCACCTTTCTCGAGGTGGCCAAGAAGAACGCCGACCTGATCCGCCGCGTCTTCAATGCCGATGGCCGCACCGATCCCCCGGGGCACGAGGAGATCGAGATCGGCCTGTGCAAGCTGTATCGCGTCACGGGCGACGAAGAGTACCTGAACCAAGCGAAGTTCTTTCTCGATCAGAGGGGGCGGAAAGGACGGCGCGGCCGCGACGGTCGCGGAGGGCTGTACGGCATGTACAGCCAAGACCACGTCCCCGTGGTCGAGCAGGCCCGGGCGGTCGGCCACAGCGTCCGCGCGGCGTATCTGTACACGGGCATGGCCGACGTCGCGGCCTTGACGGGCGATATGGAGTACGTCAAGGCCATCGACACGATCTGGCGTGACGTGGTCGCCACGAAGCTCTACGTCACCGGCGGAATCGGCGCTGCCGGAGGGCACGAGGGCTTCGGCGGGGCCTACGAGCTTCCGAACATGACGGCCTATTGCGAGACGTGCGCCTCGATCGCCAATGCCCTGTGGAACCATCGGATGTTCCTGATGCACGGCGACGCCAAATACGTCGACGTGTTGGAGCGGACCATGTACAACGCGGCCCTGGCCGGCGTCTCGCTGGAAGGCGACCGCTTCTTCTACCCCAACGTGCTCGAGTCAATCGGCGGACGGGAGCGCAGCCCATGGTTCGGCTGCGCGTGCTGTCCCTCGAACGTCGCGCGCTTCATTCCCTCCGTGCCCGGCTTCGCATATGCGCGAAAGGACAGGGACTTGTATGTGAACCTGTTCATCGGCGGGAAGGTCACGGTCGGCGGCGCGGGCAGCAAGGTGACGCTCGACCAACGGACGCGCTATCCCTGGGAAGGGAACGTGAAGATCGCCGTCCGGCCGGCGAACGAGCAAGCGTTCGCCCTGTGTATCCGCATTCCCGGCTGGGCGCGGAATCAGCCGGTCCCGAGCGACCTGTACTCGTTCGTCGAGAAGGTCGATCGGCAGGTGTCGATCAAGGTCAACGGCCGGGCCCATCCCCTGACGTTGAGGCAAGGCTACGCGCGCATCGAGCGGACGTGGAAGGCCGGCGACACGGTCGAGCTCGATCTGCCCATGCCCGTTCGCCGCGTGATCTCGCACGCCAAGGTCACATCCAACAAGGGCAAGGTCGCGCTGCAGCGCGGGCCGGTGGTCTACTGCCTGGAAGGCGTCGACAACGACGGGAAAGTCCTCGACCTGGTGATCCCCGACGACGCCGAGTTGACCGCCCGGCCCCGGGGCGATCTTCTCGGAGGCGTGGTGACGATCGCCGGTCAGGCGCTGACGGCTCGGCGCATGCTTGACGGCCGGATCGTCCCGGACGCCAGCCGGGGCTTCACCGCAATCCCCTACTACGCATGGGCGCACCGCGGCCGAGGCAACATGACCGTCTGGCCCGCCCGCGTGCCGGCCGCTTCCCGGCCCAAGCCGGCCGATACGCTGACCTACCTCAGCAAGACCACGGCGTCGTTCGTTCACGTTTCTCTCGACGCGATCAAGGACCAGTACGTGCCCGCGAACTCCGCCGACTCTTCCGGCCTTCAGCTTGACTTCTGGCCCCACAAGGGCACCACGGAGTGGGTGCGATTTGAGTGGGACAAGCCCCACAAGCTGTCGAGCATGAAGGTCTACTGGTTCGACGATACGGGCCGAGGCGCGTGCCACTTGCCGCAATCGTGGCGGGTCCTTTACCGGGACGTTAACGGCACATTCAGGCCGGTAACGAACCGCGACCCCTACGGGATCAAGAGAGACGGGTTCAACAGGGTCCGATTCGAGCCGGTGACGACCTCGGCGCTGAAGCTCGAGATTGTTCTCCAGCCGAAATGGTCGGCCGGTATCCAGGAAGTAGTGATAGAGCCGGCGAACTGAGTTACAGGAAACCAGCAGCCGGGCAAGAGCTTACCCGGAGATGCGCCGTCGTCAGGAGCTGTCCCCCCGAGAAATCCCATCCGGGGTCACCGCGCAGATGACGGCATGTCGGGGACCTGCATGGACGCTCGGAATTGCCGCCTGTTGCAGGCCAACACCCGACCGTTGACAGGCAGATGCTGACGTGAATGGGCCGGTGATCGAGGGGCGCGCGAACAGGTCCCCGTGGCTGGGCGAAGGAGGGCTGTACCGGACCAGCAAGTTTGATGCTCTTACAGAATCCAAACACACAGGAGCCCTTAACGACGGCGCGTCCTTGGCTAAGCTCTTGCCTCCGCGAGGATAGGGAGATCCCGGGGGCCTACCAATTTGCGATCATGATGTCCGCAACGTTCCTTTGCCTTCCGGATGGCCAGAAATCTGCCATCCACAGCTTCTGGTCCTATCTCTTCGGTCCATGCGACCTTGCTCCGGACTCACCATATCCGCTGAAGGGAGTACAGGTCGAAGTTCCGATCAGCGCTGACCACGGGGATTCCTTCGATTCCGGCCTGGGCGATCAGCAGACGATCAAACGGGTCCCTGTGATGGGGCGGCAGCATCTCCCCCGCCGTGGCGTGCACGAGGGTGATCGGCAGCAGCTCGAGGTTGTTGCGTGGGATCTCGCGTTCCAGCAAGGAGCGGCTCGGCTCATTCAGATTCAGCTTCCCCAGACCCACCTTGATCGCGATTTCCCAGCAGGAGGCAATGCTCACGAGCTTCCGATTCTGAGCGTCCTCAATGGCGGCCTTAGCCGCCGAACTTAACTGCGGATCGTCCTTGAGGAACCATAGCAGAGCATGCGTATCGAGGAGTACGATCACGGCATGTACTCCCGAAACTCCTCCAACGGAGCGTCGAAGTCCGGAGCGATCCGCAGGATGCTGCCCTTGGCACTGCCGGCTTTGCACGGCCAGGACGTGCGGGGGGCTTTCCGGACCTGGGCCAAAGGCCGTTCGTGATCAGTGATCGTGATTTCCTCCCCGGGCTGCAGCCGCTGCACGATCTCCCGCAGCTTGGCTTGGGCTTCTTCGATAGTCACACTGGCCATGGGTTCAACTCCTCTCCCTGCATGGTGTCGGAACGCGGCGATGCCTGTTCCGATGCCACGATCTGCCTACATTGTAACGGCAATCCCCGCCACGGTCTCTATCCTTTCGTGTCATACCTGTCCCTACCGAAAACGCCATCCGCCCGGAGGAGGGATGAAGGCGTTGGCTTGACAGTGAGTCCACGTGTGATTCCGACGTGCGATGGCAACCAGCCGGCATGCCGAGGAGCGGCTGGAGATAGCCTGATCCCCGGGACGGCGCCGAGATCTTCCTGCTTCGATGATCGAGTGATCCTGCGAATCTGCGCATCGACAACTGTGAGGCCTGTACCGGCCCAGCGGGCTGTGCAGGCTGCTTGACGACGATTTGGATGGAGACCCAGAGCGGGCAAGATACTGGCCCCGGCCGGCAACACAAGGGAGTGTTGCCGTATCCGCCGGCCAACTGCAAGTGGCCGCCGAGTCCCATGACGGCCGTGGAACGACCGGATCATCTCGCTGTCTAGCAGAGAAGGCGCTTCCCGACCGCGAGGCTGGTGGTAGAATCGCCGGGAAGGCTGACAACGGTCGTCCGCTGGAGGCCATCCGGCAGGCCCCGGCCGAAGGGGCACTCGCCCAGCAAGCCGCACCGGAAGGCCCGCTGCAATCCGGTCGCATGGGGGATGGCAGACCTGGATCAGGAAAGGTGCCGGTCAACATGAGATACAGCTTAGTCGTGTCGGTGGTGCTTCTCTCCCTTCCCGAGCTTGCCTCTGCGCAGGGCACGGGTGCCGCCCCGAAGCAGTTGCCCAAGTTGAAGACCCTCGACCCGAAGACGCCCGACGGCTTGCGGAATCTCTTCAAGTACGCAGGCGAGCCTCCTCGCTTTGTCGCCGCGCATCGGGGCGGGCCGAGAAAGGGGTTCCCTGAGAACTGCGTCACCACCTTTGAGAACACGCTCAGGCATACGCCCGCGATGATGGAGATTGACCCTCGGTATACTAAGGACGGATCCATCGTGCTCCACCATGACCCCACGCTGGAGAGGACAACCAACGGCAAGGGGCGCGTCTCGGACTGGACGCTTCAGGACCTGAAGAAGCTCAAGCTCAAGGATCCAGAAGGAAACCTCACGAAGTACTTCATGCCGACCCTTGATGAAGCCCTGGAATGGGCGCGAGGCAGGACGGTCCTCGTCCTGGACCGCAAGGGCATATCCATGGCCGACCGCGTCAGGAAGGTCGAGGAGCACAAGGCCGAGGCATATGCAATGCTGATGGCGTATACCTTCGAGGATGCCAAAACGTGTCACAGGCTGAACCAGAAGATCATGATGGAGGTCTTCATCAAGAACCGGACGGAGCTGGAGAAGTTCGAGCGGACGGGTGTTCCCTGGCGGAACGTGGTGGTGTTCGTCGGCCATTCGCCGCCGAAGGACCCCGGCCTATGCAAGTTGATTCACGCCAAGGGCGCCCTCTGTATGGCGGGGACCTCCCGAAACCTCGACCGGCAGGTCATTGAGAAGAAGGTCTCAAGCATTTCGGCACTTGACAAGCAATACCGCGCACTCATGGCGCAAGGCGTCGACCTCATCGAGACGGATATCCCCGTTGAACTGGGGCAACTGCTGTTCGGTCGCAGGGACTGACACGATGCGGCGTCAGTGTTGTCGGGATCGGCTGAAGCGGACCAGCGAGTTTGCAGCCCGCACAGCACCCGAACAGAGCTGGATTCTCTTGACCTGTCCCTACCGAAAACGCCATCCGCCCGGAGGAGGGATGAAGGCGTTGGCTTGACAGTGAGTCCACGTGTGATTCCGACGTGCGATGGCAACCAGCCGGCATGCCGAGGAGCGCCTGGAGATAGCCTGATCCCCGGGACGGCGCCGAGATCTTCCTGCTTCGATGACCCGCAGCGCTTCCGCAAGCCCGCTATGCCGCTCGGGTGTAGCAGTGGTGCAGGCCGCCGAGATAGGCCTTGGCGACGACCTCGCCCTGCTCCGGCGGGCAAACAGGCCGGGGAACCGGCGAGTTGCGCTCCAGGGACAGGTGTGCCCGGGCCTCATGATAGTAGCCAAGGTATTCCGTCAGAAGACGGCGCAGATGCTCTTCGTTGAAGACGATGACGTGGTCCAAGCACTCCCGGCGGATG
>Ga0272441_10005391_pt1 | contig 22275 bp, 34 predicted proteins | sample SSMProp6N_FD_193582 | JGI IMG/M metagenome (GOLD analysis project Ga0272441, IMG submission 193582) | Marine sediment archaeal communities from Little Sippewissett salt marsh, Falmouth, MA, United States - SSM-Prop-6N | ecosystem: Environmental > Aquatic > Marine > Wetlands > Sediment ... | reverse complement strand
CGATTATGATGCACTTCGCCTTGCTGCGGTTGATGCGTGGCAAAAAGCTGTCCTTGATAAGGAAATAGTCAAATCAGTTTGCTTTACTAAATATGCCCAGCGCACTTATTAATCAGAATTGGTATAAATTCTGAAAGATTCGATACGGTCATTTGTTTTGTCGTTGATTGCTATTTTTGCATAACTGTTTCGCCAGGGCGGCTACGGACTTCAATTCCAGAATATCCAGCGGCGCGTTTTGTTGTTTTGAATGATCCGTTTTTGCTCCAGTCGGTTTTTGATCCTGTTTGTGGTGGTCGGTCAATTCCTTCCGAGATTGTTCCGCAGAACAGGTTGAATCGGCACTTTGTTGCCTTGTCCCTTTTTGGGTTTGATCGCCTTGATTAAGATCCTGGACATGAACATCGGCGGGTTGAGACGTAGAGGGCAGGATTTTTATGTGGTGTTCTGAATGCTGGCCTTCTTTAGTTACAACACCGACCTGTTGACTGGACATTGTTAGTTCGGCGATTTTCTGTCTGAGCTGTTCCTTAGTTCGTTTTTGTTTGGTCACTTCGCGTCTAAGTAATCTGATTTGCTCTGTGGCCTTTCTCCATTGGTTTGTAGTCTGCCTCAAGTTTGGCCTTTCATCTTCTGTGTTTTTTTTTGCAGGAGCCGGAGTTGTCTGGGCCGGCCCGATATCTTCGACTTCTGACCGGGATTCTTTGCGATTGTAGAGGTTTTTACCGATTACATCCGGTTGATTTACGGGCTGAAACGGACGTTTAGGTCTGGCCCTGGGGATGCGTTGACGTCTGGCAATCAGGATTAACAAAATAATTATTGCTGTCGCTATTAATATTAACTGCCATTTTTCCAATCCCAAATCTGACATATATTGTATGAATTTGTTTAAAACAAAATCTATCGTATCCATTATTTATTCCCAAAGCTCAGGTTGATTATGAATCCTTTAATGACTGTTTTTATCAAAGACCATTTTATTAGATAATAAAGAATTCATCAGCCTCCGCCCCTTTCGAGATACTTTTTATATGTCACAGGTAAATTATCAAATTGGGTATCGTATGTCAAAGATAATTATTTACAGGAGGCTTAAAGTAGAAGATGTATCAAGGGAATATAAATAGTGTTTATATAAAATATTTATGATACGATATCATATCCATAATATACGTTTTATTTGTTGAAACCGGGGCCGGATTCGAGATGGTTGATTTTGTAGGAGTTTATGCAGTTGATTTTATGTTTTAGACGGGTAAAATCCGATATATCCACAGAAATATTTAAAAAATATTCAATCAAGGCATAAAATATGTTGGAATTTATGCGAATAATGCTACAATAGCTGCCCGTTTTATCGATAATTTAACATGATATGTAATATGGAATTGTAGGAATATGCCAACAATAAATCAGTTAGTAAGGCGTCCGAGAGCTAAATCGAAAGGTCATAAAAGGGTATCCGATATCAGCGGGTCGCCGCAGAAACGAGGTGTTTGTTTGATTGTAAGAACTCAAACACCGAAAAAGCCGAATTCCGCTTTGCGTAAAATTGCCCGTGTAAGATTAACAAATGGTAAAGAAGTTACTGCTTATATCCCAGGTATCGACCATAATCTTCAGGAACATAGCACGGTTATTATTAGAGGGGGTCGCGTAAGGGACCTGCCCGGCGTTAGATACCATATCGTACGTGGAGTTCTGGATTGTGCCGGCGTGTCTAACCGAAAACAGGGAAGAAGCAAATACGGAGCAAAAAAGAGTAAATAATGTAAGTTTTACAGTTACCGAAAACTGGTTATGAAAGTAAATATCTAATCGAGAATCATATATGAAAAGATTTACCGCTTCAAATCAACAATTACAACCTGACCCGAGATATAATAGTAAGTTAGTCTCTAAGTTCATTAACTGTTTGATGCTGGATGGCAAGAAAAGCACTGCGCAGCAGATTTTTTATGATGCTATGAGCTTTATAGGTAAAAAAATTCAGGATGCTGAAGCACTTGATGTCTTTGAGAAGGCTATTAACAATGTCAAACCGTTAATCGAGGTTCGCAGTAAACGTGTCGGCGGGGCCAGTTATCAGGTGCCGATGCAGGTCAATTCAAAACGGCAGCAATCTCTTGCTTTCAGATGGATCTTGTCATCGGCCAGGTCCAAAAAGGGAAAACCGATGTGCCAGCGTCTGGCTGCTGAATTGATGGATGCTTATAATGAGCAGGGTGGTGCAATGACTACTCGTGAGAATGTACACAGAATGGCGGAGGCGAACAAAGCTTTTGCTCATTTTGCATGGTAATAATTGTCTTTTATACTGCCACGGTGAGTTTAGAAAAATTACCGTGGCAGTTTTTTTATGCTTATGATTACTTTTAGGTATGTCGAATCGTTAATGTGAATGTATGAGTTCTAAGATGGGCGCATTGGCAAAATTACGTAATATTGGGATTATGGCGCATATTGATGCCGGTAAAACTACTGTTACCGAGCGTATTCTTTATTATACGGGAAAAACGTACAAAATGGGAGAAGTGCACAACGGCACCGCCGTAATGGATTTTATGGAAGAAGAGCAGCAAAGGGGGATCACTATAACTTCTGCAGCGACAAAATGCCCCTGGAAAGGTATTGAGATTAATCTTATTGATACACCGGGACATATAGATTTTACTGCTGAAGTCGAACGATCATTGCGTGTTCTCGACGGTGCTGTAGCTGTGTTTGACGGCAGCGAAGGTGTGCAGGCACAAAGTGAGACTGTCTGGAAGCAGGGACAAAAATATGGTCTGCCCTGTCTTTGTTTCGTAAATAAGATGGACAAGGTGGGAGCCGATTTTGAAATGACCATTGATAGTATCCGCGACAAGCTCCTTGTAAATCCGGTTGTTGTGCAAATTCCCATAGGTGCCGAGGATTCTTTTAAGGGAATAATAGACTTAGTCGAGATGAAGGCGGTTTTTTACAAACCCGAAAAGATGGGCGCTATTTTCGAAGAAAGAGAAATTCCTGCCGAATTACAGGAGATTGCCAATCGATACAGAAGTCTGATGATAGAAATCTCCGCCGAGTATGACGAAGAGCTTATGGATGCTTATGTCCATGATAAAACTATTTTCAAAGAAATGATTACCAGGGCAATCAGAGCAGGAACATTAATGAACAAGCTTCATCCGGTCTTTGTCGGATCTGCGTTGAAGTATATTGGCGTACAAAGATTGCTCGATGGCGTTGTAGAATACCTTCCTTCGCCGCTTGATAGGCCCGATATTATAGGGCATAAGCCGAGTGATACTGATAAGCAGATAACAATCAAATGTGATCCCAACGGTAGTTTTGTTGCTATTGCATTCAAGATTACAAATGATGTACACGGTGATTTGTACTTTCTGAGAATATACCAGGGTAGATTGAAATCCGGTAGCCGAATCTTGAATTCGAATCGAAATCGGCGAGAGAATATAACCAGAATATTCGAGATGCATGCGAACGATCGAAAGGTTTTGGATTCGGCAGGTGCCGGCGACATTGTAGCTGTTGTCGGATTAAAACAGACACTCACAGGCGATACGGTCTGTGATCCTAAAAAACCTGTTTGTCTGCCGAGTATTACCTTTCCACAAACGGTTATTAATATGTCAATAGAACCTCGGACTGCTGCTGAGAGGGTAAGGTTGGCTGAGGCTATTACATCCTTAAGACGGGAAGATCCAACATTCGAATGTAAGGTAGATAGCGAAACCGGTCAAACTATTATAAGCGGGATGGGTGAATTACATCTTGAAGTTCTGCAACATAAGTTAATACGGGAAAAAAAGGTTGATATCAGGGTCGGCAAGCCAAGAGTTGCTTACAAGGAAACAATTACAAAGTCGTCCCAGGCAGAAGGTAAATTTGTACGCCAAACAGGTGGGCATGGCCAATATGGGCATGTTGTATTACAGATTGAGCCGCTTTATAACGATGATGGAAATTGGAGCAGCGATATTGAGTTTAATAGTACTGCGCCTGCCAATGAGGTTCCCAAAGAGTATATAATTGATGTTGAAAGAGGTTCGACTGAGGCCTTGGGTAATGGTGTCTTGGCCGGCTATCCTGTTATTGGTGTTAAGGTTATATTAATTGGAGGTTCGTTCCATTCAGTGGATTCTTCGTCTCTGGCTTTCGAGCAAGCCGCTGCAATTGCGATTGAAAAACTGATAAAAGATGCCGGACCGATTTTGCTTGAGCCGGTCATGAAGATTCAGGTTGTTGTTCCACAGGCAAATTTTGGGGCGATTCAGGGTAATTTACTTGCCAAAAGGGGTATGATTACGGATTGTCGGGTACATGGCCATATGCAGGTAATTGATGCAAAAGCACCCCTTGCCGAGATGTTTGGTTATTCCAGCGAGATAAGGAGCATGACGGCTGGCCGGGGGACCTTTACGATGGAGCCGCTGACATATGAGAAGGTCCCCGAGCAGGTAGCCAAGCAAATTATTTTTTAAAATTTATAAAAAAAATCCTAACATTTTATTGACAGTATTAGATATGTCTGATAGTTTTAGGGGTTTTCAGCCGTAGCGAGCATCGTCACGGATGACTTTGCGTAGGATTAGTTGGGCTGTGGCAAGTCAGGTAATAAGTAGTCAGGGATGGTTAATTGACTTTATTAGGGGTATAATTGAAACCCGTTGGTGGTTTTAAATATGTCCTGAGATGGGTTAAACCCCAACTCTTAAGGAAGGCGAATTTGACAATTTGGTATTGATTGCAAGTTATGGAAAAGTAAAGTGTAGTGATCGGATGTCAATGTAAAAGCCTTTCCTGCCAATACCGTATTAATTAAGTATAGTAAATAGCAGAAAAAATATATGCTAATATAGTAATTTAGTGCTCTTGTAAAATAAGTTAATAACCGCCCGGTTCAAGCGAACTGGCGAATATGAAAAAAACGTTTATGGAAATATGGATAAGGGATGGGTGTCTCTTTGCATGTTATCTATGTTTTCGGTCGGGTGATATGTTGATAAAGATTCTGCTTTTGGATGTTACCAGCTTGTTATTAGTATTGTGTAAGGGTAGCATCTAAAAAGCAGAAGTGCCGGGTTGACTGCCGTAGTGCAGGGGATAATTATGGCTACTGAAACTGAAAGAATTAGAATAAAGATGGAATCTTATGATCCCAGGACACTTGACGCGTCTGCGAAAGAGATAGTAGAGCATGCTCGAAAAACCAATGCTCGTGTAAGCGGGCCGGTGCCGTTACCTACACGTGTCGAAAGATATACTGTTCTTAGGAGTCCTCACATAGATAAAAAGTCGCGCGAGCAGTTTGAGTTGAGGACTCATAAAAGACTGATAGATATTCATGAAGCCAATGCTCGTACAGTTGAAGTCTTAAACCGTCTGGTTGTACCGGCGGGAGTTTTTGTAAGAATTAAAGCTTAATTGTAAATTAGTGTAACCGGATAAAATAGGATACAGCAATAATGGCAATGTTGTTGGGAAAAAAAGTTGGAATGACTCAGGTTTATGATGAAGCAGGCAATTTATTACCTGTTACCGTCATTCAGGCCGGTCCTTGTAAAGTTACTCAAGTCAAAACGATTGCCATCGACGGTTATATCGCAGTTCAATGTGGTTTCGATGATGTAAAGAATTCACGCAGGAAAAAATCGGAAATCGGGCATGCTAATAAAGCTAAAACATCCCCGAAAAAATTCGTTAGGGAAATGCGATTGTCGGACGACACTGAGCAGAAGTACGAAGTTGGTGATTCTATTACAGTCGAGGTTTTTGCAGAAGAAAAATTCGTCGATATAATCGGTACCAGCAAGGGTAAAGGTTTCGCGGGTGTTATGAAACGTCATGGTTTTGGTGGTTTTCCCGCCTCACACGGAACTGAAAGAAAGCATAGAGCACCCGGTTCGATATCGAGTTTTGCCAGTAACGCAGGTCATGGTGCGGGTCCCAAAAAGGGCAAGAGAATGGCCGGCCACATGGGTAATAATCTTATTACTACTAAGAACCATGAGCTGGTTGAAATAGACGAAGATAAAAACTTATTAGTAGTTAAAGGTTCCGTGCCCGGTCCTGCCGGCGGCTATTGTATTGTCCGCAGTGCCAAAAAGGGCGGAACCACACAAAGAAAATAAACAGAAAATGGATACCTTGGAATGATTGATTTGACAGTATATAACAAAGATGGAAAAGAAATCGAAAGCCTGAGGGTCGATGAAGATACATTGGGCGGTTCAGTCAGGTATCCATTGTTGAAGCAAGCCATAGTCATGTATCACGCCAATAAACGAGTTGGAACTGCTTCGAATAAGGGCAGAAGTATGGTGGCCGGTTCGGATAGGAAGTTATTCCGGCAGAAAGGTACCGGCAATGCGCGTATCGGGAACATCAGAACCGGAAAACGCGTCGGAGGTGGAGTAACTTTTGCCAAAAGCTCCAGAGATTTTAGCAAACGTATGCCTAAGAGACAAAAGAAATTAGCCAGGGACTCGGCAATATTGGCGAAGCTTTTAAGCAATAATATCGTGGTGATTGACGGATTGAGTCTTGAGAAACCGCGAACTCGCGATTTTGTTTCTATTTTAAATAACCTTAACATTGAGCGCAGTTGCCTTGTGGCTACTGTCTCTACGGATAACAATCTTTACAAATCGGTACAGAATGTTCCTAGGGTAGCTGTTATGCCCGTGAACGAATTGAATGCCGGTGAAATTTGCAGTTACCGTAAAATGTTGTTCACAAAAGAAGCATTTTTATCAGTTTTGAATAAAGAAAAGACAAGTAATAATTAGCAGGTATCGGTGTGGATAACTACAATATTGTAATTCGGCCTTTGGTTACTGAGCAGGGAATGCATTTTGCTAATACAAAAGGTGCATATTGCTTTGAAGTGCATAAAAAAGCTAATAAGGCTCAGATAAAAGAGGCCGTGGAAAAAATATATAGCGTTAAGGTCTTAAAAGTCAGAACAGCCAACCGCCCCGGTAAATATCGACGAAGGGGCAGAACTTTCGGGCTGACTGCGAGCTGGAAGAAAGCAATTGTTTTTTTGGATCCGGAATATCATATAGATTTATTCTAATTACGAGATAATAAATATGGGCATTCGAGTTTATAAGCCAACGAGCGCAGGACGAAGAAACAGTTCGGTAAACGATTATTCCGAACTGACGGCTACCAGGCCAGAGAAATCGCTGTGTAAGCGGATTAAAAAGAACGGCGGCAGAAACCATCACGGTAAAACTACGACTCGCTTTAGGGGCGGTGGCGCGAGAAAAATATATCGTATCATTGATTTTAAACGCAACAAAGACGACATTCCGGCAAAAGTAGCAACTATCGAATACGATCCCAATAGAAATTGTTTCATATCGCTGCTGCATTACGCCGACGGTGAAAAAAGATACATTTTAGCCCCGAACGGCATTCGGGTGGGAGATTATATTGAAAGTGGTCTCTCATGCGAACCTAAAATTGGAAATGCAATGCCGCTTGAGACGATTCCAGCCGGCATGGAAATTCATAATATTGAAATGAGGGCCGGACAGGGCGGAAAATTAGTAAGAGGTGCCGGTAGCTCTGCGAGAATCGTGGCAAAGGAAGGAAATTGGGTCACTGTTATCTTACCGAGTAGTGAAATGCGTATGTTACGAAAAGAATGCAGGGCGACAATCGGACAGTTGAGTAATCCAGACTTCCAGAATGTGCGGATCGGTAAAGCCGGCAGAAAACGTCATATGGGTATCAGGCCCCATGTCAGAGGCAAGGCTATGAATCCAGTTGCCCATCCAATGGGTGGCGGAGAAGGAAGGGCGAACGGAGGAAGGCATCCTTGTTCACCTACCGGTGTCTTGGCAAAGGGTGGGAAAACAAGGAATCCAAGAAATACGAGCAATAAGAGGATTATAAGAAGACGAAAAAGTGGACGCTTTCAATTAAAAGCGTAGAAGACAAAAATAGATTATGATGTATTTATTTTACTTTGAAGGTTGAGTAAATCCGAAATGGGTAGATCAAGTAAAAAAGGACCATTCGTTGATGAGAAGTTGTTTGTTAAGGTTCAAAAGCAGGCAACAGCCGGTTCTCACGAGCCAATTAAAACTTGGGCAAGAAGATGTACCATAGTTCCCGAATTTGTGGGAGTGACGTTTCTGGTCCATAACGGCAAGATGTTTAATAAAGTTCTTGTCACAGAAGATATGGTCGGGCATAAACTTGGTGAATTTTCACTGACAAGGACATTTAAGGGACATTCGAGCAAGAAAATAGCAAAAGCTTGATCATAATTGACTAAATTGGTGAATAGCTGCAAAGAAGGCTAACCAATAAAGAGAAATGTAGTATGCTAAGCGTTGAAAAATTAAAAGAACATAGCAAGAAGCTTCAGATGGATCCGGAGCAGTTAGCCGGTTATCTTGTCAAAGCGGGGCGTAATCGCAGAGAGGCTTTAGCCGCGGTGAAAAACTGGAAAAAGGGGCTTTTTAAACCTCAGCCGGACGTTGATGATATTCGCAGGCTGGCGAACGCTATGTCTGTTGATATTAATGATTTAGCTGATTGGAGATCTTCTTATCGTTTTGCTCCTATTTCAGCGCGAAAGGCACGTTTGGTTGCTCAGTTAATAGCAGGGCGAAGTGTTCAGGACGCCATGGATATATTAAAGTACACAAGAAAACGCGCTGCAACGATGATGGACAAAGTATTAAAAAGTGCCGTTGCAAATGCGGATGAGCAGCAGGCTGATGTGGATAATCTTTATGTCTGCTCGGCCCGAGTCGATGAGGCCGGTGTTCGAATAGGTACAAAGAGGTGGATAGCAAAAGACAGAGGCAGAGCACATCCGATCAGGAAAAAGGCCTGTCACATACATATAACAGTGACGCATTTATAACAAAGAAACAGAAAAATATATTGTACGATAATTGATATTATGGGACAAAAAACATCACCAATAGGTTTTAGGACGGGTGTAACGCTTGGCTGGCAGAGTACGTGGTTTGCCCCCAAGGCCAATTACGGCGAATTTCTTGTCGAGGACCAGAAAATCCGGCAGTATATAGACAGGAGATTTAACCGGAGTGTGCCCAAAGGAGCAGTAGCAAAAACCCAGATAATCCGAACGCGTAACGAGGTAAAAGTTACGTTACATAGTGCTCGACCCGGGGTAGTAATTGGTCCCAGGGGTGGTGAGGTTGACAAATTAAGAGAAGAGCTTGAAGACATCACGGGTCATAAAATTAGCGTTAATGTGATAGAAATTAAAGAGCCTGACCTTGATGCCGCACTGGTTGCCGAGGCGATTGCCGAGCAGTTGAGCAAGAGGGCTTCCTTCAGACGTACTATGAAGCAGTTTTGTGAGGCGGCAATTAACGCCGGTGCCAAGGGAGTAAAAATTATCTGTTCCGGCAGACTTGCCGGAGCGGAAATGGCCAGGAAGGAAACACAGAAACTCGGCAGTATTCCATTACATACTCTTGATGCCAACGTAGATTATGCCTTGGCAACAGCGAGAACTACGTATGGGGCAATCGGTATCAAAGTATGGATATATAAAGGGAAGTTCGGCGAGGAAAATGAGCAGAGCTTTCACCGGCGGCGACGTCGCCCGCAAAGACGAGTTAATTCCGAGCATTCTGAAGGCAGGGCTGATTCCGTAAGGAGCAAGAATCTCAAGGGCGAAACGAAAGCCGAAGATGCAAATCCGACAGAAGAGACCGCCAACGATGGTAATGGTTGATCTTTGAACATGATTTTTAGGTAGAAATTTTAAGAAGGTTGATAAAAATGGCAATGATGCCGAAAAGAGTCAAATATCGTAAAAGCCAGCGCGGCAAAATGAAGGGAGATGCATCGAGATCCAACTATGTGGCGTTTGGTGAGTTCGGTTTACAGGCTCTGGAAAATAGCTGGATAAGTGCAAAAAATATTGAAGCAGGCCGCGTTTCTGCAACTCATTTTCTGCATCGTGAAGGTAAGGTGTACATTAGAATCTTTCCGCATAAACCGGTAAGTTCCAAACCGCTGGAAACCAGAATGGGTAAAGGTAAGGGCGAACCGGATTTTTGGGTTGCAAGAGTAAAGGCTGGCCAGGTTTGTTTCGAGATCGGCGGGGTCAGTGAGGATGTTGCAAAACAGGCTCTTGTCCGGGTGGCTCATAAAATGCCGATTCGATGCAGATTCATTAAAAGAAGACATTCGCTGTGAAAGAAAGCTTTGAGATGAAAGCACAACAATATAGAGAAATGAGTCCGGATGAGCTTGATGGTAAGCTGGAAGAGCTCGAAAGGCATTTGTTTGATTTGCGTTCTCAGGCCGTCACAGAAAAACTGGAGAATTCCAGAGCAATTATTAATGTAAGGCGTGATATCGCAAGGATTAAAACGATAATGCGGGAACGTAAATAGTCCTTCGACATAATTTATGACTGGAAATTAAGGATGCAGAATAAGAAATTAAAAACTTTAACCGCTGTAGTAGTTAGTAAAGGTGGAAATAAAAGCGTAACGGTTTCTATTGACTTCAAGGTCAGGCATCCGAAGTATGGTAAATATATCAAACGCAGAACGAAGCTGGCCGTTCACGACGAACACAATCAGAGTGGGATTGGCGACCTCGTTGAAATAGCTGAATCCAGACCGTACAGCAAGACTAAAAGCTGGCGCCTTGTCAAAGTTCTGGAAAAAGCTTCACTGATATGAGACGAGATACGATACGATGATTCAGCAGGAAACAATGTTAGATATAGCCGACAACTCAGGGGTCAAGTCGGCGTTATGTATAAAAGTTCTTGGAAAAAGTAGTTCCCGGGGCAAGTTTACACGACCTGTGGCCGGTGTGGGAGATGTTGTCTGTGTTGCGATTAAGAAATCACTTCCGAGTTGCCAGCTGGATGACAAGAAAGTGCATAAATGTGTCATTATTCGCACAAAAAGTCCCGTTAAACGAACGGACGGCAGTTACGTGAGGTTTGACAGTAATGCCGCTGTGATGATTGATAATGATGGCAATCCGATAGGAACGAGAATTTTCGGTGCTGTGGCACGTGAGCTTCGTGAAAAAAACTATATGAAAATCATCTCACTGGCCAGTGAGGTGGTTTGAAATTGTAAAGTGTGAAACATATAAAGAAATACTGGATATAGCTGTATGGCATTACATGTAAAAAAAGGAGATATGGTTGAAATAATCGCCGGCGACCATAAAGGGGCAACCGGCAGAGTTTTACGTGTTATACCCGACAAGAACAGAGTCATCGTTCAGGGGCATAACACAGTTAAAAAACATGTTCGTCCGTCACGCAAGAATCCACAGGGAGGCCGGATTAATATTGAGCAACCGATACATATCAGTAATGTGCTGCCGGTTAGTCCGAAGAGTTCCAAAGGCAGTAAAGTACGTTTCCAGGTAGAGAAGGACGGCAGCAAAAAACGCCTTGTTACTAATGGCGTGGAAATTGGAGTTGTTAAAAAGGCAAAATAGAAAAAATAAGATGGTTGATTGTTAAATGAATCGACTGGTTGAATAATAAGAGATGCCCGATGGCGCGTTTAAAAGAATTATATAAATCGAAAGTAGTTCCGGAGTTGACCAAAGAGTTTGGTTACAAAAATGTTATGGCTGTGCCGCGGATCGAAAAAGTTGTTGTTTCGATGGGTATCGGCAAAGCTGTGCAGGAGAAGAAATTTTTAGAGCTGGCGAAGAAAGATCTGATGATGATTACGGGGCAATTGCCCTCTGTATGCAGAGCTAAAAAGAGTGTCTCGAATTTCAAGGTTCGTGAAGGAATGGATACCGGACTTAAAGTTACTGTTCGAGGCGTTAGAATGTATGAATTTATGGACAGGCTTATCAGTCTTGCGATTCCGAGGGTGAGAGACTTTCGAGGTATAAACCAGAACAGTTTCGACGGTAGAGGCAATTATTCCATGGGGCTGTCTGAGCAGAGCGTTTTTCCGGAGATCAATACGGCGAAAGTCGAGTTTCAGCAGGGTATGAACATAACTTTCGTAACGACGGCGAAGACAAACAAGGAAGCAAAAAGACTGCTTGAGCTATTTGGTATGCCTTTCAGGAAGAGCTAAGTCTATGATGAGATCGGAGCATATAAATGTCAACTAAAGCACTCGAAAACAAGGCGGAAAAGAAACAAAAATTTCGTGTGAGGCAATATACGCGCTGCCAGCTTTGTGGAAGAGCGAAAGCAGTTTATCGCAAGTTTAAGATATGCCGCATTTGTTTTAGAACATTGGCAAACGAAGGAAAAATTCCCGGGGTGAAAAAGGCCAGTTGGTAAAAACGTGATGTTAGAAGTTATTTATAAAATGATTTTTCGAGAAACGATAATCGAGATATAAAATATGAGTTTGAGTGATCCAATAGCCGATATGCTGACGAGAATACGCAACGCTGCTCGTGTTAACAAGAGTGAGGTTCAGGTCAAAGCCTCGAATATTTGTCAGGGTATCGCATCTGTTTTAAAGGATGAAGGTTATATAGAAGATTTCGACCGAATCGATGACAATAAACAGGGAGTACTGCGAATTGCCTTGAAGTATGACCAGGATGGTCAATCTATTATTAACGAGATAAAAAGGACAAGTAAGCCCGGCTGCAGAATCTATCTGTCTGTCGATAAGTTGCCGCGAGTTTTAGCCGGCATGGGAATTGCGGTTGTGTCGACAAGTAAGGGCGTTATGAGTGATAGAAAGTGCCGCGAGGCTAATGTCGGCGGCGAGATACTTTGTATGGTAAGCTAATGAGTCGCATCGGAAATAAACCTATTGATATTCCCTCTGGGGTGAAAGTTGAACAGAAAAGTCTGTCTGTCAAGGTAGAAGGACCGCTGGGTAAGCTTGAGATGGAGACGTACCCTGGGATCAAAGTGGAAATTGACAACAATGAAAAGAAAATATTAGTTGGAAATGATCGGCCTCAGGATCTCCGGAACAGGCAGCTCCACGGGACGACTCGAGCGTTATTGGCTAATATGGTAACAGGAGTCAGCAAAGGGTTCGAGAAGAAAATGGAGATATACGGGACCGGATATAATGTTAAAGAGCAAGGCGGAAAGCTGATTTTTCAGATTGGGTTCAGCCATCCCGTAGAGCGGATAATACCCAAGGGAGTCAAAATAAATATCGACATTGCTGCGACCAGAGGTAATGATGTCCCCGCCAAGTTTGCGCTTTCCTCGATAGACAAAGCACTTTTAGGGCAATTTGCGGCTGATATACGAAAAATCAGACCTCCGGAGCCTTATAAGGGCAAAGGGATTCGTTATGCCGACGAGCAGGTGCGGCGAAAAGTTGGAAAAGCATTTGCATCGGGAGGGGCCTAATATGAAAACTGAAAGGATCAAAAAAGCAGCGATAAGGCGTAAATATCATGTCCGCAAGAAAGTCTTTGGGACTCCCGAGCGGCCTCGATTATCGATATTTCGCTCTAACAGGCATATTTATGCACAAATTATAGATGATACGGCGGGTGCGACACTTGCATCGGCAAGTACTAAGACGAAAGCTATGCAGGGGCAATTGTCTCATTCCGGCAATAAGAAAGCCGCCGAGGTTATTGGTGAAGCTGTCGCCAAACAGGCTCTTGGTGTTGGCATAAAGTGTGTTTGTTTCGATAGAAGTCAATATAAATATCACGGCAGAGTAAGTGCTCTTGCTCAGGCAGCCAGAAAAGCCGGACTGGTTTTTTGATCATGAGTAACAATAAAGTTTGGAGAAAAAATTGGCAGTAGAACCACTTAAAATATCGGAACGGGAAGAAAGGCCGCTGGAAGATACGGTTGTCAAGGTATATCGTTGTTCCAAAGTGGTCAAAGGCGGAAGACGGTTTAGTTTCGCCGCTTTAGTCGTAGTCGGAGACCGGGCGGGTACGGTCGGAGTCGGCTATGGCAAAGCTAACGAAGTCCCACAGGCAGTCGAAAAAGGCGTCAAAGATGCCAAAAAGAATTTATCTAAGATAGTCCTGTCTGAGAGAACAATTCCACATCATGTGGAAGGCAGATACAGAGCTACGAAAATAACATTAGTTCCTGCCAGTCCGGGAACTGGTGTAATCGCCGGCTCCAGCGCTCGTGCCATTCTCGAGTATGCCGGTGTGCAGGATGTTTTAACGAAGGTTTATGGAAGCACATCTGCCAAGAATGTTGTTAAAGCCACATTGGATGGCTTGTTGAAATTACGCAGTAAGGAAATGGTTGAATCTCTTCGTGGAGTGGCAATATAAAGTTGAATTGCCGACATACGATTGGGTGACTTTAAATGTTAAATTATGAAATAACATCTATCGCAGGTAAACATACTAAGCGTCGTCGTATCGGCAGGGGCACCGGCAGCGGTCACGGCAAGACTTGTGGCAGGGGGCATAAAGGCGCCGGAAGCAGGGCCGGCTCAACTGCTGTTTCTTTGTCGGAAGGCGGGCAAATGCCGCTTTTTCGTCGTGTGCCGAAGCGGGGTTTCAATAATTATAAATTCGCAAGGCGATGTGAAATAGTGAATATCTGGCAACTGGAAAGGTTCGATGACGGTGCTGTTGTAGAGCCGGAGCAATTATCCGATGCCGGATTGATTGCAAGAAAGACAAGTAAGGTAAAAATTCTCGGTAAAGGAAATTTGACAAAAAAGCTGCAGGTAACCGCTCACAGGTTCAGCAAAACCGCCGAACAGAAGATAGTAGCTTCAGGCGGCAAGGCTAACCTCGTTTCGAGTAGTTAGTAATATATAATGTGAATTGCGGGCTGTTTGACACGAGAAACGAAATATGCTTGGAACAATAATAAATATATTTAGAATCCGGGACCTGCGCAACAAAATCATTTTTACTGTTGCGTTGCTGGTAATATACAGGATCGGCTTCCACATACCGGTCCCCGGTTTTAATCTCAAGGCGATTTTAGATCTGTCAACACCATCGGATTCTCCGTTTCAAAGAGCCGCCGAATATATGCAGATGTTTACCGGCGGTACTCTGAGCCAAAGCAGTCTGTTCGGACTGGGTATTATGCCTTATATCACAGCCTCGATTATACTTATGCTTCTTGGTGAGGTTATCCCTGCCTTAAAAAAGTTGCGTCAGGAAGGCCAGACGGGTTACAAAAAGATACAGGAGTACACACGATACCTTACTGTTTTAATTTGTGTCGTTCAGTCTCTTTTATTTATGAAATGGTTGGGAGGGGGAAGCGATGCAATTTACCCCGACATGGTGAGGCAGGCTATTTTTATGGGTGTTATCAGTATGACGGCCGGTACTATTTTCCTGATGTGGCTCGGTGAGCAAATCGACGAATACGGAATCGGTAACGGAATTAGTCTGATTATTATGGCCGGAATCATCTCGCGAATGCCCGGAACAATTGTTAACGTTTGGCAGAATACGGATCTTACCCTGACTGCGGCGCCCGGGACCTATGGCCCAGTTAAAATAATATTTCTGATATCGGCATTTGTTTTTGTGGTAGCAGGAGCGATTCTGATAACCCAGGGCCAGCGACGGATACCTATCCAGCAGGCCAAGCAGGTACGCGGACGCAGAATGACCGTCGGAGGCAGGAGCTATTTGCCGTTGCGGGTAAACCATGCCGGAGTTATGCCGATTATCTTCGCATCGAGTTTTATGATGTTTCCCCCGATTTTAATTAGACAGTTTGCTGTTAAATTCCCAACCTCCGAATGGCTTGCTACTTTGGACGGTGCTTTCACGCGCAGTGCTTATACATATAATGTCTTATATATGTTGCTAATATTTTTGTTTGCTTATTTTTGGGTTACGGTGCAGTTTCAACCCAAGGATCTGGCGAAAAATCTGCGAGATTCGGGGAGTTTCATTCCCGGACTTCGGCCCGGCAGAAGGACAGCGGAATATCTGGAAACAGTAATGACAAGAATTACATATTTTGGGGCCGCTTTTTTGTCAATAATTGCCGTTTTGCCGGTTGTGGTTTCGGCAGCTTTGGGAATTGATCAGAGGACAACTATGTATCTGGGCGGCACCGGTTTGCTGATTGTCGTTAGTGTCTCGCTGGATCTGGTACAAAAGATCGAGGCAAACCTTTTGATGAGAAGCTACGATGGTTTCAGCGGTGCTGGCAGGATAAAAGGAGCGTATTCATGAGGATAGTGTTGTTAGGTGCACCTGGTTCGGGAAAAGGGACGCAATGTAAGCAGATTGTAGCGCGATATGGCCTGCTGCATTTGTCCAGCGGGGATATTCTGCGGCAGGAAAGAGCCTCCGGGACCGAGTTAGGTAAAAAGGCTCAGAGTTATATGGATTCGGGTGCGCTTGTTCCGGATGAAATAATCATTGAGATGATGGCAAAAGCAATTGAGAAAGCCCCGGATGCCGGTTTTGTACTTGATGGTTTTCCCAGAACATTAAACCAGGCAGTGGAGCTTGATAAATCTCTGGCTCGTGACGGCCTGGCAATCGATATTATTTTGAACCTGGAAGTGGATGATAGTATTGTAACGGGTCGCATTACCGGAAGAAGAAGTTGTCCGAAGTGTGGAGCAGTTTACCACATTGAGAATATGAAGCCAAAAAGCGAAGGTCTATGTGATAATGATGATGCGGAACTTATCCAGCGGCCTGATGATACTGCTGAGGTAGTGGCGAATCGTCTTGAGACTTACCATCGGCAGACAAAACCACTGGTGAATTACTATAAAAACAACGGTACTGTTTTCGATATCGACGCCGGCAGGAGTGCCGACGAAGTAAAAGTCGCTCTTTTTGAAAAGTTGGATGCTCTTGTCGCAACGTGAAGCACTGATTGTGAATTAAATCGCAGATTATGAAATACGAGATACGAAATTAAATGGCTATTACGCTTCGCAGTCGAAGGGAAATTGAATTAATGCGTAAAGCAGGTGTCGTTGTTGCAGATGTTCTTTTAAAATTAGGAGAGATGGCAGAGCCGGGAATAACTACTGCTCGGCTGGATCAGGAAGCCATGAAAATTGCCACCGATGCCGGAGCTGAAGTTTTATTTAAGGGCGTTCGTTCCCCCTTAGCCAAAATACCGTTTCCGGGCGCGATCTGTGTCTCGGTAAATGAGCAGGTTGTTCATGGAATACCTTCCGAGAAAACTAAGCTAAGGGACGGTGATATTCTCAGCATTGATTTCGGTGTCAGGCTCGATGGCTATTGTGCAGATTCCGCCGTGACGGTACCGGTCGGTGATATTTCAGATGATAAGCGCAGCTTGATCGATTTGACAAAATATATTCTTGATACTGCAATATTGAAATCGGCACCGTCCGTCAGGTGGTCTCAGGTTGCTGCTGAGATGCAGAAAATTGCCGAATCGGCGGGCTTTTCGGTCGTAAAAGACTTTGTCGGACATGGCATAGGCACGAAGATGCACGAAGAGCCGAGAGTGCCGAATTTTGTCAGCAGGGAATTATTGTCTAACGATATTCTCCTGACAGAAGGGATGGTATTGGCAGTTGAGCCTATGATTAACGCCGGCTCGAGCGCTGTGCGTACTTTGAAGAATGGGTGGACGGTAGTGACTGTGGACGGTAAATGTTCGGCCCATTATGAACATACGATTGCAATAGTTGAAAATGGTTGTGAAGTATTGACAATGGAAAGGCGGTGACTCGCGTCTGAGAACGCATTAGCGGGTCATACGTCACTAAATGAAAATGGCAAAGAAGGACACAATAAGATTACAGGCAACGGTGACCGATGCTTTGCCGAACGCGATGTTTAGAGTAGAGCTTGAGAACGGTCATAAAGTTCTGGCTCATGTCTCAGGTAAGATGCGAATGAATTTTATTCGGATTTTACCGGGTGATGTGGTAGTTGTCGAAATGTCACCTTATGACTTGAACAGAGGTCGCATTGTTCTTAGGAATTAATTGCGGCTTGGAATTGGATAAAATAGCAAAATGGTCTCAGTTGTAAATTGAGATCATAAATTAGGTATGACAGATGAAAGTTAGAAGTTCTGTAAAACGTATATGTGAGAATTGTAAAATTGTTCGCCGCAAAGGCGTCGTTCGTGTTATTTGTACTAATCCGCGACACAAACAACGTCAGGGCTAAGCAATATTAATTGATACTTTATCCTGTATAATATAAAGGATATATTTAGGCTAAGAACTAACAAAAGGAGATAATATGCCGCGTATTGTTGGTGTTGATATTCCTAATGATAAGTCAATATGGATTTCACTCACTTATATTGTTGGTATAGGTAAACATACTTCCGCGCAGATCTTAAAGGAAGCCGGGATTGAAAAAAGCACAAAGGCCGGCAAGTTATCGGAAGACGAACTCAGCAGTATAACACAGATTATAGATCGTAATTACATAGTTGAAGGGCAGCTTCGCAGGCAGGTTTCTCAGAATATTGCCCGTTTGCGTGATATAACTTGCTATAAAGGAATCCGTCACAGGAGAGGGCTTCCTGTTCGCGGGCAGTGCACCCAAAGTAACGCACGTACCCGCAAGGGACCGAGAAAAACTGTTGCCGGCAAAAAGGGTGTGAAAGAGAAACGTTAATAAATCATTTGGTTCGGATAAAAAGGTAGTTAAATAGAATGGCAAAGAGGACGAAACGTAAAGTAAGAAAAAACGTCGTTAAGGCTATTGTGCATATAAAAGCGACATTCAATAATACATTGATAACAATTACCGATTTGGACGGTAATACGGTTTGCTCGGGCTCGGCAGGTTGTGTAGGTTTTAAAGGCTCCCGTAAAAGTACGCCTTTTGCCGCGCAAAGAGCGGCACAACGTTGTGCCAGTGCTGCGATGCGTAATGGTGTACGTGAAGTTGAAATCCGGGTAAAAGGGCCGGGTTCCGGTCGTGAATCCGCTATATCGGCACTGCAGCAGGCAGGCTTGCGGATTGCCTCGATAGAGGATGTCACCCCTTTGCCGCATAATGGCTGCAGGCCGCCCAAGAGAAGAAGAGTGTAAATGGTTTAATACCAAAGTTACTTGGAGATAGATAAAACAAATGGGACGTTATTTAGGTTCGTCATGTAAACATTGCCGTCGTGAAGGTGTTAAACTCATGCTGAAGGGCATCAGATGTGAGACGGCGAAGTGTCCGGTCGAAAAAAAGCAGCGCAATCTGGCCCCAGGTATGCATGGCTGGCGCAGAGGCAGAGCGAGCGAATTTGGTGTTCGATTGCGCGAAAAGCAGAAAGTTAAAAGATATTATGGTATCCTCGAACGGCAGTTTATGAGATGTTATCGACAAGCGGAACGGGGAAAGGGTAATACCGGCGAAGCACTGTTGCAGTTACTGGAAAGGCGCTTGGATAATGTCGTATATAAGTTGAATTTTGCGCCGTCACGCAAGGCTGCCAGGCAACTCATCTCTCACGGTCATATTTATGTTAATGGCCGCAAGGTTAATATTGGCGATTATACTACGAAAATCGGGGATAAAATTACGATAAAAGGTTCTGATAAGAGCGTTAAAAAGGTGAAAGAACAGTTAGAAAGCAATCCGAATTTTACCACGCAGGGCTGGTTGCAGTTATCCAGAGAGAAACCTGAAGCTACTGTTGTTGCGTTACCTTCGCGCGATGATGTCCAGATTCCTGTGGAAGAGCAGTTGGTTGTGGAATTCTGTTCGAGATAAATAAGGATTTTTTATCATTGAGTTCCGGCAGGATCTCGTTTTTTTTGGAAGATTACATAACAATAATTTGGTTGACTCAAAGAATTAATAGAGGAGACTTATATGCGAGTAACATGGCGTGGTTTAGAGCTGCCTACTCGTGTTGAACGAGACACGATAGTATCAAGCGAAAAATATGGCCGATTTTTTATCGAGCCTTTCGAACGTGGTTTCGGTACCACTATTGGAAACAGCCTCAGACGCATATTGCTTTCCTCTTTGGAAGGTAGTGCCGTAACGTCAGTTAAAATTGCAGGTGTTAATCACGAATTTACCTCGATAAAAGGAGTTATAGAGGATGTGACTGATATCATATTGAATATAAAGAGTCTTATCATTCGACTCAACGGCCAGGGACCGAAGATAATGACCATTTCGGCGAACAAAGCCGGTGTTATTACTTCGGCCGATATCGTTGCAGATCCGGCGATTGAGGTAATAAATAAAGATTTAGTGATGGCTACTTTGACAGAGGATATTGATTTTCAAGTTGAGATGGTTGTTGAGAATGGGCGCGGTTATATACCGGCCTCCGAACGCATCGATGATGCTGACAGATTCGATCAGGAGATTGGCAGAATAATGCTCGACGCTGTTTATTCTCCGGTTACAAGAGTGCGATACACAACCGAAAACACACGCGTCGGACAACGAACAAACTACGACAAGCTTATTATGGAAATATGGACAAACGGAACTATTACACCTGAAATGGCACTGGTTGAAGCTGCAAAGATTTTAAGAAAGCATGTTAATCCGTTCGTACAGTACTTCGAGCTTGGAGAAGAAACCACTACAGCCTCTCAGATTAGTGATGAAGCGGAGCCGGAAGAACAGGCAGTGAATGAGGAATTGGCACAAAAGCTGGTTATGCCGATTCAGGAATTGGAACTGTCGGTAAGAGCAAGCAATTGCCTCGAGTCGGCTAAAACCGAGACAGTAGGGCAATTGGTTAAGATGACAGAGGCGGATCTATTGAAGATTCGCAGCTTTGGAAAAACTTCTCTGCGGGAAATTAAGAGAAAACTCGCTGATATAGGCTTATCTTTAGGTATGACTGATGTTGGTTAATTAGTCTGAAATTTAATTTGATTAAGAATTTGGGCTCTCTTGCCTGATAAGAGGATTTGATGATATGCGTCATAAAGTAGCAGGACGTAAGTTAGGTCGAACGAAAGAGCATCGTCTGGCAATGAGGCGAAATATGGTTGCTTCGCTTTTCCAGCACGAAACCATTTCGACCACGATAGAAAAAGCAAAAGAAGTAAAACCTTTTGCCGAGAAGCTGATTACATTGGCGAAGAAGGGTACATTACCAGCCCGACGCCGTGCCATTTCTCTGCTTGGAAATCGCGATATTGTAGATTTCGAAGATGGTCAGGAAGTTAAGAAGGGAACGGTAATCGGTAAGTTGTTTAGTGAGCTTGGTCCCAGATATCTTGATAGACCGGGGGGTTATACAAGAATTATCAAACTCTCCCTGAGAAGGTTGGGTGATAACGGACAGCTTGTGTTGCTGCAGTTAGTTGGTACTGTTGAGGGCGCAGAGGAGGAAGTTAAGACAGCTCGTAAAAAACGGCGCTTTGGCAGAAAGCAAAAAACCAGTGACGAATCTGAACAGACTGTTGAGGTTCAGGAAACTGATCAAGCCGAAGAGGTTGAAATGGCTAAGGAATCTGCCGAAGAAGAACCAATAAAAAATCAAGACTCCGAGAATAAAATCGATAAGGAGCAGTAAATCATATTTTATGAATTTACTTTATTATGAATGTGGTCCAGTGTCTGTTTTGTAAAATGGTGGCCGGGGAAATTCCGGTAACGAAGATTTACGAAGATGATGAAGTTCTTGCATTTCTCGATATCGGACCGATAAGCGATGGCCACACTTTAGTTATACCGAAACAGCATTTTGATAAATTACATGATTGTCCCTCTGAAGTTTTAGCTCAGATCGCATCTCGCCTCGGAAAAATCGCCGGAGCGGTCTCAGCGGCCATGAATTCTGAAGGATATAATGTGTTATGCAATAATGGCAGAGCGGCCGGCCAGGTAATTGAGCATTTGCATTTTCATATTATCAGCCGAAGCGCAGGTGACGGATTATTGAGCAGATGGCCTTCGTATGAGTATCAAGCCGGAGAAATCGAGTCAATTGCCGCTCGTATCCGTAAATATTTATGATTTTTTCGTACAGGTATTGATTAATATTACTTTTTATAGTATTGTTGTATTGCTTATACGTTATTGTTTTTTGGATTGTATTGAATTTTAGCTTAGGGTAAATATTTTAGATATTTATTAAAATTGATGATCGCGGGGTAGAGCAGTCTGGTAGCTCGTCGGGCCCATAACCCGGAGGTCGGAGGTTCGAATCCTCCCCCCGCTATTCGTAAATCACACAGGGACAGGCCCTTACGCCTGTCCTATTTTTTTTGCGCTGCTGGTACTGTAGCAAAAATGTAGCAAAATTGACATGTAATTTACATATCATACCAACGGTCACAAAAAAATGCGCGCTCTAAAAATTTAACTTGCGCGATTTTAGGTAATATAGATAATGCACTATAATGTTATTTATTATCACAAGGAGTGCATTATGAAAGTAGAACTATATCA
>Ga0272441_10005390_pt1 | contig 22287 bp, 18 predicted proteins | sample SSMProp6N_FD_193582 | JGI IMG/M metagenome (GOLD analysis project Ga0272441, IMG submission 193582) | Marine sediment archaeal communities from Little Sippewissett salt marsh, Falmouth, MA, United States - SSM-Prop-6N | ecosystem: Environmental > Aquatic > Marine > Wetlands > Sediment ... | reverse complement strand
CGTAGGTGTGGGAGCGGACGACGGCCATGCCGTCCACCATCTTGATGATCTGGATCGGCACGGTGGTGTAGTCGGCGCTTTGCGTCTCGCCGTCGTCGATGGTGGCGTAGAAGAAGCAGGGGATGCCTGCGGGCGCATCGACCGTCCAGTCGAGCGTGTCGGCGGCGTCGTCCTCGCTGATGCCGGTGGCGATGGTGCCCCACGTGGTGCCTTGGAGGGCGAGGAGGTTGTTCGCTGCAAACCTGTCGGTGTCCCAGAAGAGATCGATCTGCGCGTCGCTGTCGGGGTCGGAGTCGGTCCAGGCGACGGGCTGGCTGTCGCCGGGCGAGGCGAAGGAGCCTGGGGCGGGCTCGTCGAGGGCGATGCGCGGCACGGCTCCGGCCGCGCCCGTGGTGAACTCGACGTACGACTCGGTCCACGATTCCACCCACACGTCCACGCCCGTGGCCGCCACGATGTCCACATTGTGGAAGTCCAGCGCGAACTCATAGTCCGTCTGCGTGTCGAGGAGGCCGGGGGGCGTCCATTGGGTCATGCCCGCGGGCTCGTGTTCTTCCTCGTACACGGTCGTGTCGGTATCGGCCCTCGTGAGGTCGTACCAGATGCCGGCGCCCGGTCCGGGGGTGGTCCATGCTTCCCACTGGACGATGGGGTTGATGGGCACCTCGTCGGCCTCGAACTCGGGGCTGGTGAACTGGGGCACCTCGGTGGGCATGGGGGCGCCCGCGAAGCCGGCGGAGCCCTCCCATTCGCCGCTGTCGTAGAGGACGGTGACCTCGAGCTGGCCGTTCTGGAGGCTGGCCCACTGCCCGCTCGAAAGCTCGTCCCAGCCGACCTCGAACCAGCGCGTCCCCTCGTCCGTGCCGCCCTCGAACCAGAGGCCGCCGTCGTCCTCGACCTCGAAATAGCTCCCGTCCCAGGGCCAGGCCAGATACTCCCAGGAGTCGAACTCCGCGCCCCAGGGGGTGGTGACCTCGAGTGCGAGGAGTCCGTCGGCATCGACGCCGACGGCGCAGTCGCGCTCGTCGTCGCCGCTGCCCGGGCCGCCGTAGTCCCTGCCGCGGTCGACCCAGACATCGAGGGCGGCCGTCGGCCCTTCGGTGAGGAAGAGCATGGAGCTTTCGCTGTACGAGGCGGTGTAGACCGCGGCGTCGGCGACGACGGCCGCCCCCGTGTTGTGGAAGTCGGCCGCGAACTCGTACCACACCCCCTCCTCGAGCGGCGTGTCGGGAGTCCAGTCCGTGGTGTCGGGCGGCGCGTGTTCCACCTCGACGACATCCGTGTAGGTCCGCGTGTCCGCGACCGCCCACCACACGCCCGCGCCAGGACCGGGGTCGGTCCAGGCGCCCCAGGCGAAGTCGGGCGTCACGGGGGCATTGATGGTGCCGTGGGCGGGAGCCGTGATGTTGGGGGTTTCGTCGGGCACGGGCACGCCCGCGAAGTCCACGTCGCCCTCCCACCAGCCGCCGGCGTAGGCGACGCCGAGCTCCGCCCCGTTCCTGTCGACGGCGTCCCAGTGTTTCTGGGAGATCTCCTCCCATTCGAGGTAGATGAAGCGGTCGGGTCCGTCGGTGCCTGCCTCGATGTAGAGATCGAAGTCGTCGTCCCAGAATTGGACGTATTGCCCCGCCCATCCTGGGGGCAGGTAGTCGTCGCTCGAGAAGTCGGCTCCCCAGGGGGCCTCGACCTCGAGGGATGCGAGCCCGGGGGCTATCGCTTCCACCAGGAAACAGCGTTCCACCTCGTTGCCCGGATAGCCGTGGTCGAGGCCGCGCGCGGCGATGACCTCGATGCCCGTCGGGGCGGGGCGTGTGGAGAAGCCTGCGCTCGCCTCGTTCCACGAGGTTACGGTCGCGTCCACGCCGCTGACCGGCACGATGGCGGAGTTGTGGAAGTCGGCAGCGAACTCGTAGTCGGCGCCGGGGTCGAGGCCGATGGTGGAGGCCCACTGCGTGGTGTCGGCGGGGGCGTGGTCCTGGGTGTAGAGCGCGAGGTCGGAGCCGCCGGGGGCGAGCTCGAACCACACGCCGCCGCCGGGGCCGGGGGCCGCCCAGGCATCCCACTGGAAGGTGGGCATGAGATCCGCGTTGGTCGTGCCGTCGACCGGATATGTGATGTTGGGTGGGGCCCCTGGCTGCGGGACGGCCGAGAAGTCGACGGTCCCGTTCCACGGGCCGCCCTCGGTCGCGGCGGCGAGAGTCGTGTCGGTGGTGTCCAGCGTCACCCACTCGCCGGGCGGGATGTCGTACCACTCGACGAAGATGAAGCGGTCTGCTCCGTCGGTGCCCGCCTCGATGGCGATGCCCAGAGGGCCTTCGTCGTGTGTGGTATACTCGCCCGCCCAGCCGGGGGGCAGGTAGGTGGCGGAATCAAAGTGCTCGGTCCATGGCGTGTCCACCTGGAGGCCGGTGAGGTCGGGGCCGCGGACTTCCACCGCGTAGGAGAACTCCTCGTCCTCGGCCGGGAGGCCGTGGTCGTGGCCGCGCTCGAGGAGCACGCCGATCACCGAGAGCAGCAGGCGAGGCTCGAGGGGCTCGAGAGTGAGCGGGCGCCGCGGCGATGCTGTTGCAGGCATGGCCTACCCTCCAGAAGCTGCATGGCGCACCAACACCGCGTCCTCGCCGCGCAACCCGCAGGCGGCAACAAGGCACAGCGCTGGCTCGAAACCGTCCCGGGGAACCTCCGCCCCGGAGACCCCGGCTGACCGTAGGGCTACTTGATGAGCTGGAGGCGGAACGGGTAGCGGTAGTGCACGCCATCGTTCGCCTTGATCGACGCGATGATCGTCATCACCAGGCTGAAGATCCCGATGGCCATAAGCAGCGGGATGCCGATGATGAGGAAGACGAGCGGAAAGCAGATCAGCATGCCGATGGCGAGGGTGATCTGGAAGTTGAGTGCTTCCTTCCCCTGCTCGTTCACAAACGGTATCTCGTCCTTCTTGATCAGCCAGATCACCAGGGGGCCGATCACGTTGCCGAACGGGACCACAATGCCCGCCAGTGCCAGCAGGTGGCACAGCATGCCCCAGGTGCGGTGTTCCTTCGGCACATCTTCGAGCGGCGGAGGCGCGGCCATGCAGCAACCCCTTTCAGGAGGGAGGGTAGTGACCTCAGAAGTGTACATGATTCCGCCGGTCAGTCAAGGGAAAAAGGTCTCGTGTGGCCGCAACAGGGGTGGTGGAGTGCCTCCGGGCGGCCACTGGCCTGTTTTGACACCCGGGCGCCGCCCTGCTAGAATACGCCCTGCTGAGGAGAAGCATGAGCACGTCGCTGTCCCGGTTCTTCGACTACATAAGCGGCGAACGGCGCGGAGTGGGCGCGGTACTGGTGCGCGGGGGCCTGGCCGCCCTCTCGGCGCCCTACTGGCTCGGGTGCGCGGCGCGGCGGGCCGCCTACAACTCGGGCTTCTTCCTGTGCCGGGAGCTCGATGCGAAGGTCATCAGCATCGGCAACATCACCACGGGGGGCACGGGCAAGACTCCGCTGGTGATCTGGGTGCTGCGGTGGCTCGAGCAGCGCGGCGTGCCCGCGGCGATCTTGAGCCGCGGCTACGGTGCCCGCCCTGCCGATGGACAGGGGGAGAGCGACGAGATGCTGCTCCTGCGCCGCCACGTGCCCAGCGTGCCACACCTGGTGGGCAAGGACCGCTTCGCCACGGGCCGCCAGGCCATCGGCGAACACGGCGCGGAGTGTCTGGTGCTCGACGACGGCTTCCAGCACCTGGCGCTCGGGCGCGACCTGGATATCGTGCTCATCGACAGCCTCATGCCGTTCGGCTACGGCCACGTGCTGCCGCGCGGGCTGCTTCGCGAGCCGCTCACGGCACTGCGGCGCGCGGACGTGGTGGTGCTCACGCGGTGCGACCTGTGCCCCAGGGACCGGGTGCGTGACATCCAGCGCCGGATCCACGACGTGGCGGGCCTCCGCCCCGTGGTCGAGTCGGCCCACCGCCCGACCCGTTTCTACGCGCACGCCACCGGCGAGAGCCGGCCCCTGGGCTGGATCAAGGGGCGACGGGCCTTCGCCTTCAGCGCACTCGGGAACCCCACGGCCTTCCCCCGCACGCTCGAGAGCCTGGGAGCCGAGGTCGTGCACCACGAGCTGTTTCGCGACCACCACTGGTACGACGACGCCGAGCTGGCCGGCATCGCCGACGCCGCCAACGAGGCCGGGGCCGACCTGGTGGTGACGACGGAGAAGGACGCCGTGAAGATCCGCTCGCTGCCCCACGGCGCGCCGCCGATCTACGTGCTCGCGGTGGAGTTCACTATGACCCACGGCGGCGAGCTCCTCACGGGCGCACTCGAGCAGATCGTCGGCGACCAAGTGGTGTAGGAGCGGCCCGGGATGTCGCACAGGAAGCGGAATCGGCTGCGCCTGATCGGCGAATACGCCGCGATGCGGCTCGTGGAGCTGCTCCTGTGGCCCCTGCCCGTGAGCGCAGGGATCTGGCTCGGCCGCCGCCTCGGCTCGCTTGCCTGGCTCGTCGACCGCCGCCACCGCGTGGTGGCCGAGGCCAACGTGCAGCGGGCGCTCGGGCTCGACCCCGGCAAGGCACGCGCCCTCGTCCACCGCCTCTACCGCAACATGGGCGCCAACACCACCGAGGACCTCATGCTCGCCCGCACCCTGCGACGCAAGCCCCTCACCGACTTCTCGGAGATGGAGGGCAGCGAGCACATCCAGGCCGCTCTGGCCCGGGGCCGCGGGGCGATCGTCATCACGGCCCATCTGGGCAACTGGGAGCTGGGCGGCTTCGGCATCGCCCACATGGCCGGCTCGGTGCTCGTGGTCGCCAGGCAGCTCAGCAACCCCCACGTGGAGGCCTACCTCCAGCGCTGGCGCAGGCAGGCCGGCCTGGCGGTGGTCGACCGCCGGGGCGCACTCCGCCACGTGGTGCGCCGCCTCCGCGATGGCGGATGCGTGGCCATGCTCATCGACCAGAACCAGCGGCGCGGCGGCGTGTTCGTCCCCTTCTTCGGCCGCCTCGCGTCCACCGTGCCCAGCGCCGCGAGCATTGCCCTGAAGTACGACGTGCCGGTGCTCGCCGGCTACACCTACCGCGTGGGCGCCGGCGCCTTCCACTGCTTCCACCTGGACCCGCCCTTCGAGCTGATCCGGACGGGCGACCACGACGCCGACGTGGTGGCGAACACCGCCCAGTTCACGCGGCGCCTCGAGGAGGTCATCCGCCGGCACCCCGACCAGTGGCTGTGGCTGCACTCGCGGTGGAAGCGGCGCCCGCCTGGCGAGCAGATTCCCGACGCGGCGGCACCCGCCGCACCCGATGGCTCAATGGAGAGCAGCGACCCATGAACCCCGAACTCGCCAAGATGCTGGCGGGCATCGGCCGGCCGCGCATCCTCGTGGTCGGCGACCTGATGCTCGACCGCTACGTGTGGGGCACGGTCGACCGCATCTCGCCCGAGGCACCCATCCCCGTCCTGAAGCTGGCCGGCGAGCCAGAGGAGCGCCTCGGCGGAGCTGGATCCGTGGTGGCGAATCTTGCCAGGCTGCACGCAGAGGTTTGTGTCGCCGCCACCGTGTGCGATGACCCTGAGGCCGACATCATCAGGCAGAAGTTGGGCGAGCTCGGCGTCGACGTGAGCTATCTTGAGCCGCGCCCCGGCCACAAGACTCCCGTCAAGACTCGATTCCTGGCCAGGACTCAGCAGTTGCTGCGTGTCGATGATGAGGCCCCCATCCCTCTCGAGGACGATCTTGCAGAGGTGCTGATCGGGAGGCTCGAGCGCCAAGTCGCCAACTGCGACATGGTTCTGGTGTCGGACTACAACAAGGGCCTGCTCGCGCCGGCGTTCGTCGAGGCGCTCATCGCCGCATGCAGGAAGGCGGGCACGCCCGTGGTGGTCGACCCCGCACGGGGCGTGGACGCCCGCATCTACCGCGGCGCCACCGCCATCTGCCCGAACCGCACCGAGGCCGCCGAGGCCGCCGGCATGCCGCCCGACCCGGCCAGCGTGGACAAGATCGCACGACGCCTGCTCCGCAGGCTCGGCCTCGACGCCTGCATCATCACGCAGGACCGCGACGGGATCTCGCTCTACCAGCCCCGCCGCAAGGCTCTCCACATCCCCGCCCGGGCTCGCGAGGTGTTCGACGTCACCGGCGCGGGCGACATGGTGCTCAGCATCCTCGGCCTCGTGCTCGGCGGCGGCGGGTCGATGGAGCAAGCGGTCGAGGCAGCCAACGTGGCGGGCGGCCTCGAGGTGAGTCGCCTCGGCGTCGTGCCCCTCTCTCGCGACGAAATCATCGCCGAGCTCGAACGCGGCGACCACGGCCCCGCAGCCAAGCTCCGCAGCCGCGAAGAGCTGGCCAACATCGTCCGGAAGCTCAAGAGCCAGGGACGCACCGTGGTCTTCACCAACGGCTGCTTCGACCTGCTCAATGCCAACCACATCTCGCTCCTGCGCCACTCGAAGAGCCTGGGCGACGTGCTGATCGTGGCGAGCAACAGCGACGCCTCGATCACCCGCCTCAAAGGCCCCCAGCGCCCTATCCTCGCCGAGGCCGAGCGCGTGGAGCTCCTTTCCGCCGTCCACCACGTCGACTACGTTATCGTGTTCCCCGAGGACACGCCGTGCGAACTCCTGCGCCTGCTCGAGCCCGACATACTGGTCAAGGGCGGGGACTACAAGCGCAAGGAGGAGGTGGTGGGCTGGGAGATCGTGGAGGGGTATGGCGGGCGCATCGCCCGCGCCCCGTTCTCGAACTACCACTCGACCACCGGCATCGTGGAGAAAGTGCTCGATGCCCACAAACGGAGCCGCCGATGAACCTTCCCAAAGCCACTCCAGACGCCGCCGCGGGCCTGGCCGACGAGGTGCGCCAAGCCATCCTGCGCTGCGCCGACGTCAAGCGCCAGTTCGCCCACGATGTTGCGGGCGACGTGGCGCTCGCCGCCCTGATCACCGCCCAGGCACTCGGGAACGAGTGCAAGGTGCTCCTGTGTGGCAACGGCGGCAGCGCCGCCGAGGCCCAGCACATCTGCGCCGAGTTCGTCGGGCGCTTCCGCCTCGAACGCCCCGCCCTCGCCGCCCTCGCCCTCACCACCGACACCTCGATCCTCACATCCGTGGGCAACGACTACGGGTTCGACGAGGTGTTCGCTCGCCAGGTCGAGGCCCTCGGCCAGCCGGGCGACGTGCTGTTTGCCTACTCGACGAGCGGCAACTCGCCCAACGTGCTCAAGGCCATCGAAGAGGCCCACCTGCGACGCATGCGGTGCATCGGCTTCACCGGCCGCGACGGCGGGGCCATGGCCGACCTGTGCGAGGTGTGCATCCGAGCCCCCGCAGACGACACCCCCACCGTGCAGGAATGCCACACCACGGCAGGCCATACGATCTGCGCCATCGTCGAGCGCCTCGTGTGCACCAGCAATGAGCCCGACGCAGCCAGCCCCGAGTAGCCGCACGGCGCCTTGAGGCTCAGGGGACGCGATGGACGTGGACGCCCAACGCATTGTGGTCCGTGCCCCCAACTGGGTGGGCGACGTGGTGATGGCCACGCCCACGTTCCGGGCGCTCCGCGAGACCTTCCCCCAGGCCCACCTTGCGGTGGTGTTGCGGCCCTACGTGGAGCCCATCGTGCGCGGTGCCCCGTGGTTCGACGAGGTGATCGCCACGGACGACCGCCGCCTCGGCGACTTCCTCGAGCTCACACGCCGGCTACGAGCAGGGAGCTTCGACCTCGCGGTCATCCTCCCCAACTCCGTCCGCTCCGCGCTCGAGGCCTGGCTCGGCCGCGCCCGCCGCCGCCTCGGCTACGACCGGCGCTATCGGGGCATCCTCCTCACCGACCCCGTGGCCCCGCCCCACGACAGCCGAGGCCGATTCGTGCCACGCAACATGGTCGACTACTATCTCACCCTCTGCCAACTCCTCGGCTGCCAGCACCTCTCGCGGCGCGAGGAGCTCTTCATCACGCCCGAATGCGGCGAGCGGGGCGAGGCGCTGCTCGCGAAGCATCAGGTGGGGACGGACCAGACGCTCTTCGCGGTCAACCCGGGCGGCGCCTTCGGCGGCTCGAAGCTCTGGCTCCCCGACCGGTTTGCCACCGTGGCCGACACCCTGGCCGAGCGCCACGACGCCCGCATCGTCCTCTTCGGCTCGCCCAAGGAGCGGCCCATCCTCGAAACCGTCGCCGAAGCGATGACCCACGAGCCCATCCTCTTCGAGCCAGGCGAGCTCGACCTCGACGTGCTCAAGCCCCTCATGCGCCGCTGCTCCCTCCTCGTGACCAACGACACCGGCGCGCGGCACTACGGCGTGGCCTTCGACGTGCCCGTCGTGTGCATCATGGGCTCCACCAGCCCCCTCTACACGGATGTGAACCTCGAGCGGCAGACCGTGGTGCGGGTGGACGTGGATTGCGGCCCGTGCCAGAAGAAGGTGTGCACCACCGACCACCGGTGCATGACCCTCATCACGCCCGAGATGGTGCTGGACGCGGCGGAGGGCCTCCTGGCCGGCCGCCGGGGCATGCTGCCGCGCTGAGCCGCTTGCACCCGCGCGTCGCATCCGGTAGACAAGGGCATCTTCCTTTCGCGAGGCCGGAAGGAGCACCAGGAGCCACCCCCTGCTATGGCGAACCGCCGGCCGACTCCGCTCGACCGCCCGCTCCCGATCATGAGCTGGGCGATGTACGACTTCGCGAACACGATCTACTCGGCGATCGTCGTCACCGCCTTCTTCCCAAAGTTCATGGCCCGCCTGGCGGGGCGCGACCTCTACACGGGGCTCACGCAAACCGCGTCGATGATCCTCGCCGGCATCATCGTGCCCGCCGCCGGCGCCCTGGCCGACCGCACGGGCAGGGGCAAGCGCTACCTGTGGTGGCTCACCCTCGCCTGCTGCGCCGCAACGTTTGGCATCGGCCTCGTGGCGAACGACGCCGGGTGCGACCCCGCGAAGGGCATCCTCGCCCCCACCTCGGCCGTGGTGGCGGCGCTGTTGCTCTTCGGCCTGGCCAACCTCACTTACCAGGCGTCCCTCGTCTTCTACAACACCCTGCTGCCCGCCGTGGCGTCGCCGCACCGCCAGGGCTTCGTGTCCGGCTTCGGCGTCGGCCTCGGCTACCTGGGCGTGGTCGTGGCACTGCCCATCGCCCTCTACGCGGCGGCGGAAACGGGCGCCATGCGGGTGACCTTCCTGCTTGCGGGCGGTGCGTTCCTCGTGAGTTCGCTCCCGCTCTTCTTCTTCGTGCGGCCGGCGGTCCCCGCCCAGCACGTTCAGGTGAGCTGCCGCCTCGTGGCCGACCAGTTCCGCGAGCTCGGCTCCACCCTGCGCACGCTGTGGCACACGCCGAACGTCCTGTTCTTCTTCATCGGCAACCTCCTGTGCGTGGACGTGGTGAACACGCTGATCATGTGGACGCGGCCATACCTGGAGGGCGGCGCGGGCTTCTCGGAGAAGGCCTCGGGCTACACGCTCCTGGCGATGAGCGTCACCGCCTTCGTGCTGGGCATGGGGATGGGTTGGCTCACCGACCGCCTGGGGCCGAAACGCACGCTCCTGGCCGCCGCGTGCAGCATGCTCCTTTGCCTGATCGTCGTGAGCGCGACCCGCCAGAAAGCGGTCATCCTGCCCGTCATCCTGCTCTTCGGCAGCGGGGGCCTGGCGGGAACATGGACCGCAGGCCGCAAGTGGCTTCTCGACATCGCTCCGCCCGACCACGTGGGCGAGTTCTTCGGCCTCTACGGCGTGACGATCAAGCTCTCGGTGTTCGGCTGCACCCTCTTCGCGCTGCTGGCCGATTGGACGGGGAGCTACCGTGTGGCGTTGGTGAGCCAACTGGTGCCGCTGGTGATCGGGATCGGCTTCCTGGCCGCCGCCCGCTCACGGCGGCCCGACGCGTGATCGGATCCGCCCCCGTCCCATCCGTCCCACACGGTCCGCGCGTCACGCCGCCGATCAAGCCCCTGCCGTCCCAGGGGCATGAGACCCATGGGACGCATCGCGGCCTCGGGCCGCAACCAAAGGGTCAGAAAACGTGGGGCTGGACACGGTACCGTCCGTCACATCGAGAGGGGTGATCTCCTCGAGCGCGCTCGCTTTGCGCGCACCTGGCTTGTCTCCGTAAACCCAATCATGGATTGGGTTTGGTATGCCCAGCCCCACGTTTTCTTTGCGCCGCGCACAGATTTTGAGAGTTAGTAGTGCATGGGACCGATGGCACAGATCCCCGCGCGGCCACCCCTTCCGCCCTTGGGCCGCTTCCCGGCTTCTGGCCCCCACGGCCCCCCATCTCGCCGTGCCCTGCGTTCGCCCCACGGCCGCCGGAGGCAGGCATAATGCTCATTCCACAGCGGCTCGAGCCGCGCGTCCGCCCCTGGCGGCCAGAGCCGGTGAGAAATGCGGGCTAGCGCCTGGCATCGAGGTAGTTCTGGAGCAGAAGCTGTGCGGCCAGGCGGTCGACCCGCTTCTTGCGCTTCTTCCGCGAGAGGCCGCCCTGGAGCATCGCACGGTCGGCCTGGCGGGTGGTGAGCCGCTCGTCCCACGTCTCCACCTCAATGCCCAGCTCTGCCCGCAGCCGCTCGGCGAACTCGAGCGAGAGCTGCGCCCGCTCGCCGCGCGAGCCGTCCATGTTGATGGGCAGGCCGACCACGATGTGCTCCACGCCTTGCTCTCGGCACAGGCGGCGGAGCGGCTCGATCACGTCGTCGCTTGCGCGCGCCCGCTCTAGCGTGGGCAGGCCGGTGGCGATGGCGACCTCAAGGTCGCCAATGGCGAGCCCGATGCGCCGGTCGCCGTAGTCGATGCCAAGAATGCGCATGGGAGCTGCCTAGAGATAGCCGTGGAGGCCCTTGTCCGCGAGGCGTTCGACGAGTTGTTTCACGTCCTCGGCGCTCTCCTTCGAGCACACGAGCGTGGCGTCGGGCGTGTGGACCACGATCACACCATCGAGGCCGATGACGCCCACCAGGTGCTCCTCGTCGCCGATCACCAGCGAGTCCGTCGTCTCCACCGCCTCGCAACGGCCCACGAGCACGTTGCCGTCGGGGTCCGCCTCGCCGGCTCGCAGACGGGCGACGGACTGCCAGGAGCCCACGTCGCTCCACTCGAAGTCGGCCTCGACCACGCGGATGGTCTCCGCGTGTTCCATCACCGCGAAGTCGATCGAGATCTCCTCGAGCGGCTCGTAGGCCTCCCGGAGCACGGTCGCCTCGTTGGGGGTGGCCATGGCCCCGGCGATGCGCTCGAGGGCGGCGTGGAGCTCGGGGGTGAAGCGGCGGAGGCAGTCGAGGATCGTCGATGCCCGCCAGCAGAAGATCCCGCTGTTCCAGTAGTAGTCGCCCGAGTCCAGGTAGTCCTCGGCCACCTCCCGCGCGGGCTTCTCGCGGAAGCGATGGACCTGGTAGACGGGGACGCCGAGGACGTCGTCGAGGCGCCCGGCCCGCTGCACGTAGCCGTAGCCGGTGGCGGGGTGGGTGGGCTTGATGCCGAAGGTTACGAGCGCGGGCTCGCGGCTGGCGACCTCGGCGGCGGCGCGCATGACCTCCTGGAAGCGCTCGACGGGCCGGATCACCTGGTCGGCGGGCATCACGAGCATGAGGCCGTCGGGGTCGGCGCGTCGGACGTGGAGCGCGGCCAGGCCGATGCAGGCCGCGGTGTCGCGTCCGAAGGGCTCGGCCACCACGCGGGGCGGCGGGCGCAGTGCCAGGCCCTCGAGGATGGGGGCGACCTGGGATTCATGGGTGACCACGTAGGTGCGCTCGATGGGCACGAGGCCCTCGAGGCGCAGCACGGTCTCGGCGATCATCGGCCGCGGGCCGGCAATCGGGAGCACCTGTTTCGGGCGATTATGGCGGCTTTGGGGCCAGAAGCGCCGCCCGCTCCCACCGGCCATCACCACGGCGTGCAGCATCGTGCGAGCCCTCCAGAGTTGGCTACCGTTGTGCATCGGCAAGCACGGATGGATCGATGAGCAGCGACGCGCGCTTGGCTCGGAACACCCGCCGCTCGCCGCCCTCGAGCTCGAGCTCGACCCGCCCGAGGGGGTCGACGTCGATGAGGCGCCCCGCAAACGTCTGCCCCTCGGCGGCCACGGTGGCTGGGCAGCCCTGGAGCCGGCAGCGCTCGCGCCAGAGGCCAGCCATGTGGTCCCAGCCCTGCTCGACGGTCCGGCGGCAGCCCTCCGCGAGACGGCGAAGAATGGCTGCCGCGAGGCGCTCGCGGGAGACCTCCTGCCCCGCCTCGATGGCCAGCGAGGTGGCGCCGCCGCGTAACGGCTCGGGGAACTCGTCCTCCCGCGTGTTCACATTCACCCCGATCCCGACCACGCAGGGCGTATCGGGAGCCGGGCCGCGCTGCTCGACCAGCACGCCTGCCACCTTGCGGGCGCGGAGAACCACGTCGTTCGGCCAGCGCAGGGCCGCGCTCAGGCCCGTCGCCGCGTCGATCGCCTCCGCCGTGGCCAGCGCACCCAGGGCTGTGAGGTGAGCGGGGGTGAGCGCGTCGCCGCGGCAGCGGACGACCGCGGACATCAGCAGCCCGTGCCCGCGGGGGCAGTGCCACGTGCGGCCGAAGCGGCCCCGCCCCAGCACCTGCTCCTCGGCAAACACTGTGGTGCCCTCCGCGCACCCTGTCTGAGCCCAGGCCCAGGCCACGTCGTTGGTCGACGCCACGCTGGTCAGCGCCCGAAGCTGGGCTCCAGGCCAGGCATCGCCCAAGTGGGCGCGGATGGCATCCGCGTCGAGCATCCGTCGAGCTCCAGTGTGGGACAGTGGGCCGCAGGCGCGCACAGGGCAACCCGCGATGGCGATTGTACCCGACGCACAGTCCTGGCGCAAATGACGGCTGACAGGCGGGGAGAGGGCGAAAATGAGGGGGGCAGAGGGTTGTTTGCGGCTGCAAACCCTCTGCCCCCTTCGGGAGTGGCGCTTCATTGCAGGAAGTGGCTCACGACTGCTTACCACACCACGGGAGGGGACGGGCGGCACGGTGTGGCAGCCCTTCGTATCACGCCATCCTTCCTTGTCAAAGAAGCGCCTCATCTGGAGCATCCCGAACTTGCGGGCTTGCTTCCATTTATCTCACTCCAGCAATCCACGTGCCACTCCAAGCCACAGCTCACGAGCCACGGGCGTAAATCCAGGAAAATGAGAGGGATACACTGTGCCGTAGTCTGCGGCGGGCCGTGCCCCGATGCACGTGCACAGGACCCTGGCGCACCGTGCCGTGCACGCGCACCCCGAGAAAGGGCAGCCCACACGCCGCCTGATCAGGGAGAATCGGCTTGCCGCTGCCCTCTCACGCCCGCAGATAGGCGACCACTTCGCCCAGAGTGGGGCGCTGGCCGTGCATCAGCAGGCCCACGCGGAAGAGGCGGGCCGATGCCCGCAGCGACAGCCACGTGGCTCCCACCATCACCGCGAGCGACAGCGGCACGTCCCACCACACGACCTCGCCCCCCGCACACCGCATGATCATCGTGATCGGGCACGTGAACGGCACGTAGGACAGGACGCGCGAGAAGATCGAGTTCGGGGCCTCGAGGATGAGCGGCGAGAAGAGCATCGGCACCACGGCCACCACCGACCACAGGCTCGCGAACTGCTGGCTCTCGTGGGAGCCGCCCGAGACGCACCCCAGCCCGGCCATGATGCTCCCGAAGAAGACGAACCCGACCAGGTAGTAGGCCAGCGAGAGGAGCACCACGGTGGGGGCCACCTCGATCTTGCCGAGCAGGAGCACCGGGATCATCGAGAAGCCGACCCACACGATGAGCTGGAGGAGCCCCGCGCTTCCCAGCCCGAGCAGCTTGCCCGCGATCAGCTCGTCGGGCGTCACGCTCGAGAGCAGCAGCTCGATCACCCGGCTGCTCTTCTCCTCGACCAGGCCCTGGATGAGATAGCCCGACGCGATGAAGATCGAGAGCATGAGGATGAAGGCGAAGGCGAAGGGCAGCACGATGCGGGCCAGGGTGTCGCGCGGGTCCTGCTCAACGAACTCCCCGTCGGCGCGGAGCACGAGGGTGCGCACGCCCGCGATGGGGCGCCGCGCCCGAGCCCGGGCCTCGGCATCGAGCTTCCTGGCGGTCAGCAGACCCTCGACCAGGAGACCTCGCAGGGGGCTGCCGCGCCCCGCCGGACTCCAGAGGAACTGGCTCCGCCGCGTGCGATACTCGAGCTGCCCCGTCTCCAGGTAGTCGGCGGGCACGACGTAGTACGACTTGATCTCGCCTGCCTTCAGGTCGGCCTCGGCCTTTGCGGCGTCGGGGTAGCGGCGGATGCGGGGCGGCTCCGTATCGGCTCCCTGTTGCGTCACGTGCGAGAGGAGTTCCTCGATCAGGCCATCGGAGCCGCTCGCGGCGGCGGGGTTGGCGAGCAGTTCGGGCGCCAGGAAGCCTGAGCGGTCGACCACCGCCACGTCGCGCCGCTCGGCAATCTCGCGGCGGGCAGCCACGAGCGAGGGGATAGCCGTGATCCCCGCAACGAACAGGAAGAAGAGCGGCGTGCCGAGAGTGGCGAGCACATAGCTGGCGCGCCGCACAGTGCTCGAGAACTCGCGCCGCGCGATCGTGTGGGTGTGCCTCATCCAGAAACTCCTTCCCATCCCAGGGCCATGGTAGCGGTGCGGACCTGGGTGTCAAGCTCCGTGAAGGGCGCCAGGCGGCCTGTGGCCGCCTTGATCGCCGTCGCGAGAGGCCATATAATAGTCCCAGCCCCAGACAGCCTGGACCGGCCGTGCGTTTTTAATGGTGTCGGGGAGCGCGGGGCTGCCCTGAGCACGTGCGCCTCGCGATGGTGTGGCGCCTGACAAGGAGCGTTGGCATGCGTGGTAGGGAAATCCTCCTGTTGGTTCTCATCGCCTTCCTGGTCGTCCTCCAGGTTGCACCGGGCGCGGAGCGTGGCGAGGACAAGAGCTACGCGAGCTTCCGGACCTTTGTGACCGTGTTCAACCAGGTGAAGCGGAACTACGTGGTGGACGTGGACGACGAGAAGCTCTTCTACGGTGCCTTCAAGGGCATGCTGGCTGAGCTCGACCCCTACAGCCAGTTCCTGAGCAAGGAGGACGTCGAGCAGCTCGAGGTGGACACCGAGGGCGAGTTCGGCGGCCTGGGCATCGAGATCACGCTCGACCAGAGCCGCACGCTCACCGTGATCACCCCGCTCGAGGACACGCCTGCGATCCAGGCCGGCGTGCAGCCTGGCGACCGCATCATCAAGATCGAGGGCGAGAGCACATACAACACCACCCTGCTCGATGCCGTCCGCAAGCTGCGGGGCAAGCCGGGCACGAAGGTGACGATCACGGTGCTCCACCAGTTCACCGGCAAGCGCGAGGAGATCACGATCACGCGCGACGTCATCAAGGTCCACAGCGTGCGTGCGTCGCACATTGTGGACGAGAAGGCGAAGATCGGCTACATTCGGATGAACAACTTTCAGCGAACCACGGCCGACGAGTTGGACGAGGCGGTCAGGAAGCTCCTCGAGAAGGGCATGCGCGGCCTGGTGCTCGACCTGCGGCGCAACCCCGGCGGCCTGCTCGACAGCGCCGTGGCGGTCTCCGACCGCTTCATCGACAAGGGGCTCATCGTGTCGACCAAGGGGCGGGTGGCCGACACAGTGCACCGCTTCGATGCCCACAAGGCGGGCACGTATCCCGACTTCGCGCTGGCCGTGCTCGTCTCTGGCTTCAGTGCCAGCGGCTCGGAGATCGTGGCCGGCGCCATTCAGGACCACCACCGCGGCATCCTGGTGGGCTCGCGGACCTTCGGCAAGGGCTCCGTGCAGAGCATCCTGTCGCTCGAGGGAGGCTGCAAGCTCCGCCTCACGACCGCTCACTACTACACGCCGAGCGGACGGCTCATCCATCGCGAGATCAATGCCAAGCAGGACGACCCCTGGGGCATCTTCCCCGATATCGAGGTCAAGACCACCTACAAGGATGAGCTGGGCCTCAGCGAGCAGTTCCGCCAGCAGCGCATCACCGAGAGCACGGGCAAGGACGCACCGAAGCCCGAGGTCAAGGCCCCCGAGGTCAATGCCCCCGAAGCCGAGGCCCCCGCCGCGAACGGCGCCAACGGTGAGGCCGAGGAGGAGGAGTACGTCGACAAGGCGCTCGTCCGCGCGGTCGACGCGCTCAAGGCGGTGCTCGTCTATAGGACGAAGTGACGGTTTCAGGCCGACGCCCGGTCTGCGGTATCCAGCGTTGGGTCCAGGTTTCCGCCTCGGCCAGCCCGTGCGGGCTGGAGCATATCCATGCTCATTCTCGGTATCGAGACCTCGTGTGACGAGACCGCTGCCGCCATCGTTGAGGACGGCGCGCGCGTCCGCTCCAGCGTCGTGGCCTCCCAGGAGCACCTCCACGCGAAGTACGGCGGCGTGGTGCCCGAGATCGCCTGCCGGGCCCACGTCGAGTCCGTCGTGCCGATCATCGACCAGGCCCTCGAGCGGGCGGGCGCCGGCCTGCGCGACCTCGATGCCATCGCCGTCACGCAGTGTCCCGGCCTCATCGGCGCGCTGCTCATCGGCCTGGCGGCCGCGAAGACCCTGAGCTGGCTGCTCGACCTGCCGCTGCTCGCCGTGAACCACATCGAGGCCCATCTGTATGCCCCCGCACTCGAGGCCCCGCTCGAGTACCCACTCGTCGGGCTCGTCGCCTCGGGAGGCCACACCGTGCTCCTCCGCGCCACCAGCCCCATCGACACCGAGGTGATGGGCACGACCACCGACGACGCTGCGGGCGAGGCGTTCGACAAGGCCTCCGCCGTGCTCGGCCTGACCTATCCCGGCGGCCCGGCGATCGACCGCGCCGCCCGCACCGGCGACCCCGCCGCCATCGACTTCCCGCGGACGATGCTCGAGGCCGGCTCGCTCGACTTCAGCTTCAGCGGCATCAAGACCGCCATCCTCTACAAGTGCTACGGCCAGAACGTCCACGGGCGGGACGGCACTCCGCCGCCGCCGGCGGCCGTGCCCGACCTGGCCGCCAGCTTCCAGGAGGCGGTCGTGGACGTGCTCGTGGCGAAGAGCATCCGAGCCGCCCTGTCGGCGGGCGTCCACACGCTGGTCATCGGCGGCGGCGTCGGGTGCAACTCCCGTCTGCGCACCCGCCTGGCGGACGAGGCGGCCAAGGTGGGCATCGCCCTCCGCTTCGCACCGCCCGCGCTCTGCACGGATAACGCGGCCATGGTGGCCGGCCTGGCGGCTCACCTCCTGTGTGCCGGCCGCGTCGCCGAGCCGGATGCCACTGCGGTTGCACATCTGCCCTTCTCCCGCGTGCTCAGGAAGGGGAAGACCCACCGATGAACGTCGAGGCCCTTCGCAAGCTGCTCGAGAGCGTCCAGGCTGGCCAAGTGGAGCCGGAGGCGGCGATCAACCGCATCCGCCACCTGCCTTTCGAGGACCTCGGTTTCGCCAACATCGATACCCACCGGGCGATTCGCTGCGGCGTGCCCGAGGTCATCTTCTGCCCGGGCAAGACGCCCGAGCAGGTGGCCGGCATCGCCGAGCGGCTCGTGGCCGCGGACGCCGAGGTGCTTGCCTCGCGCGCCGACACCGCCGCCTTCGAAGCCGTGCGAGCCAGGTTCGCCGACGCGGAGTACCACGAGGCCGCGCGCATGATTGTGTGCAACCGCAAGCCGAAGACCCCGCCCGACGGCAAGATCCTCATCGTGAGCGGCGGCACCTCGGACATCCCGGTGGCCGAGGAAGCCCACGTGACCGCCGACGTGCTTGGCAACAGCGTCGAGACCCTCTACGACGTCGGCGTGGCCGGCATCCACCGCCTTCTCCAGCGCGTCGACCACGTCTTCGAGGCCAACGTGATCGTGGTCGTGGCCGGGATGGAGGGAGCGCTGGCCAGCGTGGTCGGGGGCCTCACGAGCCGCCCCGTGGTGGCCGTGCCCACGAGCATCGGCTACGGCGCCAGCTTCGGCGGCCTCGCCGCCCTGCTTGCCATGCTCAACTCCTGCGCCTCCGGCGTGTGCGTGGTCAATATTGACAATGGTTTCGGGGCGGGCTATATTGCCTCCCTGATTAACCACACCAATCTGCCCCCAACGCCGCGCGCCGCCCGGGGCGCCTGAGGAGCGAGACATGTCGCAGCGCCAGGACGTGATGACGCGGGTCCGCGAACTGGGTATCGTGGCGGTGGTCCGAAGCACCGCCGAGCAGGTCGAGCCCACCGTGCGAGCCCTCCTCGACGGTGGCGTGGACGTCATCGAGATCACCTTCAGCGTGCCCAACGCCCCCGAGATGATCGCCATGGTGAAGCGGGAGTTCGGCGACCGCGTGCTCCTGGGCGCCGGCACCGTGCGCGACGCGGACAAGGCGGCCGCCGCCATCGACGCGGGCGCGCGCTACATCGTGGCGCCCAACACCGACTTCGGCGTGATCGCCCTGTGCGCCGAGCGCGACGTGGCCGTGGCACCCGGCGCCTTCACGCCCACCGAGGTCGAGAATGCGTGGCGCGCCGGCGCCGACGTCGTGAAGCTCTTCCCCGCTGGCGCCGTGGGCATTCCGTACCTCAAGGCGCTCCGAGCCCCGATGCCCGACATCCCGATCATGCCCACCGGCGGCGTGACGGTGGACAACGCGGCGGACTGGCTTCGCGCGGGCGCCGTGGCGCTCGGCGTGGGCTCCAAGCTCGTGCTCAAGGACGCGCTCGCGGCGGGCGAGTACGGCCGCATCACCGAGACCGCCAGGAAGTTCCTCGCGGCCATCGCCCAGGCGAGGGGCTAGCCCGTGATCGAGCCGGCCGAACTCGTCCGCGGTCTCCAGCGCGACCCGGCCGACCACAAGGGCCGCTTCGGCCACGTGCTCGTGCTCGGCGGCTCGTCCGGCTTTGCCGGCGCCGCCTGCCTCGGCGCACGCGCCGCCGTGCTCGGCGGGGCGGGGCTGGTGACCCTCGGCGTGCCCGCCTCGCTGCTCGGCGTGGTGGCCGCCAAGCTCACGGCCTGCATGACCCGGCCGTTCCGCCAGGTGCCGCAGGGAGCCTTTGCTCTCGGCGCACTGCCCGATATCCTGGTCTTCGCCGAGCGCGCCACCGTGGTTGCTCTCGGGCCGGGCATCGGGCGGCACCGGTCAACCGCGAAGCTCGTCCACGCCCTCGTGCGGCGGATGGAGCAGCCCCTTGTGATCGATGCCGACGCCCTGAACGCACTCGAGGGTGCGACCGACATCCTGGACGATGCCAGCGGCCCTCGCGTCCTCACGCCCCATCCGGGTGAGATGGCGCGGCTCACGGGACTGACCATACGCGCCATCCAGGAGGCGCGCGAGGACGTGGCCGCCCAGTTTGCCGCCGCCCACAAGGTGGTCGTGGCCCTCAAAGGACACGCCACCGTCGTGACCGATGGGGGCGAGGTGTTTGTGAACGCGACGGGCAATCCCGGCATGGCCACCGGCGGCACGGGCGACGTGCTCACGGGCCTGGTGGGTGCCCTGATCGCCCAGGGACTCGAACCGTTCCGCGCGACGGCGCTGGCCGTGCATCTCCACGGCCTGGCCGGCGATCTCGCTGCGGCCGAGACGGGACAGCACGCACTCGACGCGGTGCGCCTGCTCGACCATCTCCCCGCCGCGTTCCGCGCAACCATGCAGGCCTGAACACTGAGGCAGATAACCGCCAGGAGCGCTGGATGCTCAAGAAAGTGCTGATGCCCAAACTGGGGCAGACGGTCGAGGAAGCCGTGATTGAGACGTGGCACCGCAGCGAGGGCGACGCCATCGCGAAGGGCGACGTGCTGCTCGAGATCACGACGGACAAGGCGACCCTCGAGGTGGAGTCCTACTATGCAGGCACGGTGAAGAAACTCCTCTACGAACACGGTGCCAGCATCCCCGTCAACGCGGTCATCGCCCTGATCGGCGACGCCGAGGACGAGGTGACCGATGCCATGGTGGCCGAGGCACTCGCGGCCGCGAAGGAAGCTGCTGCTGCTGCCGCCGCACCCCAGCCGGCAGCACCCGCTCCCGCGCGTGCGGCTCCCGCAGCCTCCGCTGCCGCACCCGCTCCCGCAGCCGTCGCCGTGGCCGCACCTGCGTCCGCCCCGGCCGTGGCCGCGGCACCCCAGGCGCTGCCCGCCCGCCGCTTCGTCTCACCGCGGGCACGCCGTGTGGCCGCCGAGCGGCGCATCCCGCTCCCCGTGCTCCGCGGCACGGGGCCGAACGGGCGCATCGTGGAGGCCGACGTGCTCGGCTACACCGCGGAAGTGGCCTCCCTGCGCGCCACGGCCACTGCCCGCGAGGTCGCGCTCCGCCGCACCGTCGACCTCACGAAGGTCGACGGCACCGGCATCGACGGGCGGATCACGAAAATCGACGTCGAGATGGCGCCCCCGGCCCCAGGCACCCCGCCCTCCGGCAAACGCGTGCCCCTGTCCTCCATGCGGCGAATCGTCGCCGAGCGCATGACCGTCAGCAAGACCACCACACCACACTTCTACCTGACCATCGACGTCGATATGTCCAAGGCCGTGCAGTTCCGCCGCGACCTCATGGCCCTCTGGTCCACAAAGGTCACGTTCAACGACCTGCTCATCCGCGGCTGCACCCTTGCCTTCCAGGCCGTGCCCGAGATGAACTGCATGCAGGACGGCGATGGCCTGATCGTGCTCGACGAGGTGAACATCGGCTTGGCCGTCGCCATTGACGGCGGCCTCGTCGTCCCCGTAGTCCGCCGCTGCGATCTGCGGAGCGTCGAGCAGATCAGCCACGAGACCGCGCGCCTGATCGAGCGCGCCCGCAACAAGCGCCTCACACCCGCTGACTACGAGGGCGGCTGCTTCACCATCTCGAACCTGGGCATGTTCTGCATCGAGACCGTCGCCCCCATCATCAACCCCGGCGAGGTGGCCATCCTGGGCGTCGGCCGCATCGCCCCCAGACCCGTCGTCGTCGGCGATGGTATTGCCATCCGCCGAATGACCACCCTCACCCTTGCCTGCGACCATCGCCTCGTGGACGGCGCCACCGGCGCCCGCTTCCTCAAGAAGCTCAAGGAAGTGCTCGAATCGCCCGAGCGGCTCCTCTGAGCCGGCCCTGGCGCACTGCTGCCCTTCCGAAGGCGCCCGGGTTCCGCCTGGGCGCCTTCCCTGCGCGCCTTGATGTTGTCGAGCCCGTCGCCTACAATTCGTCCAAGGCTGTTCACCTGCGCGTCTGGAGCCGCGATGGATCCGCTGCCCGTACCTGATCGTGCGCGCCCCTACCCGGACATCTACGAGGCGATCATCGTCCTCGTGGTGCTTTTCGTGCTTCAGGTCGGCTTCTCCGCCGCAACGGCCGGGCTCGTTCTAATCGCGACCGGGATGCCCAGCCCCCCCGGCGACCCTGCGGTCACGGGCGCCACCCTGATCGGCGCGTACGCCCTTACTGTGCTCTGGGTGCTGCGAAGGTCTCCGAAGCCGTTCGCCGCCCTCTTCCCTTTCTCTCGGTTCCGACTGATCCTCTTCCTTCCGTTGCTCGTGGCCGTCGTGGGTCTCGGCATCGTCTCCTCCGAGGTGGACAACCTCACGCGCTTCGTCCTGCCGATGCCCCCATTCGTCGCCAGGCTGTTCGTGCGTCTGGTCTCGGGGGGCGCCCTGTCGCTCTTCGTCCTCGCCGTGGTGGCGCCGGTGACTGAGGAGATGGTCTTCCGGGGCTTCTTGCTCGGCGGGCTCCTGCGCTGCTACTCGCCGCGGAAGGCCATCCTCATCTCCGCCGCGCTCTTCATGGTCTTTCACCTGAACCCGTACCAGTTCTTCTCCACATTCGCGGTGGGGCTCTTGCTCGGGTGGGTGTTCTGGAAGACCCGCTCGGTATGGCCCTGCGTCCTACTCCACGCGGCGAACAACGCGGCGGTGTGGCTCGCGCGGCACGCGCTGGGGCTTCACATCCCCGGCTACACGACCGGCGGGCAGGGCGGTCTGGGCGGCCCCGTGGAGTTCCAGCCGCTGTGGTTCAGTGTCTTGGGCGTCGTGTTGCTTGTGGCGGGCATCGGCCTCGCTGTGTGGCTCACACGCCTGAAGCCGGAGCCCCTGCTCCTGCTCGACGAGACCATGAGCGCGGATGAGCCTCCACCCGGCGCGTGACCCCCGCGCGTCCGGTCGCTGCCTACTCGGTGGCCTGCGGCGCGTTTTTGATGAACTCGAGAGCGGCCGGCAGGATCGTCGGCACGAATATCCCCATGCTGTAGTGACCCGCCGGATACCAGTGAATCGTCGGCTTCCCATACGCCTCCCACAGCCTCACCGTCGTATCGCGGAGCACCGTCGTATCATTCGATGCGTTGATCATCAGGATGCGGCGGCGGTCGGCGCGGTGGGCGAAGGTGAT
>Ga0272441_10005389_pt1 | contig 22295 bp, 15 predicted proteins | sample SSMProp6N_FD_193582 | JGI IMG/M metagenome (GOLD analysis project Ga0272441, IMG submission 193582) | Marine sediment archaeal communities from Little Sippewissett salt marsh, Falmouth, MA, United States - SSM-Prop-6N | ecosystem: Environmental > Aquatic > Marine > Wetlands > Sediment ... | reverse complement strand
GGTCATCCGAAACTACGTTGAGTTGCAAGGACACCAGGATTCAGGACAACTCCGTCAGGAGTTGTAGAGTGTCGCGAAGCGACAGGCGAAAGCCTAAGGACCCCGGCTTTAGCCGGGGGAATCTATTCAATCAGAAAGCTGATATGCACGGTGCAGACGATTTCCTTGTCGATGGATGATACGTCGCTGATGCCGTATGATGATACCTCCTGCGAGTGCAGCGGCCTGATCTGAAACACCCCCACCCGCGCCGAGGTCGGTGCGCCGACCGCCTTGCCGGTCGATTCCGCGATTTGCTCCACCCGCAGTTTGGCATTCTCCGTGGCGGCCTTGATCATCTCGATTTTCAGGTCGTCCAGTTTTGTGAACAGGTAGCGCGGCTGATATGACATGAACTCCACGCCCTTTTCCAGAAGCGAAGAGGCATCGCGTGCAAGCATGCTGATCCGTCCCACGTCGTCCAGTTCGATCTTCACACGTTGGGCAAGCACTACACCGATCGGCCGCCGATCGCGGTCGAATTGTTTCCTGATCTGCACCCCCATCAACTCATACTCATCTTCGTTGAAACCATTGTCCTTCAGGAAGGCTTTGACATGCGCGATGTCACGTTTAAGTCGGGCATAACCCTCCTCGATGGTTGCGGTGGTAACGTTCACCTCTCCTTCCCAAATGGCATAATCGGAAGTGATCGCTTTGAAGGCGGCACCGGTGACGGCGATAGTATTGCCGTAAGCCTTAACCTTGACGATAGTGGAACTGAGAATCACGGCGCAAATGATCAAAACCGCACCGATGATAATACTGGCGGTTATCAGACCGCCGTGCTGACTGATTCTGGTATTCATAAGACCTCCTTCACGGAAATACCATTCCGGATAAAGGGCTGTCCGCTTTTTCTATTTTACATACAAACCGGTGTCTTGATCTATAGTTTTCCTGTTTTTATTTCCCGTAAAAGATGTCATCGCCCCAGGCCGACAGGGTGCGGGCAAATGCTGACCGTTTGATACCGGCGCGGATCATATTGTGGATAAGGGTCGGGGGGTGGCTGAAGGGGCAGACTTTCATGCAGATGCCGCAATCGGTTCCCAGCACCCGCCAGTAGCGAATACAATGCTCCACATTCATCAGCCATTTCTCGACGCCGCGAACAGTGGTTTTTCCACCTTTTGGAATCGCCGCCGACGGACAGTGGTTGGCGCACTTTCGGCATTTTTCGCAGAAATCCTGCACGCCGAAGGTAATTGGCCGGTCGGGTATCAATGGCAGGTCGGTGGTTACGGCTCCGAGTCGGATACGCGCACCGTATTTTGGAGATATCAGATAGCCGATCCGTCCCAGTTCGCCCAGCCCGGCATCTTGTGCCACCGGCGGCAACATGATCTGATAATTGCTGTCGGAAATATGTGCCCGCGCCGGGTATCCGAGCGCGCGAATATAGCTCGCCAGGGTTATCGAGATAGATGCCGCGTTGAGATATTGCACCGCGGATTCCTCAACAGTCGGCATGGCCGGTGCCTGCTCGACCTTGTCATAACGCATCTCGAGCGTGTAAACAATGACATATTTGTGATGGTTTTTGATTGGATCTCCCCAGGGTTCGGGGCCGCGACCGACATGCGAATACACATACATCGGATTAAGTTCGGCGACTCCGACTTCAGCCACACCCAAATCCCGCGCCAGGTGTTTAATCAAGTCGGTTGCGGAGATGGGATTGAGATCAGCCGGATCCGGCGCGACATTGCCATCAACCCGGGTCGTCATGGTTCCGATGGTGTCAAAAATGGCGCCGATGCGTTTTGAAGCATCGGGATGATAATATTTGCCTCCCGGCGCAAGCAATGGGGGGAGTTTACGAATGTTATCGTCGATTTTCTGATATTCCGGTCGCATGGCATAGTAATTTTGATACTGCTTGGTGCCGGGCTGATATTCCTCGCGTGCAAACATGATATCGCGCTCATCGACACGTTCGGTAATCCTGTCAATATTCATCTTTTTTTGTGCGCCGATCGGAAGAAAAAATAACAGGGTTACAACCCCGAACACTCCGAGCATGATTCCCATAATTAAATCGGATATCTTTAGAAAATGCAATGAGCCAAACCATAATACCGTGATAAGCAGGAAGAAAAGAATGCTGAGTAAAACGGCGCGTGGTTTGTGTTCTGCGATAGAATAGGCGACATAGACCAGGAAAAACAGAGAAAGACCGCCCCCAACAACAAGATAAACACCGGTGAGCATATTGGTATATAGCAGACTTAAGGTCAAAATACAAGGGCCGGGGTCAATTTGCTCCGGGATTTTCCCGTAAATTACCAAAAACATACTAAAATATAGTGGTATTGTTTTTCGTGCAGTACTTTGCCGAAAACGGATTAGTGTTTCTAACCTGTTGTGGTGTCACACGTTGTAAGATTGTTCTTGACAGTTCTGGCGTGTTGTTCTATTATAAAAACGTGAATAATTTCACATTGAGGAGGAAAGCAACGGCAACAGGGATTAGCCGACACTGACGCAGGGAAGAGCATTGGGAAAATCCTCACTACCCCCCGATTTCATTCCACGAGCACATAATACTTCGTTTTAATACTGCAGAGTTTTGATTGATGAAAGAGTGACATTTTGCACACACATGTCAAAAAGGGGAGGCCTATTTTTATGCGCCATTATACCGGACTCCGAGGAGCATGTCCTATGGTCTGATCGCTAAGGCATTAACGCATAGCTGAAAGAAACGTGCATCGGAAAGCAGACCTGTAAGGAAGTTCGGGGCGGTTGCGAACCGCCCGGGGATGTGAAACCTCGTGAGGAAGGGAGCAGAAATGATCAGAACAGCCTTGATTACGGCTATGGTTCTGCTGGGAGGAATGGCACAGGCGGCACGCCATCAGATAACGTCATTGCCTTATACGGCGTCAACGGATTATGACACGCTAACGCTGGTTGGAACACGGGTTGCGGGCGACGGCAACGGCATTCGGGTGACGGGCGATTATGTCTTGATTGATCTTGGAGGGGATACTCTGGAATTCGGCGCCAATGATGGAGATGATTACTATGGCATCTCTATTGGCGGGGGCGCACACCATGTCACCGTGTCCGGCGGGACAATTCTGCATCGTGGAAGTGGGGATCAGAATCAATGTTTGCTGATCACGCATACCAACAACGTCCTGATTGCCGGCACCGACATGATTGTCAGCGGGACCAACGGCCATTGTATCGAAACCGCGTCGGTTGGTGAGCCGGGTTGCTACAATTTTGAAATCAGCGGTGGCGATTATTGGAATCTCTGCCACGGTTATTCCAGCCGCTGTCAGTATGACGGGTGTGCGATTCGCATCCATTCAACTTCTTACGGCGGCTATGGTGATTTTCACTACAAAATACACGATATCACCTTGCATGATACGCCCGGACAGGGAATTTTGGTTACGGGGCGAAATCAGACCAGCAACGCCGCGCTGACGTATATTTACGACAACGTGCTGACCGGCGACGCACGCAATAGTTTTTATGACGACTGTGCCGTCGCGGCCTGCGGAACCTGCCATTCGGCGGCCAATCCTTACATGATAGCGATGCTGAAATGCGCGCCCGGTTCGCAATGTTATAACAATGTGATAACCAGTGGTGACGACTACGGCGGCTGTCGGGGTATCCTGATTGAAAACTGCACGGGAGCCGCCGACAACCGTATTCGCGTGTTCAATAATACCGTGGATATTCACGAGGGCCCTAACGTCGAATACGGGGCAGGATTGCCGGTTCACGGCCTGCGAATGCGCAACATCGACGGCGGGACCATGTCCAATATTTCGGTTTACGGCAACCGCTTTATCTGCACCGGTGACAACCTGAGTTACACTTCGTCGTACAATAACGCCGTAATGCCCCTGCGCTATTCCAACGACACGCCCATGTCAAATATCACGATTGAAAACAACCTGTTTCGGGCGAAGTCGAATACGACCGGGGTTTATTCCACGGCGATGGTGTTTGATTATGTCTACGCCGATGAGACCTTTGTTGTGCGCCATAACCGCATCGAGGGCGATGGAATCCTGGTGCAGTATGGCAACAACGGTGGCGGTGCATCAGGGATCACCCTGATGGGTGACACCCTGTCATTTTTGTCGCCGGCGTATGACCCACAGGTGTTTCATGTCGGCTACCTGAGCAACAACTTCCAGTGCACCGACAACTATGCCTGCGACATTAGCTACCAGGGAATGGCCAGCGATACCAATATCGTCATGGCTGTCAGCGGTACGCTGGAACTGGGACTGGAGAAGACAGTGACGATCAACGTCCTGGGCAATAACGGTCTCCCGGTTCCGAATGCATCGGTGCAGATCCTCAATGACTATGGCCGAACCGCATTTAGTAAATACACGGGGGGACGCGGTATCGTCAGCGGAGTCGTTACCTACTGGTGGGAGCAACGCCTGGGAAGCGATTCGACGGCGTTCAATCCGTTTACGGTGAGGGTCCAGAAGGGAACCGATCTTACCCAGGCCGCACTGGTTGTCTCCGGTGCCCCGGCTACGGCGACGCTGGTGCTTGCCAACACTGCCGGCGAAGAGTGCGACGATTGCGATTATATCTGTGGCGATTTTAACCGCGATGAATTTGTCAACCTGGTCGATGTGCTGTTAATGATAGCCTATGTCTACCAGGACGGCGAGAGTCCGGCGGATTTGCGCGCCATTGATGTTAACGATGACAACGCCATCGATCTGCTTGACATCCTGTATTTTAGCGATTTCCGGTACAACGGCGGTCCTCCGCTTCATTGTCCGGAATAATCTTTATTCATCCCCACAAAAATCCGTCGCCGGCCCCCCTCCGGCGACGGATTGCCCTTTCCCTTTCAAACGCGGAAACCGCATTCTGCTTGACATCGGGTCGATTCTGTATCATACTGTAATTTCCAAAGATATACCGCAAAGGAGAAGACCATGTGTACACGTTTACTGATGTTGTTTTTGAGTGCAAGTCTGCTGGTTATTTCATCTGTTGTCGGTGATGACTCGTCACCGGCGCAGGATAATAATATCGCCATGTTGATGGAACGTATGGAGCAGGGGGATCTGGCTTTTAAGGCCCGTGATTATGAAATGGCCCGTGACCTGTTTGCCGAAACCGCCGATATGGCCCGGATGTTCGGAAGCAACAGCATTCTTACCGAAGCGTATGCCATGGTGGCGCGGACGTATTTAATTATGGGCAAGGATATGATCGGTCGTGCCATGCTTGCCAAGTCGGGTGACTTTGCCATGAAGGAGGAGCCGCTGGGATGGTCTCGTTTTCTGGGGGTGCGGGGACGCTTTGAATGGCAGAGCGGTGAACTTGACAAGGCCACCGCGACCTTTAAGGAAATGTATGAGTTCTGTTCAACAGCCAATTTACACGAGCGCGCAATCGACGCGGCCCATATGGTGGCAATTACAGGTTCACCCGAAGAGCAGATTGCCTGGGGCAAAAAGGGCATTGCCGAAGCGGAAGCAGGTAAGGTGACCGGCTGGCTGGGCCCGCTGTGGAATAATCTCGGCGCCACTTATGAGGATCTCGGCACGTACGATCAGGCGCTTGAAGCTTATCTCAAGGCCCGTGAATATCATTACCTGTACGGTGACGACATGAACAAGCTCATCGCCGACTGGGCGGTGGGACATGCCTACCGTTTAAGCGGTGACATTAAAAACGCAAGGATATGGCTTGATCCGCTGTTCAAGCGATGTGTTGACCTTAATGCCGGAGAATTCCTGGGCTGGACACATAAGGACTATGCCGAAGTGGAACTGCTTGACGGACACCCCGAATTGGCGCTGGAACACTTATTGAAAGCGGAGGCATTGCTTAAGAAGGCCGGGATTCAATCCTGGGCGCCGGAGGATTATAATAAACTGGTGGTGCAGATAGACGAGTTGAAAAAGAACGCGGGCGAATAGAATCAATGACACAATATTGACAAGGCCGTCATTGGGCGGCCTTTTTTTTGGGCGGGATTGGCGATGAGAGATTTAGAACCGCATCGTAAAAGTGGTTTTCTCATGGGGGGTCGACCGGACGGTAAGATTGCCGCGATGCAGGCGCATGATTTGCCGCGACAGGCTCAGTCCGATACCCGATCCGCCCGGCCTGGTGGAGAAAAACGGGATAAAGATTTGTTCGAGAATATCGCCGTTAATCCCAGGACCGTTGTCGCTGACTCGAATTACCACCCGTCCGCGTTCATCGAGAGCCGCTTCCAGCATGATGCAGGGATCAGGGGAACCGTCAAGGGCCTGCACGGCATTTAGAAGCAGATTGAGCAGAACCTGTTCCACCAGTTCGGAATCGGCGGTCAACTCCAGCTTTTCGGGGACAATTGTTCGATGCAGGCGAATCTTTCCGTTGTTAATGTGATCAAGCGTAAGTTGTTCCACGCGGGCAAACAATTCCGAGACCGGAAAGACCTTATAATCGGGCGCGGGGATATGGGTCAGGTCGCGGTAGGCCTCGACGAAGTGCAATAATCCCCGGCTTCGCTTTTGAATGGTCCGAAGGGCGTCGTGAATATCGTTAGCCTGCTCGCCGGTTTGGGCAGAAGGTGTTTCCAACATTTCTTCTACCGTAGAGGCCAGTGAGCCGATAGGTGTAATCGAATTTTTGATTTCATGCGTCAGCACCCGGATCAAATTTTGCCAGGATTCCATTTCCTTTTCGGAGAGTTCGTTGCTGATATTTTGCAATGAGACCAGGGTCAGCTTTTTTTGGCGAAGACGCAGGCCGGTGGCATACATCGACAGTTGCATCAATTCGTCACGACAGTGCACCTTCAGCAGGTCCCGTTGCCCCGGTTTGAGGTTTTGCAGGCACGCGACCAGCGGTTCGCTGATTGGTTTCAGACCGTCGATGTGTTTCAGGCGGGGCAGGTCGAACAGCCGTTTGGCGGCGGTGTTAAACAGAACCACCTCGCCGTTCTCATGAAATCCGATCAGGCCAATGCCGACGTGACGGACGATGGTATCCAGATATCGCGCATTCTCCTCCTTTTCCAGGCGGATGTTCCTGAAACGGGCCATGACACCGTTGAAAACGGTGTTAAGTTCGTTGAACGAGGAACCCTTCAGGCCGCTGGTAAAGGTGCGGGAGAAATCGGAGTACTCAATCGATTCCAGAAAACGAGTCAACTGCCGATTGTTTTTTTCGACAAAGCGGATAAGTGAAAAGACCTGGTAGATATTCAACGCTCCGACTACCACCATTGATGCATATAGTGTGGTATTGAACGACAGGTAGAAAAACAGGAACAGCGTCAAACAGAGCAGGAGCACCCGCCCGACGCAGACCAACCGGAAATATCTAAATCCCATGTTTTTGCATTCGACGATAGAGCGCGGCGCGGCTGAGGCCGAGTTCCTGAGAGGTGCGACTGATATTGCCGGCGTTGCGATCGAGGACCTTTCGGATTATGATTTTTTCCACTTCCTCAAGATCGTAATTGTCAAACACAAGGCTGTCGTTATTGGTTATGGCGGAACTGAGCGGGAAATCTCCCGGTTGTAGGCTGTCAGTACTGCTGAGGATAACGGCTCGTTCGATGGCATGCTGTAATTCCCGGACGTTGCCCGGCCAGCGGTATTTTGTCAGTCTCGCCATCGCACCGGCGCTGATGTTCCGGCAAGGCTTGACATATTTTTTACAGTAAACGTTCAGGAAATGTTCGGTCAGCAGGGGGATGTCGTCGACGCGCTCCCGGAGCGGTGGAAGGTGCACTTCCACGGTATTGATGCGATAGAGCAGGTCTTCCCGGAATTTGCGCCCCGCTACCAGTTCCGCAGGGGGGGTGTTGGATGCGCAGATCAGGCGGATGTCAATCGGCCGGGCACGGTTGGAGCCGATACGGGTGACCTGACGGCTTTGCAGAACCGTCAGCAGTTTGGTCTGGAGCGCGAGCGGCAAATTGCCAATTTCATCGAGAAACAGCGTCCCGCCCGAAGCGATTTCAAATCGCCCGGCGCGATCCTCCCTGGCATCGGTGAATGCACCCTTAACGTGCCCGAACAGCTCGCTTTCGAAGAGAGTTTCGGCGATGGCGCCCATGTCGACTTTGACAAAAACCTCGTCTTTCCGGGCTGATTGACGGTGTACGGCGCGAGCCGCCAACTCCTTGCCGGTGCCGTTGTCGCCCAGGATCAAAACATTGGCATCAGTCGCCGCGATTTTGTCGATCAGGCCGAACACTTTCCGCATGGCCGGACTGTCACCGATAAAATCGTGAAAGGGCTGATCCATATCGGCGTTTAACTGCTCCTGCCGCGAACGCAGGCTGTCAATCTCCAGTCGGGAATTTCGCAAATCTACGGCGGCTGAGATGGTCGCCAGCAGTTTTTCGTTTTGCCAGGGTTTGATAACAAAATCGGTCGCGCCGGCTTTGATAGCGCGTACCGCCGTATCGATATCGCCGAAGGCGGTGATCAGGATGACGATGGCTGACGGGTCAAGCTCAAGTATTTTGCCGAGCCACTGGAAACCCTCCTGGCCACTGGTGACGTCACGAGTGAAATTCATGTCGAGCAGGATCACGTCATAACTGGCATTGGCCATCAGGACCGGAATTTTTCTCGGATCGGTTTCGGTGTGAACCTGTTGGACATGCTGTTTCAAGAACAGTTTTGCCGCCAGCAATACATCTTCATCATCATCGACGACCAGGATTTTTCCGGATGTCTTACCGCTATACGTTTTCATATAATCCAATACCGGCTATTAACAGTGTTCAGCGTGTACCGATCTCAAACCACATATTATATGATTACGTAACAGGATAGAATAGGTTTCAGCGTGCTTTGCCCCTGTACAACCTGAAGCCGACCCGATATGCCAATCCCGCCAGCAGAAGTACCAGTCCGTAGCAAAGCACAATCAGGCACATCCCATAACCGATTAAAACCGTCGCTTTTGAAGACACGTCACTACTATTGATCAAAAGCCATGCAAAAAACATTGGCAGGGCAAAGATCACCATCGCTTTCAGCGTATGCCAAAGGCGAACCTGTTCCGATGGAACCAGTATGGTTACCGTGATGGCGCCGATGGATACCAGGATTACACCCATCAGTGTGGATTGATTCAGACCGAGCGTCATAATCACGAGTATCGTCATGAAAAGACCGGTCAGAAGTGCAATCCATTTCCGTGCGGCGGTCAGGTTTTCCCCGCGAAACTGGACGATTACCAGAACAGCCAGCCCCAGGATTATTAAAAACCAGCTCAATGCCGGAGAGATGGTGGTAAGATCAATCAACATTCCCCGCACACCCGTTACGGTGGTCGCCAGGATCGCCATCAGGGCGACACCAAGGGGCTTGCGGTCATGGAGCGTGATGATCCCGTCGCCTCCCGGCCATTGCAACAAAAGCACCTGCCGGTCATATGTGCCGGCAATAGACATGAGACTTTTCTGATATATTGGGCCACGGCTGTAACTATGCGTTTTACCATGATTAATGTCAGCGACAGCATAGGCGACCGTGATATCGTCTGGCAGGTCAATGGCAATATTGGTTGACATCGTGTCGACGTGTCCCATTACGCGAACAATTGGCCGCCCTTTTTCTTTTGAATACTCAGTAGTGTACAAATTATGCTCGAACTGGTGAAAAGTCGGTTCACCGATTAAAATCACACGCGGCCAGTCGGCGTCGACATCCAATCGCCCGGCGTTCTGAAGACGGACCTCCTCACTCAGCGGCAGATTTGGCGTTCCCCGCATAAAGGGATAGTCTCCGATCATTGCCACCCCACCGACCCCCATCGAGCCGATATATGCCACCGCCCCCGCCGAGATCAATTTAAGGGCAATGCTATTACGTACACCCATGCCGGTGATGTTGCCGGTTTCGCAGGCTTCGGCGACAAAAACCAGTGGCGGCAGGGCGGGAATTTTGCCCGACGGCCAGCGTTTACCCTCAAGATTGAAGCCGTTGGGTGAACCGTGGGCGCAGAGAAAGACATATCCTGATCGCGTAATATCATCGGTAAATCGGGGACCGGTCAGCGCCTGTCCCTGAAGCGACAGTATGTAATGACCACAATCATTGTAAATGGTATCCTGCCGTAAGCCCTTGAACGATCCGATAAGTCCCTGCCCTTTCCATTCGCCTTCCAGCCTGGCATACGTATAAGTGCGGGATAGCAAGAGCGACATATCGTGCAAGTTGAAACCGGTGACAATTCCGACACCGATATCATAAGTCTGTACCCCGGGTGCAAAGCGGCAGGATCGATAGAGCCGTTTGACGTTTTGGATAGTGACGGCCTCGGGGTCGGTCACCCAGGCGAGATAGCGGGGACGGTATTTTTTTATTTCTTCGGGAGACTGCAGGATTGGGCAGTGATGAGAGGCCGCAACAGCGGCGGCAATGAAGAATCGATCGGTCGAATCGGCCAGAACCGACATTTTGCAATTGTCGATCAGCGATTCATAATACCGGCGGGTTTGCTCAAGAGTCTTGAGGTGAATAACCGTATTCGCGGCCGGAATCAATTCCCCCCCGATCAGAATCACTCGCTCGACGCCGAGCGAACGGGCGGTTTTTTCCGAAAACAGATCAAAATAAAGCGGGGCATCCAGTGCGGCGGCGATGGATGCGGCATAGGTGCCCAATTGCATGTCGTCAGTACTGACCACAATAGTCTCGGCAATCGGCCATGTTTCCCGATTAAGATTGTCAATGGTGTCCGATGTGCAGAAAACAGTGGTACCTCCGAAGAGTTCGCCGAATTTCAGCAGGGGTGGGGTAATCTGGCCATTCTCGGAGTAGACGATGGGCAGGTAATTGCCATGTGTGCTTAATGGTATCAGCCGCAGATAGTCCATCCACTCTCCTGCGATGTAGATATCACGATCCCCGGCGAATGAAATCGATGAGATTGCAATCAACAGCAGGAGAATTATCACGATCTTTTTGACAAGAGAGATATCCGCCCCAATCCACCTGGTGTCTTTTGAAGATTTAACCATTGAAATAGTCCCGATTATTATTGAATTCTGCCGAACGCATAATAATGTACTGAATATACTCGGGATCTTCAAGCGGAAAAGGATATGGGAAAAGTGTGCGAATGCGGACACACGTTGTCTCAAAAGCGAGCGGTGTTTTGTCGGCAGGATTAACTAACTCATTGCCTCATAATGGATAGCCTCGTTGGCACAGGATTTGATTAACCTATACTCATTATGAGTGAATTATCAGCAATGGATCGCAAGATCGAGAAGAAATGGTGGACCCCCCGGCGGGTTGCCATCTATGCCGCCGCATTGGTTTTCGGCGTGCTTATGATTTATGGGGTGGTATCGACCACCGGCGGTTCGCGATTGAATGTGAACGCCGAGACGTTGATTGTCTCGACTGTTGAGCGCGGCCCGTTCAAGGAATTTATCCCGGTCAGTGGTACGATCATGCCGATCAAAACGGTGTATCTCGACCCGGCCGAGGGAGGGCGGGTGGAGCAGGTATTTGTTGAGGAGGGGGCGCTGGTGGAAGAGGGGGATTCCATCCTGCAACTGGCCAACACCAACCTGCACCTGGATATCATGTACCGCGAGGCGGAGCTTTTTCAGCAAATTAACAATCTTCGCAATACCAGGCTGGATATGGAACGGCACCGGTTGTCGATCAGCGGGGACCTGCTGGAAATCAATTATCAGATTCAGACCACGAAGCGGGAGTATGATCGGATGGTATTGCTTCACCAGAAGGACCTGATTTCGAAGCAGGAATTCGAGGCGGTTGCGGACGCGCATAATTACTGGATCAAACGCAAGGAATTAACACTGGAGACCCAGCGGCAGGACTCGATTCTGCGGGAGGTGCAGATTGAGCAGTTGGAGATGTCGGTGCATCGCATGGAGCAGAACCTGGAAATAGTCAAACAAAAGATGGATAATCTGCTGTTACGAGCACCGATCAATGGTCAGCTGACCTCGCTCAATGCCGAGATCGGTGAGTCCAAGCGGGCCGGGGAACGGCTTGGGCAGGTCGATGTTCTGGCGGGATTCAAAGTGCGGGCGCCGATTGATGAGTACTATATCACCCGGGTCAGCCGGGGACAGGTCGGTGAATTCACGCTGGCCGAAAAGACCTATAATTTGGTCGTCAAAAAAGTCTACACGGTGGTTCGCGAGGGGCGTTTCGAGGTTGACCTGGAATTCGTCGATGTTGAGCCGCCGGGGATTCGTCGCGGCCAATCTTTGCAGATTCGTCTGGAACTGGGCAGTCTTTCCGAAGCGATTCTGCTTCCGCGCGGCGGATTCTGGCAGAAAACCGGCGGTCGGTGGGTATATGTGCTGGACGAGTCCGGCACGGTTGCCCGCAAGCGGGAGATCTCGCTCGGATTGAAAAGCCCGCTGTATTACGAGGTCCTCAGCGGCCTGGAGCCGGGCGAGCGGGTGATCACGTCTTCATACGACAATTTCGGAGACGTCGATGAATTGATTCTGAAAAACTAGTGGCGGATTATTACGTAAGTACTGGTCAGGTACACTTCGCCTTCCACAGGAGATAAAGATGATACAAATCAAGGGACTCAAGAAAGTCTACACGACCGAAGAGGTGGAAACCACCGCCTTGAACAATGTCAATCTTGACATTAGCGAGGGAGAGTTCGTCGCTATCATGGGGCCGTCCGGGTGTGGCAAATCGACCCTGCTGAATATCCTGGGTTTGCTGGACAATCCCAGCGACGGCGAGTATATCTTCGACGAACAGGATGTGGCGCGACATACCGAACGGCAACGGGCCAATCTGCGCAAGCGCAATATCGGCTTTGTGTTTCAGAGCTTCAACCTGATCGATGAGTTGACCATTTACGAGAATGTCGAATTGCCGCTGTTGTATCTTGGCGCCCCCGCGAGTGAGCGCAAAGCACGGGTAAATGAAGTCCTGGAGCAGTTGCAGATTATGCCTCGAAAAAAGCATTTCCCGCAACAACTCTCCGGCGGCCAGCAACAACGCGTGGCGGTTGCCCGGGCGGTAATTGCCAAACCGAGGTTGATCCTGGCCGACGAACCGACCGGCAATCTGGATTCGACTCACGGCGATGAGGTGATGGGTTTACTGACCGAGCTTAACGAGAATGGTACCACGATCGTGATGGTGACACACTCCACGTCCTATGCCGAATACAGCCGCCGGGTGGTGCATCTGTTCGACGGACACATCGTGACGGAAAACATCGGGAGTACAGCGGGTGCTTAAAGGATATTTCAAGGTGGCAGTCCGCACCATGCTTCGGCAGAGAGGATACTCGCTGATTAACATCGCCGGATTGGCCGTCGGCATGGCCTGTTGCCTGATCATTACCGGCTATATCATCTCCCAGCTCAGTTATGACGATTATCATGCGGATAATGACCGCATTTATCGGGTTGACCAGATCGAGCGAACCAAAAGCGCGGTAAGTTATGATGCCAATACGGCGCCGCCGCTGGGGCCGGCATTATTGGAGATTTTTGACGAAGTGGAATACGCGGCGCGGCTGTTGCCCGCCAATCGCCTCCTGAAATCGGGTGATCACAGCGCGTATGAAAATAAATTCTATTATGCGGATCAGGACATCTTCAATATTCTCAGCTTCCCGTTTCTCTATGGGGATTCCGCCACGGCGCTGGTCCGTCCGAACTCCATTGTCCTGACACACCATGTCGCCGAAAAGTTTTTCGGCCGGGTTAATCCGATCGGACAGATTCTGACGGTCAACGATAAGGAGTTTGAAGTCACCGGGGTTATCGCCGATCCTCCCCGAAACTCGCACATCATCTGCAATGCCCTGGCGTCATTAAATTACCTTCAGGATTCCGGTATTATGAACCATTGGCTGTTTCATGCCTTTTATAGTTATATCAAACTCAAGCCGGGTGTCGATGCCAGCGATTTCGGCCATCGCATAAAACGCATCGGCGATAAGTATGCGCTGGATGTGTTTAACGAGCACGGGTATTCCTATGATTTCGTTTTGCAGGCCGTTCCGGATTTGCACTTATACAGCCACCCGTATATCGGCCCGGAACCGTCCGGCAATCCGCTTTACCTGTACTTATTTGGCGCGGTCGGCCTGCTGGTCCTGCTGATCGCCTGTTTGAATTTTGTCAACCTGACCACCGCCCGTTCGATGACGCGCGCGCATGAAATCGGTCTGCGCAAAGTGGTCGGCGCGAATCGCCTGCAATTGTTCCGGCAGTTTATGGGGGAATCACTGCTACTGGTCTTTCTCGCGGCGGTGATCGCGCTTGCTTTGTCGGAGATTCTCATCCCGCATATCAATGCGGTCACCGGCACCGCGCTGGAGACCGGCGATTTTGCCCGGTCGGAACTGCTGTGGGTTTTGTTCGGACTACTGGTGCTGGTCGGACTGGCGGCGGGGGTGTACCCCGCGCTGTTTCTGTCCCGGTTTCATCCGTCCCAAATGCTCCGGGGGCATGCCCAGAACCCGACCGGCGGTATGACCCTGCGGAGTATTCTGGTGGTGGTGCAGTTCACGATATCGATTGTCCTTATTATCGGCACCCTTGCGGCACACCGTCAAATGGCGTTCATGCAAGATCGTGATCTCGGCATGAATATGGAACGGAAACTGGTTGTCCCGGTGCGGGGGGGACTCTCACTCCGGAGTAATTATCAGGAGGTCAAGAACGAATTTCTGCGGCATCCGGTGGTTACCGCCGTATCGGCATCATCGGAAGGCCCCGGTCATGACCTCAGCTGTTTGTATACCAAGGTTCTCGATACGGAAGAGGGGCGGGTGCAGTCGATTCCGTATATCTTCATTGACGGTGACTATCTTACCCAGTATGACATTGCGATGATCGCGGGGCGCGCCTATCAAAACGAATTCTCATCGGATTCCACCGATGCCTTTATCATCAATAAAAGCGCGGTGGCCGCGCTGGGGTTTACTTCGCCGGAGGAGGCGCTCGGGCATCGCATGGAATGCGGTTATGGAGACCGCGATGGGATAATAATCGGCGTCACGGAAGATTTTCATTTCATGGGATTGCAGGAACCGATCGGCCCGCTGGTTTTAGCCTGGATTCCGCCCCTGTTAAACCATCTCAATCTCACGCTGAAAGCCAATCATTTGCGAGAAAACCTTGAAGGCATAAAAAACATCTGGCACCGACTCTATCCCGATCATCCCTTTGAATATTATTTCCATGAGGAGACATTCAACCGGCAGTATCAGGCCGAGGAGCGGTTGGGACGGTTGTTCGGTTTGTTTGCGTTTCTCGGTGTCATGATTTCCTGTCTGGGACTGTTGGGACTGGTGTCGTTTATGGTGGAACGGCGCGCCCGCGAAATCGGGATTCGCAAAGTACTGGGCGCAACGGTCAGTGGCGTGGTCATGTTGTTATCGCGCGACTTTGCCAAATGGATCCTGCTGGCCAATCTGGTAGCCTGGCCGCTGGCTTATATCGCCATCCGGCGATGGCTGAATGATTTCGCATACCGGATTAATCTTGGCTTTGATATTTTCATCCTGTCGGGACTGTTGGTAATCCTGGTCGCCCTGATAACGGTGAGTTTTCAATCGGTAAAAGCCGCACTGACCAACCCCGCCGAGGTCCTTAAATGTGAGTAGGAATTGCAGTCATGCGATTTAATATTTTGATAGATCCTTCGAATATCGTACAGGGAGGACAGTCGTGATAAAAATGAAAAACATTTCCCGGCGCTATTCGACGGGACATACTCACACTTACGTTTTGCAGAACATTACGCTTGATATTAAACCGGGGGAGTTCGTTTCGGTGATGGGACCGTCGGGAGCCGGCAAATCGACCCTGCTGAATATTATTGGAATGCTGGATGAGGCCTCGGATGGGGAATATTACTTTATGGATGAGACGGTGCACGAACTGCCTGAAAAGAAACGGTCTAACATTTACAAAGAACATATCGGGTTTATTTTTCAGAGTTATCATCTCATCGATGAACTGACCGTGTATGAAAATCTTGAGACCCCCCTGCTGTACAAGAAAATCAAGAGTGCACAGCGCCAAAGTATGGTTTGCGACACGCTCGACCGCTTCGGTATTGTTGGCAAGAAGGATCTGTTTCCCGTTCAGCTTTCCGGTGGGCAACAGCAACTGGTTGGGGTGGCGCGGGCCCTGATCACCGGCCCACGATTACTCCTGGCCGATGAGCCGACCGGGAATCTGCATTCCGAGGAGGGTAAAAAGATCATGACCCTCTTTCAAAAACTGAATGATGATGAAGGGGTGACGATTATCCAGGCCACGCATTCGGAATCAAACGCGTCGTACGGCAAACGCCTGATATTTCTTCGCGACGGCCGTCAGGTTGACGGAATATAGGCAACAAGGTCAGGTTCTTCAATTGAAGGATTAATGCGAGGGCGCCGGCTTAATTCCAGATGCCCATCAGGATTACGGCAATAACCACCAAAAGGACGACTGTCCCGGCTCCGAATATGATCAAACCGCGAGTATGTTCTTCCATGTTATTATCTCCGATTGTTTTTTGGAAAGTAATATATCATTTGCGTTCGGTTTTTCAAGATGAAAGTGGAAACTTATTCCGCCAGGCCCTTTTCAAAGGTAACTGCGCCCAAAGCGGAGTCGACATAGAAATAGTGCTCCGGGTGGAAGGGAGCATAGAATAGCTCAATCCTCTGTGGGGCGAAATCGGCGGAAACATCCTCGGTCGGCTTGTCGCGCGTCATTTCCTCGCGGTGAATGATGACATCCGCCAGCGTTACCGCCTCCTGCACCGATACCGTCACCGGCGAGAAACGCTTGTCGAGGTATTCCACCGGTTCGAGATCCAGTTGCGTCACCGCCGCCGAAATGCGTTTGGTCAGACGGAACATCGCCTCGAAGTTTGGAATCTTAAACGCCGGGATGACCAGTTTGTCGGATCGATATATCCCGCCGAACATGCGTTGCATGCGGGACAAATCGGTCGGCGGAACCTGTAATGACCAGAACGGAAACAGGATTGTGCCGGTTCGTTCCTCCGGGGAAAGCGCGGTGGTCAGGGTTTGTTGCAGGATGGGATTGTTGTCCAGCATGGTCAGTTCATGGCAGTTACCGCAAACGTATACATATGATTGAACCCGCGGAAGGTCGATGCCGCAGGTGTGGCATCGGTGGAAATCAACGCCCAGTTCGCCGAACGTAAACTGTGGATCCTCGCCGAGGAGAATTTCTTCGAATTCATCATCCTGCGTTTCGACGTGAACCATACGGCCGGTTACCGCGTCGGCGATAAAGCGCCGAAAGACGCCGTTGGCACGATCTTCGGCAATGCAGTACGGATAATATATCAGCGATCCCCGGGGATGAAACAGGCGGGTTTGATTGGTGCCGAATTCCGGCATGTCGATTTTGCCGAGACTACCGATGTTTTTTTCCAATTCGGATTGAACCGTCGACCAGCATTTCAGGACTGGGAAGCATTCATAATCCTCGCTGAGGTTTTCCTTTGAGTAGGGGATGGCCTTGAGGTACTCGGTCCGCATGCCGATTGAGAAGGGAATGCTGTTGCTGGTAATTCCGGCGGCGATAGTCTGGGTGTACGGCGTGAGATTGATCTCGGTGCGTTTGTCACGGCGCACCGTCGGTTCGCTTCCGTTGCCGTGAATACCATATGACGCCGCGTAGGGATCGCCGTCGCTTACCACCCGCTCCACGATTTTATTACGTTTTTTCAAGACGACCGCATCGATTTTCCAGTAGGGGTAGTAGATGAAGCGATATTCGATGGACGAGCTGGTAAGCGGCTGTTGTTGTTCGCGCAGATCCCGGTCAATTTGGAAACGCACCTCGCGCCTGTCTCTTTTCGGTGCAATCAAGTATGCCGCCGGGATATCGGGCATTTTTACGCGCAAGACGGAACCGCAGTGCCGACATTCCAGCACGAAAAAGTTCTCCTGCAGTTCCAGTCGGCCGCCGCATCCCGGACAGCCGACATTGATATGAAAGCCGGTTTTAGGCTTACTGATCGGGCTGGTCTGGATGTTCATCGACTTTCTTTCCACATTCTCCGCAGAACTTGGACCCGGCAATCAGGTCCGCTCCACAGTGCGGGCAGGACAATACGGCGTCCAGCTTGAAACCGCAATGGAGACAGAAATTGGCCTCGGTCGGCAAATCCTCGCCGCATGAAGGACACTGATTCTGCTTGACCATTATATTCCCGCAACGGTAGCAATACCGCGATTGTTCGGGAGTGTCGGCATGACATTTGGGGCAGGTGACGGTGGCCACCGGTTCACGTCGCAGATCGGTTTGTTCCGGTTTGAAAACATTACCCATGACCCCGGGGAGCATCAGGCCAACCCCGGCCGCCATGCCCATACCGGCGCCGGTTCCGGCCGGGCCGCCCGGAGCGCCCAATCCTTTGGCCATTTCGAATTTCAAAAATTTGTCCAGGTCGCCAACCGCTTCCATCCCGGAGCGTTGATCGATCATTTTGGAGACATCTTCCGGCGGGGTAATCGATGAAATATAAAAATCAACTAATTCCAGGCCGTATTTTTCAAATTCATTTCTAACAATTTCCTTGAAGTCCTCGGCCAGTTCGGTATAGATGGCGGGAAGATCAAGAATCGTGTCGAGCTTTTCTCCGAGCAGGTCATTCAGGCGGGCGATAATGACGTCGCGCAGATAGCTCTGAATGTCATTGGTCGTATAGCGTGCCTGTCGTCCGACAATGGAGTTGAGAAAGAGAATCGGATTTTCAATGCGCATGGTAAAGGCGCCATGACCGCGTAAGCGAATCAGTCCCAGCTTGTTGTCCTTGAAAGTTACCGGGTGTTTGGTGCCCCATTTCAGATCGGTGAAGACCTTGAGGTTGACAAAGTACGCCTCGGCTCGAAATGGTGAGTTGAAACCGAAGGGAAAAGCCGCCAGTCGAGTGAGGATGGGCAGGTTCATGGTTGTCAGGGTGTGGCGCCCGGTGGTAAAAGTATCGGCGGCATGCCCGCTCTTGAAAAAGATTGCGGTTTGACTGTCACGAACAATCAACTGCGCCCCGATTTTGAAGTCAGCTGACCCTTCCTGCGGGATGCGGTGAATCATTTCATCGCCCGACGGGTCCATCCATTCAATAATTTCAATTAAAACAGACATAATTTGACCTGAACCTTCCTGAACATTGGAAAATGATGGTTTTTATCTTATTTTCGACAGCTTTACTACAATCTTGACTGTGGGATATTGTGATTGCCACATGTAAAATGAGAAAAAACTTGACGCTTTTGAACAGTTGCCTATATTATTAATGGTGATTCGGCGAGGTTACGAGTTGAAAGCGGCTCAATATACCCACCATATTGCCGCTCAAGCCATACTGCATGAGTAACACATAGCTGAGGACAGAGCAGAGGGAGTCTTTGTGGCTATATTGCATCAGGGCAAATCATCGCTGATTTTGCCGATAATGTCTGGGTTTCTCTATGGAATGGCCCAATTACTCCATTCTTACTCAGATCAGCGCGTATTTCTTCGTCTATTTGAAAGATTTTAACATGATGTGGCCTAAATATAATGAGCAAAACGCCCGATTTTAAGAAACATAACAGTTTTAGCATTCGTATTTATTTTTGGAGGTTAAAATAAATTCTTTTACCGCCAGATTGATCCTCACTGCTTTAATAATCACCATTTTTCATTCATAGAGGGATGAAGGAGGAAAGAACTTATTGGTTTAATCACCGGACATATCGGGGGTAAATTAACTTTTGAATATAAGTAATAATCTTAAATACTTAACAATGGAGTGTGACATGAACAACACCAAATGCATTGCCTGGGTGGCGCTCTTCAGTCTTCTTCTCCTGTGCACGATCGCGAGTGCCGGGACGATGACGACCAAAGCTCAGAAATTTGAAAAACCTGCAGTCAAGATGACCCTGCAGGGTCTGGCGGATTACCCGCAACTGTATGTTCCCAGCACCAATACGGCAAAAGCCTATAATGGCCCCAAGGCCGGTGGCGAGGATATTCCCTCGGCTACGGTCATTCCCGGCCTGCCATATTCTGATGCCGGGACGACCACCGGAGCGGCGGATGACTACGATCCGATCCTTTCAGGTTTCTGTCCATCGCAAACCAATGCTCCCGACGTGGTCTATTCGTATACTCCGGCCGCCGGTGAGTTGATCACGGTGACCAGTTGTAACTCGGCATACTGGACACGCCTGTTCATTTATGAAAATGACTCGCTGACATTGGTGGCGTGCAACCAATACTCCGACAGTTGCCTTGATCCGTTCCATGCCGCCATCTATAACGTCGCGGTGGTGCCCCCGAACACGTACTATATCGTGGTTGACGGTGGCCCGGCAAGTGGCGATCGCTTTGGCAATTATGAAATTGAAGTCTCCGCGCTTCCCCCGGTCGATACCCTGCGCATTCATCCCGCGCTGGCGGATGCCGGCAACGGAAATCTGATGCTTACCTATCGTATGGATGATTATGACTCGGTTATCCTGTGGTCATCTTCCATCGATGATGGTCAGTCCTTCAGCGGTGGGGTCTTTTGGGATGTTACACCGGGCGTTGGCGATTATCAAACCATGGAATCATACGGCAATGGTACCTCTTTCCATGGAACGTTTGTTCCGCAGGAGGACGCCAGCAGTGCGGTGCGCTGGGTTGAGGTGCAGGATGTTGCCGATAACGGCACCTGGACCTTATGGACCTGGGACTTCGCCGATCCGGGCGGTTTTGACCTCTCTGATATAAAGGCCAATGATATTGCCTGTAACGACAGTCTCGAGACCTGGAATTTCGGTTTCATGTCGCTGGTTGCGACTCTTGATTATTATGGCACTCCGTACAGTGAAATCGACTTCATCTTCTATCCCACGTCGGCGGAAGGCCAGGCGTCAATCAGCGCCTATGGTGTTGAAGGGTGTAATACCACCACCAATGCCATCGATTCCGCTTCAATCAAGGCTTACGCGGCATGGGATTACTATGATACCGACGATCTGCGCTGGAATTTCGCGATTCGTCAGGAAAAATTCGATGATTTCGATGACACGCTCTTTTCGGGCATGTGGCTGTTTGGCGTGGACGGTGGCAATGTGCAGTATCCCGACATGGCGGCCTATGATGGTCATGTTCTGATCGCCTCGGAATACTGGGAGGATGCCACACCGGAAAACAAGGACATTGTCGTATCATACGTTCCCAATGGTGACTTCGGCTTGGACGAGATCAGTACCGTAACCGTGGTCGAGACTGAAGATGCCGAACGCTTCCCGCGTATTCAGCATGTTGTCGACTCTTCCTTTGTCCTGATTTTCGTGCGTAATGACTCGCTCTTCATGGTGTTGACCGAGGATAACGGTGTCACCTGGGGAACCCCGGAATACGTCAGCCTGGACGGTGATCTGGTCGTTGAGGAGTACCGCACCGCCCATCTCGCGGAATCTGACGGGTTTGATGTGAAAATCGTGTATTCCTACTATGAAGACACCGGAAGCAAAACCTACGAAGGACCGGTGTATGTCAGATTAAGGGAGCAGTTGATTTACGAGTTTATTGATACTGATACCGATGGTATCCAGGATTCCGAAGATAATTGTCCGAACACTCCCAATCCACTCCAGGAGGACTTTGACGAGGACGGCTACGGTGACGCCTGCGACAACTGCCCGCAATTCTGGAATGAAGATCAGGCGGATGGAGACGGCGACAACGTCGGTAACGTGTGCGACAATTGCCCGGAGGTTGCCAACAACGATCAGTCCGATGTTGACAGCGATAATGTCGGTGATGTCTGTGACAACTGCCCCAATGATTATAATCCGGGTCAGGAAGACGCCAACTCAAATGGTGTCGGTGACGTATGCGACTACATGTGCGGTGACGTCAACGATGATGACGCCATCAACCTACTCGATATCCTGTTCCTGATTGACTTCATCTATGGCACGCCGCAGGGCCCGGCGCCTGATCCGATCGAATCCGGCGACGTGAACAATGCTGATGGTGCGGTCAACCTGCTGGATATTCTCTACCTGATTGACTTCATCTACGGAACGCCGGCAGGACCGGCCCCGGATTGCATACCGTAAGCAGATAGTATTGCAGAATTAACACCTTAAGGGACAACCAAATGGTTGTCCCTTCTTTTATGCGGTCGCAGACAGAACACCACGGCTTTAGCCGTGGATGAATGAGCCTTGAGGCGGTATATTGTTATCATGGAAGTAATCAGGACCGCCCACAGCATGTATAGTCTGCAGTATCACGTTGT
>Ga0272441_10005388_pt1 | contig 22295 bp, 18 predicted proteins | sample SSMProp6N_FD_193582 | JGI IMG/M metagenome (GOLD analysis project Ga0272441, IMG submission 193582) | Marine sediment archaeal communities from Little Sippewissett salt marsh, Falmouth, MA, United States - SSM-Prop-6N | ecosystem: Environmental > Aquatic > Marine > Wetlands > Sediment ... | reverse complement strand
TTTCCACGCGTGCCCTGAAAGCGATTAACAAAAAGGGGATTTCCGCAGTACTTAAGGAGGCGAAAGCAAAAGGAATGCTCATCAAGTAACTTGCTAAAGTAATAGCACCATGGCAAAAAAAGGTAACAGAGTACAGGTAATACTGGAATGCACAGAGCATAAGGAATCTGGTATGGCCGGAACTTCCCGGTATATTACCACCAAGAATAAGAAAAACTCTCCCGACCGTTTGGAGATCAAGAAATATAACCCCATCCTCAAGCGGATGACAGTGCATAAAGAGATAAAGTAAAGGATCATGGCAAAGAAAACAGTAGCAACACTTCAGTCTTCTTCAAAGCGTTTGACAAAGGCTATAAAAATGGTGAAATCTGAAAAATCAGGTGCGTACACCTTTGTGGAATCCGTTATGCCTCCTGAAATGGTAAACGAGTGGCTTTCCAGTAAATAGGGAACACCGATTCAAATAGTATTCGAGCCGCTTTCTTCTGGAAAGCGGCTTTTTTTTTACCTGTTGCCTGGAGTACTACTTCACATCACAGTACCCCCTGAACCTTATAAAATGCTATCTTTGAAACGTATAGTCCCAGATATATGAGTTTGTTTAAAAAGTTATTTTCATCCGAGAAGAAGGAGAGTCTGGACAAAGGACTTGAAAAGACTAAAACCAGTTTTTTCAATAAGCTCAGCAAAGCCGTTGTGGGTAAGTCCAGGGTTGATGACGAAGTCCTGGATGAGCTGGAGGAAATCCTGGTCACCTCCGACGTGGGGGTAGAAACGACCCTCAAGGTTATCGGGCGGATTGAGGAGCGTGTTTCAAAGGATAAATATGTAGGCACGGATGAGTTAGACCGTATTCTCAGAGAAGAGATTGCCGGATTGCTCTCTGAGACGCATACCGGGAACGCTACTGAATTTGAGGTCCCGAAATCTGACGGGCCTTATGTAATTATGGTAGTGGGGGTTAATGGTGTTGGTAAAACTACCACTATAGGCAAACTGGCGTATCAGTTTCAAAAACAGGGAAAGAAAGTAGTGCTCGGCGCGGCTGATACTTTCAGGGCCGCGGCTATCGATCAATTGCAGATTTGGGCAGATCGGGTCGGCGTACCCTTGATCAAACAAAATATGGGCAGTGATCCGGCATCAGTGGCATTTGACAGCCTGAGTGCGGCAGTGAGCCAGGGGGCCGATGTGGTTTTGATAGATACCGCCGGCCGATTGCACAACAAGGTTAACCTGATGAATGAGCTGACCAAAATCAAGCGGGTCATGCAAAAGGTAATCCCGGATGCCCCCCACGACGTCCTGCTTGTACTGGATGGCTCTACAGGCCAAAATGCTTTTGAGCAGGCCCGTCAGTTTACAAAGGCCACAGAGGTCACTTCCCTGGCGGTAACTAAGCTCGATGGAACAGCCAAGGGCGGAGTCGTTATTGGTATTTCAGATCAGTTCCAGGTTCCGGTGAAGTATATTGGTGTAGGGGAGGGAATAGAAGATCTACAGGTATTCAATAAGTTTGAATTTGTAGATTCTTTCTTCAATACCAACGCATGAGGATTTTCCTGCCACTGTTTTTTGTTTGGTCGGCCAGAATTCATTGCAGCCCAGGAGGGGAAGGATGAATTTGTACGAATGAACCGACAAAACATTAAAAATGGACCAAACTAATAAAAGAATGAAGACACTTTTACCAAGCCGTATACTGGGGATTCTCCTGGTCTTGCTCTCCTTTTCCGCCTGTAAACAGTTTTCTCGGAATTCAGAAACGGCCCCTGTGGAAGAAGCCGCCCCGGAAAGCGCCCTTCCTGAAGCGAAGCCTGAAGTGGAGTTTGAAGCTGTTGAAGGAGCCCTCTGGAACCGTTATGATGAAACTGAGGAGATCGCAGCAAACGCAGACCATCCGGTGGAGCGTATGCGCTATAAGCTCATACAGTCCAGGGTTTTGGATAAGAACGAAGTTTTTTTACCGCTTTACCCGGAGGTTCAGAAACTCGCTGAAGCCGAGTACGAGCGCCTAAAACCCATGGTGCTGGGAAAGACCATTCCAGAAGTCCAAGAGGCCATACAAAGCAATGCGTTTTCATATGAAGACCTTACCCGGTTCTTTCTTTATCGGATTTATAAATATGAACTCGACAATGCTACGACACTTAATACAGTGATCGCTTTGAATCTCGATGTGATCGAGGAGGCAAAAAGGCGGGATTCCGCCCTAAAGGCAGATCCCGGGACTTCCCGCCATCCCGTCTTCGGGATGCCTGTACTGCTAAAAGATAATATCAACACCGAAGGGATGCGCACTACCGCCGGAGCCATAGCACTACAGGACAACAAAACCGGAGATGCCTATATCGTGAAGCAGCTCAGGGAGAAGGGGGCTTTGATTCTGGGGAAGGTGAACCTCAGTGAATGGGCCTATTATATGTGCAGTGGGTGCCCCGTAGGGTATAGCGCTATCGGAGGACAAACCCTGAATCCTTATGGCCGAAGGACATTTGAAACCGGGGGCTCGAGTTCAGGAAGCGGGACGGCTATGGCTGCCGGATATGCCATGGGTGCCGTGGGGACGGAAACCTCAGGGTCAATCCTTTCGCCTTCGAGTCAGAATTCCATCGTAGGTTTAAAGCCAAAGGTCGGTATGTTGAGCCGTAATGGAATTGTTCCCATTTCGGGAACACTGGATACACCCGGCCCAATGGCGCGGACCGTTACCGACGCAGCCATACTCATGGACGCCCTGCTGGGATATGATGTTTTAGACCCGGCTGCCTTTAATGTGAACTGGGGTGATAACTGGTATGAGAAACCTACACCGAATGCCATAGGCGGACTGCGTTTGGGGGTTTTTAAATCCCTTATGGATTCGGATTCTTTGTATCGTCAGACAGCCATAAACCTGAAGAATGCCGGGGCCAGAATTATTGAGTTTAAGGATCCGGAAGTGGAACAGGAAGGCTTTCTGACCTTACTGAATCTCGATATGAAAAGTGCACTGCCCGAATATTTAAGCACTCAGATTCTCGACACCCTTGCGGTAACCGTACGCTCTGTGGAAGATGTCGTTGCGTTTAATCAGCAGGACCCTGGCTTGAGAATGCCCTATGGGCAGGAGCGGCTTGAAGGAATTCTGGCCGACGAAACTTCAGATGAAGAATTTCTGAAAATCCGGAAGGGGCTTTTGGATGGGGGACGTCAATTTTTTGACGAACCCTGGGAAGCGCATCAACTCGACGGAATTCTCTCTATCAACAATCGACATGCGGGGTTTGCAGCCACTGCTCAGAACCCTGCCATTACTGTTCCCATGGGATATCGGGAGAGCGGGGAGCCTGTAGGACTGACCATAATTGTGCGAGGATTTCAAGTTCCGCTGGCTTTCCAGATTGCCTATGCCTATGAAGCCTTGCAACCGGCAAGGAAGGCCCCTGAGGGATATGAGTGATTAACACTGTAAGTCTTCTAAAGCCCCATCATTTCCGAAAGGCGCTGCCATAAGGCATTGTCAAAGCTGGAAGGTCCGACCAGGGCGTCCCCGGCATCGTTTCCCATCCGGATCACCACAAGGTTTTGGGAGGGCACCACATAGAGTTTCTGATCGTTTTTGCCCAGGCCTGCAATGAGATCCGTGGGTGCTGAAGGTATCAGTGACCCGGAGAATACGACCTGGCTACCGGGGGCCATATACCGATCCTTGCCATTAAGCCACCACAGATAACCATAGGCCTTGTTCATGGACTGAGACGTACTGAGCATGTCTGCAGTATAGGTGGGATCTTCGAGGATGACTTCAGAATCCCAAACGCCTTTGGAGAGTACCAGTAGGCCAAAACGCGCCATCGAACGCGCTGAACTGTAGTAAATATTATTGCCTTCACCCTGTGCCAGCCAAAAACCATCCATACCGATCCGATTCCGGAGTACCCTGTTAAAATAGAGGTTGAATTCTTCAGAAACTGCTTCGGCGACTACATTTTGAAGTAAGGTATAGGGACCATTGTGATAGGCCCACCGCGTACCTGAGTCCGCTTTGAATTGCAAACAATTTGGAAGTGTACATTCAAAAATATTTTCATCCAATCCGGTGGTCATCCTTAACTGGTCTGCAATCCGAATCTTTTGCTCCTTTTCAGGGGGTGCTGTAGTCCAGCCTCCGCCGAGATATTCGGCTGTCGGATCTTCCAGCCTTAATTTCCCCTCTGCCTGTGCAATTCCAACGGTAAAAGCGGTCAGGGTTTTTCCGGCTGAAGCCCAATACCACAGACTGGACTCCGTAAAGTCTCCGAAATAGGATTCCATCACAATTTTGCCGTCTTTCAGGATGATAAAGGCCTGCGTACCTTCAGCTTCGAGATAGGAAACCAGGGAAGTCGCTAATTCCTCATCCCATCCCAGACTTTCCACAGATGCAGTCTCCCACTGCCCATCCGCCTGCAGAGGCGGGTAATACAGGTTCTGAGGAATTGTGGGTGGATCTTTGGAATCGGGGTCGCCTGTGGTTACTTCCGATTTAGAACATGTCACAAGGATCAGGCTTAGACAAGCCAGTTCTATAGGGATGCGCAAGCGTGTAACCCGTGCTATGCAAAACCTTTCCATAGAAACAGAACGTAAAAAAGGTATATTTCCTTGTAAAAACTCGACAAAACTCAGGTATATCGTATTTTTGCGCCCAATAAAGTGGTATGAGAACTAAAACTCGCGCTAAAAACCGTATTAACGTCATCACCCTGGGCTGTTCCAAGAACCTCTATGACTCTGAAGTACTCATGGGACAGTTACGGGCCAATGAAAAAGAAGTGGTCCATGAAGGTGACGGCAATATTGTGGTTATAAATACCTGTGGTTTTATTGCGAATGCCAAGGAAGAAAGTGTCAACACCATTCTGGAGCAAGTACGCGAAAAGGAAGCGGGCCGGGTGGATAAGGTTTTTGTAACCGGCTGTCTAAGCGAACGGTACAAACCGGACCTCGAAAAAGAGATCCCCAATGTGGATGCTTATTTTGGGACACAAGACCTCCCCAGACTCTTGAAAGCACTGGGAGCAGATTATAAACACGAACTTGTCGGAGAACGCCTGACAACAACACCTTCGAACTACGCCTATCTGAAAATTGCAGAGGGGTGTGACCGTCCGTGCTCATTTTGCGCCATACCCCTGATGCGGGGCAAGCACCGAAGCACACCCATTGAAGCATTAATGGAACAGGCGAAATCCCTTGCAGCAAAGGGTGTCAGGGAGCTGATACTCATAGCTCAGGACCTGACCTATTACGGTCTTGATATCTATAAAAAAAGGGCTTTGGCTGAATTGCTTCAGGAGCTTTGTAAAGTAGAGGGTATAGACTGGATTCGCCTTCATTACGCTTTCCCTACCGGTTTTCCGATGGATGTCCTGGAGGTAATGCGCAACGAACCCAAAGTCTGTAACTATATCGATATTCCGTTGCAGCATATTGCGGATCCGATCCTTAAAAGTATGAGACGGGGGACGACCATGGAGAAGACCAATGCTTTGCTGGAGGCTTTCCGCACTCAGGTCCCCGGAATTGCCATTCGCACCACGCTCATCGTGGGGTATCCGGGTGAAACCGAAGCTGACTTTCAGCTCCTCAAGAATTGGGTCAGGGAACAGCGCTTTGAGAGACTGGGGTGTTTTACCTACAGTCATGAAGAACAAACCCATGCCTATAACCTCGAAGACACCGTCCCGGAAGACGTCAAACAAGAACGGGCCAATGAAATAATGGAGATTCAGTCTCAGATTTCCTGGGAAGCCAACCAGACGCGGATTGGCCAGGTCTACCGCTGTATGATCGACAGGGTAGAGGGGGGGTATTTTGTCGGGCGCACTGAGTTCGACTCTCCGGATGTTGACAATGAAGTGCTTATTGACGCATCAAAATATTACCTGCGCCTTGGAGAGTTTGCTGAATTGCGAATTACAGGGGCATCCGATTTTGACCTGTATGGCGAACCGGAGACTGGGGTAAAATAATCTGTTTTTCAGGATACGGTATCATCCTCTGAGGCTTCCGGGGCCTCGGTATTTGCAGCTTCACTATTGAGGTTGTTCCTGAGAATATTCAGTTTTTTCATTTTTGCCTTCCAATTTTCCAGGCCTTTTTTCTTCTTTTCCAGATTTACCAAAACTTCCTTTACCAGCGGATTATCTTCAGAAGGTTCTGAAAAGAAGTTGAGGTTATTCTCCAGTTGGCGAATTTCCCCCTTTACCTCCTCAATTTTTTTACGGATAAACTGCCGTTCCTGTTCTATGGCATAGGAATCTTCTTCTTTGGCCAGATCGGCGATCCGATCCCCGTATTTGACAATTTCAGCTTCCTGTGACCCCACATTCAGTTTGCGGAATAAGGCATCCAGGATTTTATTGAATTTCGAGGTGATGTGCATCTTGTTCCTGGGGACATGCCCAATCTCCTTCCATTTTTTTACGAAGTCTTTAATAGTGTTCAGGTCTTCTTCGCGTTTCCCCGTCAATTCAAAACCTTTTAACTCGTCGAGCACAGTCAGTTTGAGTTTCAGATTCTTTTTTTCCTGGTCAAAGGCACTGTTTTTTTTGCTGTGCAGGCGGTCGAAGTAGTGATTGCAGGCGGCTTTGAATTCTTTCCATATCGCATCCGAATGTTTCCGGGGAACGTGCCCAATTTCTTTCCACTCCCTTTGAATTTTTTTCATCTCAGGCGTGACAGTATCCCAGTCCTCACTGTCCTTTAAGGCTATGGCGCGCTCAAGAAGGCTTTTTTTCCGGTCCAGATTAAGGTGTTGTTCTTTTTTTAGGTTTTTATAAAAGGCATTTTTACTGCGATTAAATTTGCGAACAGCGGCTTTGAACGCACTCCAGGTTGCTTCATTGTCCTTTTGAGGAACCTTACCTGCCTTGAAAAACTGATCCCGAAGCGTTTCGATTTCCCGGATTTGTTTCTGTATGCCTTTGTGATTTTTGGCAACGGTGGAACTCACTTCTTCAATCCGTGCAATGATCTTTTGTTTTTCTTCCAGATTGCCCTGGTATTGCTTATCCAGTTCCTGGAAATAGGCCTGTCTGCGATCGTGCATTTTCCGGGTAGCTTCACTGAACCTTTCCCAGATAGCTTCACGGTGTTCTTTGCCGACAGGTCCAATATCTTCTTTCCAGATTTTATGGAGGATTTGCAACTCCCGAAAAGCTTTATTGATATCCGGTTCCTCCAGCAGGGCTTCGGCCCTCTGACTCAATTTTTCTTTTTCCCCGAGGTTGTGTTTAAAATCCAGATCCCTCAGTTCCCGGTTCAGGGAGAGAAAATCGTAAAATATTTCCAGGTGATGTTGGTAGGTACGCCAAACATCGTTATACTGGGTGCGCGGCACAGGGCCGGCCTTTTTCCACCGCTCCTGAAGCTCTTTAAAACTCTTGTAGGTGGAGTTCATATTTTCCTCCACATTGACCAGGGCTTTGAGCTGGTCAATTATAGCAAGTCGCTCTTCCAGGTTTTGTGTTAGTTGTTTCTCAAGGTTTTTGTAGTACTGACTGCGCTGATCCCGATATTCGGAATACAATTCGTTAAACTGTCGTTTGGTTACCGAATTATAGCTAAAATCAGAAGCCTCTCCACCACGACTGATAAACTCTTCTTTTTTCTCTTCAATAAACTCTTGAAATTTCAGGTTAAACTCTTTGCGAATGGCTTCTACATGGCGGCGTATCGACTGCACTTTTTCAGATCGCATCAGGCGTTGTAATTCCCCAACCAGATTTTCCATAGAAAGGGAATGATAATCTAAAAAGGGAATCTGGTGCCTGCGCTGGTTTTCGGTGTCTTCAGCATCTTCAGCTATTGTTTTGTCGATATCCCCATCAGAGTCTTCGCTCTCATCTGAATCTTCTGCCTCCGGAGTTTCTTCGGAACCCTCTTGTTTTTCTGATGGTTTTACGGTCTCCGGGACTTCTGGTTTTTCATCGGTATGCGGGGTAACGGTTTCTGTTGCCGTTTCCGGAGTTTTTTCGGGTTTTGTTTGGGCTGCGCCCTGCCCGACTTCATTCGCCACTTCCTCAGGCCTGGGTTCCTGAATTGCCTCCGTTTTATTTTGACCTGTACTTTCCGGAACTTCTGCAGCACCGGCTCCAGATCCTGGGTCGGGAGTTTCTACTTTTTGCGATAGGCCTTGGTCTTTGGGGGTTTCACCTTCTGGAGTTTCGGATGCTGAAGTCTTTGGGTTTTCGTTCCCAGGTTCGGTGGTTTCGTTCCCAGGTTCGGTGGTTTCGTTCCCAGGTTCGGTGATTTCGTTCCCAGGCTCCGCGGTTTCACCTGCCTGAAGTGTTGCCGCCACCCCAGGAGTTTTATCCGTTTTTAAAGGACCTTCCAATTCCGCGTCCCTTCCCTGATCCACACCAGGTTCGGAGTCCGGAACCGGTCTCTTTTTTCCTATGGATTTGGCAGGTTTTTCTTCAGGTGTGCTGTTTGCCTGGTTCTTCTCAGACTCTGTTTGGTCTGTCCCCCCTGCAAGTTCTTCCTGCAGTTCTTGTTTATCCGCTTCGGGCATTGTCGTCTATTTTCGGAATACGTCGATCTCCTTTTCCAAGATACTAACATGTGGCCTGACCACAAAAAGTATCTCAATTCTTTTTTCAGGAATCCCGCTACGAATTAAATCCCCTCTTCCCGGTTCCATATTTCCCAGGATGCTTCAGCCTGTATATGAAGCATTTCCAGACCGTTCTTGATTCGCGCTCCGACCTTTTGGCCACCTTTCAGAAATGTAGTGAGCTCCGGATTGTAAATCAGATCGTAAAGCATGTGGTTCCGGGTTAATAATCTAAAAGGGATAGGCGGAGCCGCATGTACTTCAGGATATGTACCCAGGGGCGTAGAATTGATAAGGATTTGAAAGCTTTTCAGTGCGGTACTGTCGAGTTCTTCGTACCTGAGGTTTCCTCCCACCGGCGACCTGGAAACAAAGCGATACTCAATCCCGAGTTTGGTCAACCCAAAGGCTAGAGCTTGTGCTGCGCCCCCTGTTCCTAAAATGAGTGCGGCCTTATCCGTGGGAAGCAGCAGGGGCTTCAAAGAATTCACAAACCCTGTAACATCCGTATTGTATCCCTTAAGGCCGGTTTTTGTAAAACGGATGGTATTGACCGCTCCGATCTCTGCGGCATCATCGTCCAGTTCGTCCAGATAGGGACAAATTGCAGTTTTGTAAGGGATGGTTACATTAAGACCGGAAAGGTCATTTCCTGAGAGGATTTCCGGAAGTTTGTCAATTTCAGGGAGGTCAAAAATTTCATAGGAACAGTCTGACAGGCCGAGGGCGTCGAATTTGGATTTGAAGTATCCGGGAGAAAAGGAATACGAGATATCCCTGCCAACAAGACCGAACCTACGCATCTTTCAACCGATATTTACCGTACCATTCCAGTGCGACCAACAGGACAATCCCGAGGAGTATATGGACAACGGCCCACCAGGTTTCGGGATTTCCGGGATCGGGGAGAAACCTGTTGTAATTCACGATTATTCCATCGCCATTGGAGTCCAGTACCCGATTCCCCGTTTCATCCAGCATGTAAATAGTTTTTTTCCAGGGCCAGACCACCCCGAGAGAACCCGTAATAAATCCAATAATAACCGCTGTGGTAATGCTCTTAAAATATTTGAGAACGTACCCCAGAATATGCGACAGGGTGACCAATCCTATGGCTGAACCCGCCGTAAAAACAGAAAGGATCAATAGTGTTCTTTTTCTTTCCTCATTGTTGAACACACTAAAGTCCCCCACCACAAATTCAGCCAGGGTGTCGTAAAGGGCATTCACTGAGTCTACAAGTAGCAGGACGTAATTTCCCAAAAGGATCAGGATAAATGAACCGGAAAGGCCCGGAAGCGTCATTCCCGACACACTGATGATCCCACAAAAAAAGATAAACCATAAATTGTCGTTTTCACGTGCGGGGCTGAGGAAACTGATGGAGATGCCAACGATGAGTCCCAGGATACCGGCCACTATGGTTTTTTTGTTCCAATCTTCGAATTCTTTGGAAATAAAATAGATAGATCCGATGATCATACCAAAAAAGAGGGACCACACAAAAAGTTCGCGACGCTCCAAAAAGTAATCCAGTATTTTTGAAACACTGAAATAACTAAAGAGCATCCCCAGGATTAGGATAAAGAGAAAGGAGCCATTTACATACTGGTAAAAACTCTTGAACCGTCCGTTGAGCAGAAGCTTAATTGCGGTAAGGTTGATGCGCTGGAGGGAGTAAATAAACTCTTCATAGAAGCCTACCACAAATGCCACGATTCCACCGGAAACTCCAGGCACCTTATTGGCGGCCCCCATAGCTAAACCCTTTATAAACAATAGGATTTTATCCCATAAAGTCCTTGTTTCACTCATCGGATTAGCTCATCTTTTTTGAGGCCAGTCGCTCGAGAATAAAAATAAGGCAAAATCCCCCGATAGCCAGCACCAGGGCAGCTAACCATTGCGGTTCTTCAGGATAATTCCACGGGGCAACGACGGTTTCGGACACAATGATTTCTTTATCGTCAAAAACCTGGGTTTCGCGAACGATCTTCCACGGCCAGATTTTGGGAAGGGAACCAATAATAAAACCTGTGAGTAATGCGAGGGTGGCATTTTTAAAGCGGGAAAACATCCATTTTAAAAGTCGTGCAAAGCTCAACAAGCCTACGATGGCCCCGGCCCCAACGATTGCAATAATTTTGAGATCCCGCTCATGCACAGCATCCAATATCGTCTTATAGGAACCGAGGAGTACCAGAATAAAAGCTCCCGAGATACCCGGAAGTATCATGGCACAGATGGCAAGGGCCCCTGACAGAAAGAGAAAGAGCACTCCGGAATCCCCCTGGGAAATGGGCAATGAAACAATTGCATAGGCGACAAGGGCGCCCAAAATACCCATTACAATAATATTGAGTTTCCACCGATCGATGGACCTGGCCACATAGAAAACACTGGCAAGGACAAGGCCAAAAAAAAAGGACCAGAGCAAAACGGGTTGGTGGGTAAGCAACCAGCTAATGCCCCTGGCCAGTGAGAATACGCTAATGGCTACTCCAGTGAGCAATGCGAGCAGAAAACCGCCATTAAGTTCACGCCAAAAGGCGGCAAAACCATCTTTTTTCCAAACCCCGATCAGCGAAGGGCGGATATTGTTGATCGAGCGAATAAGCTCTTCATAAATTCCGGAGATGAAGGCTATGGTACCCCCTGAAACCCCGGGTACAACATCGGCTGCGCCCATGGCCATTCCTTTTAGAACTACCCATAGATATTGAATTGGACTACGTCCTTCCATAGCTGGAGAAAAAGCAAAAATAGCCTTTTTATTTGGAAGCTTTCCGCGATTCCCGAATGAGGCGCTGCACCCATACAGATCCCGAGATTTCAGGAAATCTGTTTTCGAAATAGGAGTATTTTTCAGGGTCTTCTTTCAGGGCTTTTTTCAAGGTGCTTTTCCCTTTCTCGAGGGCTTGGAGACACAGGTATACCCCTGCCAGCTGGTACTGCATCTGAGCGGATTCCGGATGGAATTCACTGCCTTGCTGCAACACCACTGCAGCGGTTTCGAATTCATTGGAGTCACAGAGGATTTCAGCCCACAGCAACCAGGTGTCTTCTTCGTAATTCCCCAGCTCTGTAGCCTGTTTGAAGGCGAAGTCGGCTTCGTGCACTTGTTTAAGGGCTTTGTGTATAATTCCGGAGCGTTTCCAGTAGATGGCATTCTCCCCGTCAATGCTCAGGGCCTTATCGATATATTCCTGCGCTTTCTGGTAATCCTTTTTTTTCAGGTAGTGGTCGGTGATAGCGAGCCATCCCTTATCGAGAAGGGGATCATCGTGCACAGTGAGGTAGAAGTAGTACCGGGCTTTTTCAGGCCGGTTAAGCCGCTCATAACACTTTCCGATGCGCAGGTAGGCGTGGGAGGTGGGATCTTCCAGTTCTGTCGTCGTATTGTAATTCTCTATGGCCTCCTCATACCGTCCCAGTTTTTCCAGAACCCTTCCTTTTTCGAAATACGCCCCCAGAAAACTGTCATCCGAAATTATGGCAAAATCAAAAGCAGCCAGGGCTTCCGGATACATTTTTACGGCATAATACTGCTTCCCCAATTGATGCCACGCAATTTGGCAATAGGGATTTGTGTCCAGATACGTGTTCAGGTAGCGAATAGCCCCATCGTGCTCATCGAGGAATTCGTAACAGTAAATCGTGTTGTAAAGGGAGGCATAATCCTCAGGATCGGCTTCCAGGCACTGAATAAAACACTTCCGGGCCATGGTGTAATCATCGATAAAGAGGTATTCCATCCCCAGGAGTGAATACAAATCCGTGACCTCATCAGTCAATTCCAGGGCTTTGTGCAGCAGGGTGATGGCACCCAGGTGGTTGTCCTGTTTCGATTGAATGTTCGCCCGTTGTACAAAAATTTCCTCATTGTTGGGCGCGAGGAGCTGTAATTGATCCAGCACCTGCTCTGCATCTTCAAATTCGTTTTCAAAAACCATCACTTCAACATCCAGCAGGCGAATATCAAGGGAATTCGGATGCTGTTGCAATCCCATCTTTATGGCCTTTTTAGCCAGGGATACCTTTCCATGATTCAGGTAATGATGTATGATTTCTTCGAAATCCTCTGCATCGAAGAAATAGACATCATCTGTCTTGAGCATGGATTCAAATTTTGTAATCGGAGGACCCGGTTGTTCACTGGAGTCTAGTGCCATACATGACGTCTTGGATACTGATTGTATGGATCTAAAAATATTTTTTTTAGGCAGTTATGAAGGCTTGCCCGGTGCTTTCTTATCAACAAATTAGTTAACACCACTATGGTCGTATCGCCGGAGTACCCGTAAAATAAGGCTGCAGCCCTGTTTGATTTCTGCTTCACTCAGGGTTAACGGAGGGCTAATACGTACCGCCCGGGGTTCAAAAAGCAGCCAGAAAAGCAGCAATCCTTCTTTGTGAGCCTCGAGGACAAGGTAATCGGCCATCTCAGCCGACTCCATAATCAGAGCCAGCATCAACCCCCTCCCGCGTATCTCAGAGATTGCCGGGTGAACCAGATGACTTCGAATCAGGGCTTCCTTTTTAAGGGTATCGGCTATGATATTGGTTTCTTGAAGGACCTTCAGGGTAGCCAGGGCGCCCGCAGCTATGACGGGATTCCCCCCGAAGGTTGTGATATGGCCCAATTTGGGGTCCTGAAGCGTATCCATATGGGCCCTGGAGGCGGTAAAAGCCCCGATGGGCAGTCCGGAAGCCATCCCCTTGCCCATGACCAGAATGTCCGGGACACAGTTGAACTGTTCAAAGGCGAACAGGGTTCCTGTTCTTCCGAACCCGGGTTGAATCTCGTCGAGAATCAACAGCGTTCCCATTTCATCACAGCGCCGGCGGACCTGTCTGAGGTAGTCTCCTTCAGGGAGGATAAAGCCGGCTCCTCCCTGTATGGTCTCAAGGATAACCGCAGCGGTTTTGGAACTAATCGCTTTAAGCGCTTCGGTCCTGTTGAATTCGATGTGGCGAATATCCGGGAGTAAAGGCCGAAAAGGTGCCTTTCGGGCCTCAAAATCCATCAGGCTCAAGCTCCCCATGGTATTGCCGTGATAGGCGTTTCGCGCCGCGATGAGTTCGGATCTGCCGGTAACCCTTCGCGCCAGTTTGATAGCCCCTTCCATAGCCTCGGTACCCGAGTTTACAAGATAGGTGGTTTGAAGGGGATCGGGTAGCACCTTTGCCAATGCCTTACAGAGTTCGAGGGCCGGGCTTTGAATGAATTCCCCGTAGACCATCACATGCATGTACTTTTCTGCCTGTTGTTTGACGGCAGCGACTACTTCCGGATGGCTATGTCCGAGAGGAACTGCGGAGACCCCGGCTACAAAATCCAGATAAGCCTTTCCCCGGACGTCGTAAATATAGCTCCCTGAGGCATGTGAAACCTCGAGGCCAAGGGGGTGGGGGGTGGTTTGGCTCTGATAGGCCCGAAAATCTGATGTGCTGTCTCTGGAAGTACTCACGTCCCACTTGCTTTACCGGAACCTGCAGTTTTCGCCCTTTTCGCCTTCATGGAGGAAGGGTCCTGGTTCAAATCCTCCTCCTGCTCCTCCCCGGGATTTTCTTTGTCAATTGGTTCCGTAATTCCCCGGATAACCGGTAATACGAGATTGTTGTCGTCTGCGTCAAAAATCTCCTCGGGACTTCGAATCCGCTCATCACCCCTCCATATAAATCCTTCGAGTTTTCGACTATCCGGGGGAAAATCTTTTTCCGGAGTAATATCTCCATCCGGATTGGTAATAAAAGTGATATCCTCGATATCGCTCTTTTCAAGTTTCAGCCGGATCTTACTGCACTTGGTTTTATTAATGCCTATAAGGTTCCCGTCATCGTCGTACATATAGTAAATGACTTCCGTGTTTTTAACGAGATCTACTAGTTTCAGCTCGTTTTCAATAAACTTGCCAAAGAGGTCTTTGCCCTTAGCCTGGTTAAATCCGCGCTGTCCTACCGTATCTTCAGAAATGATAAAGGCATTTTCAAGTACTTTCAGGGAGTCCAGTTTATCGGTTTCCATATCGCTTATCAGATGGATACTGTCACCGGTCATTTGGTTTTCAAGGTTCCAGAGTACGGGCCTGTGGATCAATTGGGTAAGTCCGGAACGCTCATCGAAATGGATGCTGTCACACTTCCCGCTCATATCGGTTTTATAAAATTTCGCATTTCGGAAGGCCCTGAGAATTCTCGCCTCCGGACCACCCGTAACCATCAGGGTATCCCCGTGCATATAGAGGGAGTCTTGCTCCATCATGCTCACCGAGACAGCGCGCCGGGTAGCAAAAAGGGAATCTTTGGCGCGGTGTACCTCTGCGTAGTGGGCGCGAATTATGCCCTTATTGATGGTATCAGTAACTTTTATATTATTCGTGGCGGAGGCAAATTCCCGGATTTTGTCAAAATAAACGCTGTCACCTTCTATGATGCGATTGCTGTACTGAATCTCTGTATTCTTAATCCCGTAACCCTGCTCTGCGGTGGTATCGTAGAATCCGCGTTCACAATACAGCTGATATGTTTCCCCGGTAATTGTTGAAGGGCCATACATATAGGCATTTTTGGAAGTGGTGTAGTAATCCAGCCGGCTCGACTCCATAACGTACTCCGGATTTGTGATCAGTACGCTGTCCTGGAATTGATATTTTTTGGAGATCATGTAGTAGCGACCGACCCGGCTGGTCAGCACATTGGCGGAATCTACGATTTTTCCATAATCCCGGTAGTAGGATTCCTGCCGTTCCCTGTCAAAATAGAGGGTGTCCGTAGTAAGGGTCATACTACTATTGGTCAGGCGCACATTCTCGTAGGCCTTGGCCAGTTTGGCGTTGCCGTCATACTCTATATACCCCCCGGTCATCAGTACGGAATCACCTTGTTTGAGGCGTACGTTTCCGATGGCTTCCAGGCGGTTTTCCTTTTGGTATAGCAGGGCGTAATCGCACCAGAGATCTGCCCCCTGATGTTCAAATTGAACCTGTCGGTTGTCTTTTGAGAAAATAGAAGCCCCGGGTTTTAAAGCCTCGTCTTTTGTAAAACTTCCTCCGTAGACAATGGTGATTTTAGTCCCGGACCCTGCGTCCTGTTGACCCCAAAGTCCCGAAGTCAGGATACAGATTCCGAGAAAGAGGAGGAGGGATTTCACCTGTGGTGTTTCTACAAAAATAACATTTTAGCGCAGTATGGTCTGTTTTCTGTCAGGGCCCACAGAAACAATTCGTACAGGGACCTCGAGTTCCTCTTCCAGAAAGTGGATGTACGACATGAGCGCCTCAGGCAGCTCGGAAGCTTCTGTCATTCCGGTCAGGTCTTCTTTCCATCCGGGCATTTCTTTGTAAACCGGGGTCAGGAGTGGGGCTTCGGTGGAATACGGAAGGTGTTCGATCGGTTTTCCCTGATAGTTATAGGCGGTACATACTTTAAGGGTTTCAAAACCACTTAGTACGTCTGCCTTCATCATCATTAGCTGGGTTACCCCATTGATACGAACAGCGTATTTCAGGGCCACTAAATCAAGCCATCCGCAGCGCCGGGGTCTTCCTGTAGTCGCTCCGAATTCATTGCCGACCCTGCCGAGTGTTTCCCCGTCGGCGTCAAAGAGTTCCGTGGGGAAGGGGCCACTACCCACCCGGGTGGTGTACGCCTTAAATATACCGTAAACTTCCTGTATACTTCCCGGGGCGATGCCCAAACCTGTGCAGGCTCCCGCCGCTGTGGTATTCGAGGAAGTCACAAAGGGGTATGTGCCAAAATCAATATCCAGCAGGGAGCCCTGTGCTCCTTCGGCCAGCACTTTTTTACCAGACTTCAGTGCCTGATATAAGTATTCTTCACTATCGATAAATTGTAGGGTCTTCAGGCGTTCGACAGCTGTAAAAAATTCCGCTTCCAGTTCCTGCAAGTCGTACTGTATATCCACATCGTAGAAATGGATCATGGCCTGATGTTTTTCGGCCAGGGCATTGTATTTGTCTTTCCAGTCCGGCAATTCCAAATCCCCTAACCTGAGTCCGTTCCGGCCGGTTTTGTCCATATACGCCGGCCCGATACCTTTGAGGGTGCTTCCGATCTTTGCCTTTCCCTTGGCAGCCTCGGAGGCCGCGTCCAGCAACCGGTGCGTAGGCAGGATTATATGGGCCTTTCTGGAGAGTAAGAGCTTCTTCTGGATATCGATGTTAAAACTTTCCAGTTTTTCCAGTTCTTTGTCGAAGATCACCGGGTCAATGACTACTCCATTACCTACGATGTTGATGGCATTCTTGTGAAAGATACCCGAGGGGATGGTATGGAGGACGTGTTTAATGCCATCGAACTCGAGGGTGTGCCCTGCATTTGGTCCTCCCTGAAAACGGGCAATAATGTCGTAATCCCGGGTTAAAACATCAACAATCTTTCCTTTTCCCTCGTCTCCCCATTGGAGCCCGAGCAGCAAATCTACGCGCATGATATGGTGGGGTTATTCTGTGACTTCTTCCTTCTTTTTACGTGTCCCGTAAAAGTAAAGGGAGTGGTTGTTAATTTCAATATCAAAAACCTCTTCGATGGTCTTCTTGATCGATTCAATTCTGGGATCGCAAAACTCTACTACTTCCCCGGTATCCGTCAGGATGACATGATCGTGTTGGCGGTCAAAATAGGACTTTTCGTATTGGGCCTGATTCTTCCCAAACTGGTGTTTTCGAACCAGCTTGCAATCCAGGAGTAATTCAATGGTATTGTACAAGGTAGCCCTGCTGACCCTGTAGTTCTTATTTTTCATCTTGATATACAACGATTCAATATCAAAATGGTCGTCGTTGTTGTATATTTCCTGTAAAATCGCATAGCGCTCGGGAGTCTTGCGATGCCCGTTTTCCTCCAGGAAGGAGGTGAACACATTTTTAACGATTTCCTGATCTTTCCGATTCATGAAGATTTCCTTGCAACTGCTTACAAAAGTACGTTTAAAAAAGGGAAAAGGACGGGATTCTTCCTGCGAATTTAAGGGTCAAAACCCGATTAAATTCGAGCGACTTTATCGATTCCGTTTATTTTTTTTAAGTTTTCCAATACCTTTTTCAGGATGCCTTTGTTCTTGACAACCAGTTTGATGCGACCTGTAAAAGTGCCTCCATCGGTACTGAAGTTTATATTCCGCATATTGACATGCATCTCGTCGGAAATGATATCGGTTATGGAATTAATCAGCCCCAGATTGTCAATCCCACTCATTCGGATTTCGGCGGTGAATTCTTCCTGGGCGGAGTCAATCCATTTAGCCGAGATAATGCGGTAGGCGTATTTGGACTGCATCGATATGGCATTCGGACAGTCTTTCTTATGCACTTTAATTCCCTCATTGACCGTGACGAATCCAAAAACAGGATCCCCGGGGATGGGATTGCAACAGTTGGCCAGGCTATAGCTGAGTTTTTCTTCCTCTTTTCCAAAGACCAGCATATCGAAATTCGCCGTTATCTCGTCTTTGTCTATTCCTTCCGGAGTCCCTTTTCGTCGTATGCGGTTTTTGAAAAAGTTCAAAAATGCATTGTTGTATGAGGCGGCAAAATCCCGTATCTGCTGGTTGTCGATTACCCCGTTACCTACCCTGTAAAAGAGGTCCAGACTGGTCTTCAGCTTAAAATAGATGACCATTTTATTGATCACATCTTCATTCAGGCTGATTTTTAAGGACTTTAACTTTCGCCTGAGGGTTTCCTTGCCTTCCATGGCGACTTCCTTCTTCTCCTCCCTGAGGGAAGAACGGATTTTGGACCGCGCCCGGGCTGTAGTGGCATAATCCAACCAATTCTGGTTGGGTTTAGCATTGTCGGAGGTAATTATTTCAACCTGGTCGCCACTTCGAAGCGTCGTATTGAGGGGTACCAGCTTGCCATTTACTTTGGCCCCCCGCGTATGCATGCCCACTTCGGTGTGTATATTGAAAGCGAAATCCAGAGGGGTTGCCCCTTTGGGGAGCGGTTTTAGTTCACCGTTAGGGGTAAATACAAAAATTTCCTTGGAATACAGATTGAGCTTAAACTCTTCCACAAAATCCACAGCACTGCCGTTGGAAGTCTCCAGGGCTTCCTGGAGGCGGTTGAGCCAAATCTCGATCCCCTGCTCTTTTTGGTCGCCGTGTTTGTATTTAAAATGGGCGGCATAACCCTTTTCAGCGATTTCGTGCATTCGCTCACTACGTATCTGTACTTCAACCCAGCGCCCCATGGGCCCCATAACTGTAATATGCAGGGCTTCATAACCTGTGGATTTCGGACTGGAAATCCAGTCGCGTAAACGAACCGGGTTAGGGGTAAAGTTATCCGTAACGATAGAGTAAATTTTCCAGGCGAGGAATTTCTCGTTTTTCCGATCCGATTTATAGATGATTCGAATGGCGAATTTGTCGTAAATCTCGTCAAAAGCGACATTTTGGGACTGCATTTTACGACGGATGGAAAAGATCGACTTCATCCTCCCTTTAATTTCATAGTTCAGCCCTTCTTTATCCAGGGAGTCGCGGATGACTTTTGAGAAATCTTCAATATACTGTTGCTGGGCTTCTTTGCTCCCTGCTATTTTCCCCTGGATATCTTGGAACACCTCAGGCTCAGTGTATTTAAGGCTTAAGTCCTCGAGTTCTGTTTTAATATTGTACAGCCCGATACGATGTGCGAGGGGCGCATAGATATAGAGGGTTTCAGAGGCGATTTTGACCTGCTTGTGTTCCGGCATTGAATCCATGGTCAGCAGGTTGTGGTAGCGGTCTGCGATTTTGATGATAATTACCCGGATGTCGTCGTGTAGGGTCAGCAACATTTTACGGAAGTTCTCCGCCTGCTGCGAAATATTCATGTCTTTTTTAAGGTGGCCAATCTTAGTGAGTCCGTCTACGATTCGGGCAATTGTCTCTCCAAAAATCTGCTCAATGTCATCAAGGGTATAAGGCGTGTCTTCTACGACGTCATGAAGCAGTGCCGCTGCGATGGATGTCGCATCCAGCCCGATTTCCGACGCCACGATCTTGGCAACGGCAATCGGGTGGAATATATAGGCTTCCCCGGATTTGCGCCTTTGGTCTTTATGCGCATCCACAGCCACATCAAAAGCCTGGCGAATCAGTTTTTTGTCCTCATCGGTGAGGGTTTGATAACTGATGCGCAAGAGCTCCTTGTACTCCCGGGCGATTGCCTTGTTTTCTTTTTCTATGACTGCCTGTGTGGCCATACCTTAAAAATAGCGTAAATCCTTTATAGAACCTACAAAAATCGTGCCCACGCCAACTTGTCAGGAGGTGCTAAAGCGTATGAGAGGGGGGGGTCGGTGGTGTCCGATGATCCGCATACCCTCGGGAATGCAGGCATCAAAAAACCCTGCATCACTCCATTAGTCAGGAGTAAAGCAGGGTTTAGCAGTCACCGTGCTAAAAAAAGCTCACTTCAGGACTCCTCTTCTTTGACTTCCACTATCTCATACATATCCTTACCATCCACCTGAACGGGCTGGTAGTAGGTCTCCCCAAATTTCACATACGTCCGGTCCCCGACCTTGACTTCTTCACCACCTTCAGGCAGGGCAGGGACAATGGTTCCGGCTGTGGCGGGTACAACAGTATAGCCCTCTTCGGATTTATCGTAGTAGGCACCCCCGTAATAATAATTATAAGTGTCGCCAACCTGTACCTGTTCTGCTCCCTCCGGTATATTATTAACAGTGGCACCTACCGGGGCCTGAACCACTTCATATCCCTTATCGGTTTTTATGTAATAATTTCCGTCGTCGTAGTGGTATTCCTCTTGTTGCCCGCTATCATTGACGATACTCACTACAATAGCCGTGGTGACCATTGTGGTCACAAAGTAACCCCAGGGATGCCAGACGGGTCCCCAATAAAAGGGTCTGTAGGGATGGTAGTAATAAGGCCTGTGGCAATAGAAACCATAACCTCCATATCGGTAAGGAGGCCGGGTATAGACCCTCGGACTGCTCCTTACATATGTATTCCTCCTGTTGACATTTACATTACGGCTGTTGTCAATATTGATATTCGTATTGCCGCGACGGCCATTATTCACATTTACCCGATTGTTTGAATTTCGGTCTCCGGGTCGGGTGACATTTGAGGTGCGGTCCCCGGCCGATCTGTCAACTACTTTGCTTCTGTCCGCGGTGGAAACTCTGTCTCTGGTATTCGAAGTACTCCGGTCCGTGGTTGCAGGGCGCGTTGACGGTCTTGTTGAAGTACTGGGCCTTGAGACATCCCGTGAGCTCGATTTTTTGTACCCTCCGTTTACGGAAGGTTTGGTCGATGGCCGGGTAGTGGTCGGTTTACTACTTGGACGGCTGGCGGGTTTACTCTGCCGCGTGGAAGGCCTGCTGCTTGGTGCCGGTCTGCTACTCGGTCTGGACATGGAGCTTCGGGAGGGTTTGTGGCCCATACGCTGGGCTTCCAGTTCTACGGGAGCAAGCAGTAATAATAGGGCTGGGACGGCTATTCTTAAAAATGTTATAGAAATGGATTTCATATTCAAAGAGGTCTTAATCGTTTAATTTTTAGGCATAATACTAATCAGGTCCGAGTTGGCCGGGGGCATGAACTCAAATATTTCGTCAGGTAGTGACGGATTGGTGTCCCAATTTTCAAAAGTCCCCTCTGTAAAGTCATGTTGGGCTCCCTTATTGAAAAACAGCAGTTTCCGCGGAAGGTAAAAAGGTCCGTTTTCGATCCACAGTTGAAAATTCATCGTATTGTTTTCTGCGATAATGTGATAACAGTCGACGCCTTCAACAGATTTGATTCCCGCATATGCGATTGTATCAAAATATTCCAGGACATCATCGCCAAAGGAGGGATAAAACAAATCTGCACCCGGAAAGCGCATCCCGAAAACATTGTTGACGCTATCGATGGTTTTAATTATGGTTTCCGGGGCGGGGAGGGTTACGTAATTGTTTTCATCAAAAGAATACCAGGTGATTAGTTCACCATTGTACCAAAACCCCTGATTGCCATTATTCCCGCGGGAATGGACCGCCATTCGGTCCGGTCCCCTGAAAAAGACTTCGTGGGAATCAAACTTGCGCTCCCAGAGTCCATCGGCATTCTGGGAATCATCAACCGAGTGATATTCAAAGCTAAGAGCCTCAAGACCTCCGATCACCGTTCCCATTTTGTCAATAAGGGAAATAGCGATAGGATCTATGCTTTTTTCGGTTTGGGCAAAAGCTGTTATGGAGAACAGCAATAGGAGAAAGAATACGTTTTTCATTGATTGGTTTCTATAGAATATAAAAAGTAGAGTAATTTACCCGTTGTTAATGAAATCTCCAAGGAAAAACCTTTGATTTCAATACCGTTATAAGGTTTTAATCACTGTTCATCCGTTAAATGGTAAACGGAATTGGAGCTTTTTAAAAATACAGTATTTCAAGCAAAGGAACTTCGGTTCTGCAAACCCGGAATAAGGCCGTGAGCCCTGACCGGGATGGACCCAAAAATGAAAGCCCAACACTTGTTCAGAAGTATTGGGCTTTCTATAAGGTGTAGTAAAGCTTTTTCTAAGCTTTGCTAAAGTGGGTTAACCCCCCCATAATCACGGCGTCCGGAATTTCGTACCGCTCTTCCCCGATATGGATGATATACATATCGCTTTCACTGACAGCTTTGAATTCCTGGTTATCTGCCTGACTGGAATCATAGCCGGTGGCTTTCCCGTCCTCAAAG